>Ga0181522_10000865_pt1 | contig 20045 bp, 12 predicted proteins | sample PEATcosm2014_Bin_27_FD_121103 | JGI IMG/M metagenome (GOLD analysis project Ga0181522, IMG submission 121103) | Peatland microbial communities from MTU Mesocosm Facility, Houghton, MI, USA - PEATcosm2014_Bin05_10_metaG | ecosystem: Environmental > Terrestrial > Soil > Wetlands > Peat | place... | reverse complement strand
TGACCCATAACGCTTGACTCCATTTGTAGTCCGCTTGAAATGCAAAGGCCCTGCCATATCAACACTCACTTCAAGACCAACATCCATTTATGGCGAAGATGTGCCTGGGCTCGAGCGCTCGCCGCAGTTAGAGAAATTCAGCCGCTCGACGGCAGTGCCTTCCTCGTAGTCGTTCCAGGTTTCGATCAGAATGAAGGGCAAGGGATGAGCCGCGTCGAAATATCGCGTATACAAATGCAACGTGTCTTCGAACGTCTCGCCGCAGCGGCTTTGCATGTGCCGGTTCAATCCCCATTTCGCCGCCGAATCGTCAAATCCTGGCCATGCGGCACCAACCGCGATCTTGTCTGGGTGCTTGTTCCTCATGTTCTTGTAGAAGTCATCCAGATATTGCTCTCCCCAATTACTGCCGTCCGGAGTCCATCCTTTCTGCCCCGGCTGTACCCACGGATAGAGCCCAGCGAAATCGGCAGAATATTGGGCGGGCGGCTCGTCTTTATAGAACAGGAGCGGAGGCGAATCCCATCCGCTGCAGTGTTCAACCACTCGGTTCCAGTCGACATGTCCCCGCTTGGGAAAGACGAAGATCATAGGATGGCCGTTGTACGTCAGATAGGCACCGCGATGCGCCGCCTCAGGCCCAATGTACGACTTGTAAGCCTCGTCCAAGGCGGCCATGGCTTCGTCCGTTGCCTGCGCATCCTCGTCTTCTGGTTCGTTGTAGAGAAGGGCTACTTGGAAGTGGCTCTCATCGGCGGCCTCTTGTAAGAGGGCGAAATTGTGGTCCGAGAAAGGATTGCTCTTTCCGTACCAGTCCACGACAAAGGCGGAGATGCCCATGTGACGGGCCTGCTGAATTTGCTTTCGCAAAACAGCGGGGTCGTAGCTGGCGTAGCCCACGTCCATATGAACGTGGTTGCCAAACCACGGCATGTAAACGGCAAGGGTTTTAGGCCAGGAGTTAGGAGCCTGCAGGTTTTGCTGCAATGCATGGTGCATTCCGGGTGTGGTGCACCCAGTGCCCACCATAAAGCATGCAATCGCAGCTATTAGCAACCGCTTCGACAAAAGGAGACTCCATTAGGTTCCACCGTCGTTCAGAATTAGATGCCATGGACTTGGGGGTGGTTGGCGGCCGGTACAGTGTCAGAAATGAGGAACGGACTGCAGTTGGCGGACAACCCAGCGGTCGGCTCCTGGGGTCATCAGCACGATGTAATGCACGACCGCGTGTGCACTCTGGATGGTCTTGTTGCCATCGAGCACTTCCAGATCATATTCGGCGGTGTCATGCAGCTCCATGACGTCGCCTTCGGGAGCATAGAAGACCGCTTCTAGCTTGTGAGTCTGATTAAGGTAACGGGAGGTAAGTCCATTTCTAAGCTGACTGCTCACTTCATCATGCAGCCGGGAATTCGCGGTGCCTTGGAAAAGTCCATTCAATGGTTCGGCAGAATTAGAAGCTAATGCTTGGGATAAATTCGCCCACGCAAACCTGTAGTCGCGAACGATGCTGCGTTCAGTAAGAGCCTCTACGGTTCGAGGGGCAGCCTTTGTCGCGTCCAACGTGACCTGTGGAGGTGAGTCAGCTGCAAAGCAGCCCAGCGCAGCAAGCAATACACCAGAGACCACCCAGAAAGCTCCGCGCAAACCAAATGCGCGGGCCAGCGACGATTTATCAGCTCTTCGTGACATCGCTATTGCGCCTCCAGGCGAAGCTCGTTCCCCATCACGACTCCCGAGGCAGCAGACACCACGAGCGGGCCCTTTGCCTGGATCTGCGCCCGCGCAACGTCCTGCTTCACCGGAGCATCCACGGTGCTGATTTCATTCCCAGCTTTCGCAGTGAAAGTTACGACGGTTCCGTCCGGGACAGGGTTTCCCGCACAATCTCGTATTGGTTCGGTCTCGACGAGAACGCCCTTTCGTGTGCGTTGTCCTTTGATTCGCAGATTGCAGGGTTCAGAAGCGACCTGCTGTACAACTCTTCGCGCTGCGATGTCATGCAACGATGCTGTAATCTGCAGTGCTCCGGCCGCTTTTCCAGACGGCGCACGGAACCAGGCGACGCCATTTTGGGTTTGCACGCTGCGAATTGTGGGCGTGGATCCTTTAGCGCTGAGTTGGAAGTCTACGGTGGATGGCTCGAATATTAAATTGCCGTATTCGTCGAAGGCCAGAGCCACTCCGCTGATCGCATCATTCTGCCCGACGGGAACGCGAGAGGGGTGGACGAGGAGGGTGAGGCTTGCAGCTTTGGCGGGTGCGACAAAGAAATCAGCACTTTGGCAATGCTCGCTGCAAACGATTGCCTTGTACTGACCGGCTATCTCCGTCTGCTTCGAAGGAACAACAATTTCAGTGCCGAGTTGCACATCGTGCTTCAACGAAACCGTCGGGCCGATCAAATAAAAAGTCGCAGAACCGCTGCCGGTCGTCCCAATCGAAATCGAGTCCCCGGCGGCCGCCGAGGAAGGGACGCGTACATTCATATCCTGAGAAAATGCGACGGCAGCAAGCACCATGGTGCCTAATGCAAGCCCCAGAGTGCTCCGCAAGCTACGATTTCTGCAGACTGTATTGATTGACCACGACATGAAAGTTCTGGACCTTTCCGGCCAATGATTTCGGAAGCTCGACGGCAAAGGGCTCGCTCGATTGTGGAAGCAGGGCTTGCTCGACGTAACCGTCCGAGACCCACACAACTTTGCCGTTGTTATCGTAGAAACTGACGATGACGTGGGGGATGTTTACAGTTTGACCGCTCTCATTCATCAGCTCTCCGTGAAGCACGGAGTGCCCCTGAGCATCGGCATCGAGCTTCTGATTCATGACGCCGATTACGGGGTCCGAAGACGCCGGAACGAGGGTGGCTTTTACGTCCATCCGAACGTTCTTAACCTTGCTTAAGTCGACGTGCGGAAAATCGATGCGGTATGGCGAAACTTGCTTTGGCAACAGCACATGAAGAATCTTGTCGAAGCTGCTTTCATCGTCAATCGCATTTCCCGAAGCATCGACGAGGGTAGCGTTCACATTTACGAACGCGGGAATTGTGTCTTCGTTGACCACTTCACCCATGACCACTGAGCCTTCGGCGGAATCTACGGCATTCATGGAAACAATGCGAACGTGGGGTCCGTCAACATTGCGGGAACCCCACTCGCCCCCAGCGGCATTTCCACTGACCAAATCCCAGCGGAGATAATTGACCGGAATCACCTGCGCCGGCACGTTGGGCGGGGGAGTTTCATCCCAAACCACCTTCCATTGATCGCCACGCTTGATAAGGTGAAAGTCGCGGACGTCCTCCACTGGCCCGACGGGCGTCGCCCAGTCCAATCGGGCACGCATTTGTGCCTCGGTGTCAGTGGCATGAAGCGGGCGGACGTCGTATTTCTCCAATCCTGAAAATGCCCGCAAGCCGCCATTTGTTCCCAACCATTGCTGCGTGAATTCCTGTTCATCCACGCTACTATTCGTTCGCTCGACAGCCGAGAATGCACGGTCCCAGTTGCGTTTCTGGACGTCGAGCAGGAAGTTCGAGAGCGCGTGCTCCGGTGTAGTCACATTGGCTCTAAATCCTGGCAGCGCTGAACCGGAGGCTACGCCAATCGTTCCGGTGGAGGTTCCTGGCCCATGGAGACCGACGACGAGTAGAAGTCCCGTCACGGCCAAGAGGACGATCACAAGCAGTAAGGTTTGTTTCATCTCGATCCCTTAGGCGACGAAGTGCCCTTCCCTTTCTTCCACCGCAATAGGGGATTCAATCGCTCTGCGCATCCTTGGCCGCGCTGGGAGGAAAAGCACCAGAAAAATGGCCAACACGCTCACGCCGATCGGGAGCGTGCCCCACATGAGACCCATCCAGGCAGGCGGAATTGCGTCTGAGTCGATCCGGTGAGCGGGCGGAACGTCGTCTTTGGACCAAGCGGTGACTTCACCTGTATCGAATGTCTCGGTCTTTCGCCAGCCCGCAAACGTCAACAAGGGCTCGTAATAACGATCGTGCACAAAAATGTATTTCAGGCCGTATCGATTGGCGTGCTCAAGCATCGCCCGCAGCGACGCCATACCCGCCGATCCGTAAAACTTGGCATTCGTCAGCTGGGCCGAACCGTAATGCGTCATTTCGGGTAGCAGGCGCGCGGAATTGTAGTCGCCATCAACACTGCTTGCGTCTGTGTAGGTGGAGACGCGAGCGAGTTCACTGCCGAACCCCAGAGTCAGATACCGGTAGGAGTCGTGCCCATCGCGATTGAGGAACGCAATGACGGGATCAACATTGATCGCAGCAGTCGGACGATACGGGTTGGCCGTAAGCCAAGCGAGCGCTGCACCAATCGTAGCCACAGCCGCTAGCGACAGGGCCACTGCTGCTTTCGCTTGGAAGCGGTCAAGCAGTTCAATGGCCAATAACCCAACGATGGGCATGACCATCAATGTTGCCCAGAACGTGAAGCGCTCGAAGGTAAGAATCTCAAACGCGCGCCCGAGCAACCATCGTGGCAGGGGCGTAGTGCCACCTAGACCGAAGATCAGGGTCAGCCAGAAGCCAATCAGCAGCGGCCGAAGCCTCGGCACCGAAGCGCCGCGGATGACAATGAACGGCAGAGCCAAAATTAAAGCTCCGTAAGGAATTACGAAATAGTTAATGCCGGTGATCGAATTCAACAAGAAATTCGACCTGCTATCGTGCGGGATCGGAATCTGATGGATTGGGTGTTGAAGTAGAGTCACCCAGTACGGGAGCAGTACGATGCCGACGCCAATCCCGACTAAAGCTGCGAACAGAATAGCGCGCGAGAATACCGCAGCGAGGGAGCCTCGTGTGCGTCCGTGGTGAGCGTCGAGACACGCAATCCAAAGGACCGGCCCTGCGAACAACACGGTGCCGAAGATCAGGGTGACGTGGTGAGCGGCAGCCGCCGCCAGACTGACTGCGATGCCTTTGATGAGTGCTCTACCGGAGGATTCAGTCGACCACTCGTAGAAGTAGGGTAAAGCATTCAAATACAAGGCCGCAGACGTGACCGTGGCCAGCTGACCCGCTTGGTACACAAGAAACGCGAGAGCGCCAAGGAAAATGCTTCCAAGCGCCGCATAGCTGGCCGCGCGATCATCCACCCAAATTTTCGCAAATCGGTATACGCCTACTGGAAGCAGAAGGACCGCGATTAGCTGGACGATCATGTAACCCATCTTCAGCCCAGACACGGTCGAAACGAGCGCGATCCATTGATGGGTGAGAGGCGGATATGTGGTCTGAGAAAAACCAGCAAACCACTTTTCGTTCCACGGATTAAACCAGTGATGGGCGTAATGTGAGGCCAGAAAGATGTGAAAATTCGCGTCGAAAGATCCAGAGGGAAGTTGCATGAGCAACAAAGGCCCATGAACCGCGAAGGCAACCAGCACGATCGCCAATAGCGGAATTGGACGAGAGTAGCTTTCTTGTGGGTTCATGCAATCGCACACTCCTGTGCCCCAGCGAGTCTCTAGGATTCCAAAAACTGGATTAGGGTTTACGCCAATCCTGTCGAGCCCTACCCCACCGTCCTATCGTCTCCCAATCAAGAAAGCAAACTTGAGTGTCGAGGCGGCATCTGAGAAAGGCCACATGGGTTTCCTATGGGCGAGGTTCTTCGTTTGTAGGACCTCAAACAATGCATAAAGCGTGGTGATTAAGTGAAAAGCCGGATTCCGCTCACGAGCTTTTGCCTTGTCATGGTTTTCGGCTTCGCAGCAAGCGCGAGCAGCCAGACTTATGACGTCGGCGGTTCATCGCCTCAGTCCCAAGCAAATGGACAAGGGACTTCGACTCAAGGGGGAACCGACTTCAGTTGGGGATCGGGGATCGATGTCGCGCGGCAGGCGCGCGCCGCCCAGGATGCGCTCAAGAGAAACGACTACGCCGCGGCGGTCAACTACGCACAGCAGGCCGCCAAGTCTGCTCCACAAAATGCTGAGCTGTGGTTTCTTCTGGGATATGCCGCCCGGCTCAATGAGCGCTATCAACTTTCCGTCGATTCCTACAATAGAGGGCTGAAGCAACAGCCGAACTCCGTGCGCGGGCTGGCCGGGCTAGCGCAAACTTACGCCCGAATGGGCCGCGATCAGGAAGCAGAACAGCTGCTCCAGAAAGTCGTAGAAGCCAATCCAAAGGACGCAAACAGTCTGGAGCTTGCGGGAGAGCTGCTGCTCAGCACCGATCCGAAAACGTCGTTAAGCTTTCTCGAACGCGCAGAGGCTTTACAGCCTTCGGCGCATAGTGATTTGTTGATCGCGCATGCCTATGAGAGGCTCGGGCAGCCCGATGAATCAGCACGCTATTTGAATCGTGCAGAAAGCCGTGCTCCAAAAGATCCGGAAGTCCTTCGCGCAGTGGCCGGACAATATCGCGATCAGGGAAAGTATGACGAGGCGATCGCGACATTGCAGTCCATTCCAGTGAAGACCGCCGATACGCAAGCGGAGCTTGCGTATACCTACGGACTCGCAGGCAAGCAGCAGGAAGCTGCCACACTTTATTCCAGCCTGGCGAAAGCCGCAAAGGGAAATATCGGTCTTGATCTCAGTGCGGCACAGGCTTGGATCAATGTCGGACGTCCGGATCAAGCTCAGCTCTTCCTCGACGCCGCCCGAAAGATCGACGCTAGTAACTATCGCCTGCACGCCATCTTGGCAGGATTAGCAGACTCCGACGACCGCACTTCGGAGGCAGAATCCGAATACAACCTCGCACTGAATAATCTTCCGGCCCGCATTCCCGAAGGTCCTCTATACCCGATCGAACTCCGACTCAATCTTTACGAAGTCTACGTCCGGCAGGACGACTCCACGAAGGCAAAAGAGGAACTGCAGTCGGCGACTGCCGCGATTCGACAAGTTCAAGTACCTGACTCGGCGCGACCGGAAATGCTGCGACTGCGGGCCGCAGTCGAATCGGCATCGGGCGATCTTGACGGTGCAAACCGTGACCTCAAGGAGGCTCTGGCCCTTTCTCCCGGAAATGTAAATTCGTTGATGAACTTCGGCATGCTTCAGTGGAAGTTGGGACAGAAAGACGCTGCTCGGGATACATTCACTAAAGTTCTCGATCTGGACCACAACAATCGGCAGGCGCTTTCCGCTCTCGGTTACCTGGCGCGGGACGCCGGCGATGCCAAGCTTGCCGAATCCTATTTCTCACGCGCGGTTGCAGCTCATCCCAAGGATTTCTCGCCGTACCTCGCATTGGGCGACTTGTACACAGCGCAGGGCAACTTCAAGTCCGCGGAAGCAAATTATAAGAGCGCTTACCAGCGGATGCCGAGCAACGCGCTCATTATCGCTGGCGGTGCGAATGCGGCCTTAGAGTCTCACGACCTCAACTTGGCGCAGCGATGGCTTGAGCGGTCCAGCTCAAAGACCGACGCGAGCCCGCAAGTCCAACGGGAGCGAGAGCGCTACCTGACATTCAAGGGGCAGTACGCAGAATCAGCAAAGCTTGGATACAGCGTGATTGCCAAGCTTCCGAACGACCGCGAAGGGGTTGTCTATCTCGCTTATGACCTTTACTACCTTGGTCGCTATGATGACGCTCTTGAGTTAGTCAACAAGTATGAGCCGATACTCCCGAAGGACAAGGACCTGCCGCTCATTGCTGGAAATGTGTACGCGCACAATGGCGAGTTGAATCTCGCGCTGAAGAATTTTACGCTGGCGCTGGAGCGCGATCCGAAGATGGCGACGGGATACGTGAACCGCGGCTTCGTGTTGAACGACCTTCGTGAAGCAGGGAAGGCGTCCGAGGATTTTCGCACGGCGTTGCAATTGCAACCCACATACGGCGAAGCTCATCTCGGCTTGGCGTATTCGGACCTGCAGTTACACCGTCCCAAGCCAGCATTGGTGCAGTTGGACGCCGCGGAAAAAATCCTCGGCAAATCGCACACGTGGCATCTCGCGCGCGCAGAAGCGTTTCGCCAGGAGCAGGATTTTCCCCACGCCGCCACAGAATATCGAACCGCACTGGCGGAAGACTCCAAAGATTTGACGACAGAGCTCGCGTATGCCGACGTGCTGTATCGCATGCATCACTATGCGGAAGCGATCTCTGCGCTGAATGCGGCTCGCACCCTTTCTCCTGACGAGGCTTCGATCTACGCGCTGATGGCGGAAGTTCATGCAAAACAAGAAAATCGTGAAGCGGCAATGACTGACATTCAGTCCGCAGAAAGGCTCGGCGGGAATCGCATCGAGGTTCTCACGGCCACTGGCGACGCATTGCTAACCTTAGGCGATCGTAATGGAGCGATGCAGCGATTCTCCCGAGCGCTCGAGGTCCCGGGAGGCGATCGCATCGGGGTTCGTTTGTCGATCGCGGAAATTTTCTTGCGACAAGGCCACTATGACGAAGCTCATCGGCAAATTGCTTTGGGATTCGCCGAGGCTCGCCTCTTCCCTGACTCTCCAGTGACAGGAGACGATTTTGCCCAGGCTGCAGGTCTCTTTCTCGCGATGCACGATTTCGATCTGGCAGAAACCTATTTCAACAAAGCTCAACTGGCCGGCGCTAACAATCGAACGGTAGCAATCGGTTTAACGAATACCTACCTAGCTGAGGGAAATACGGGCAAAGCGGGAGCGGCGCTCGCCAGCCTCGGTCCGGCGGACGATTACCGTGATGACTATGACTATCTGATGGCCTCGGCGAACCTTTATCGGCAGCGCCAAGACCCGTTGCACTCGCTCGCGAGTTTTGCCCAAGCGAGCACGGTCGCGGGTCAAGAAGATCAAAGCATCGCGGAAACCTCGCAATACGCCGCAGCCGATCAGGAAGGCCGACAGATTATTAATGACAAAGTCAGCCTTGTGCCTGAAGCAACTTTCACTCCTGTACTCGAAGACATCAACGTCTACACGCTGGATGCCAAGATCCTTCACGTAGCCAATCCGGCACTATTGCCGCCGCCGCGTCATTCGTTCCAGAGTCTTGCCCAGTCCAACTATCGAGTCCACATCGGAAATCTCCCGGCCATCACAGGTTTCGTCGGTGAGGCGATGACCTCTGGAACGTTGCTCTATCCTAGCGTCGGCGTAGTGCAGAACCGGAATACCTACGACACGATTCTGAATGGCGGAATCAATCCAATTCTCCACCTCGGAGACAACTCGATCACTTTCGATGGCGGCCTGCAGTTTACGGTTCGCCGCGACACCATCTCGCCGGTGTACATGAGCCAGAATCTGTTTCGCCAATTTGTCTACGTTTATACAAGTTCCTTCTTCAACTGGATCTCTATGACTGGCAGCGCGCAACGAGAGACTGGTCCATTCATTGATCAGAACTTGCATTCGCGCGACCTATTCGCCAACGTCGAATTTACGGTTGGCCGTCCCTGGGGTAATACCTCGTTGATCACCGGATATTCGGCGCGTGATTTGCTGTTTCGGCCGATCGTGGAAGAGTATTTCAACACGACCACCTATGCCGGCCTGCAGCATAAGTTCGGTCGCCGACTGACCGCCGCAGCGCTCGCCGAGGATTTGCGATCGTGGCGCGTCCAAAACACGCAGTATGCGATTGCGCAGGCGCTGCTTCCGGGCGGAAGGTTCGATTTTCGCGCCACTCCGCGATGGAGTGTTCAAGGCTCGTTCATTTTGTCGCGGGGATCCGGCTATCACGCTTACGACAATGTTCAGAGCGAGCTCTTGGTTTCCTACGTCCGTCCGCTGCATGGCAATGTCCGGGGCGATACGGGCGAAGTTCCGGTGGCGTTCCCGATGCGCTTCTCCGTCGGAGTCCAACAACAGACGTTCTACGATTTCCCCGGGTCCAACTCCAGCAAAAATACCTTTCTGCCCATTGTGCATTTCTCGTTGTTCTAGGACGGTCGCTGTCGGCGCATGACGCTCATCGGGAAAACTCGAGTCCAGGATCCTTCTAACGATTTCTCGGCCACTCAGTCCAGAACTCGGGCGAAGGCGCTCCGCCAGAAACTGCTCGGCGGTTCGCTTACCCTCCTTGCCGGTTCCGGCCTGGTCGGAATTACAAATCTTGTCTACAACGTCGCGACGGCTCGGTTACTGGGCCCGACAGGCTTTGCGCACGCCACTGCCGTCTACACACTGTTAATGCTGGCGTCGGCGATCACGCTGTCATTCCAGGTCGTTTGCGCGAAATATGTGGCTACTTCTAAGACGGCCGAGGAGAAGGCTTCCGTCTTTGCGGCGTTACATTTAAGGGCTTGGCTCGCCGGCGTCGGCATCGGCCTTTTCCTGTTTCTCTTTAATCGCGTTATCACGTCGTATCTAAATCTTCCAGATCCCGTCTTAATTTCCCTGCTCGCGCTCGGAACAGCTTTTTATATCCCCTTGGGAGTCCGCCGTGGGTATATCCAAGGCATCCACGCATTCCGCGCCTTGGCCGTCAATTTCATGCTCGAGGGAGTAGTCAGGCTCGGCGGTGCCTACTTGCTCATTAAGCTTGGACTCGGCGTTAAAGGGGCGGTATTAGCCAGCGTCGTGGCTGTCTTCGCATCCTATTTCCTCGCAAAGCCGAGTCCAGGATTTGAGTCTTTTCGCACTTCGTCCATTTCGATTTCATCCGGGGAAGGCTTGCAGGCCATCGTATTTTTCTCGGGCCAGGTTGTTATCAACAATTTTGATATCGTGCTGGTGAAGCACTTCTTTGCGCCGGAGCAGGCAGGCATTTATGCGGCGGTTTCACTGGTCGGACGTCTGGTGAACATGTGTGCATGGTCTGTCGTGAATACAATGTTCCCGGTTTCAGCTGCGGCACGTTCGAGCGATCGGGAAGCCAGGCCGGTGCTCTTTATGTCGCTGTTCCTGGTGTTCTTGATTTTGTCCGTTTTAATCCTTTGTCTGTGGGCGATTCCAAGCTTCTTGTGGCGAACTCTCTTTGGCTCCCACTTCGCGTTGCAGAACTTCGGAGGTCTGGCTGCGCTGTTGATTCTCTACGCCGTTACCACCGGAATCTACTCGTTAAGTTCAGTCATGATCACCTACGAGATGTCGCGCAAGATTGCGAATACGAGTTGGGTTCAATTGGCCTTTAGCGGGGCCTTGGTGATCGGAATCTGTCTTTTTCATACGTCCTTGCGGCAAGTCATCTTCGTGCAGTTGATTCTCATGGTGATCCTTTTCGTGATGGTGGCCTTGCCGTTACTGCACCGCGAGATTGCGCCGGTGGATCACCGCACTTACTCGAGCCTTCGAATTGTGCGGCCCATGACTGACTACGAGGTCATCTCAGAATTCCTGCGCAGTGAGTTTCACCATCCCGAGTTCGAGGAATACCGGCAGGAGTTCGGACGCATCGTGAACGAACCCAACCTTGAGAGTCATCGAGAAAATGCACTGCGGCGGGCCCTCCTGTTTCTTCGCCGGGGCGCAATGTGGAGGGAATTGCCGGAGGATACTGCGTGGTTCAAAGTCGAATTGGCCCGCAAGGATCTGGAGCGGATACGTTTCTTCCCAAGAGCACAGTGGAGACGCGTGGCCGAAGGAAGCTTCTACCTGACGGACATGGTCGACTGCTTGAGGCTCAAGTGGCAGGAATCACCCGACGACGAATTCTTTCAAAAACTTCAACTGTTAAGCGATCCGGTTCAGGAAGGCCGGGTGAACCCGACCGTTCTGTTGATCGGAGTCGACGCCCAAAGCCCCTTGACTATCCTCGATGGGAATCACCGCATGGCAGCCGGGATGCTTGCTCAGCCACCCGCAACGCTAGAGAGTTTTCAGTTTATTTGTGGTCTATCGCCCGCAATGACTCGCTGCTGCTGGTATCGTACGAACGTAAATACAGTGTCGCGCTATCTGACGAATCTTCTTCGGCACATCTTCTACGATCCAGAATCAGACATTGGTCGTTTCGCGGAACTTGATTCATAACAACGTCTACTGTGGCCGAGTGGCATTATTTGCCGGAGATGGTGGCTGAGTTGACTCCTGGACGGGGCTATTATCACGGTGGCGGAGCACTACCGGTTCATTCTCCTGTCTCAGTGCGTTACGCTGTTGTGTAACTTTAGCTTCCACTTCGGTGTCGTTGCTGTCCGCAACCGAATTCAACTTTTTACCTTCCGCGGTAGTACGAGTCGCGACTCCGACTGTCGTCGATGCCCCGACGGACTGGCGAGCGCGTTCATAAAAGAATTCTGCAGTCTCGCGGTCGCCTCCTAATTCCGCGACATACCCGATGTTATTCATCGAGAAAGCATTGTTCGGGTCGAGAGAGTAGGCCTTGCGAAAATCCGCCTCGGCTGAGCGTAAATCGTTTCGGTTGACGGCCGAGACACCTCGCAAGTTCAGTTCTGCTACCTGCTCCGTTACATCTTGCCGCCGTGCCAGATGATCGCGTAACGCTTTCGCATTTTCCTGCGCCATCTGGCTCACCGGACGGCCACGCCATGATCGATCAGCTGTGACGACGGCCGTCACTCCCGGTGCGCCATTCGAGGCTTCGTCGAAAAGTCGGAGCGCTTCTTGTTCCTCGCCCTCCATCTCTCTCGCCGCGCCGAGATTGTTTAGCGTATACAGATTATGCGGATCATTTTTCAACGCCGTCGCCAACAGTATGTCGGCCTCCGCCGCTCTTCCCTGAGCCAGCAATCGCACCGCTTCCACGTTCGCGTGATTGGTCTGAATTGGCCCGGTCGCAACCGCCACGGCATCTTTCATCGGCCGCCCCTGTGCCTCCCGTGCGCTGGCTCGATCGACGATTGCATCGCTGGGTTGCTCGGCAGCCAAAGCGTAGAAGCGTTCGGCACGCTCGATCTGTCCCTGCAACTCGGAAATGTAGCCAAGATTATTGAGAGTGAACGAATCGTCCGGATCAAAGAGGTACGCCTTGTAGAACAATTCTTCGGCTTTCTTCAGGTTGTGCTTGCGAACCGCCTCGACACCTTCACGATTTAGCCGTTGAACGGGTGTGATAATGCTTCGCCGCGGAATCGTGATCTTTATGTCTCCCGCGCGAGCGCACCGAGGGATGCCGATGGATGCTGCCGCAATCGCGAGAACTCCAAACTGAAACCAGGATTTCGAGTGCATAGCTTTGCCTTTGGTTGCCACGGAATGGCGGAATTGCACTGTCTTTGGATGCCACCGAAGCCTGTTTGTTTGCCGCCAGATGGCGCCTCAAAGAGGCTGGTTCGTCGAAATAAAGGCCACCTTCCTGTACGAAATCGGCATCAAAAAGGCTCGTGAAATCTGTGCTCAACTCTCGAGTGGTTCTGTGTCTGGGGAGCGCTTTGCTGTGCACCGCTATCGCGCCCGCGCAGACAACCGCCCCCGCATCAACCATGGTCTCACCCTCGAAGGCGTCCGCGGAACCGGTAAGCATCGAGCCCGTCAAGCCGACTCCGAAAGCGTCGCCGGAAGCTGCGATCAGTGTGGATCCTGCCAGCCTCTTGCCAGATCTGCCTCGCTTGCCGCAGAGAAATGCGACTCTGATTGGCGGAACCATTTCTCGGTTGGATCGTGTGCGCGACCGTTTCACCGTCCGCGTTTTTGGCGGCGGACACGCGACGATTCTGTTCGATCCGCGCACAAAAGTGTTTCGCGGTACGAATGAAGTCACTCTCACTGATCTGCACGAAGGCGACCGCGTTTATCTGGACACGATTCTCGACGGTGACACGGTTTTCGCTCGCACAATTCGCCTAAGGGCAGGCGAGGCATCCGGCGAGACGCAAGGAATCGTACTGAAGTATCGCGAGGACAGTGGGGAATTGACCATTCGTGACGGAATTTCCCCTCAGCCCGTTCGCGTCCGACTGGGCTCGGCAACCAAGTTCATGCAGGGACAGCAGAATGTATCTGCGAGTGCACTTCAAGCGGGGGCACTGATCGCAGTAACGTTTGACTCGCAAGGTAATGGCAATGATATTGCGCGTGAAATATCCATCCTTGCCGCTCCGGGGGCGCATTTTACCTTCACCGGCCAAGTAGTGCACATTGATTTACGGTTGGGCTTGCTCGCTTTGAATTCCTCTACCGACCACAAAACATACGAAGTTTACTTAGACCAGTCGGTCACGCCGGATAACAACCTGCATCCTGGTGCGAACGTTACAGTCCTGGCAACTTTTGACGACTCCCGATACATCGCCCACAGCTTAACGATCGATTCTCAGAATCAGTAACAGCTATTTCAGTGCTCGTTACCGACGAGCATTGGTGTGTCTGATTTATTCCTACCCGTAGCTATTGCAGGACCGCCGCGTTGCAGACTCCGTCCGTAGGTTGAGCGGGAGCGTTGCTCGGAGGCGTTGCCCAGGGGACATTCTGGAAGTCGAAGAATTCCGTCATGTCCATTTGCGCGGCATCTCGCTGAGTCAGCGAAGCGACGTTGAACCGCGTCTCAATCAGCTTCAAAATCGCCGTGTAATCAGCCTCGGTATGTGAGACGTAGTTCTTCTTTGTAAAGGGGGAGATAACGATCAGGGGAAGACGATATCCGGAGTAGTTGAAATCGCAATTGGGGCCATTCGGATCGTTTGTGGATGTACACAGATCTCCCGTCTCAAGATCCATGGGGGCGATGCCATCCGGATTCGGCTCTGGAAAGGGAGGCACATGATCGTACAGCCCGCCGGGTTCGTCGTAAGTGAGAATGAAAACCGAGTCCTTCCAAGAGGTGCTCGACATCAGAGGATTAATCAAGCTCGCAACGTACGAAGCACCCGTCTGTATGTCGGTTCCAGAACTCGGGTGTTCATCGCGGCCCGATTCGTATCCTGCCTCAATCAAGGCTACGGAGGGAAGAGTGCCATTCTGTACGTCCGTGAGATACTGCGACACTGGTACGACATTGCTTGGCAGCTGATTCGGCGGAGCATACTCCGCAAACTGCGTCAGGTAGGTACATGCTCCAGTCGTTGAGGATGTGGATGCATCTTTCACAATTCCTCCCTTCACTCCGGTCCGCGAATCCCCCGGCGTGGTGGGACATATATCGTCGCTGTAATACACCTTCCAGCTGACTCCCGCCTTTGTGAGTTCGTCAAAAATTGTCGTAGCGGTAAGGGGCGCATTGTCGGCAGCATCGGTTCCTGGGGGATACGCATATCCCTGCGACGTCGCGGCGAACAAATACATGCGGTTGATTTGGGTGCGGTCCAACGCAGGCGCAAACCAACGGTCAGAAGTGGCGAAATTCGAGGCCATGAAGTAGTAGTACGGCAGATCCGTCCAGTCGTAGTACCCCATGGCGCGAATCCCAGCCGTGTCGGTGTACTGTGGGTCTGCTCCACCTGCGTTTTCGTTGATCGCAAAATTTGCGGCATTCCAAACGAATCCATCCATCGCCGCCGTCGTGGAGCTCGGCGTTTGCAGGTTCCAGTCGAGATGGCTTTCATCCCATGACGGACTCAAATTCTCAATGCATTCGCTCGCGACATGGAAAGCGGACACGGTACTGGTACCGTCGTAGCTGGGGTTCGATGCCGTCGATGGCATTGCATCCAGCTGCTGCGCCGGATACCCGTTCGCGGCCCAGTATGCTGGCAGCTGCCCAAAATATGTGTCGAACGATCGATTCTCCTGGGCCATGAAGATGATGTGATTGATCGATGAAATGCCAGAGGTTGGGGGAGTGGTCACGGGTGTCGTCCCCTGTTGCAGACCTTGGCAGCTTGAAATGGCGAGGGTTGCTGCAGCGACAATGGCTGCAGAAAAACAAGAACGCAGTCTTTCGTTGATGACCATGCGGATTACCCTTTTTCTGTGGGCCTGAGTTCGATTCAAGTCCAAGGTTTGATGACTTCTTTGGCTGGAATGTTGGTTTGCGCGCACCCGCATGTTCGGAGCTAAACCTATGCGAAAGAGGAAGATCCGGTTTCCCGTCAAAGCCGCAAAGCCATACTTCCTCCTCGCCGTGGTCAGGGCGCGAACTCGTCAGTGAACTTGATTGGCAGCTCCTCTAGCACTACCGGCCAATCCCCAGTGAACTAACGTGACCTTTTGCGGAAAACGATTCCGCACTAAGCTCCTCTCGATCCCAGAAAGTCCCAGAGCAGTTTTCGAGGAATCTACAGGCTTGCGCGCCTCCCTCCGAATTTGCTCAAGCAAGAAGCAAGCCCCAGTAACTCCGCTCCTGAGGGCAGATGTGTCGAAAGTTTTGGCAAGTTACAGTCCTGCTCCTGTCGGTGACAGGTGTATGCGTGGCGGGAACCCCCGTCGTACCCACAACCACGTTGGCCGCGCAGACGGCTAACAATACGAGCGCCGCCAACAGCTTTAACAATCAGAGCAACGGAAATTCTGGTGCAGGAAATGTAAGCAAAGTCGACGTCCACTCTTTGCTTTATGCGGGAGCAAGCACCAAAGTTTACGCTCATCTTTTATTGTGGTTCGGCGGATCGAACCATATGAACGTCGGGTACAGCTCGACGGATCCCAACCAGATCCACAATCAAATTACCGACATGATCAGCCGTGGCATCGATGGCGTCGTCATCGATTGGTATGGCCCAAACAACAGCATCGATCAAGCCACCAAGTTGGTCATGGCGGAAGCTGAGACACACCCCGGATTTACTTTCGCAATCATGATCGACCAGGGTGCGATTGAGTGGTACTCGTGTTCTGGCTGCACACCCCAGCAGGCTCTGGTTAGCGATCTGCAATATATTCAGCAAACGTATTTTTCTTCTCCTGCGTACATGACCCTGCAGGGAAAGCCAGTCGTCACGAACTTCAACATCGATTTGTCCTACTCCGTCGATTGGAATGCAGCGGTAACAAATCTTTCCACACAACCCGCTTTTCTTTTTCAAAACAACAATGGATTTACGCACGTGCTCAGCGAAGGAAGCTATTCCTGGGTGATGCCCACCACGTCCGACTACGGAATGAGCTATCTCACCAGTTTTTACGACGCCGGCATGCCACTGAATAGTGAGCAGACAGTCGGAGCCGCCTATAAGGGCTTCAACGATTCACTCGCGTCCTGGGGCTCAAACCGCATTATGGGACAGCAATGCGGCCAGACGTGGTTGGAGACATTTTCCGAAGTCAATAACCTTTACAACTCGGGGAAGCAGCTATCTTCTTTACAACTGGTTACGTGGAACGATTACGAGGAAGCAACCGAGATCGAATCTGGAATTAATAACTGCATGAGCATCTCCGCTGCGGCGTCCGGCAACGCTCTTCGCTGGTCTATTCAAGGAAACGAGAGCACCGTCGATCATTACACCGCTTACATCAGCACCGACGGTCAGAATCTCATGTCACTCGGAGAAGCCAATACCGGCACTTCTTCGCTCAACCTGTGCAGTTATTTGATACCCGACGGAAACTACATCGCCTATGTTCAGGCTGTAGGAAAGCCGAGCATCACCAATCAGATCTCCCGACCGGCGGCTGTCTCTTTGAATTGCGGTGGAGCAACAACCACCAGCGGCACTTTGAGCTTGGGAGCAAGTCCCAGTTCGGTGAGCATCACTCCTGGTAGTTCGGGCAAGGTGACTGTAACCGTGACGCCTGGCTCCGGGCAGTTCAATAATGCTGTCGGTCTGAATTGTTCGGGCCTGCCGGCGGGGTTAACTTGCTCGTTCTCGCCCTCGTCCGTCACCCCCGGAACCCAGAGTGTCAGTTCCGTGCTGACTGTGATTGCCGCGCCCGTTATCGCTGCGGACCGACATGAAGGAAGGCATCTGCCCATCGCGACGTTCTTCAGTTTCGGACTGTTCGGGATCGCCCTGATTGGGAAAATTCACCGCCGACGGATTCTTACTGCTCTGGGATTGCTCGTCTTTATTGGACTGATTTTCGGCAGTCTCTCTTGTGGGCGTAACGCCGCCAGCGCCATCTCGCCGTCCACTCCAACTCCGACGAGCTACGTCGTCACTGTCAACGGAGACGCCGGTGCCGTTCAGCTTTCCACGACCGTTGTGGTTACGGTCAAGTAATGAACGGTCGTCGCCATTCCATGTTGTGTGCAACAATGCAGAGCGCCTAGACCAACTTAGTGAATTTCTGGTCATCAAGCGCAGCAGCAGGGACTTTGAAGGAATCCATCGCGGCAAGCGCCGTACTCGCGAAATGTGTCTGAGAGTTTGGACTCTTTGCTGAAGCTCAAAGTGCCGGAGATATTTTTGCACGACGTTGGGCATTGTCATGCGCAACGCCGCCGAGAAGTTTTGCTCTGCCATCGCCCGCTGTTTTTCGGGATTCTGAAGGAACTGGGCCAGGCAGTCCGCAAGGCCTCGTGCATCTCCGGGCGGATAAAACTCAATCGCCAAGTCCTCGCCCTGTGCCATTTGCCGGAAGTCGCTCAGGTCTGCGCAGATGATGGGCACGCCGTAGGCACAAGCCAGGTGTGCGACTCCGCTGCACCCTGTTGATGAAGAATAGGGCATGACCGCTACAGTCGAGCTCTGGAAGACATTCCCCAATTCCTCTTCGGGGACGTATCCACAGAATTCGATATTAGGATTGTGGGCGCAACGCTCTTTCATTGATGCTGTATAACCCGCGGCCTGCGGGTGGTCTCCCCCCGCAATGACGAGCTTTGCATCCGGGACCTGTTCGAGAAGAAGATCGAAGGCTTCGATCATAAGTTCCAGCCGCTTATAGGTTCCCCATTTCCCGAAAGCGAGAATTCGATGTGGAGCTCCGCGTCGAGCAAAATCCGGCAACTCCGGCCTGCGCGTCAAAATGCCGTGTGCCCGCAGATGAACGTTATCTCTCCCATACTTATCATTCAGAATCTTGCGATATCCCGGCATGAGTACGGACACAGAATTCGACAGTAGAAGCATCCGGGTCGCGATGGCACCCGCCATTCGATACAGACCCTCATGGCGAATTCCAGCATCTTTTAATTCCACCGTATCCATCAGGTGATGCAACGTTACATGTGTATAGCGTCCGCTTAGCCTGGCCAGCAAAGGGGTCATCAAGCCGCTGAAAGCAATGAGAGGATTGCGTCCGAAAGTGCTGAACAGCAGGTTGAACCAAACAACGTCCGGCTTTAAGCGGCGCAGCGTTCTCGTCAATCGAATCACGCTGCCGGGATCATCAAATGACCAGCAACGCAAGACTGAAAAGCCGTCTAACTCGACGTGATCGGAGGGGAGTTGGTCAGCCAGAACCGTGAGATTAAGGAACGGATTCCGCCGCAACTCCTGAGCGATATGGAAGCCGTATTCACTCAAACCCCCCGTGCTGGGAGGGAAAGTTGTCACCAAACAGATCTTCATTCGTCTCCCGTCTCGTAGCGGCAGTAGATTCGATGTGCATTCAGTAGAAGATGTTGCAGGAAGGAGCAAGAAAGGGGAGTGCCTTTAGCCCTCAGAAGTGCCGGCCATGCCGGCCCTCCGCAAGTCGATTTGGGATGAGGGCTCGTTTTCGCGCGACCAGTTCTCGTTTATCAAGTCGCGGATCGTTTCGGCAGTTTCTTCGACCGTCCCGGGGGGCAGAATTCTCATTCCGGCTAGTTGAGCAATTTCAAAATAAGATTTCCGATTGAGGCGAACAAACTCCAGCGGGTATTCAGGTTTGCGAGCGCTTGCAGCCTCAGGCTCAGCGTCAACCAACAGCGCCAGGTCAGGCGCGGGCACAATGCGCAATAACGAGCGGACATAGAATCGCGTTGCCCTGCGATGTAGCGGCAGATTAGCCAACTCGTCATACATATAGCGATCAAAAATTATGATGTCTGCATTTCCTTTGAATCGCGCCATTGTGCGCCGCAGACTAAGAGCGTCCAGCAAATAAAGAAGGAGTCGAAACAGGGTGATGTACCACGACGTTACATTCTTGTCGCGCCGTTGAATCGGATCCTCTGAGCTCCCAACTCCCCGGTCCCCTTTGAACACTTTGTAGCTGATTCCCTCGCGCAAGCTTCGTAACGCTACGATGTCGTCCCAGAAAGTGTACAGGTTGGAACTTATCCCGCGTTCTTCCAAGAAGCTGCGGAAAGCATCGATCTGCGTGCTCTTGCCGGCCCCGTCAATTCCCGAGAAGCTCACGATTTTCATGCCAGATCTGCTCCTCGTTGCCGCGGCAGTGTGCGACTCTAGTGC
>Ga0181522_10000856_pt1 | contig 20146 bp, 18 predicted proteins | sample PEATcosm2014_Bin_27_FD_121103 | JGI IMG/M metagenome (GOLD analysis project Ga0181522, IMG submission 121103) | Peatland microbial communities from MTU Mesocosm Facility, Houghton, MI, USA - PEATcosm2014_Bin05_10_metaG | ecosystem: Environmental > Terrestrial > Soil > Wetlands > Peat | place... | reverse complement strand
TAAAGGGCCGGTTTTTCGCGCGCCGCGCAACGAATGAAGGTGAAGGCGTCGTCGTGGTAGACCAGTGAAACCAGAAAAGGCTCGCGCGCACCGCGGGGCTCGAAGGTGTAGTCGAACTGGAGCTTTTTCGCGTATTCAGAACGGAATCGACTCTGTTCTTCGGCGATCTGCGCGCGTGCCGCACGAATCTGCTCGGCGGTTTGTGTCCGCAGCGTTTCCAGCTCTTTCTTGTAGGCTTCGGCGTCGGCCGCGCGCACATAACCTTGCAGGGCCGACGGGCCGGAGGCTTCCTTAGGTTCGACAAAGAGTTTAAGGTCAGGTTCGACGCCGGATTGGTTACTGATTTCGGTGAGCACGAAGGAATAGACATGCCCAGCGGCTGTGATGAGATTGAGATTGCTGCGAATGCCAGCCTTGGCCGGATGCACGTAACAGAGATTGTGGGTGCCATTGATGATCCAGAATTCCTTGTCCCCGGTGGTGAAATCGAGGATCTCCTCGTTGTCGGGCAGAACGATGAGCGTCGAAAAACGGAGTTTGGCCCGCACCGGGACAACGTCTTCTTTGGCGTAGTTCACAACGCGCGCGCCCTCACCGGCCGCGCGTGCCGAAACGTGCGAGCCTCCCGCAATCCATAGAACGCCGAGTATCACAGCACCAGGAATGCTCTTGCGATGGATAAGATCGATTTGCGTTTGCATGTTTCGCTCCTGACGGAATGTTTCGCGAGGGAATGAACGAACGGAACGCTCGAACAACCTTCGCCACCACGAAGGCGATTGCCGGAATCACCGCTGGCCTCCCGCCAACACTTCTAAACCTTTGGCAAAACCAAAGGCCTCGAAAGCTTCCCGGCGTTTGTGGTTGTCGTAGGGATCGTTGGTGTAGAGCCAGTAGCTCTTGGGATCCACGGTGAGATTGGCGACCTTGGCCAGCTCCGGGGTCTTGATGAGGAACTGTTGCTTGGGAATGAGCCCGGCGATCAAGGCCGTCTCGGTTTCGTTCAAATGAAGCTGCTGGCGATACAGCTCGCGATCCATGTCGGGGTTGGCCAGAAAGATTTTCGTGGCGGCTGTTTCGAGAATGATATCGAGCAGTTCGGAGCGGCGCAGCTCGTCGAGCGACTGCGTGGACAGGACCATGGCGGCGTTGTGCTTGCGCCAGGTCTTGAGCGCCTGAACGATGTAGCGCTGGATGGCCGGATTCTTGAGGAAGACCCAGGCTTCGTCGATGAAGAAGGCTTTGAAGGAAGTGGAGCGGACGGGGTCCTGGATCACGGCATTGGCGCGATGGAGGATATAAAACAGCAGAGGTTCGAGAAGATCTGGGTACTGGCTCATCTTCTGAAAGTCGAAACATTGGAACCGAGAGAAAGAAACCGTGTCTTCCGCGTTGTCGAACAAGAACCCGAACTGGCCTCCACGTACCCATCTGGCGAGACGCGCGGAAAGGGCTTGGGGAAGGATATTCGCGAGGACCCCCAGTTTTCGAAGTTCCGGGTCGACGGCGTACAGGTTCTCGATCTGTTCATAGATCTCGCGATCGGCGACAGGGTCGAGTTCGAAGCTGCTTTTCCCCTGCAGCAGGACCTTTACAAACAAAGCCAAGAAGTCGAGATTCTCTTTGGTCGGCGGCAGGGAGAACGGATTGATCGAAAAGCCCTGGGATTCAAGACCCGCCGAGACGTAGGATCCGGCGAAAAGATGCGTGAGGCTTTCAAAGCTGCCACCGAGATCGAAAATGAAGGTGTGCGGGTCATACTTCTGCAGATTCGTGATCAGGAAGTTCAGCAAGAAAGACTTTCCCGCGCCGGTGCGGCCGAGAATCATGGTGTGCGCGACATCCTGGTAGTGCAGATTGAGAAAGTACGGCGTGTGGTGGCAGGTTTCGAGGACCGCAAGATACTCCTGCCGGAGATGGGCGTTGCGGGTTTCGCCGCAGGAGAGCGTGAACAGGAACGAGTAGTCGGCGTAGTTGGTATTGAGAAGATAGAGAGAGCGCAGGTTCCAAGCGTGGTTGCCGGGAACGGCGGCGAGGAAGGCGTTCAACAAGTTGTAGCGCTCGTCGTACAGCTCCGCATCATGAATGCTGAAGACCTTGTAAAATTCGGCGGCCGCGCGCTGGACGGCCGCGGGGTCCAGGTCGTAGATGACGATGGTGAGCGAAAACTGCCCAAAGTAGTTGCCGTGGAGCTCGATCTCCTTGATGCCTTCGCCCAGTTCGCGGACCCGGGTCTCTTTCCAGTCATCGAGCAATACATCCTGCTGGGGGGCATCGTTCAGGTTGACCTGGCTGAAAAACGAGCGCTTGGTGTTGTGAAAATGGCGGCGCTTGGCTTGGATGGCGCGCCTGGTCCTTCCAGGATCTTCCTTTTTCCACTCCGTCACCACATAGAAGTTGGCCTGCACCTCGAGGAGCTGCTTGAAAATGAGCGGAAAGCTCTGCGCGGACGGCTCTTTCAGGGTAAGGACCTTCACGAAATAGTCGTCCACACGCAAATGGGTACGGTGGCATTCCAGATGTGAAGCCGTAAGGAAGTAGTCGAGAAAGGTGTCGTGCTTGAGTTTTGCACAGTCGATCTTTTCGGGAGCGAAATTGAGAATTTGTGTAAAGACGCGAAAGGCATCCTGTTTGTCCAGAAGCCGGATAGAGAGAAAATCGGCGACCTGCAGCAGAAAGCCGCCTACTTTTTGCAGCAACGCGGAGCGTGCCTTGACGAGCTCACGATCGAGCAGCACGATGCGCGCTTTGGTTGAAAAGCACGCGCGAACTTCCTCAAAAGCCACTCCCGGACTCGTCCGGGCTGCAAGAATGCTGTTTCCGAGGGGGCGCGAGGCCTCAAAGAGAACCACATAGTAGATCGAAAGTGAAAACAGCCGGCTGGACTTGCTCTGAAGGTAGGCCATGCGATTGGCAATCGCGGCATCCACGACCGGAGTGCCATATAGCTTGTGGGGGATCTTCGGGTCATTGCGCTTGAACAGGTACTGATAGACCCGATAGTTTTCGTCAAACAGCCGGAGTGCCGATTCCAGACGCTTGGTCAACGCATCGACCGAAGCTCCATCAAGGCATTCATAATCGACGCCGCGAACTTCGAGGATCACGCCCAGGTCGCCGGACTTGGTGAGGAAAATCTGTTCGTCGAGGAAGCCGTACAGATTCACATGGGCATTCAGCGCGCCGGATTCTTCATAGTTCTTGAGGATTCGCTTTAGATTAAGCAATGGGCCTCCTGCGAACCGTGATCGGTGCAAACTTCACCGGGTCGTATTGCCTGCGGAGACGCGCCGAGGCCAGCACCAGCCGCAGAATCTGCGGATCGGTCCGCGTGGCCCAGTGCGCCAGTCCGTAAAGCAGCAGGAACATCAGCAGCCCGCCCCGCAAACTGCCGAGCAGATTGAAGGTGCCGGCGCCAACGCACATGGCGAAGAAAAATAGCTTCCGTTCTGCTCCGAGAATCGTGAGCGGCCGGGACACCGAGCGAAGGACGAGATGGATTCTTCCAGGGTTGCTCATGATGCCTTCCCAAGTGCGGGCGGCTATGCCGGGAAAAGCCATGCGAGGAAGTTCACCGCCGCAATGGCCATGCCGACGCCGAACAACACTCCTGCAAGAACGCGTTTCGAGCCGCCCTCGCCGAAGGCGAAAGTCAATCCCGACACGACGATGGCCACCAGCGAAAGGCCGCGAGCAATGGTGGTTGTGAAGGCCTGTTGCAGAACAGTGGCGGCGTTCTCCCAGGGGGAAGCCCCTCCCTGGGCGTAGGCTGGAGCCGCGAGAACTAGCCCCAGCGATGCGTAGAGAACGGCCCAAAAAGAGCGAAACCGGCGATCCATGAACCTTCTGGGTGATTTCATTTCAGACCTCGGAGACGGGGTTGCATCGCGAGTTGCAATGCGAGGGAAGCCCAGAGCTCTCGCAGCTGCGCCACGTTTGTGGCCGGAACGCACTGGTTCAAAGACACGCCAGGCTTACCCCGGGGACATCTCGCCCGTTGCGTCTTGACACCGCTCTGCGGTAGGAAGCCGGATTGCCCCTGTGAACTTCCCTCTATCTACCTATTCAGTGTTTCGAGAGAAAAATGTGTCGCAGAAAAATGAAAATATTTTGACGCGGCTGATGGTTGCGCGCCATCGGTCCGACAATTTCACAACGCCTTGCCGTTCTGCGGCCGCCCAAACTCGACGCAGCTCATTGCCTTCACCGCATGGAGCTATCGGGCCAGGCGTCGCAGCTTGGCGAGCAGGCGCTTGAGTCTTTGCCGATGCGCATTGGACGCATTTCCGTTGGAACTGTCGAAGCCCTCGCCATTTGTTCCTTCCAGTTTGAAGTGGTTCAGAAGACTCAATTCGGCCTCCGTCAAATCGCCTCGCGTGACGCAACGTCGCAGAAAGTGCCGCAGTTGCACAGGACGCTCGACGAAGTCTTCCACCGCGATTGGATAGACCGTCTCGCCTCCGCGATCGAGCAACGCGTCTTTGATTCCCTCGCGCCGCGCCCACTCGAAGACCTGGCGTTTGACGGCGCGTGAGATCGCGAAGGCGAGGTGACTTTGCCGGACCTGCATTTCCTCGGAGCGCAGGAACTGCAGCAGGAAGCTGAGCGCCTGCTGGGTGATGTCTTCCTCCGCTAGGGCAGGCTGAGATCGCGCGACGCGGCGGATGGTGCGATGCAGCATGGGGACGAAGGCGAGAATAAGCAGACCCTCGACAAATGCCGGACTGGTGGGGAGCATCCTGAACAATTGGCGCAGCAGTTCATCGGAGCGCGCGTCCGCAGGCGTAGCCCGCAGCGGCAAGAGAACATCCGAAACGAATGTGTCCTGGCGCACTCCGCTGGACTCTGCGAAGTCGGCAAACATCTGTCCTTCGGCGACCACCATGTTCTGAAGCAGACAAACTTCGATATGGCAGAGGGTGCAATCGCAACTCGTTCCCGGGGACATGGCCAAACTCCCCTCGCGCCCAGCGGCAAGCTGAGCCGATGCGGAGAGCGGGGGCAGGCTCCCGACGAATTTCGCACGAAATGAACGCACAGCGGTTTCGGGGAAGAACCGGTGTCGAATGCCGCCGACCACAGAGGATCAGCGGAGGAGGGGTATCCTCCGCAATTCGGATTGCGGCAGGTGCGATTTGTTTTTTCTGACTGGAAAGCAGGACACAAAAAAGGCCCTCGGTTTAGGCCGGAGGGCTTAGTTTTCGATTTGCGACGTCCGCTCCGGATCCCTATGCGCCTTGCGGCTCACTCCCAGTTCCTTGCTCGCGCCCAATTCCGGAACTGTTTCCCCCGTCAACCGGAGGTATACTTGGAACGCGCATCGACCCCCCAATGGACAAAATGACCACATTTCCCTGCACTCGCCGTCGCTTCATCCTTCATACCGTCGGCACCGCCGCCGCGCTGCAATTCGGCGCCGCTCGTGCTCTTCGGCTCAACGCCGCCGAACCCGGCTGCACGTTGATCCAGGAACAGGAGGAAGGCCCCTACTATGTCGATCGCGAAATTCTGCGCAAAGACATCACCGAAGGCCACGGCGGCGTTCCACTCACGCTCCGTGTCGCGATCGTAGACGTGAATCGCTGCACTCCGCTGGCAAACGCCGCGCTCGACGTCTGGCATTGTGACGCCCTGGGAATTTATTCCGGCTATACGGCGTTCCGTCCTGGTGGACCAGGCGGCCCTGGCGGTCCGCCTCCGGGTGACCCCAACGGACACCCCGATTTCGGCGCCGGCCGCCCGCCAATGGGTCCACCTCCGAAAATGGCCCCCACTGACAAACAAATTTTCCTGCGCGGCGTGCAGCTTACCGACGCCAACGGCATCGCCGAATTCACAACGATTTATCCCGGCTGCTACCTGGGCCGCGTCAACCACATCCACCTCAAGGTTCACATCGCCGGTCACGACGAAAGCGGCACCTATAGCGGCGGCCACGTCGCCCACACCGGACAGATTTTCTTTCCCGAGGACATCACCAAATCGGTCATCGCCCTGAAGCCGTACTCCCAGCACCACATCGAGCGCACCACTCTCGACGAAGACGGGGTCTACAACGGGCAGAACGGCAGCCCGGCAATGGCGCAGCTCGCCGCTTTCAACAATCGTTCCATCGCTGACGGCTTCGCGGCTTCGGTCACCCTCGGTGTCGATCCCAACAAAACGCCGGAGCCCGTTCACATCTTTGGTCCGCCGCCGCAGCGAGGAAGATAACGCGCTCAGTCCGACTGTCCGCGATTGCGGTAAACTTTCCGCGTCCTGGAACAAGCGCGTCGCCTCCACGGACAATCGGATCATCGGAGGAAGAGGTCACGTTGACCCTCGGACCCATCTGCCTGGCCAATTGAAGTGCGAAGACCGGCACACCGCCAGTGCCAAGCAGCAGTACGTCCTAAGTCAAGGAGGACTATCTGAGTCTGTTGAATGGCGCAGGCTCTATCTTGTTCACGCCCAGGCCAATCGTCATGCGGATCCTGCTGTTCTGTTTCTGGCTCTCCGGGACGGATGGTGGAACCGACCGGATCTTGCCGCGAGATTGGTGTTGACGGACTTCACGCCTTAACCTTCCAAGTCCTTGCTTCATCCAAGGTGCGAGGCTATCCTCGTCTAAGCTGAAAAGTTTCCGGAGGGTCGATGACTTCCTTCCAGGTGAACGGAAAACCCGTCCAGGTTGACGTGGATCCTGCGACACCTCTCCTGTGGGTCCTGCGCGAGTCTCTCGGTCTCACCGGCACGAAGTACGGCTGTGGCATGGCACTTTGTGGAGCGTGCACCGTCCACCTTGACGGCGAGGCCATTCGCTCGTGCGTCGCTCCTTTGTCTCGTGTCGCAGGCAGGCACGTAAAGACGATAGAGGGCTTGTCGAACGATCTCAGCCATCCGCTCCAAAGAGCCTGGATCGAAATCGACGTGCCACAGTGCGGCTACTGCCAATCGGGACAAATCATGAGCGCCGCCGTGCTTCTCTCCAAAATCCCGAAGCCGACCGACAATGACATTGATGAAGCGATGTCCGGCAATATCTGTCGGTGCGGCACGTATCCTCGCATACGGCGGGCCATCCATCGAGCCGCCGAGTTGGCGGGCGGTACAGCAACCGCCGCGAAGGAAGGTCCAGGCAGTGAACTATCCGCGATCGAGGTCGCTCGATGAGCGCCCCGGCACTGGTTGACCGCCGTACTTTTTTGAAAACGAGCGCCGCCGCTGGCGGAGGTTTGATCGTCGCGTTCTACGGGCCCGAGCTTTATGCACAAGAACAAACGCCCAAACCGGAACCGATGCTTCCTTTTGCCTACATAAAAATTGCTTCCGACGAGACCGTCACTATCGTTGCCAACCATTCGGAGATGGGCCAAGGCGTCTACACGAGTTTGCCAATGCTTTTGAACGAAGAACTGGAAGCAGACTGGTCCAAGATCCGCGTCGAGTCCGCCCCGGTGGACGCGGTTTACAATCACCCGATTTTTGGTATGCAAATAACTGGCGGCAGCACCACGACGGCCGCGGAATGGGATCACTACCGAAAGCTTGGAGCCGCGGGCCGGACGGTATTGATCGAAGCCGCTGCCCAGAAATGGAACGTGTCTGCAGACAGCTGCCGGGTCGAAAAAGGAACGGTCATTCATACCGCGACGTCGAGAACAGCCAGTTACGGTTCACTGGTCGAGTCGGCGTCGAGGCTTTCGGTCCCGGCCGACATTCCTCTCAAAGAGCCGAAAGATTTCACGTTGATTGGAAAGTCCACAAGACGATTGGACACGCCCCCAAAAACAAACGGGACCGCTCAGTTCGGCCTCGACGTTGTCGTTCCTGGAATGATGACGGCTCTCATTGCCCGGTCTCCCGTGTTCGGTGGGAAAGTGGCGAGTTTCGACGCGACCGAGGCTCTCGAAGTAGCTGGCGTGAAAGCCGTCCTGCAGGTTCCATCGGGCGTCGCCGTCATTGCCGAACGCTTCTGGCCCGCCAAACTTGGTCGCGAAAAATTGAAGATTACGTGGGACGAGGGCGAACACGCGAACTTGTCCACCGCGAAGATGCTTTCCGATTTTTCCGGCCAGTCCGCTTCACCCGGCTCGCTGGCAAAGAAGACGGGCGATCCGCAGTCCGCCTTGGCATCTGCTGGTAAAACGATCACCGCCGAATACGACGTGCCGTATCTTGCCCACGCCATGATGGAGCCGCTGAATTGCGTCGTCGACCTCAAGGAGGACAGCTGCGAAATCTGGACCGGCACGCAATTCGAGACGGTCGACCGAGCCAACGCCGCGAAAGTCGCGGGACTTGCTCCGGAAAAGGTGAAGATCCACACCACTTTGCTAGGCGGAGGCTTCGGTCGGCGTGCAAATCCCTCGTCTGACTTCGTCGTCGAAGCGATGCAGGTTGCCAAAGCTGCGAAGGTCCCCGTGAAGGTGGTGTGGACGCGAGAGGACGACCTGCAGGGCGGCTGGTATCGCCCCATGTGGCACGATCGTTTTGTTGCAGGGCTCGACGCGGACGGAAATCCTATCGCCTGGACTCATACGATTGTTGGCCAGTCGATCATGGCCGGCACTCCATTTGAGGCATTCGCGATCAAGGACGGCGTCGATTCGGCCTCGGTAGAAGGCGCGGCGGATCTCCTCTACGGTATTCCCAATCTTCAGGTCGATCTGCATTCGCCCAAAATTGGCGTGCCCGTGCAGTGGTGGCGTTCGGTCGGGCACTCCCATACCGGGTTCTCGGTCGAAGCCTTCTTCGACGAAGTCGCTCACGCCGGTGGCAAAGATCCGTACCACCTTCGTCAGACCCTGCTCGCGAAACAACCGCGAATGCTGGCCGTGCTGAACTTGGCTGCGCAAAAAGCGGGCTGGGGCAAACCGCTGCCGAAGGGGGTCGGTCGCGGCATCGCGACGCATTTCTCATTCGACAGTTATGTTGCTCAGGTGATCGAAGCTTCGGTCGAGACAAACGGCAATGTCCGCGTACATCGTGTCGTATGCGCAGTGGATTGCGGCCGCGTTGTAAATCCCGACACGGTGAAAGCGCAAATGGAAGGTGGCATAAACTTTGGCTTGACCGCGGCCTTAAAAACCGAAATCACTCTGGAGCATGGCCGCGTCCAACAGAGCAATTTCAACGACTATCCAATGCTGCGGATGTTTGAATCTCCGTCCATCGAAGTATTTATCGTGCCCAGCGAAGAAAGGCCCACCGGCGTCGGAGAGCCGAGCGTTCCGCCGGTAGCTCCGGCGCTCTCGAACGCCATCTTTGCGGTAACCGGCAAGCGCGTACGTCGACTCCCAATTCGAACAAGCGACCTCCTTGATAAGGAGGCAAATTCGTGAGTCACCCCATCGGATCACGCGCTTTTCCGTTGGCGTTGGCTCTCGCAATCGCCTGCCTGGTTCTGGCGGGAGGCTTCACCAAGGCGCACGGCAAGCCGTCATCAAGATTAGACGCGAACGCGTCACGCGCAGCATTTCTCGAGGTCTATAAAGTTCTTACGTCTCCGCGCTGCCAGAATTGCCACCCTTCAGGCGATGCCCCTCTTCAGGGCGACGACAGTCATGTGCATATTCAGAATGTTAAACGCGGACCTGACGGTCACGGCGTGACCGCAATGCGTTGCAACGCTTGCCATCAGGACCGCAATTTGTCCGGAGCGCACATGCCCCCAGGAAATCCGAAGTGGAGCCTACCCGCCCCGAATCAGAAAATGGTTTTTGTCGGACGCTCCCCCGAGGCCCTCTGTCGCCAGCTGAAGGATCCAAAACAGAATGGCGGTCGATCCCTCGAACAACTCTTCGACCACGTCGCACATGATGATCTGGTCGGTTGGGGGTGGAATCCGGGCGAAGGCAGGTCTCTCCCGCCTTTATCTCGTGAAGAAACTGCCAATGCGATGCGAACGTGGATAAGCGGCGGTGCGGCTTGTCCCGATGAGGGCCTTCACTGACGTGCTTTACGCTCTGGGACCCTTGTGACGTTTTGTCTTGCGCGCGTGGTAGTCGAGCGCCGCCGTTCTTTGCCAACCTCATTTGCGGGACGTGGAAGAATTCCCGAGCTCCTTATACCACCCCGGGTGGTAACGGCGAACAAACTCTTCGGTAACGTCGCCGTGAATTACAGAGTCGATCGCGCCGCGCTCGGCGAAGACACCCATGTAGACGTGAATCAGAAACAGGCCGATGGTGGCCATGGCGGAAGAGGCATGGACGAGCACGGCGATGTAGCGGAGTACGCGGAGGTTCCAGGGAATATATTCCGGGAACCAGAGGACTACGCCGCTCAGAAGCAGTAATACGCCGAAGAACATGAAACCCCAGAACAGGAGTTTTTGTCCGGCGTTGTAGCGGCCGGCTGGGGGCATGTCTTCGTCTTCGTTGCGGATGTAATGGCCTATCGCGCCGAACCACTCGCGATCGACGGGGGTGACGCCCATCTGCGAGGCCCAGAGCGCGAACATTTGCACGATCCCGGCGAAAAAGATCAGCCCGATCCACGGATGCAGCATACGCGAGACCGGCGCGCCACCGAGAAATACCGCGAGCCAAAATAGCCATGGGGACCAGAACGCGAGGCCGGTCAAAAGCAGGTAGATGTAGGAGAGCGCGGCCAGCCAGTGAACCAGGCGCTCGCGAAACGTGTAACGCAGAATGTGGCCCGGAGGAACGTGCTGGGGAACGTGTCCCGTGGCGGCGGAGGTTGTCACGGTTGCGCTCCTTCATGTGGAACCTCGAGATCCTCGTCGCGGGTCTTGGGACCGAAGCGCAAGTAGTGCACCACAAGGCCGATCAGCCCGCCGATCATGGCGGCATTGCCCAGCCACTTCAGCGGACCCTTCCAGAGTCGTACGCTCCACGGAATGTGCGGATCTCTGGGAAGGCCGCCGTAGAGTTCGGGCTGCGTCGCGTCGTGAAGAACGTACATAACGCCGGTGCCGCCCACGCCTGGTGGATCGTAGACGCCGGCGTTGGGAAAATTGTAGTGCTCGCGGAGCTGGGTGGCACGCGTGGCGGCTAATTCGCGCATGTCCTCCTTGGTGCCGAAGTGGAGACAGCCGGTGGGACAGGACTTGATGCAGGCGGGCTCGAGCCCTTCGCTGACGCGATCGGTGCAGAGCGTGCACTTGTAGACGCGCTTGGTTTCCTGGTTGAACTTGGGGATGTTGAAGGGACAGCCGGTGATGCAGTAGCCGCAGCCTATGCAGTTGGCTTGCTGGAAGTCGACGATACCATTGGTGTATTGGACGATAGCGCCGTCCGAGGGGCAGGCTTTAAGACAGCCCGGATCAGCACAGTGCATGCATTGATTCTTGCGCATCAGCCACATCAGGGTGCCGTCTTCGCGCTCGTACTCGTTGAAGAGGATGAGGTTCCAGTAATTCCAGCGCGTTTCCGGCATCGTCTGGTAGGTGTTGCCGAAGACGGTTTCGCCGAAGGGCAAATCGTTCCATTCCATGCACGCGACTTCGCAGGCTTTGCAGCCGATGCAGGTGGTGGTGTCGATGAGTTTGCACAGCGTGGGCTCCCGCTGGGTGTCCTCACCGGGAACAGAGCCGGCGTGACCGGAAATTTTCTGGATGCGCAGTATGGCTTGGCTCATGGCTACGCTTTCTCCACTTTCACGAGGAAGCCTTTGAACTCGGGGGTGTAGGCGTTGGGGTCGATGACTGTGGGGCTTAAGGAGTTGGTCAGGTCCTTGGCGGTTTTGCCCTCGTCTTCGGCGATGCCGCGATAGCCCCAGTGAATGGGAATACCTACGGTGTAGACCTTCTTTCCGTCGACCATCAGCGGCTTGATGCGCTTGGTGACCATGGCCTTGGCGACGTAATTGCCGCGAGCGCTCGAGACTTTTAGTTTTTCGCCGCCGCGGATGCCCATCTCGTCGGCCATTTCGGCGGCCACTTCGATGAACGGCTCGGGGACGAGTTGCACGTTCATGGGGTTGTTTTTGGTCCAGTAGTGATAGTGCTCGGTCAGGCGATACGTGGTGCAGATTACCGTGAAGCCGTCTTTTACCGAGCCGTACTTGTCGTCGGGTGTCTTGTAGCGCTTGACCACTGGATTGTGGGTTTGCTGGGGGTGCAGCGGATTTTCGATGGGGCTTTCGATGGGCTCGTAATGTTCGGGGAAGGGCCCGTCGGCGAAGGCAGCGAGCGGCGCGAAGATCCGGCCGACGCCCTCGGCGTTCATGATGAACGGGCCCATGTGGTCTTTCGGCTTGGAGTCGGGCTTGAAGTCAGGGACGTCGTTGCCAACCCACTTTTGGGCGTCTTCGTTCCACCAGATCTGGCGGCGGGAGGCGTCCCAGGGCTTGCCGTCGAGATCGCAGGAAGCACGATTGTAGAGAACGCGGCGATTTGCAGGCCAGGACCAGGCCCAATTTTGGTGCACGCCCATGTTGGAGGGGTCAGAGGGATCGCGGCGGGCGGTGAGATTGCCGGCTTCGGTGTAAGCACCGGAGTAGATCCAGTTTCCGCAGGCGGTCGTGCCGTCGTCTTTCAGCCACGCAAAACCCGGGAGCTGCTGGCCTTGTTTGATCTGCTGCTTGGTGGCGGGGTCTTCGAGATCGGCCAGGGCTTTGCCGTTGATTTCTTTCAGGACTTCGGCAAGGGAGGGGTTCTCCGGTTCGGTGTACGCCCACGTCAATTTCAGGATTGGGTCGGGAACTTTTCCCGGCTCTTTTTTATAGAGATCGCGCACCTTTAGGAAAATTTGGGCGACGATGGCTTGATCCAGGCGGCAGTCCCCGGGCATCGGCAGCGCGGCGTTCTTCCACTGCAACCAGCGCGCGGAATTGGTGAAGCTGCCATCTTTTTCGGCGAAGCCGGCGCAGGGAAGGCGATAGACAGTGGTCTGGATCGTCTTCATCTCGTCGGTGGTGATACCAGGAGAGCGCCAGAATTCGCTGGTTTCATCAGGGTAGATTTCGCCGACAACGACCCATTCGGCTTTTTTGAGCGCGTCGATGTTTTTGCGGGAGTCGGGCCCGATCGCTACGCCGTTCATGCCAAAGGCGAAGAAGCCTTTGACGATGCCGTTGTACATGTTGTCCCACATCTGCACCCAGGAATAATTGCGGTCGACCTTGGGCAGGTAATCGAAGGCGAAGCCGTTTTGTTTGGTGGCGGCGTCGCCGTACATGGCCTTCAGCCAGCTGGCCGCGAATTTCGATGTGTTGCCGTAGTAATTGAAAGAATCCCAAGGCGCGGGTTTGGATGGCTTGGGAGTGATGCGCTTCATCCAGTCGTCGAAAGAAGTGTCGGCGGGAGTGGGCACTTTCAGATAACCGGGCAGGTTGTCGAAGATGCCCGCCATGTCGGTGGCGCCTTGAATGTTGGAGTGGCCGCGGAGAGCGTTGACGCCGCCGCCGGCGCGTCCGACGTTGCCCAGCAGCAACTGAAGCATCGCTGCGGTGCGAATGATCTGCGTGCCGAAACTGTGCTGCGTCCAGCCGACAGCGTAGATAATGGTGGCAACTTTTTTGGTGTCGCCGTCTTTGCGGACCGAAGTGAACAGATCGGCGGCTTTCAGGAATTGTTCTCTGGGGATCCCGGTGATGCGCTCGACCATTTCCGGCGTGTAACGCGAGTAGTGTTTCTTCAGAAGTTGGAAAACGCAGTTGGGATTCTGCAGGGTCAGATCGTAGTCGACTTTTTCCGGCATAGGGGGTAGCGGTGCGGGCGCGGAGCCTTGTCCGGTCTGCATGCCAGCCGTGTTCTTCGCCGGAGCACCGCCGCTGCCGGTGTAATTCCACGTGGCGCGGTCGTAGGATTGCTTTTGGGCGTCGAAGCCGGAGAAAACGCCGTCGGTGTCGGCGGGAAGCTTGAAGTCTGGGGTAACGATGAACGCGGCGTTGGTGTAGTTGACGACGTAGTCTTTGGCGATGCGATTGTTTTCGATGGCGTAATGAATCAGGCCGCCCAGGAAAGCGATGTCGGACCCTGCGCGAATCTGGCAGAAAAGGTCAGCGACCGAGGCGGTGCGGGTGAAGCGCGGATCCACGACAATCATTTTGGCGTTGCGATTGCGCTTGGCTTCGATCGGCCACTTGAAGCCGCAGGGATGGTTCTCCGCCGGGTTCCCGCCCATGATCAGCATCATGTCGGTATTCTTGATATCGACCCAGCCGTTGGTCATGGCCCCGCGTCCGAACGTTGGTCCCAAACTTGAGACCGTGGGGCCGTGTCAAACTCTGGCCTGATTTTCCAGGTGCACGACCCCCAGGGCGCGCATGGACTTTACGACCAGGTAGTTGAATTCGTTGGTGTCGGTGCAGCCGCCGGTGAAAGCAATGGACTCGCAGCGGTTGACGGTGTGGCCCGCGGCATCCTTCTCAATGATGGTGTCGTCGCGGGTTTTCTTGACGCGCGCGGCGATCTCGTTCAGAGCATCGTCCCACGATATATATTCCCAATCGGTGCCGCCGGGACGCCGCACCTGAGGCCGCAGCAGACGGCGTTCATTCATGATGTCTTGTTCGAGCGAGGAGCCTTTCGGGCACAGGGTACCGCGATTGATGGGATGGTCCGGATCGCCTTCGACATGAACGACCTGAGGAGTAACATTCTTGGCGCGGTCGCCGATCGTGTAGATAATGATGCCGCAACTCACCGAGCAATAGGGGCAGGTGGAGCGGGTCTCATTGGCGCGAGCGATCTTGAGGACGCGAAGCTGTGCGTAGGCGGGCTGCAGATCGAAGCCAAATACTGCCGCTGCGGCTCCGCCTACTGCTGTAAGTTTGAGGAAGTCTCGACGGGAAGGATTCATCGGTGACCTTCGTCCGCGAGCAGGATCATGCCGGCTCGCAACCCATCATAAATAGAACGCTTAGGAGATTCTGTCAAGTCGAACGCCTGTGTGTGTCGCGTGTCGCCTGTGTCGACCGCCTGCTCCATCTGGGCGGTTCCGGTTTTTAAGGAGCACTCGATACGATCGGATTTTCGGGGAGCGATCCGTCCGGATGCCTGTTTCACACGACGGGATTTATGCGTTTGGAAGCGGAGTCCTGATTGATTCCGCCGATGCCAGCGGTGCGCACTATCTCGGCACTCAAGGAGATCTCGAGATTCGGTGGGCTCCCGTGCGACACGTGATCATTGCATTCAACCTTGCGGGCTTTAGGCCAGGGAGTTTTTTCAACACGCTAACCTACAACGCCGCGCCGATCGCGGCGAATGTCGGTTTTACCTATCGCTTCTAGCAGGGTCTGTGTCCAGGACAACATTGCAATCCGTGCGGAGGACAGATCGGCTCGGGTAGACCGAACCCGCCCGGGGAGTCCTCCCTGCTAGGCTGCGCCCCCGGCCATTTTCCGGAGGCGATCATTCGCGAAGTACTGAGACTGCCCTTCTTCGATGGCTTGCAGAACAAGACCGGCGACGAAATCAGGCTTGTCACCATCGGCGTAACTGGCCGCCGGCCCGCCGCCGGCTGGATTCCCCATCCTGTTCTTGCCGAAGTTTGTGGCAGTGATGAACGGGTAGATTTCACTGACGACGATGCGGTCTTTTTCCAACTCGGCGCGTGCCGTGAGGCTGAATCCAAGCAGCGCCCGCTTCGAAGCCGAGTATACGCTGTATTGAGGAACAGTCATGAACGCGGTCCCCGAATTGATGTTCACAATGCTTCCGCCGCCCTGCGCCCGCATCGCCGGAATCACAGCCTGCATCGCAACAATGGGCGCCAGCACATTGAGATGAAAGATTTCGTCAAAAAGCGCGGGCTCGATTTCCTCTATGGAGGCAGCGTAGCTGCGCCCGGCATTGTTTACGAGCCCGTTGACGCGGCCGTAATGCTGGTGCACGGCACGTACGGCTTCCCGCACTCGATCAAACGCCGTCATGTCCACCGTGACAGGCAAGCTGTCCGGAAGCCGCTGCGCCAGCTCTTGCAGGGCATCGCTGCTGCGAGCGAACAGGGCGACTTTCGCGCCGCGATCCGACAGAGCAATCGCCGTAGACAGCCCGATTCCCGACGAAGCGCCCGTCACAATGAATACGTGATCCTTGATTTGCATCGTTTGCTCCCCTAACGTAGCGTTTTAACCGGCAGTTCGGCCTTTTGAGCGCGCCGATTTTCTCTTCTCAGTTCAGCCCAGTCTCCGTCAATCAACGGGATGCGCGTACCGGAGCCGCGGATACCCTATCCGTAGGAGTCTCGGAATAGCGCATTTTTTCGAGGTCTGCGATCAGTCCTGGTCCAGTTGGGCGCCATCCCAGCCGTTCTTGCGTTTGCACGCTGGAACCGACAAGGTCGCGGCCAACAAATATCCCTAGCCAGCCGAAATGGGCTGCTGCCTCATCGGGCGATTTGGACACGACCGGTATCTTCAGGCCGCGTCCGATAGCCTCGGCGATCTCCCGGGTTGACACTCCCTCTTCCGCGACCGCGTGATACCTGGCACCTGCTTCCTGCTTCTCGAGCGCCAGCCTGTAGAGGCGGGCAGCATCGAGAACATGCGCGGCCGCCCAGCGGTTTTGTCCATCGCCAACATACGCTGACACGCCCTTCTGGCGAGCCACTTCGATTGTATAAGTGACCAGGCCCTGCTTTCGAGTGTCGTGCACCTGAGGAAGGCGCACCGCTGACACGCGGACACCACGGCTCAGCAGTTTTTCAGCCGTCAGCTCCGACGCGCGCGGATACGTGGCGGAGGGCGGGAGAAAAGCATCTTCTTCTGTAGCCAACCGCCCCTGCGCCACCGTCGCCAGCCCGGAACTGACCAGCATCGGCCGCTCGGAGCCTTCGAGCACCGAGCCGAGAGTCTCGATGGCACGCGTATCGATCTCGCAGTTTCTTGCGAAGTTCGAGAAGTCGTGGATAAAGGCGGTGTGGATCACAGCATCCGACATGGACGCTCCGCTGCGCAGGCTTTCGAGGTCTTGCAGATCTCCGCGATGCACGGCGGCCCCTGCAGCGGCAAGTGCCTTGGCCCCCGCATCGGAACGAGCAAGCCCGATCACCTTGTGCCCCGCACCGATAAGCTCCTCGACAACGGCAGAGCCGATAAATCCTGTCGCGCCTGTGACGAATACACGCATGTTCTTTCTCCTTTTACGGCCGTTCGAGACTAGCCGAGGTTGACGCCCATCACCGCTTCAAGTAAAGTGGAGAGTGTCTCCGCATCGTTAGATTATCGGAGACTGCCTCCGGTTACAAGTATTTTCTTGCGATGCCTCCAAAAAGAACCAAGCCTAGCCGAAAGCCCCGCGCCGACGCGGAGCGGAATCGTCTTCGCATTCTGGAGGTTGCGAAAGAGGCGTTCACCCGTTCCGGCGCAAACGCCAGTCTGGACGACATCGCAAGACAGGCAGACGTGGGTCCGGGAACCCTGTATCGCCACTTTCCTACCCGGGACGCGCTTCTCGAAGCGGTATATCAGACCGAGGTCGAAAAGCTGGCGGCAGCAGAGGGTGAGTTCAGTCGAACCATGCCCCCGACCGAAGCGTTGCGGGCTTGGATGTTTTTGTTCGTCGATTACGTTGCGACGAAGAAGATCATCGCGCCGGCGCTCAATGCGTTGGTCGGGGGTCCGTCGAAGGTCGTGGAAGCCTCTCTGGCTCGAATTCATGAGGCGATTCGCGCATTGGTGAACCGCGCCATCCAGAGCGGCGACGTACGTGAAGGCGTGGAGCCACTCGATCTCCTCAAAGCTCTTGTCGGCGTCGCTTTCATGTCCTCCAGCCCCGACTGGCCCCAAAGCGCTAGGAGACTGGTGGACATCCTTATCGCGGGCTCACGCCCGGCGAAGTAGGCCCGGGGATTCAGTGCCGAATGACAGACAAGGTTTCAGGGGTCGAAGACCGTAGAACGCATTGCCGCCAAACTCGTCGACAACGGGTTCACTGTTCGCCAGGTCGTCGTTCTCCTCGGCACGATTTACGACTACACGCTCAGTTTCGTAATGGAGGAACAGGCGGTTTTTCCGCGACCGGGCGAGCGCTCCCCGCAATATGACCTAGCCCGGAGGAATGCCAGGCTTGATCCCAAGGAGTTTCCGATTTTGCGCCAGAGCGGCTCCATTCTGTTCGATAGGTTTGAGCGGCGCTATAAGGAAGGACTCGACATGATTTTGCGGGGCGCGCAGTTCTAGCCACTCCAAATCAGAGCGCTTTAAAACGGAGTTGATTCGGATAGAATTCTTTACGCCGCTCAGGAGAAACTATGGACCGCCGCAAATTTGTTTCTGCTTCGCTTGCCGTCTCTGCCCTTTCGCTCGCCGGCTCGACAACAGGAGCCCAGACTGGGGCCGCTTCCGCAACGGTCGAGTACTACGATTTGCGTCGGTATCAGCTGACGAGCGGGCCAGGCGCGAGGCTTACCGATAACTATTTTGCCGACGCTCTGATTCCTGCCTTGAACCGCTTGGGTATTGGGCCGGTGGGTGCCTTCTCCGTTTACTTTGGGCCAGAGACGCCGGCCTACTACCTCTTAATGCCTAGCTTGAAACTGGAAACGCTATCGACGGCGGATCTGTTACTTGCGAAAGATCCTGCGTTTCTGAAGGCGGGCGCCCCCTTTTGGGATGCTCCCGCCGGTTCGCCACCCTTCACACGGATTGAGAGTTCGCTCCTGCGGGCGTTCGAGGGGTATCCGCGGGTGACGCCTCCGGCTTCGGCGGCAACCAAGGGAAAGCGGATCTATCAACTGCGGCAGTATCAGTCGCCAACCAACGCGGACCATGTGCGCAAAGTGGAGATGTTCCACGAAGGCGAATTCGGGATCTTCGAGAAGGCCGGAGCGCATGGTGTCTTCTATGCGGATACCCTGATTGGGCCGCGGCTGCCGAACCTGACCTACATGCTCAGCTTCTCGGATATGGCTTCGCTGGAATCCGCGTGGGACAAGTTTGCCGCCGATCCGGACTGGAAAAAGCTGTCAAATGATCCAAAGTTCAATCTGGACCCGCCGACAGTCTCGAACGTTACGAGCCTGGTGCTTCGTCCGCTGACATGCTCGCAGGTTTAGATCCCTTTGTAGAGTTTGCGGCTGAGCAATCAGAGCGTGTCGGATCGAAGTGGTCTTTTCTCGACGTGTTCCAAAGCCTTCTGTGTCTTACGCAATTCTCGTAGGCGGACTTCAAGCTCCGCGGCGTAGATTTCCGCACGCTCGTGAATTCTCGCGTTTTGAATCGCGACAGCCGCGGGAATGGCAAGTGATCTGGTAAGACGAAGGTGCTCGGTCGTAAAAATACGAGCCGTTTTCGATCCGAGGGACAGAATGCCAAGTACACGAGCAGCCGCGACAAGCGGGACGCCAAGCCAGGATTGGAAGTGGTCAAAAATCGGGATGTTCCGCCACTCAGATTGCAGAGCGACGTCTGTCAACAGAATCGCCTTCTTCTCAAACAGAACACGTTGAAGAAATGCATTTTCAGAGGCACGTAAGGTCAGGCCGACCCTCGAAGGTGGGTTGCGAGGAGCTTCACGGGCAACCATTAGTTCCAGGTCCTCCACGAAAAGGATCGTTGCCTTATCGAACGGGACCAATTCGAAAATGCATCGCAACAACGTGTCGAGCACAGAATCCATGGCCAGATTCTGGCTGAGCGCCAGGGTGGACTTGCGAAGAGCTTCGGCTTCAGCTCGGGCGGCTTCCACGGCATCGAGTTGTTCGCTAATTTTCATCTCGGCTTGCTTGCGGTATGCTTCACTCTTTCGGAGCGACATTTCTGCTTTTGTTCGCTCCGTGACGTCGCAAAGCACCAGAACATGTCGGCCCGGCAAGTAATTTGCCGCGGCAGTAAAGTCCACAAATACGGTTGTGCCGTCCCCTGCGACAAGTTTTGCGCGACCTCGTTGACTCCTCTTCTGTAGGAATAATTTCCATCTTTGGGTAAAACCACCTCGGTCTGAAAGAAAGCGACTTATATTTTGGCCGATCAATTTGTGGGTGGACAATCGAAGAACGACCTCCGCCGCGGGATTCGCATCCAAGCAGTCACCTTCGTTATCGACGATCAAGATTCCGTTGAGCGCATTGTGAAAGATGGACGAGAATTCACAATCTGTGTCGCGAAAAGCTTTATCTGTTTCCCGATGTTCTCTGCGTAAGTGCCAGAATGAGCAGATGTTTAGGAATACTGCGAAGCTCAGAGCAACGAGAAGTGCAGGAACTAGACCCGCAGCAAAGATGGCGTGGTAGTGGTAGGCAAGAAGGGACAT
>Ga0181522_10000853_pt1 | contig 20173 bp, 21 predicted proteins | sample PEATcosm2014_Bin_27_FD_121103 | JGI IMG/M metagenome (GOLD analysis project Ga0181522, IMG submission 121103) | Peatland microbial communities from MTU Mesocosm Facility, Houghton, MI, USA - PEATcosm2014_Bin05_10_metaG | ecosystem: Environmental > Terrestrial > Soil > Wetlands > Peat | place... | reverse complement strand
TGTCGCCTGCGGCTCGCCGCTGGCGGCGGATCAGCGCTACTGCCTGGAGTGCGGCGAGCGACGTGCCCCCGTTAGCGACTTCCTGCGATCGGGTCCGCCGCGGCGACCCGCGCCGGCCTCTCCACCTCCGCAGGCCCCGCCGTCCACGGGGCTGGAAGCGCCCGGCGCGCCCGGCAGGTCGAACACGCTCAGCCTGCTGGCTGGCATCGGCGTGCTGTTGCTGGCGATGGGCGTCGGCGTGTTGATCGGTCGCTCGGGCAGCGGCTCGGGCAAGCCTGCCCCGGCTCAGGTGATCAGCGTCGGCTCGACGGGGACGGGGACGAGCACGACCGCCGAAGAATCGTTCACGGGCGACTGGCCGTCGGGAACCAAGGGCTTCACGGTGCAGCTCGAAACGCTGCCCAGCAGCGGCACGAGCGTGGCGAGCGTCGCGAAAGCCAAGACCGCGGCGAGCGCGAAGGGCGCCTCCTCGGTCGGGGCGCTGAAGTCCGAAGAATTCTCGAGCCTGACAGCGGGCAGCTACGTGATCTATTCGGGCGTCTACCACAAGCGATCGGAAGCGCAGAAAGCGCTTGGCTCGTTGAAGAAGAAGTTCCCCGCAGCGAAGGTGATCGAAGTCTCCGAAGGCAGCGCGTCCTCGGGCGGGGGCTCCAAGGAAAGCTCTGGCTCCTCGGGGTCGGAAGGAGTGTCCTCCAAGAAAGCCGCTTCGCCCAAGGTGCTCGAATCGCTCGAACACGCCAAGGGCAAAAGCTACGTCGAAAAATCCAAGGCGCTTCCCGATGTCGTCTCGACGGGCTGACGGCGTGGGCATCGTCCCGACAGAGGAGCGGACCGCTGCGCAGCCGCGGCCGACCGGACCGCCGGAGCCGGCGGCGGTGCCGAGCGACGACGGCGCCGCTGCCGAGCTGCGCAGGCGGCGCGATGCGCTGGCCGAGCAGGTCACGGAGATGCACTGGGACCTTGGCGGCCTGGCCTACGAGATGGCGATCAGGGATCACTTCAGGCTCGACGTGCTGGTGCGCAGGGCCGCGATGCTGCAGGAGCGCGACGCGGAGCTGGCTGAGGTCGAGCGCCTGCTGAAGATGGAGCAGGCCGGCGTGGCGGGGAACTGCCGTCGCTGCTCGGCGCCCCACAGCCGTGGGGCTGCGTTCTGCTGGCAGTGCGGGGAGAGGCTGATGGACAGTCTGCCCAGCGAGTCGGGCGGCGCCGGCCACGACGAGCAGACGGCGGTCATGGACGCCCTGCTGGCGCCAAGCGACGGATTCGACCAGCGGTAGGCGTCGATGGGCTCCGCCAGGCAGTGCCGCGAGTGCGGCTCTCCGCTGGCCGACGACCAGCGCTACTGCCTGACCTGCGGCGCCCGCGAGGGCGAGCGCGGCGCTCAGCTGGAGAGCCTGCTGGCGGCGGTGGCGGAGCAGCCCCCCAGCGAGCCCGGACCGACGCCGCAGCCGAGTGTCCGCCCGTCGCAGCCAGTCGGGGCAGCGTCGCTGCTGCGGCTCCCCGGCCCGCTCGTGTCGGCCCTGCTGGTCGCCGCCTTCGTCGGCTTCGGCGCGCTGCTCGGAAGCGCGGCGTCGAGCCCGGCGCGCCTGACGGCATCCTCTGCACCGCTGCACGTCGAGCTGCCCGATGCCAACGCCGCCGGCGGGCCCGCTTCGACGAGCACCAGCGAACCTCCGCCGACCCAGCCCGAATCGACGCCCGAACCGGAAAGCTCCGAAGAAGCCAAGACGAGCACGACCAAGACGACGGCGAACAGCAAAGGCTCGGAAAAGGAAGCATCGGAAGAAACCGAAAAGAAAGGCACGTCAGGCTCGAAATCGGCAGCTGCGCCGAAGCTCACGCAGATCAAGCACGTCTTCCTGATCGTCCTCTCCGACGAGCCCTACGCCGGCGACTTCGGGCCCGAATCGAGCGACCGCTACCTGTCGGAGACGCTCGAGAAGAAGGGCGAGCTGCTGCTGCGCTATGACGCGGTGGCACACGAGCAGCTGCCCAACGAGATAGCGCTCCTGAGCGGGCAGGGACCGACGCCGCAGACGGCCGCCAACTGCCCCACGTTCGCGGCTGTCTCGCCCGGCAGCTCCGGCAGCGACGAACAGATCGCCGGCGAAGGTTGCCTGTACCCGAGCTCCGTGCAGACGCTGCCGGGGCAGCTGACGGCCAAGAACCTGACCTGGCGGGCCTACATCCAGGGCATCGACGAACCAGGCACGCCCGCGGGCGCCTGCGCCCATCCCGAACCCGGCGCCGCCGGGGACGCCGTGGCGGGCAGCTATGCGAGCTACCGCGACCCGTTCGTCTACTTCCAGTCGCTGCTGTCCTCGCCGCTGTGCCCCGCCGACGTCGTGGGCGCGTCCGCCCTGAAGTCCGACCTGGCCGGCTCGGGCGCCCACGCGCCGAGCTTCGCCTACATAGCGCCGGATCTCTGCCACGACGGCAACCCGACCCCCTGCGGGCCAGGCGCCAAGGCAGAAGCGGGGGACGCGGCCGGCTTCCTGGAAGAAGTCGTGGGCGAGATAACGAAGTCCAAGGCCTACAAGCAGGACGGGCTGATCGTGATCACATCCGACGAGGCGCCCTCGAGCGGCGAATACGCCGACTCGAGCTCCTGCTGCGGCCAGCCCGCCTCCTACCCCGACTACAAAGCCCCCGGCCGCGGCCAGGGCGGCGGGGCCGTCGGCGCGCTGCTGCTGTCGCCTCTGATCAAGGGCGCCACGACCAGCCAGGAACCCTACGACCACTACTCGCTGCTGCGCACGATCGAGGACATCTTCGGCCTCTCGCACATCGGCTATGCGGCGCTGCCCGAAGTCAAGTCGTTCAGCACGGCATTGCTGAACGTGTCTGCGGCGGGCTAGACGCCGGCCAGCTCGCGGTAGGTCACGGCGGCTCGCCCGGCGGCGTGCTGCAGGACCCACTCCAGCGCCAGCATGCGCCGGGTGTGGCGCAGGTCGGCCGGGTGCAGGTCCAGGCGCAGGGTGCTCGTCGGCAGCAGCGCCCCGGCCCGCATCAGCGGGGGAGAGATGGCCCGCGAGATGCGCCCGGCGCCGGCGAGGCTGAAGGCCGGCGCCAGCTGGCGGCTCTCGAGCCCCGTCAGGGCTGGCTCGGCCGTGTGGACGCGCAGCATGTCGGCCCACCAGCGGAAGCGCTCGCCGACGATGCGGCGCAGGGCGGAGGTGTAGGCGTAGGAGGGGGCCACGAAGCCGTCGGGCTCGATGCCGGCCAGCTTCAGGACGCGCCAGCCGGCGTGCACGGCCCGCCTCGTCTCGGCGCCGTCCAGGCCGACGAACTCGCCCGAGCGCTGGCCCAGCCCGGCCAGGGCGCTGCCGCGCCGGGGGCAGACGTGCTGGAAGCCGTGCTGGGCGATCGAGTCTCCCGCTCGCCGGCGCTCCTCCAGCCAGCTGACCATCTCCGGCGAGCGCTCGCCGACGGGGTGCAGGTCGCGGGCCGGAATCACCAGCAGCGTGACCCTGTCGACGCCGTGGTCGTCCAGCCAGTCACGGATCAGGGCGCAACGCTCGAAGGTCGCCGGCTCGATGCCGTGCAGGGCGACCGCGATGGTGCGCTCGGTGCTCTCTCCCGTAAGCATTGACATGTTCCCTCTTCCCCTGAAGTTCCACTGCTCTGCACGAGCTCCCGTGAACGTCCTGTGACCGGGAGGCTCGTCTATGCGGCCAGCCCGTCCAGCAGGTCGCTGCTGCGGGGTCCTCTCAACGCCTCCTCGTAGCCCGCCGCAAGTCGCGCCAGGGCTCGCTCCCAGGTTCGCTCGGCGACGGAGCGCAGGCCGGCCCGCGCGAGCGCCTCGCGGCGCAGCGGCGAGGCGCTCAGCTCCAGCAGCGCCTGGGCCAGCGCCCGTGGCTCGGCGGGGCGCAGCAGGCCCGAGACGCCATCCTCGATCAGCGACAGCGGCCCGCCCGCCGCGACGGCGATGACGGGCAGCCCGCTGGCCTGGGCCTCGAGGATGACCTGCCCGAAGGTGTCCGTGGCGCTGGGGAACAGGAAGACGTCGGCGTCGGCGTAGGCCTGGGCCAGGTCCCGACCGGTCAGCCAGCCCAGGAAGCTGGCGCGGCTGCCGAGCAGCGCCCCCAGACGCTCCTGCTCTGGCCCGCCTCCCGCCAGGCACAGTCGCAGGCGCGGATCCTGCTCGGCTGCGGCCATGAACACCTCCGCCAACAGGTCGACGCCCTTCTCGCTGGTGATCCGCCCGGCGTAGAGCACGCGGATCGTCTCGTCGTCGGGACGGCGGGCGCGCAGTCCGGGGTCGAAGCGGCTGGTGTCGACGCCTCTGTCCCAACGCAGCACGCGCTCGGCCGGCATGCCGATCCGCGCCAGCGCCTCGTCGGAGGCGGCGCTGGGCGACAGGACCACGTCGCAGGCGTGGTAGAAGGTCGCGACCGCACCGGCCATCGCCTGGGCGACCTGCTGGCGTCCCGAGCGCAGCCCCGCGTAGGCGACGAGCTCGGTGTGGTAGCTGCCCACCAGGGGCAGGCCGAGGGCCTTGGCCACGAGCGCTCCCGCGATGCCCGCCGGCCCTGGCGAGCAGACGTGGACGATCTCGAAGTCGCCCTCGGTCAGGGCCTGGACGGCGGCGGGCAGGCTGGGCACGCCGATGCGCAGTCCGGGGTAGAAGGGCACGTCGACCTCGGCCACGGCGGCCAGGCGCCGGTCGACCTCGGGGTCGGTGCCCACGACCTCGATCTCCGCTCCAGGCACGCCGCGCTGGCGGATCTCCTGGATCGTGCGGCTGACGCCGTGGGTCGAGCCGATCCCGTCCGCGATCAGGGCCACCCGGGGCGGCCCTTCGCCGCCGCGCTCACCGCCCGCCCCGGGCGCAGCCGAGATCGAGCGCAGCTTGACCTGCTCGTTGGCCAGGAAGGCGGCGGCGGGCGCGTAGGGGACGGCCGCTATGCAGGCTTCGAACAGCCCGCCCGCGGCGACCGGCATCTCTCCCTCCCCGGTCGCCGCGCGCAGGGCCATCGCCACTGCCTCGGCCAGCCTGCGCTCGTGCGCCCGGCAGGCCCGGCGGAACAGGCCGGAGTGGCTGAAGCCGTCCTGCTGCATGTGCTCGATCAGCCCGGCCGCGTCCAGCTCGCCGAGGCCGACGGCGCTCAGCCAGGCAGACAGCAGGCAGCGGGCGTCGGCCGGGGAGACCTCGCCGGGGGCGCTGCCGTGGCGGGCGTCGCCCTCCCGCAGCAGGCGCCCGATCATGCGCATCACCCGACGCGGGTCGGGTTGCTCGGCGGACGCGCCCACCCCGAGGGTTCGGGCGGCCAGGGCGATCGCGGCGTGAGCCCACTTGGCGGCGCTGCCCTGCGCCCCGCAGGCGAGCGCCCGGCCTGCCTGCAGTTGCGCCAGGAAGGCGGCCGGCGTGTCGACCTGCGGCGTCTCGGTCCAGGTCCTGCCGATGTCCACGCCGGCGTGGTCGTCGCTGCCGGCTATGCCGATCCCGTCACGGGTCGCGACGTAGGTGGCGGCGGGCCTGTTCAGCTCCGGCGCGCGGGCGCCGTTGCGGGTCTCCCAGACCGGGAACAGCTCGGCCAGGCGGCGGCGGTGACGCGCCGTCAGGGGCGCGGCGACGTTGTAGTAGGGATGGGCCAGTGCGCAGGCGATGTCGCGCTCGAACATGTAGGCCGCGCACAGCTCGACGTCGTCGTTGTGGGCCTGCAGCCAGTCGTGGTCCTCGGGCTCGATGCCGTAGCAGAGGACGTGCACGGCCTGGGGCTCGCCGCGGAAGCCGACGGTCAGCTCCTCGGAGACGAAGACGTCGGGGCGGTCGGCGATCTGCAGGACCCCCTCGATCGTGTCGTGGTCGGTGATCGTCACGAAGTCCATGCCGCGCCGCTTGGCGAGCTCGTAGACCTCCTCGGGGGGCGTGGCGCACTCCGGCAGTCCCACTGCCCGCTGGACGCCCAGGCGGGAGCGCTCGGAGGCGTCTGAGTGGCAGTGCATGTCTGCCCGGCTGACCGGCTCGGATGCCGGCGATGGGTTCTGTTCCATTTCTTTCATGCCAACAGATTCGCCCGCAAACAGCGGGTTTCTGTGACCAATCGGCAACGATCGCGTGAAGGGGCTGTGAAGTTGTGTCAAGCCGTCTCTGGCTTGGTCACCCTGGAGACACGCGCCCCTTCGGCGGCGAGCATGGCGGGGCGGCCGGGTGGACCTCGTCCCGGCCGCCCGCGAAGCGTCTGCTGCTCAGCAGATGACCTGCAGGTCGAAGCCGCCGGTGAAGCCGCTCGGCGCTGTCACTTCGACTGCGCTCGGGCTGGTGCTGCTGATCGCCACGCCCAGCGAGCCGCTGATGCTGGCCCCCTGCGGGGAGGCCGTCAGCGAGCACTGGCTGAGGTTGGCCGTGCCGAACGTGACGGTGTAGACCAGTTCCTTCTGGGTGACGGTCGTGGCGCCCCTGGTGGCGCCGAGCTTGGGTCCGGGGGCGACGTCGGCGAACAGGAGCTGGCCGGTGCTGGCGAATTCGGAGGCCGTCTTGCCCTGCAGGTAGTTGGCGTTCAGGCCCGTCGCTTCGCCGTGGCCGTTGGTCGTGAAGGGCGCCGCCGTCGAGCTGCCGACGGTGATCGTCCCGCCGCGCTTGCCGGTCGTGATGAAGTCGAAGGCGGTGCCGCCTTTGAGGTTGTCGGCGTCCAGGCAGGAGACCCCGCCTTCGGGGCTGCGGCAGCCGTAGATGGCGGCGCCGCCGGTGCCGAGGTTGGACTGGCGGGTGCCCCAGCTGGCGTTGTCGGCCCAGATCTGGGTCGTGTTGTAGTAGCCGCCGCTGGGCGGGTTCTTGACGCCTGCGCGGATGCTGTCGCCGCCGGCGTTGGCCAGGCTGGTGGCGCCGACCATGGCCGGGTAGGCGGCGAGCGCCAGGACCGCGACGGCGCCGCAGGCGAGACGGCGGGGGCGGGTGCGAGAGAGGCGGTCGCTGAGCCGCCGGGGGTGCCATGAGGGGTGCATGGGTCCTCCTTGTCGGGGTTGGCGATGCTGGCCCTTCCCATGAGACAACGCTCACGAAGCCGGTAAGTCGCGGCGCGGAGGATCGAGTCAGCCAATAAGCTCCCGGCCTCGTGGCGGCCCTGCTCATGACACCGCTGGCCTCGGCGCTCAGCTACTTCCAGGCGATCGTGCTGGGCTTCTTGCAAGGAGTCACGGAGCTCTTCCCGATCTCCAGCCTCGGTCACACGGTCCTGTTCCCGACCCTGTTCGGCTGGAACAGCCTGGTCGACGCGCAGTCCAAGTCCGAGTCCTTCTGGCTGGCCTTCGTGGTGATGCTGCACGTCGGCAGCGCCCTGGGGCTGCTGGCCTACTTCTGGCGCGACTGGGTGGAGATCGTCAAGGCCTTCTTTGCGACGGTGGCCAAGCGGCGCATCGAGACCCCCACCGAGCGCCTGGCGTGGCTGATCATCCTCGCCAGCATCCCCGCCGGCATCATCGGGCTGGCCCTCGAGCATCCGCTGCGCACGCTCACGGCAAAGCCCGAAGTGGCGGCCGTCGTGCTGATGTTCAACGGCCTGATCCTGTTCGCGGCCGAGCGCTACCGCCGGCGCGCCGAGGTGCGGGAACTGGCCGTGCGCGAGGGGGCCAAGCCCGACGGAGCGCGCCAGCTGGAGACGCTCGACTACCGCGAGGCGCTGGTCGTCGGCTTCGCCCAATCGACCGCCCTGGTGGCCGGCATCAGCCGCGACGGCGTGACGATGGGCACGGGCCTGGCCAGGGGCCTGGACCACAGCGACTCGGCCCGCTTCGCCTTCCTGCTGGCCACGCCGATCATCCTCGCGGCCGGCATCGTCAAGCTGCCCGACCTGACGGGCCATCTCGGCGACGGCATCCGCGGCCAGGCCGTCGTGGCCTGCATCGTCGCGGGCATCACGGCCGTCTTCACGGTCCGCTTCCTGGTCGGCTACTTCAAGACCAGGACGCTGATCCCGTTCGCCGTCTACTGCCTGCTGTTCGGGGCGGGCATGACGATCTACACCCTGGCCTAGCCGGCCGCCTGCAAGCGGGCATCCCCGATCGGCGCGCCCGGCGCGCCATCATGGAGCCGATGCCGATCCCGCGCACCCCCCCACGGATGTTCGAGACACGCAGCCAGGCCTGGAAGGAGGTCGGGCTGCTGCGCCAGATCAGCCCGCGGGTGGTCAAGCGGGCGCGCTTGGAGGCGCTGGTGCTGCTTCCCCTGTTCGTCGGCGTCGTGCTCGTCTACGACCACCGCAGGTCGCTGTTCGGCGACTACGTGGCGGAATACGTCGACGCCGAGCACCATCGGCATGCGGCCCACTACACCCTCGAACAGGCGATCGAAACCCCGCTGACGATCGCGACGGTGATCGTTCTGGTGATCCTGGGCTGGGCGATCGCCCGGGACATCGGACGCGGGCTGGGGCCGGCCCTGTTCCGTCGCCTGGACCCCGCGACAGCCGGCACGGTCGGCTTCCTGATCCGCCTGGCGACGGTCGTGCTGGCGCTGGTCGTGGCCCTGCAGGTGGCGGGCATCGAAGCCAAAACGCTGGCCCTCGGCGGCGCCTTCACGGCCGTCATCTTCGGCCTGGCGGCCCAGCAGACGCTGGGCAACCTGATCGCCGGCACGGTGCTGCTGAGCGCCCGTCCGTTCAGGGTGGGGGAGCGGGTGCGGCTGCAGGGCGGGCCGCTGGCCGGCCAGGTCGAAGGCACCGTCTCCTCGCTGGGCCTGCTGTACACGACCTTCGCAACCGGCGAGGACTCGTTGCTGGTGCCCAACAGCGTCGTCCTGAACGTGGCGATCCTGCCCCTGCGCGAACCGGAGGCCGTCAACCTGCGGGCGCGCCTGCGGGCCGGCATGACCCCCGGCGACCTGCAGGAGATCCTCGAGAAGTCGCTGCAGACACCGGTGCGGGCGGCGCCGCGGATAACGCTCGAGGAACTGGACGGCGAGGACGTGGTCGTGCGGATCGCGGCGACGCCGAGGGTGGCGAGCCAGGGTCGCCACCTGGCCAGCGAGCTGCTGTCGATCGTCTCCCGCGAGACCAAGGCCCACAGCGACGGCGCGTCGCAGGCCCAGCCGCCCTCTCAGGCCGAGACGCGGTAGCGCAGGAACAGCTCGGAGCTGCAGCGCAGCACGCCCAGCAGCTCCAGGCGGGCGGGGCTGTCGAGCTCGACGCCGGCGAGCACGCGCAGGGCCTCCCCGCCGCTGGGCTCCCCGCCGACGAGCATCGGCGAGACCGACAGCAGCAGCTCGTCCAGCAGCCCGGCCGCGATCAGCTCTCGAGCCAGGTGCGGCCCGCCCTCGCAGAGCAGCGTCTGCACGGAGAAGCGCTCGGCCAGCTGGGTGATCGCCGCGGCCAGGTCGAGCTGGCCCTCGCCGGCCCGCACGTAGTCGACGACGGCAGCCACGGGTGGCAGGCTTGCGGCAGAGGCGGTCAGCACGACGACATGGGCGGAGGGCTCCTGCAGCAGCGGCACGTCCTCGGCCAGCGCCAGGCGCCCGGAGACGATGCAGGCCAGGGGCTCCTCGGGCATGCCCCGGGAGGCGCGCAGCGCGCGCACGGAGTCCTCGCGGATGAGCCTGCCGTAGCGCTCGGTCCTGACCGTCCCGGCCCCCACGAGCACCCCGTCGACAGCTGCCCGCAGGGCATGGAAGAGCTGATGGTCGGCGACGTCGCCGATGGGTCCGGAACGCCCGCCCAGGGTCGCCCGGCCATCGACTGTGGCGACCATGTTGAGCAGCAGGCGGGGACGCGGCGAGGGTTCCGACGAGCGCTCCCACAGACCCATCTCCTCGACGATCCGGGAGGCGCCTGCAGGCGCAGCGGCGGGCAGCAGCCGCTCGAGCACAAGCTCGCCTCCGTCCTCGGAGCCTCCCATCGCCCAACCCTAGCCGTGCCGGAGGGCGGGCGGGTTCGGAAGTTCGCTCAACATCTCGACAACATGGGGGCGTTCTGACGTGCTACGGTCGTCCCGTATGGCCGGCCAGGAGCCGGCGTAAAAAGCAGTGCACGTGCTCGCAGGTCGAAGCTCTGAGCAGCATCCTCCTCGAAGCAGCCGGCACACACCGTGGAGGAGTTCACACAATGCCAACCGGCACAGTCAAGTGGTTCAGCGACGACAAGGGGTTCGGTTTCATAACCCCCGACGACGGCGACAAGGACCTCTTCGTCCATCACACCGGCATCAACGGCGAGGGCTACAGGTCCTTGCAGGAGGGGGCCAAGGTCTCCTACGACCCGGAGCAGGGCGACAAGGGCCCCAAGGCCGTCAACGTCACGACTATCTGAGCCTGACGGTTGCTCGAATGCTGCTCAGGGCCCGCTTCGGCGGGCCCTTTGCTCTTTAATTGGCGCCTTCCCGCCCAGGGCCGGCTCTCTCGCCGGCCCGGCCAGCGATGAGCAGCGACGCCACGACCATCCCCCTACGCGACGAGCGCCCGGCGGCGCGGAGGATCGGACGCGTGCGAGCTGCCGGCGTGGACAGGGGCCGCGTCGTCGGCGCGATCGGCCTGAGCACGATCGTGCTGCTGAGCCTGCTGATCGTCGTGATGGCGGCGGACCGGCCCAGCCTGCTCTCGCCGACGACCCACACTGGCTACTTCCCGGGCTGGATGGCGGGGCCGTTGGGCGGACTGTGGCCGAGCCTGACGAGCGACGGCACGACGCTGAAGAACATCTTCAGCTTCTCGATGATCGCGATGTACCTCGGCTACCTGGGGGTGCTGCGCTACAGCGCCAGGCTGCCGGCCCGCTGGATCGTGACGGCGATCGTGGCCGTCCACTGCGTCTTCGTGTTCTCCCCGCCGCTGGCTCTGACGGACCTCTTCAACTACGTCAACTACGGGCGCATGGAGATCGTCCACCACCTCAACCCGTATACGACGATCCCGATCCTGGAGCCCCACAGCGACCCGTCCTACACGCTCAGCAACTGGCACGAGCTGCTGAGCCCCTACGGGCCGCTTTTCACGATCGTGACCTTCGTCGTGGTGCCGCTGGGCGTGGCCGGATCCTTCTGGGCGCTGAAGCTGCTGATGATCCTGACGAGTCTCGCGATCCTGCGTCTGGTCTGGCTGTGCGCCAAGCGTGTCGGGCGCGACCCCGTGCCGGCAGTCGCCCTGGTCGGACTGAACCCGATCGTGCTGGTGTGGGGGCTCGGCGGAGACCACAACGACTTCCTGATGGTCTTCTGCATCGTCCTGGCCTTCTACCTGATGCTCGTGGCCAGGGAGCACGAGCGCGACCGTCAGGAGGGCGGGCCGGCGACATGGCTGTGGCCGCTCTCGCCGCGGCTGATCGGCGCTGCGGTCGCCCTGACGGTAGCGACGGGCCTGAAGGCCTCGGCTGCAGTTCTGATCCCGGTCGTGCTGGCTGGCCTGCTGCGCCATCGCAGGGCGCTCGTGCAGATGCTGATCGGGCTCGTCCTGGGGGGCTTGGCGGTGGCCGCAGCGAGCCTGATCGCCTTCGGGCTGCACATCCCGGACCTCTCCACGCAGAGCCAGCTCGTGACCAGCGAGAGCGTCCCCAACCTGATCGGCCTGGCGCTCGGCCTGGGCGGCGAGACTGAAGGGCTGCACGAGGTGCTGACGGGCGCCCTGGCGGTGGCGCTGCTGGGCTGCTGCTGGCTGGCCTGGAAGGGCAGCGAGCGCGGCGCGGCCAGGCGCACGATCACGGCCGCCGGCTGGTCCAGCGTGGCGCTGCTGGTCACGCTCGGCTGGGTGCTGCCCTGGTACGTCGTGTGGGTGCTGCCGCTGGCGGCACTGTCGAGCTCCAAGCGCCTGCGCACGTTCGCGCTTGTCTTCGGGGCCTACCTGATCGTCGTCTGGATGCCCTCCTCGGGCAGCATCTGGGGCCTCTTGCACTTCCATCCCGAAAAGACCTCGCTGGGGCGCTTGCACCAGCGCGCCGTCAAGGAGCTGTTGAACTAGGACGGCGCTGCAACCCGGAGGCGAGCATCTAGTCGGACTCGGGGCGCCGCCGCGAGGCCTTGCGCTCGGAGGCCTGGCGCTTGTCCGTCAGGCGCCGCTCGCGGGAGGCCGTCGTGGGCCGGGTGGGCCTGCGGCTGCGGGGCACCGCCAAGCCCTCGGCGAGCCGCTGGCCCAGCCTCTGCAGAGCAAGGTCGCGGTTGCGGCTCTGCGAGCGTGCGTCCTGGGCGACGGCGCTGACGCGTGGTCCCAGCCGTGCCAGCAGCCGCGCCCGCTGGGTCTCGCTGAGGCTCTCGGAGGCGAGCACGTCGAAGACGGCTTCCACCCGGGAGGCCGTGACGTTGGCGTGCTGGCCGCCCGGGCCGGAGGAGCGGCTGGTGCGCAGGGTCACCTCCGAGAGCGGCAGCGTCAGCGAGGAGTCGACCCGCAGCCGGCTGTCAGCCTGCTCGGCCACCGTGATCGCTCAGGCGGTGCGGGCTCACTGCCCGCCGGAGGATCCGGTCAGGTCGTGCATGGCCCGGACGCGCTGCTCCTCGCCGGGAGGGACACGCCCGTCGCGGCCGACGTAGCCGCCCTTGCCGCCGGCGCACAGGTAGACGGCGTCGCCCTCGCCGACGTTGCGCAGCTTGCGCACTGTGGCTGCGTCGACGCGGGCCATGCCGCCCTCGCCCAGGGTCTTGGCCGTGCCGTCGCCGAAGACGATCTCGACAGTGCCGCGGTGCACGAAGTACAGCTCCTCCTGCTCGTCGTGGAAGTGAAAGCCCGTTTCGATCCCGGCCGGCAGCACGATCGCGTTGACGCCGAACGCGTTGACGCCAAGGCCCTTGCGGACCTTGCGAAAGCCCGGGCCGTCGCCCAGGTCCTCCAGGTGCCCGACGGCCCAGCCCTCGCCGCTGCTGACGCCGGGGTAGTCGCTCGATGCCTCCATCGCTGCTCCTCCTCTTCTCAGTGGTCGGCGACTGTGCCGCCGTCGGGCTCCAGGGGCAGCCCGCGGGCCGCCCAGTCCAGCAGGCCTCCTTCGAGCGTGTAGGAGTCGTAGCCGGCGCCGGCGAAGGCCTCCGCGGCCATCGCCGAGCGTCCTCCGACACGGCAGTAGAAGACGACGGGCCGCTCGCGCTCGACTGTCGCCGCCTGGCCCGTCAGGGCCGCCAGCTCGACGTGCCTGGAGCCTGCGATGTGCCCGGCCTCCCGCTCGTAGCCCTCACGGACGTCGATGACCTGCAGGTCGGGCTGCTCGGCCATCCACTCGGACAGGCGCTGGGCGTCGATGGACTGCGCCCCCTGACTGCTCCCGGTCATGCCCTGAGCCTACCGCCACGGCGAACTCGCGGGCCGGGCGTAGTACGGGGGTCAGTAGGCGGGCGGCTCGCGGTAGGAGTCGCGTTCGACGATGCGCTCCTCGGGCAGGCGCCGGCGGGGCGCCCAGGTCAGCATGTACAGCAGGGACAGCACCAGTCCGGCGATACCGGCGATCATCAGGATCAGGCCGATGGTCGTGATGGAGATGCCCGAGACGGAGGTAGTGACGGCGTAGCGGAGGATCGCGCCGACGGCGATCAGGAAGATCGAGCTGCCGATTGTCATGAGAATCGGTTACCCCGCAGGGGCGAGGGGCAAACGGCGCGAACGCCCCCTCATCAATAGGATCATGCGCCCATGCAGGCCCTCGAAGACGTCTACACGATCCCCCAGGAGCACCTGGACTTCTGCGCGACGATCGGGCAGATAGCGCGGGAGCGGATCGCCCCCCGCTCGGCCGAGATCGACGAGAAGGCCGAATACCCGTGGGACGTCCGCAAGCTGCTGGCCGAGCAGGACATCCTGGGCCTGCCCTTCCCGACTGAGTACGGGGGCACGGGCACGGGCACGCTGATGCTGAACATGGCCGTCGAGGAGATCGCCAAGGTCGATGCGGCCTGCGCGCTGATCCTGATGGTCCAGGAGCTGGGCACGCTGCCCCTGCAGCTGTTCGGCAGCGAGGAGCTCAAGCAGCGCTTCCTGCCTGGCTGCGCCAGCGGCGAGCGCTCGCCGGCCTTCGCCCTGTCGGAGCCCGAGGCGGGCAGCGACCCGGCGGGCATGAAGACGACTGCAGTGCTGGACGGCGACGAGTGGGTCATCAACGGCACCAAGAACTGGATCTCCAACCTGGGCATCGCCGACTTCTACGTGACCTTCGCTGTCACGGACCGGGAGAACCGCCGTATGACGGCCTTCGTCGTGGAGGCGGACAGGCCCGGCTTCAGCGTCGGCAAGCTGGAGCACAAGCTGGGCATCCGCGCCTCGCCGACGGGCCAGCCGATCTACGAGAACGTGCGGGTGCCCAAGGAGAACGTGATCGGCGAGGTCGGCAGGGGCCTGTCGGTGGCGCTGGGGACCCTCGAGCGGACGCGCCTGGGAGCTGCTGCCCAGGCAGTCGGCATCGCCCAGGGAGCGACCGACTACGCCGTGGCCTACGCCCGCGAGCGCCAGCAGTTCGGCAGGCCGATCAACGAGTTCCAGGGGATCGGCTTCAAGCTGGCCGACATGGAGACGCGCACTGCGGCGGCACGGGAGCTGCTCTACAAGGCCTGCGCGATGGCCGACCAGAACCACCCCGAGAAAGGCAAGTACTCCTCGATGGCCAAGGTCTTCTGCTCGGACACGGCCATGGCCGTGACGGTCGAGGCGGTCCAGGTCCTGGGCGGCTACGGCTACGTCAAGGAGTACCCGGTGGAGCGCATGATGCGAGACGCCAAGATCACCCAGATCTACGAGGGCACGAACGAGATCCAGCGCCTGGTGATCGCCAGGACGCTCAAATAGGCGGCTCCCGGGGAGCCCTTCGGGGCGGCTTCACAGGACGGCCTCCGCGCGGGCGCCGGACTTTGGCATCATGGCCTCTGTGGCAGCAGTGACGGGCAGCGGGGCAGGATGAGGGCGCGCCGGCCAGGGCCGGGCCCGGACCGCCGCAGGACGGTCGGCTTCTCGGCGCTCATCGCCCTGGCCGTCGGGCTGATCGTGATCGTGATCGGCCAGGGCTTCAGCTCGATCGGCATCGTCAGGGCCCTGGAGGACGTGGCCCTGGGCGTGATCGTTGCCGCCGCCCTGATGGGGGCGATCGCCTTCGTGGCGGTGCGGATGGCGGGCTGGCGCGACCCCGAGTCCGAGCAGGACTTCGACGAGATCGTCCGCCACTCCGAGCGCCTGGCCCGCGAAGGCCTGTTCGTGGACCCCGATGAAGCGGACTTCATGGAGCTCGACCCGCTCGACGACAGCGACTTCGAGGAGCTCGTCAGAGACGCCCTGGACGACCTGCCGGACCTGCTCCGCAACGCTCTGGGCCACGTCGCCGTGGTGATCTCCGACGGCGGTCGCAAGATGGGCGCCTACGGCCTCTACCAGGGCGACGGGGCGACCCGCGACGAGGTTCCCGACAGGATCGTGATCTTCCGCGACACGCTGCGCCGGGACTTCGGACACGACCCCGACATGCTGCGCGACCAGGTCACGAGGACGGTTCGCCACGAGCTGGCCCACCATGTCGGCTTCGACGAGCTGGGTGTGAGTCGGCTGGATCTGTAGGCGATCGCTCTGTGCGCATCGGCACAGGCCGGCCAGACGCGATCCCATAGGATGTGGGGGCGCCCGCCCTGCTCTGCAAGCGGTCCCCGCAGGCGCTTCCACCGACCAAGGAGAGAGATCTTCAGATGCCCGAAGCAGTGATCGTCGACGCCGTGCGCACACCCATCGGGAGGGCCGTGAAGGGCTCCCTGAAATCGGTCCGTGCGGATGACCTGGCGGCGGTGCCGCTGAAGGCGCTACTGGAGCGCAACCCGCAGCTGGACTCGAGCTCGATCGTGGACGTGATGATGGGCTGCGGCTTCGCGGAGGGCGAGTCGGGCTACAACATCGGCCGCAATGCGACGCTGCTTGCGGGCATCGACCACCACGTCCCTGCGACGACGGTCAACCGCTTCTGCGCGTCCTCGCTGCAGACGACCAGGATGGCCTTCCACGCGATCACGGCGGGCGAGGGCGACACGTACGTGGCGGCGGGCGTCGAGGCGGTCTCCCGCGCCGGCAAAGGGGCTGACTTCAAGTTCCACCCGCTGCTGGACGGCTCCGAGAACTCCCTCTACAACGTCTACATCCCGATGGGGCTGACGGCGGAGAACGTGGCTGACCGCTGCAAGGTCAGCCGTGAGGCCCAGGACGAGTGGGCGGCCACCTCCCAGGACAGGGCCGTCAAAGCGCAGGAGTCGGGCCACTTCGACAAAGAGATCATCCCGGTCACGGCGCCGGCTCACACGGTCAAGGACAAGGAGGGCAACGACGTCGAGGTGCCCGAGCAGGTCGTGACCAAGGACGACGGCCCCCGCCCCGGCACGACGGTGGAGAGGCTGTCCCAGTTGCCCCCGGCGTTCCGCCCGGACGGCACGGTCACGGCGGGCAACGCCTGCCCGCTGAACGACGGCGCTGCTGCCCTGTTGATCACGACGCCCGAGCGCGCGGCTGAGCTCGGCCTGAAGCCGAAAGTCCGCATCATCGCCTCGACGGTGGCGGCGATCCGTCCGGAGATCATGGGCCTGGGCCCGATCCCGGCGATCGAGAAACTGCTGGCGCAGACGGGCATGAAGATGGACGACATCGACGTGGTCGAGATCAACGAGGCCTTCGCGGCCCAGATCGTCCCCTGCATGGAGGACCTGAAGATCCCGGCGGAGAAGCTGAACCCGTTCGGCGGCGCGATCGCCCTGGGTCACCCCTTCGGCATGACGGGCGCTCGCATCATGACGACCCTGATCAACGACCTCGAGACGCTGGACGGCACGTTCGGCATCGAGTCGATGTGCGTGGCGGGCGGCATGGGCATGGCCATGCTGGTCGAGCGCCTGAGCTAGGGAAGAGATTTGATGGGGGCCGCCTCGGGGCGGCCCTCGTCGTTTTGCGTTGCGTTGCGGCGTCGGGCGGTGGGGCCGGCCTGGACCGGCCTCAGCGCGGCGAGCGGTCAGGTGTCTAGGCCGGGGATCGGCTCTATCGGCAGCTCGCCGTGGACCTCGGCAAGGCCGGCCAGCTCGTGTTCGTCCCGGACTCGCCCAGCCAGGCGCTTGAAGCCGACGACGCTGGCGAGACCCGCGACGAGAAATCGCACGTCGTCGTATTCGGCGGCGATGGCTTTGCGCTTCACAGTGTCGAAGTCGAGCGGGAGCGGTCCGTCGCGAAGGACGTCGATCAGGCCTGCCGCAGTCACAACTCGGAGGTGAGCCTGGCCGAGCAGATGCTGGTCCTCGAGCGGCGCGTTATCGCGAAAGAGCAGCCCATCCAACTGGCGCAACGCGGTCAACACCCGCAGGTCGTTGTCCACATCGTCCGGGATGAGGAAGTCGATGTCATCGACTCGTCCAGTGAAGCCGTTCGCGGCCACGGCAAAGCCTCCGATTACGACGAACGAAGCGCCCTCAGACGCCAGGGCTGTGACCGCTATGTCGAGTTCAGGTGCGGTGATGACCACTGGCCCGCTCGACTGCGCGAAGGAGCTTTGCCACCTCGGTCGAGAGGTGCTGCCCCCGCTTCAACAGATCGCTGCCAGGGGTGCCCGGCAGAGGTGTCAGGGCCTTGCGCTTCTCCTCGTCAAGCCTGCGCCAGGTCTCCTCATGACCCGGCTCCAGCATCGTGCGAGGACTCGCTCCCGGCATGACCGCAGTCTACGGCTGCGCGCGCCTGCTGATGTCAATTGTCTGCAACATCTCGGCTATGTGCGGAGAAGCTTGGCCTCAGCGCGGAGGCATACGCAACGCCCCGTCGAGCCGGATCGTCTCGCCGTTGAGCATGCGGTTCTCCACGATGTGGCAGGCCAGCTGCGCGTACTCGGCGGGCTGGCCCAGGCGCGGCGGATACGGAACGCCCTCGCCGAGCTTCGTGCGTGCCTCCTCGGGCAGGGCGGCCAGGAGCGGCGTGTCGAACAGGCCCGGGGCGATCGTGTTTACGCGGATCCCGTACTGGGCCAGGTCGCGGGCGGCGGGCAGGGTCATGCCGACGACGCCGCCCTTGGATGCCGAGTAGGCGATCTGTCCGATCTGCCCGTCAAAGGCTGCGATGGAGGCCGTGTTGACGCAGACGCCCCGCTCGCCGTCCTCCAGGGGCTCGGTGGCGATCATCACCGTGGCCGCATAGCGCAGGACGTTGAAGGTCCCGATCAGGTTGATCTCGATGATCGTCTGGAAGGGCAGCAGCGGGTGGGGGCCCTTGGAGCCGGCGACCTTCTGGGCCCAACCGGTGCCGGCGCAGCAGACGGCGATGCGCAACCCGCCGTCGGCTCGGGCGGCCTGCTCGACGGCGGCCTGGACCTGCTCCTCCTGGCGCACGTCGCAGCTGACGAAAGGGGAACCCAGCTCGGCGGCGAGCGCCTGGCCCTTCTCGACGTTGACGTCGGCGATCGTGACCGCGGCGCCGCGCTCGTGCAGGGCCCTGACGGTCGCCTCGCCCAGGCCGGAGGCACCCCCGACGACGATTGCACCGGCTCCCTCGATCCGCATGGCGGGGAGCCTACACGCGGGCCGGTCGCGACAGAGTGAGGGCGAAGAGGCCGTCGGCGTCGGTCATCCAGCGCCGGAGCTCCAGTCCGGCTGCGGCCAGGTCGCCGCGCAGGCGCTCGGGGGTGAACTTGGCGCTGATCTCCGTGCGGACCTCCTCGCCCTCCTCGAAGCGGACCTCCAGGTCGAGCTCGCGCACGAGCGTCGTGTGGGCGCGGCGGGCGCGCAGGCGCATCTCGATCCACTCGTTGTCGGTGTCGAAGAGGGCGACGTGGTCGAAGTCCTCGGGGTCGAAGTCGGCGTCCAGCTCCCTGTTGAGCACCCGCAGGACGTTGCGGTTGAACTCCGCCGTCACGCCCTGGGAGTCGTCGTAGGCGGCCTGCAGGACGTTCGGGTCCTTGACGAGGTCCGTGCCCATCAGCAGGTGGTCCTCGGGGCCCAGCAGCCGGGCGATCTGGCGCAGGAAGCGCCGGCGGCTGCCGGGCGGGAAGTTGCCGATCGTGCCGCCAAGGAAGGCCACGATGCGGGGGCCCTCGGGCTCGGGGACGCGGTCCAGGTGGCGCTCGAAGTCGCCGATCACGCCGTGCACGGACAGGCCCGGGTACTCGCCGATCAGCTCGCTGGCGCAGTCGCGGACCATGCTCTCCGTAACGTCGATCGGGACGTAGCGGCGCAGCTGGCCGGTCGCGTGCATGGCGTCCAGCAGGACCCTCGTCTTGGCGGCCGTGCCGGAGCCCAGCTCGACCAGCTCGACGGCGCCCGTCTCGCTGGCGACCTCACGGGCGTTGCTCTGCAGGATCTCCCGCTCCGCCCGTGTCGGGTAGTACTCGGGCAGCTCGCAGATGCGGTCGAACAGCTCCGCCCCGCGGGCGTCGTAGAAGTGCTTGGGGGGAAGCTCCTTGAAGGGCTTGGTCAGGCCGTCCAGGACGTCGTCGGCCAGGGAGCGCTCCTGACCCTCGCCGAGGTGCGAGTCGATCTGGATCGAGCCCTGCTCGCGGGCCGGTGTGGCGGCCATCAGGCGCCGTCCCTCGCCAGCCTCAGCCCGGAGAAGATCTGGCGGCGCTCGGGCAGGTCCCAGTTGCGGAAGGTCGGCGTCGCCACACGCGGATGGGTGGCCCAGGAGCCGCCCCGCAGGACGCGGTAGCGCTCGCCGAAGAAGACCTCCGAGTACTCGCGGTAGGGGTGGGCCCGGAAGCCCGGGTAGGGCAGGAAGTGCGACCGGGTCCACTCCCAGACGGCCCCCACACCCTCCAGGCCCGGCCCCTGGGTCCAGGTCGCCGCCCTCTCCCACTCCTGCTCGCTAGGAAGGCGCGCCCCGTTGGCGCGTGCGAAGGCATCGGCCTCGAACCAGGAGACGTGGCACACGGGCGCGTCGGGGTGGCCCGCAGCCACGCCCGGATGGTGGCCGATGTCGTACTCCTCCTTCCAGGCCCAGCCCTCGTGCGACCACCACTCGCGCCGTTCGTAGCCGCCGCCCTCGCTGAAGTGCATCCAGCTGGCGTTGCTGACCGGACGCCTGGCGATCTGGAAGGCGTCCAGCTGCTCGCCGTGGCGGGGGCGCTCGTTGTCGTAGGCGAAGCCGCCCCGGCCGGCCCCCATCTCGAACCCTCCGCCCGGGATCTGCAGCCACTCCTCGCCGCCCGCCAGCGGCTCGAGCTCCCCTTCGCCGGCTGACAGCAGCCCCGCGATGGCCATCGTCTGGCGCATCGTCTCGGTGTGCTGGAGCTCGTGGCGCAGGACCATCTCGACGACGAAGCCATCCCCGGTCCCGCGCTCGGCAAGC
>Ga0181522_10000852_pt1 | contig 20190 bp, 22 predicted proteins | sample PEATcosm2014_Bin_27_FD_121103 | JGI IMG/M metagenome (GOLD analysis project Ga0181522, IMG submission 121103) | Peatland microbial communities from MTU Mesocosm Facility, Houghton, MI, USA - PEATcosm2014_Bin05_10_metaG | ecosystem: Environmental > Terrestrial > Soil > Wetlands > Peat | place... | reverse complement strand
GACGAACGTGCCCGAGACGGGCAGCTCGCGCTCCTCGCCGGTCTCGGTGTTCTCCAGCAGGGCGTGTCCCAGGGCGCCGCTCTCGCCGGCCACGAACTCCTTGACCCTGTAGGGGGTCAGGAACTCGATGTTCTCCTGAGCGCGGGCCCGCTCGAGCATGATCTTGGAGGCCCTGAACTCGGCCCGACGGTGCACGATCGTCACCTTGGAGGCGAACTTGGAGAGGAAGATGGCCTCCTCCATGGCCGAGTCTCCGCCGCCGACGATGATCGTCGGGGCCTGCTTGAAGAAGGCCGCGTCGCAGGTCGCGCAGTAGCTGACGCCGCGACCCGACAGGGCCTCCTCGCCGGCCACGCCCAGCTTCTTGTGCTCCGCGCCCATCGCCAGGATGACCGTGCGGGCCTTGTGCTCGGTGTCCCCGACCCAGACGCTGTGCACGCCGCCGGGCTCGCTGGAGAGCTCCACCCGCTCGGCCTGGTCTGTCTCCAGGCGCGCCCCGAAGCGCTCCGCCTGCTCGCGGAAGCGCTGCATCATCTCCGGGCCCATGATCCCCTCGGGGAAGCCCGGGTAGTTCTCGACGTCCGTCGTCTGCTGCAGCAGCCCGCCCCACGCGAAGCCCTCGATGACCAGCGGCTCGAGGTTGGCCCGCGCCGTGTAGAGGGCGGCCGTGTAGCCGGCCGGCCCGCTGCCCACGATGATCACGTTCTCGACGTCGCTCATGGCCTCTCCGTTCCGCGGCCGCACCCGGCCCGGTCCATTACTTTACTTTGTATAGTGTAGCAGGCACCGGCGCTGTCTCAGCTCGAATATGAACGCCGTCCGGGCTCCCATCTAAAAAGTAGCGGGCTGTGGACGAGGGGGATGAGCAGACCGAGAACGAGCCTAACCTGCCGGCAAAGATCGCTGCGGTGGTTGTCCTGTTGGCGCTTGTGGTCGGCGCGGTCTTCGTGGTCATCGGGATAGTTCCCCACAAGGTTCACGAGCCCAAGAACCCGAGCTTCGTGGACAACATCTTCGCGAGCAGCGTCGTGCTCGTGTTTGTGAGGATCGCCCTGCTGTTTGCAGCCGGGTATGTCGTGATTTCAGTCGTCGGCCTCATTCTCGGTCGCCGATGGATCGCGGAGATGGGCCCGTTCAAGGCGTCAGAGCCCATAGCCCGTCTTGAGCGTGGGGCCGAGGCACTTCAACAGGATCTCGCCGATGCTCTGGAGACTGTGGAAGGCCTCGAAAGTCAGCTGGTCGAGAACGGCGTAGCACTCGCGCAATCCCAATTGGATATCGAGTTCCTCCTTGACCAGATCGATACGATGGAGGCCCAGAAAGAGGGAAAATAGATGCCGCCAGAGGACAGAGAGCGACTCCAAAATGATCAGCAGAAGCTCAAGCGTACGCTCGCGAGCAATCAGGCTGCGGTAGATCGCGCGCGGTCGAAGTCGAACAAATACAGCCGCACGCTGACGAGCTCCGGGGCGGAAGTTCGTAGTGCCAGCAGCGACCTTCGTCGGGCCGGCTACCTGAAAAAATAGCGTCGCCCAATCGGAGGCCTACGGTAGTGCTGCGCCTGGTCGCTCTTGCGACGGTACCCGTTGTTCCCTCTCACACCGATGAAAGTCAGCGGCTCGACGCTTCAGGCCGCTACACCGCCCCTGCGGCAGCGGCCGAACCAGTCCCCTCGCGCTCCTGCCCTCCGCTGCCCTGCTCGCGCCAGCGGGAGACCGTGCGGCGCAGCTGGAAGTAGGCCACGATGCCGGGCAGGGTCGGCAGCCAGAAGGAGATGGCCCGGTAGGAGAGGACGGCCAGGACGGCCACTTCGAGGTTGACCCCGAAGGCCGCGAAGGCGCCGATCATGCCGCCCTCGACGCCGCCCAGGCCGCCCGGCAGCGGCAGCAGGTTGCCAAGCGTGCCCACGAAGTAGGCCATCCAGATGACCGTGAAGGGCGGCACAGTCGAGCCGAAGGCGTGGAACATCGCCCACAGCACGGACATGTCGAAGCCCCACCAGGCCAGAGCGCCCAGCAGGCCCGGGTCGCGGCCGCGGATGACCTCGATCGCCGTGCGCACGCCGCTGGCCGCCAGCGCCGGCACCGTCGCCAGGCGCGCCACCAGGCCCCGCAGGCGCCCCGCCCCCGGCGCCCACCGCGCCAGGCGCCGCTCGACGTCGCCCGGCAGCAGGGCGATCGCGCCCGCCAGGCAGAACAGGACGAAGGCCACGATCGCCGGCACGATCGTGATCGCGAAGGAGCCCCCTCCCGGGAACAGCCCGCTGCCCAGGCCCAGCCCGTCGATCAGCAGCGAGCCCGCGTAGATCACGTAGAGGATGACCATGAAGGCGACCATCCTGCAGGCCACCAGGCGCGCTTCCATGCCCGAGCGGCGCAGGGCCCACGCCGTCAGCGCCACGCCTCCCGCTCCCGCCGCCGCGAACAGCCTCGTCGCGACCAGGCCCGCCATCGTGATCTCATAGCTCTCCCGCCAGCCGATCCTCTTGAGGTGGCTGTGGGGGTGCTGCCGGGTCACGAACACGGCCCTGAACAGGACCACGTAGCCCGCGAAGGACAGCACCTCCAGCACGACCCCCAGCACGATCCACCACGTTTCCCCGCGCTCTATGCGGTGCACCGTCGCCGTCGCAGCAGTCAGCTTGGGCAGGACGAAGTACAGGAAGGCGACCGCCGAGAGGACGAACAGGCCGAACAGGAAGACCTGCCTGCGGGTCAGGCGCACCCGCGGCATCTCCTCCTCGGCCGTGTGCGACAGGGCCGGCGCGGCGGTGCCCGCGGGCGGGGTGCGCTCCGGTGAGGACCCCGTCACCAGAGGGGCCGGCCTCAACTCCTCCTTCTCCTTTTCCTCCCCCCCGCATCTCACGCTTCCCGCCATCTCGCTCCCCGCCGTCGGCTAACCGGTTCCGTGCGCCATCGCCTCCAGGGCCCCCACGCCCCTGCCCAGCCGTCCAATGCCCGGGCCCGCCACCGGGCCCAGCTTCCGCACCGCGCCCGCCAGCGCCGCGCCCGCGATCAGGTCGACCACGTAGTGCTCGCCCAGGTAGACCAGGGCGAAGCCCAGCGTGCCCGTGTAGAGCCACCCCAGGGCGCCCGCCACCGGACCCACCTCAGCGAGCAGGAAGGCGGCCATCAGGGATGTCGCGAAGTGCAGAGAAGGCATCGCTGCCAGGGGATTTCCTCCAAGGACACTGTAGAGCGACCCCCAGTTGTCTCCCCAGAAGTCTTCCCCGAACTCGACCATCAGACGCCTGACCTCCAGCTCTCCCTCCCCCTGCTCGGCCTTCGCCTCGGCCGCATACCAGGGCGGCGCAGTCGGTATCAGCCAGTAGAACATCGCCCCCACGTCGAAGACCGCATACGTCAGGGCAGCCGCCCGCGGAAAGCGCTCGGGCCTGCGCAGCAGGATGTACAGCAGCGAGCCGTGTGGCACCGCGAACCAGCTCCAGTGCGCCCACACCAGCACCCTGTCGTGTCTTCGCCAGCTCCTGCCGTCGGCGCCCCTGGGCGCGAACGCCCGCTGCAGGCGGACGCTCGGCAGCTCGCCCAGGCCGATCACGCGGTCGCAGTCGATCGGGTAGTCGACGTGGACCCGCTCGGCCTGGCCCTCCTCGTCGTCGTGGGGGGCCTTGTAGGCCGCCAGGTAGGCCCACATGTTCAGCGCGCACACCGCCACGTCCCGGCGCGCAGAGCGGCGCACAGCGATGCTCAGACCCAGCGGCGCCCCGTAGGCGACCGTCTGCATCACCAGCGGCGCCACCTTGACGCGCTTGCGCATGAGCGGCGCGGCCACGCCCGCCGCGACCATCCCCCATGCTGTCGCCCTGATCGCCTTCGACAGCCGCACTGCGGCGGGAGTATATGAAGCGTCCTGGAGCTTCAGGGATCGGCGGTCACCAAGCATAATCCGGGCTGTGACAGGCCCGCGACGGAACCTCGAGCTGAAGGCGGTCGACCAAGAGCCAGCGCGCTCCCTCGTAACATGCCAGGCACTCGGCGCGCGGGACCAGGGCGTGCTCTGGCAGCGCGACACTTACTTCAAGGTCTCGGCCGGCGGGCTCAAGCTTCGCGAGCAGCAACCGGGCAGGGCTCACCTGATTCAGTTCGAACGGGCCGACGAAGCCCAACAGCGCGAGAGCCGCTATCGGATAATCGAGATCGACGATCCCCGAACGCTGCTAGCCGCGCTGGCCTCGGCCACCGGTACCACCGTCACCGTCACCAAGCACCGCCATCTGTTTCTGTGGGAGACCGTGCGGATTCACCTCGACGACGTCGAACAGCTCGGGACCTTCATCGAGTTGGAGGCTGTAGCGACTCCCGATTCAGATCTGCATCGAGAGCATCGGTTGATCGAGCAACTGCGCAGGGCATTCTCGATCACAGACGACCGCCTCATCTCGACCGGGTACGCCACACAACTGCAAACCCGCTTTCCGGACGCAGCCTGACATCCGGCGCAAGGAAGGCTACTCGCCGGCAGAGGCCATCATTGAGCCTTCCTCAGCCCGCTTTGCAGCCGCAGCAGCTTGAACCAGCGACGCGATCACCGAGCTCGTCTCGTCGGCCTCCGGATGCCACTGCACGCCCAGCACGAAGCTCTTCTCGGGCGACTCGATGGCCTCCGCCAGGTCGTCCTGGAGCGCCGAGACGCCGCTCACGACCAAGCCTGCGCCCAGGCAGTCCACGCCCTGGTGGTGGTGGGACTTCGTCGCGTGCACCGACTGCTCGCCAGCAGCGCTGTGGGCCAGCGTCCCCTCCGTCAGGTTGACGTCGTGCTCGGCCCCGTCGAAGGAGCCCACGACACGGCGGTGCTCGCCGTGCCCGAAGCGGTCCGGCAGGTGCTGGATCAGGGTGCCCCCGCAGGCGACGTTGATCAGCTGCATGCCCCTGCAGATGCCAAGCAGCGGCAGGTCCCGCTCGATCGCCCCCCTCGCCAGGGCGATTTCGAAGCGGTCCCGGGCCGGCACCGTGTCGACCGTGTGGGGGTCACGCCGCTCGCCGTAGCTGTCCGGGTCGATGTCCGCTCCGCCCGCCAGGATCAGGCCGTCCAGCAGGTCCAGCAACTCGCCCGGCTCGCTCTCCGCCGCCGCGTCCGGGGGCAGCAGGATCGCCGTCCCGCCCGCACGCTGCACTGCCTCCACGTAGTTCATCGGCAGCAGCGCCGCCTCCATCTCCCAGACGCTCCAGCGCGCCTGCTCGAGGGCTGTGCAGATGCCGATCACGGGACGTCCCATCGCCTACACCATAGGATCAAGCTCCACGCGAGGGGGCGCGGTGGCAAGGGCCCCCTCCGCAGGACCGCGCAAACCGCGACCATAGGAGCCCCGTGAGCCAGCCCGAGACCCAGCTGCAGACCGTCAACCTGACCGTCGATGAGGGCGTCGCGACCGTCCAGCTCAACAGGCCCCAGACGCTGAACGCCTGGAACGCCCAGTTCGGCGAGGACCTGCTGGCCGTGCTGGCCCGCTGCCGCGAGGACGAGCAGATCCGCTCCGTGCTGATCACGGGCGCCGGACGCGGCTTCTCCTCCGGCGCCGACCTGCGCGAGCTGGGCGGCCAGGACATCTCCCTGGAGGAGCGCCCCGACGGCGTCTACAAGCAGCTGACCGAGGTCTATCACCCGATCATGGTCGGCATCCGCGAGCTGCCCAAGCCGGTCGTCGCCGCCGTCAACGGGCCCGCAGTCGGCATCGGCTGCTCCCTGGCCCTCTGCTGCGATCTGATCCTCGCCGCCGAGAGCTCCTACTTCCTGCTGGCCTTCGTCAACATCGGCCTCGTCCCCGACGGGGGCTCCTCGCTGTGGCTGCCCACCCGCATCGGCCTGGCTCGCGCGACCGAGCTGTGCATGCTCGGCGAGCGCCTGCCCGCTACAAAGGCCCTGGAGTGGGGGCTGATCAACAGCGTCGTGCCCGACGGGGACCTGCTGGAGCAGGCCGGGGCGCTGGCCGGCAAGCTCGCCGCCGGCCCCACCCTCTCCTACGCCGGCACCAAGCGCCAGCTCAACAACTGGCTCTACCAGCGGATGCAGGAGCAGCTCGACCTGGAGGCCCAGATCCAGCGCGAGATGGCCGCCAGCCAGGACTCCCTGGAGGGTGCCATCGCCTTCGTCCAGAAGCGTCCCGCCAACTTCACCGGACGCTGATCGGGCCTCGTGTCAATCGTCATCAAGCGCGTCCGGCGCCGGCCTGAATAGAATCCCCGCCGCCTTGGGCCACATCCTTCAGACATCGCTCGCGTTCTTCACGCCGGAGTCCGGCGGCTCGCCGAACGCGAACCAGATCGACAGCCTCTACAAGATCACGCTGACGATCGCCCTGATCATCTTCGTGCTCGTCGAGGGTGGGCTGATCTACGCCCTGATCCGCTTCCGCGCCAAAAAGGGCGCAGTGCCCGCCCAGATCCACGGCAACACGCGCCTGGAGATCGGCTGGACCGTCGCCGCCGCCGTCATCCTCGTCGCCCTGGCCATCCTCACCTTCACCAAGCTCTCCTCGATCGAGAACCCGCCCAACTCCGGCCCGAACGGCTCCAGCCTGTCCGCCAACATCGAAGACGACTACGCCAGCATCGACAAGAAGCTGCCGCCCAACGGCAAATCGCTGGAAATCCAGGTGATCGGCCGCCAGTACATCTGGCAGTACGTCTACCCCGGCGCGACCGAAAAGGACGAACTGGGCGCCCCCTACTCCTACGAGAAGATGGTCGTCCCGACGAACACGACGGTGACGCTCAACATCGTCTCCTCCGACGTCGTCCACTCCTGGTGGATCCCCGAACTGGGCGGCAAGTTCCAGGCCGTCCCCGGCTACCACAACTACACCTGGTTCAAGATCTCCAAGCCCGGCCTCTACCGCGGGCAGTGCGCCGTCCTGTGCGGGCGCGGGCACGCCCGCATGATCGCCGCCGTCGAAGCCGTCCCTCCGGCCCAGTTCGAAGAATGGCTGTCACGGCAGAAGACCGAGATCGCAGAAGCCAACGCCGCCGCCAAGGAAGCCCGCGCAAAGCTGAGCAAGGAAACCGGCCCCGGCCAGGTGGAAAACCCCTAGCCACAGCCGTGGAATCGACCATCTAGGAGAACCAGCTCGACCATGGCCACCTACGCAGCCCCCGTCCCCCAGGTCGCGGCCCACAAAGTGGAGCGCGAGAAGGAGAGCTGGACGAGCTGGATAACGACGACCGACCACAAGCGGATCGGGATCATGTACATGGTCACGACCTTCGTCTTCTTCTGCCTGGGCGGCATCGAGGCGTTGATGATCCGCCTGCAGCTGGGCGCCCCCAACAACACGCTGGTCACCCCCACGACCTACAACCAGCTGTTCACGATGCACGGGACGACGATGGTCTTCCTGTTCATCGTCCCCTTCATGGCAGGCCTGGGCAACTACTTCCTGCCGCTCATGATCGGCGCCCGGGACATGGCCTTCCCGCGCCTGAACGCCCTCTCCTACTGGCTGCTGCTGGCCGGCGGCATCGTCTTCTACGCCTCCATCTTCTGGAACCCACCCGAAGCCGGCTGGGTCAGCTTCGTGCCCCTGGCCAACGCCACCTACTCGCCCTCAGGCGGCGAGGACGCCTGGATCTACCTGATCCACCTGACCGGCATCTCCTCGCTTGTCGGCGCCATCAACTTCTACGCCACGATCGCAAACATGCGCACCCGCGGCATGAGCTGGGGCCGCCTGCCGCTGTTCGTGTGGACGATCCTGACCTACTCCGTGCTGCTCATCATCGCCCTGCCCGTCGTCGCCGGGGCCGTCACGATGCTGCTGACCGAACGCCACTTCGGCACGCACTTCTTCGACCCCGCCGAGGGCGGCTCGCCGATCCTCTGGCAGCACCTCTTCTGGTTCTTCGGGCACCCCGAGGTCTACATCATGGTCCTGCCAGGCTTCGGGGTCATCTCGGAGGTCCTGCCCGTCTTCGGCCGCAAGCCCATCTTCGGCTACAAGGCGATCGCGGCCTCTACCGTCGCCATCGCCTTCCTCGGCTTCCTCACCTGGGCCCACCACATGTTCACGGCGCCCATCCCCGAGGCGATCCTCGTCTTCGTGATGCTCTCCAGCTACTTCATCGCCGTGCCGACGGGCGTGAAGATCCTCAACTGGGTCGCGACCCTGTGGCGGGGGACAGTGGAATTCAGGACGCCACTGCTGTTCTGCGTGGGCGCCATCTCGATCTTCCTGATCGGCGGCCTGTCGGGGGTCTTCCTGGCGACCTTCCCGATCGACTGGCAGCTCAACGAAACCTACTTCGTCGTCGCCCACCTGCACTTCGTGCTGATGGGCGGCGCCGTCATGCCGATCTTCGCGGCCATCTACTACTGGTTCCCGAAGGTGACCGGGCGCATGCTCAGCGAGGGTCTCGGCCGCCTCAGCTTCGCCCTGATGTTCCTCGGAATCCTGACCACCTTCCTGATCCAGCACGTGATCGGCCTTGACGGGATGCCCCGGCGCGTCTATGAGTACAACAACGTGGGTCACCTGCACCTGTACAACCTGATCTCCACAGTCGGCTCCTTCATCATCGCCGCCGGCGTGCTGGCCACGATCGTCAACGTCCTGCACAGCCTCAAGAAGGGCACTGTCGCGGGACCCGACCCGTGGCGGGCCAACACGCTGGAGTGGTTCACGACCTCGCCGCCGCCGGTCAACAACTTCGACGTGCTGCCGCTCGTGCGGTCCTCGGAACCGATGAAGGACATCCGCCGTGAGGTCGAGCGCCGCACCCTCGGGCCGGCGCCTGGCAGCGGCGCGACAGTCCCGGCCGGGGCGCGCCAGGTCGGCGTCTGATGGCACCCTCCCGGGCCGCCGCCGGCGAGCGGGCCCTGGAGATCCCCCGTGTCGGGCTCGCGCCCCGCACGGCCCAGCTGCTGAGCGACTACCTGGAGCTGACCAAGCCCAAGGTCCAGACGCTGCTGCTGCTGACGACGATCGCCACCATGTACGTCGCCGGCGACCCCTCCCCAGGCCTCGTCGCCCTGACCTGCCTGGGCGGCTACCTCTCGGCCGGCGGCGCCGGCGCAGTCAACCACTGGTTCGACCGCGACATCGACGTCCAGATGGCCCGCACCGCCACCAGGCCCATCCCGGCCGGGCGCGTCTCGCCCCGTGCCGCCCTCATCTATGGCTGCACGCTGGCGCTGCTGTCGCTGCTGGAGCTCTCCCTGACCGTCAACCCGCTGGCCGCCGCCCTGTCCTTCAGCGGCTTCCTCGGCTACGTCTTCGTCTACACCGTCTGGCTGAAGCGGCGCACGCCCCAGAACATCGTCATCGGCGGCGCCGCCGGGGCCGTGCCGCCGCTTGTCGGCTGGGCAGCCGTGCACGACTCCGTCAGCGGCACCGCAGTGCTGCTGTTCTTCATCGTCTTCTTCTGGACCCCCCCGCACTTCTGGGCCCTGTCGCTGCTGATGAAGGGGGAGTACGAGAAGGTCGGCGTGCCGATGCTGCCCGTCGTGCGCGGCGAGGCCGAGACCCGCAGGCAGATCCTGCTCTACTCGATCCTCCTCTACGCCGTCACCCAGCTGCCCTTCTGCGCAGGCGGCTTCGGCCTCATCTACCTGGCCGCCTCACTCGTGCTCGGCCTCGGCTTCATCGCCGGCGCCGTGCGCCTGTACCGGCGGGCCGACCGCCAGAGCGCCCTGCGCCTGTACCTGTATTCGCTGGCCTACCTGGCGCTGCTGTTCTGCGCCATGGTCGCCGACAGGCATCTGTAGGGCCCGCCAGATATGATCCCCCGCCCATGATGACCCGTCGCCTTGCACGCAAGAACATCCGCACGGCGCTGATCGTCTCCGCGGTCAGCCTGTTCATGTTCGGCATCACCTTCGTGGTGGCCGCCGCCTACGTCTCGTGAGCGAGCTCGATCCCGAGCTCCCGCCCGTCGGCGAGGAGATCCACCTCCCCGGGCCCTCGATCCTGCCCGTTTTGACGGCCGTCGGCATCACGCTGGCGCTGATCGGGGTGACGACGTTCATCGAGTTCACCGTCGTCGGCGTGATCCTCACGGTCGTCTGCATCGTCCTGTGGATCAAAGACACCCGCAGGGAAATCGACGAGCTCCCGCTCGACGAGCACTAGCAGCCGCGCTCTCCTCAGATCGGCAGGCCTGTCCGCCCCGCAGCGGGTGAGCATCCCGCACGCCCTCTCGTTAGTTCGTGCTACGGTATATCGTATGACGTAGCAATGGCGCCCTCCGGGCGCCGATCCCCTCGAGCGCGGGAGTCCGACATGGCATCCAAGGAAGACGGTCTCGGCAGGTGGAGCGACCCGGGGCTGCTGGTCCTCTCCAGCCTGGCCGGCGGTGAGAAGCACGGCTATGCGATGGTCGGCGACATCCAGGAGATGGCAGGGGTCCATCTCGGTCCCGGCACCCTCTACGGAGCCCTGGCGAGGCTGGAGGCCCAGGGCCTGATCGAGGCGACAGCAGCAGAGGGCAGGCGCCGTCCCTACCGCATCACGGCAGACGGCGCACGGATGCTGGAGGGACAGCTGCAGCGGATGTCTAGCGTCGCCGACACCGGCCTCAGCCGGTTGCGGGCGGCGGAGTCATCGGCGTGAGCCGGCCGGGGAGGCGACTCTCCGTGTCGCGCCTGGGCGGCCTCTTCGTGGCCCTCTACCCGGAGCCCTGGCGGGCCCGCTACGAGGAGGAGGTCAGGGGACTCCTGGAGGACGACCCGCCTGGTCCGCGCGGGCTGCTGTCGCTGCTCTGGGGCGCCCTGGACGCGCATGTCCGCCCGCAGCGCTCCTGGCGGAGCAACGCGACCCCCGCGACGAGGATGCGCATGTCCGTCGGCGCGCTGTTCGCCTGCTGGCTGCTGCTGTCGGTCGCGGGCATGGGCTTCGTCAAGGTCACGGAGGGGCTGAGCCCCGTCGAGGCCTCCCACCCGCTGCTGCGCGTGGCCCATGTCGCGATCGGCGCCGGCGCCGTGCTCGGAGCTCTGACCATCGCCGTCGGTGGGCTGCCACTCGTCTGGCAGGCGCTCGTCCGGGCCGTGCGCAAGCGCGAGGCGAGGTTGATCCTGCTGCTGTGCTCGCCGGTCCTGGCGGCCGCGCTGCTGGCCGGCTTCACGCTCACGCTGGGCGCGATCGCGCCGTCCCGCCACGAAGGCTTCCCCGCCTCCTTCGTGCTGGCGTTCCCGGTGCCCCTGATGCTGGCCGGCCTGGCCTTCACGCTGGTCTGCGGCCTCGCCCCCAAAGCGGTCATGCGCAGGACGGTGCCGGACGAGCGGACGCTGCGCCGCGCGTGCCTGGCGGGCCTCGTGCTGACCGCGGCCATGACCGTCGTGACGGCCGGGCTGGCTCTCTACGCAGCGGATCTGTGGGGCAGCTCGCTGAGCGCGGGAGCGCCCGCCTCGGGTCCCTTCGGGGCCAGCGTCCGGCTGACGCTGTGCCTCGACCTGATCCCCGCCGCCCTGGCCCTGGGCACGGGGCTGGTGGCGGCGCGCCGGGCGCTGCGGGCGGCCACCATCGGCGTCTTCTGAGCGGCCGCCGAGCGCTGCCCGCCGGCCTTTCGCGAGGAGGGCGTGTCCGGCGGACGCCGTGGAGCGCCGGGCGCGGTCCCTCAGTCGCGCCCGGCCGCTGTGGCAAGGATGCGCCCGCCCCCCGACGGGCACATCGCCCCTCTCACCCCACGGCCACCCGGGCTGGCACCGGACAGATCGCGCCATCTCCGGTCCAGCAGCGAACGACGTCGCGGACCGAAAGGATCCCGACGGTCTCGCCGCCGTCGAGAACGATCAGATGGCGAAAGCCTCCCTGGACCATCGCCGATGCCGCCTCCTCCAGGGACCAGTCGGGGGCGGCGTAGACGACGTCTCGCGTCAGGTGCTCGGCGACCAGCTCCTGCTCCGGAGCCTGGCCGTCTCCGACCGCGATCAGGATGTCGCGCTCGGTGATGATGCCCGGGCCGTGCCCGTCGGGGTCCATGACGACCGCTGCACCGACGCGGCGCTGGGACATCAGCCTGGCCACGTCCTGCAGCGTGTGACGGGGGCCGACCGTCAGGACCGTCTGGCTCATTCCTTCCTGGACTTGCATCTGCTCTGCGCTCCCTCTCGAGGAATCTCGAAAACCGCATTGCCTGTGCCTGCTCTGCCTGCAACCGCTGCACCCACCGCCCCCAGATGCTTGCAACGATTGTCTCAAGGTACCGTAGCGAAGCATGCCCCGTCAAGGCTGCAGGCAGTCCGTTGACAGGAGGCGTTAGGATCGCCGGTGCCGATGGGGAGGAGCTTCGGACAGCCAGGTTTGGCAGGTGCGCCAGGGAGCGCGCATGTCTAGGCAGCGGTCGTTGACCGTGGCGTTCGTGGCCGCCCTCGTCGCGGTCGCGATCGGCATCGTCCTCAGCTACGTCATCAAGTGGTTCCCGGTGCAGGCCTCCACCCAGGCCAAGAACACCGACGCCTTCTACCACGTGCTGGTGATCTGCTCGATTCCGATCTTCGTGCTGGTCGTGACGGTCATCCTCTACAGCGTCTGGCAGTTCCGGATGCGTCCCGGCCAGGAGCTGATGGACGGTCCGCCGATCCACGGCAACACGCGCCTGGAGGTCTTCTGGACGGCCATCCCCAGCGTCCTGCTGCTGAGCCTCGTCGGGTACTCCTTCGTCGTGCTGCACAAGAACGAACAGAAGCCGGCCAAGGAGATCGAAGTGGCCGTCTACGGCCAGCAGTTCGCCTGGAGCTACGAATACCCGCCCTCGATCACGCACGGAGCACCGTTGAAGAGCACGCAGCTGTACGTGCCCGAGGGAGAATCGGTGCGCTTCGACATCCACTCCAGGGACGTCATCCACGCCTTCTGGATCCCGGCCTTCCGCATCCAAGAGGACGCCGTGCCGGGAATCACGACGCACTGGCGGGCGACGCCGGACCGCATCGGCGACTACCCGGTCGTCTGCAACCTGCTGTGCGGCCTGGGCCATTCGCTGATGCGCTCGCAGATCCACGTCGTCAGTGAGGAACGCTTCCACGCCTGGATCGCCAGCCAGACATCGAGCGCCGGCTCATCCGCCGGTGGCGCCTTGACATCTACCGCCGGGAGTCAGTGAATATGGAGACGATGAACAGGGAGCGGCGCTGATGGCGGCTCGATTGAAAGCCCCCGGCTTCTACAGGGCGGGGATCTTCATGGTCCTCGGCCTGGCGCTGGCGACGTTCCTGACCTGGATCGTGCGGATGTCGACGGGTCACGGCACCTTCCACCACTACATCGACGGCGAAGCGATCCTGACGGTGTCGCTGCTGTCGGTGCCGCTGGGCTTCCTGTTCGGCTTCGGCGGCTTCGACTACTGGTTCTACTGGGCCGCGGGCAAACCGACCCGTCCCGAGGACCACTCCGGCCACGGCGCCTACTCCTGGAAGGACTACTTCCGCATCAACACCGATCACAAGGTGATCGGCATCCAGTACACGGTCAACTCCTTCATCTTCCTGCTGATCGGCGGGCTGATCGCGATGCTGATGCGGGCCCAGCTGGCCTCGCCGGGCTCCCACTTCGTCGACGCCAACACCTACAACGGCCTCTTCTCGGTCCACGCGTCGCTGCTGATCTTCCTGTTCATCATCCCCGTCTTCGCGGGCCTGGGGAACTTCGTGATCCCGCTCATGATCGGCGCCCCCGACATGGCCTTCCCGCGCCTGAACGCACTGTCCTTCTGGCTGCTGCCGGTGGCCGGGATCATGATGCTGGCCAGCTTCCTGGCGCCGGGCGGGGCCTTCGCGGACGGCTGGACGGCCTACGCGCCGCTGTCCGACAGCGCCCCCGTCGGGCAGACCTTCTTCTCGATAGCCGTCCAGTTCGCGGGCGCCTCCTCGATCATGACGGCCCTGAACTTCCTGGTCACGATCATCACGATGCGGGCGCCGGGGATGAGCTTCTTCCGGATGCCGCTGCTGGTGTGGGCCAACTTCGCGACGTCCCTGCTGGTCGTGATCGCGACCCCCTTCATCGCAGCCTCGCAGTTCTTCGTGCTGCTCGACAGGGGCCTGCACTTCAACTTCTTCAACGCGGGCAAGGGCGGGGACGTGCTGATGTACCAGCACGTCTTCTGGTTCTACTCGCACCCGGCCGTCTACATCATGATGCTGCCCGGCTTCGGGATCATCAGCGAAGTCATCGCCGTGAAGTCGCGCAAGCCGATCTTCGGCTACCGCATGATGGCCTTCTCGCTGCTGGCGATCGTCGGCCTGGGCTTCACGGTCTGGGCCCACCACATGTTCACCTCGGGCATGGCCAACTGGATACGCATCCCGATGGCGATCACGACGGCCATCATCGCCGTGCCGACGGGCATCAAGATCTTCTCCTGGCTGGCGACGCTGTGGCGGGGGGTCCTGCACCTGGACACCTCCATGCTGTTCGCCCTGGGCTTCCTGACGACCTTCACGCTGGGCGGGATATCCGGCGTGATGCTGGCCATGATCCCCTTCGACATCCACGTCAGCGCGACCTACTTCGTCGTGGCACACATCCACTACGTGCTGTTCGGTGGCTCCCTGATGACGATCTTCGCGGGCGTCTACTACTGGTTCCCGAAGATGACGGGGCGCATGTACGACGAGCGCCTGGGCAAGTGGCACTTCTGGACGACCTTCGTGTTCTTCAACCTGACCTTCGCGCCCATGCACATCCTGGGCCTGGAGGGCATGCCCCGGCGCGTCTCCACCTACGCCTCGGAATTCTCGGGGCTGAACCTGTTCATCTCGCTGGCCAGCTTCGCCCTGGGCGCGAGCACCCTGGTCTTCATCTACAACATCGTGACCAGCTGGCGGGGCGGTCCCGTGGCGGCGTCCAACCCCTGGCGCGGCATGACCCTGGAGTGGCAGGTCTCCTCCCCCCCGCCGGTATTCAACTTCGACCGCGTGCCGACAGTCGTGGGAGGTCCGTACGAGTACGGCGTGCCCGGTGCGGTGCACGGCATCTTCGCCCCCGCCCCCGCTCCGGCGACGGCGGGCGGTGCCCTGAGAGCGCCGAGCCCATGAGGAGGGGATCGTGAGAGAGGTACTGGTCGTAGCCAACCGCACGCTTGGTGGGGCCAAGCTGCTGGAGGCCGTGCGCGAGCGGGCCTCCCAGGGAGCCGTGCGCTTCCGCCTCGTCGTCCCCCAGAGCAAGCCCTCGGCGGGCCTGGTCGTCTACGACGAGGCCGTCAGGGAATCGGCCCAGGTCCGCGTCGACCTGGCCCTCTCGACAGTCGCCGCCGAGGGCATGGAGGCGACCGGCGAAGTTGGGGACCAGGACCCCTACTCGGCGACGATGGACGCCGTCGACGCCCACAGGCCGGATGAGATCATCGTCTCCACCCACCCGGTTTCGCAGTCGGGCTGGCTGCGCCGCGACCTGATCGAGCGCATCCGCACCTCCACGGGCCTGCCCGTAGAGCACGTCGTCGTGGACCTGGCGGCGGAGGGGCTGCCCTTCAAGGTGACGCTCGTGCTGGCCAGCAAGACCTCCTCCGGCGAGGAGCTGATCGAGCGCCTGAAGGCGATCGCCTCAGACGGGGAGCGCCACCTGTTCGTGGCCGTCGTGCCCCAGGCCGACGGCAGCGGCGACGCGCCCCGCGAGGCCCGTGCGCGCCTGGCCAAGATGCTGGCGAGGCTCGGCGAGGAGGGCCTGATCGCCTCCGGCATGATCGGCAACCCCGACCCCTACACGGCCGCCGTCAACGCCCTGGAGCTGTTCAGGGTCGACAACGTCGTCATCTCGACGCTGCCGAACGAGCGCTCGGGCTGGCTGCGCGCCAACCTGATCGAGCGCGTCCGCGGCGCGACGTCAGCCGAGGTAGAGCACGTAGTGGTCGACCCTCAGGCCTCCCCGACCCCCGCTGCGGCCGCTTAGGGGCATCGCATGGAGGCTGCCAGCATCGCCCACGCCCACGGCGACCACCACGGCCCGCCGCCGGCCAACCGCAGCTCGCGGGTCGAGCCGCAGCTGCTGGGCATGCTGCTTTTCATCATCTCGGAGATCATGGTCTTCGGGGCCTTCTTCACGGCCTACTTCTTCATCCGTGTCGCCCAGGGCGACCCCTGGCCCGCTCCGGGAACCCACCTCCCCGTCCAGGTGGCGGGCGTCAACACCGCCATCCTGGTCTCCTCGTCGTTCACGATCCACTGGGCCGAGCAGTCGATCAAGCGGGGCAACCGCTTCGGCCTGAAGGCCGGCATGCTGCTGACCTTCCTGCTCGGCTGCTCGTTCCTGTTCATCCAGATCAACGAGTACGCCAACATCGGCTTCGCCCCCCACGACGCCGCCCAGCAGACGATCTTCTTCGCCCTCACGGGCCTGCACGGCGCCCACGTCTTCATCGGGCTGCTGCTGCTCCTGTTCGTCACGATTCGCGCCTTCCGCGGCCACTACAGCCCCGAGGAGCATCGCGGCGTCGAGGTGCCGGGCATCTACTGGCACTTCGTCGACATCATGTGGCTGGTCGTCTACACGACCGTCTACATCCTCTAGGCGCACACGTTGCTGAACCCCCTGCGCTCGGAGGAGGAGGCCTTCCGCTTCCTGCTGCGAGCGCTGGCCGTGATCGTCACGGTGATCGTGTTGATCGTGGTCGTGCGGGCAGTGGTCTGATCGTCAGCCGGCCGCGGCGGCGAGGCGCCGCAGGCCCACGTCTCTAGGAAGGTCAATCGTGCGGGTCGTGGGCCGTTTCGGGCCACTGGCCTATCGAGCCGAGCTCAGTCAGTGCGTGTGCCAGGCGCTTTTCGGCAAAGCCCTTGATCTCGACCCTGGTGCCCTCGGAGACTGTCGTGAAGCTGATCTTCAGGCGGCGGGAGAGCAGATGGCCCAGGCCGGAGTAGTACAGGACATCGTCGGAAGGCCAGCCCCTGTTGAACCACACAACGCGGTTGAAGCCGGCTCGGGCCGCATTGCCCTCCGCGACCATGACCGCCGGTTCGTCATCTTCCTCCGGGTGGCCGACCACGTCGGGATCGGCCACAGATTCAAACGAGCCTTCAGCCGGGAGCCCCTGGACGAAGCGGAGCACGCCGGGAGATTCGCGGTAGAGCCGGAATTCGCCGTCCTTGGCCAGTTCGGGCCAGATGTCCCGCAGGAACATCTTCTGGGCCTTCTCGGGCGATACGGACATGGTGAACGAGTGTGACAGTCGCGCCACGTATACATCTTCGCCGATCAGTCGATCACACGTTCCAGCGGTTCGTGGGCCAAGCAGGGCAAGGACGCAGCCTGCGTGGCGTGCACCCGCACGCGAGCAGGCGAGGACGCCGCCATGCGCCGGCCCACGAACCGCTGGGGACTACTTGACGGTGATCGTCCCGTACATCCCCGCGGCGCGGTGCCCGGGGGCCTGGCAGAAGTACGTGTAGACGCCGGGTTTGAGGCTGAGGCTGACTTTGCTCGTGCCCTTGCTGGTGAACTGACCGGCAGCGAGAACGGGCCCGCTGCCGCTGGCGCCGTGTTCGCCGGCTTCGATCGCGATGTTGTGCGAGACGCCCGACATGTTGGGCATTTCGATCGTGACCTGCCCGGCGCTGGCGCTGGCCTTGTTGGTCACGTACGCCAGCTGACCGCTCGGGCTGGCTGCAATCGACAGCTTGCCGCTCTTCTCGACGGCCGGCTTGCCGGCGCCGGGGGCTTCGACTGCCGTCGCCAGCAGGCCCGTGTCCTTGCCCGGCGCCGAGGCGACCTGCGAGACGTACTCGGCGATGTCGCGCCGTACCGCACCCGAGACGAGGTTCTTGGGCATCGCCCCGCCCGGGTTGGGGTTCTGGATCTGGGCTTCCACGACACCGCGGATCGTGCTGCGCTGAAGCCCTTCGCCGACGCTGGCCCGGAAGGCTTCGTCGAGGTTCGGCCCGACGATGCCCTTCGTGTCGGCCCGGGCCAGGGTGTGGCAGGAGCCGCACTTGGCCACGAACTGCTTCTTGCCTTCGATCACGTTGGCGTCGTCGCCGCCCTTGACCGAGCAGCCGGCGGCTGCCAGGCCGGCCAGCACGACCACGCCGACGACCATCGGCCGGCGCACGATTGCGCGGGCCGTCCACGACCTGCGTGACTGCACAGACCCTCTCCTCATAGGACGCGAGAACACTATCCGAAGCGGCGGCCGTCCCGCCAGACCACGCAGCGCGGGCTCAGGGACGTTGCAGACCCTCGAGCTCGCCCCTGGCGGCAGCGATGACCCCGGTGGCCACCCGCTCCCACGACCAGCGCTCGCGGACCGTTGCGACCAGCCCCTCCCGCACAGCGGCGCGGAGCTGCTGCTCGGCCGCCAGCCAGTCGCACAGCGACCCAGCCAGGGCGCCGACTGCCTCGTCGTCGACGTCGAAGGTCAGCCAGGGACGGGCCTGCTCGGGCAGAGCCGACGCGAGTACCTGGGCGACCTCGGCAAGGCCCGAGTGCCTCGCCACGACCGGCAGCGCCCCGCATGCCGCCGCCTCGGCCGCGACCATGCCGAACGCCTCGGGGAAGGTGCTGGGGGCGATGAGCGCCTCGCACGCCGGCAGCAGGTCCGTCAGCTCCTCATGCTCGAGCCTGCCCGTCAAGACCACGCGCTCGGGCAACCCTCTCGCTGCCTCCAGGTAGCGCTCAAGGGGCTCGCCCTGCAGGCTCGCCAGAAACGCCTGCAAGTGACGCAGCGGCCCCGCGGGGCCGGGAGGCTGCTCCAGGGCGCGTCCGGCCCGCGCCATCGCCAGCAGGCCTTCGAGGTCTCCCGCGGCCAGCGCTGCCAGCATCCGCTCCAGGGCCTCCCGGTAGGCCCCGAACCCGACGATCACGAGCTTCGCGCGGGGCGCGCGCTGCAACACCAGCGGCCAGGCGGCGAGGAGCAGGTCTACCCCCTTGCTGACGATCAGCTTGCCGACGTAGGCGACGAGCACGTCCCGCTCGACGTCGAGACCCTCGATCGCCGCGGCGGCGCGAGCGGGGTCGCGATCGAAGGAGCTGCCTGTGTCCCGCTCGGCCGCCGGCTCTGCTCTCAGCCGTGCCGCCAGATCGCTCAGACCGGCCTGGGCCGCCGCTCGATCACGGGGGCGAAAGCGGGCCACGTCGACGCCGGGGGGACCCAGCCTGGTCCGCTCCGCAAGCGCCGGGTCGCCGAGCGCCCGCCACAGGCTCTCGGCCGTGTGGCGAGAGCCGACGAGGATCCCCGCGGCACCCGTCAGGCCCTCCTCGGCCGCCGCCAGGAAGCGGTTCGGTTCGGGCTTGACCGTGTACTCCAGGGCGCTGCCGTGCACCTTGACGGCATAGGGGATCTGTCCCGCCAGGCCCCGAGCCAGCACCAGCGGTCCCATCACGACGTGGTTGGCAAGGGCCAGCTGCGGCCTGGCGCGGGCCGCCACCTCCGCCACGGCAGCCACGTTGGCCTGGACGTAGGCCTCGATCTCTGCCGCCGTGCAGCGGGCGAAGGGCTTGGCCTGCACTCCCTCGTAGTCGTCGGCCACGTAGACGGGCAGCAGCCCGCCCAGATCGGGTCGGTACATGACGGCCCTGCCGGGGCCGGACCGTGCCGAGGCCGAGGGCAGGTCCCTGATGCGCAGATCCCCCTCGTCCCAGTCGCCGGCCGCGGAGAGGAAGGGATGGCGCTCGGGATGGCGCTCCTGGCAGAGCAGGTGCACCTCGTGGCCCATCCTCACCAGCGCCTCCACGAGCCTGGCGTTGTAGACGTTGGAGCCCGTCCCGCCGAGCAGGTAGCCGTGGAAGACGAGGATGCGCACCGGCCAGCCAGCCTACCGGGGGCTACAGCGCCCTCCGCCTGGCGCCGACGCGGCCTGCCGCTCCGATAGAGTGCCCGCCATGAACAGCAGCCAGCGCTACAGGCTTCGCAACCCCTCGACGGGGCGCGAAATCGTGATCGAGGCCCGCGAGGACGAGGTCTACCGCGACCGTCAGTCGGGCGAGAAGCTCGAGGTAGTCGGCAAGGTCCTGCCGCTGGCCCCGTCTGACTCGCGACTGCCGTGGGCCGTCGAGCACCTGCGCTTCTGCCCATGGTGCCGGCAGATGTCCCAGGTCGACCTCAACGACTGTCCCACCTGCGGCCGGCGCATGGGTCCCATCGCCGAGCCGGCGGAGACGAGCTGAGTCGTGCGCCCGACGCTGGTGCGCCTGGCGCTCGCAGCGTGCTCGGTCCTGCTGTGCAGCGTCGCCCTGACCGCCTGCGGCGGCAGCACCGTGTCGGACGCCGTGCCCAAGAGCACGCCTGACATCACCCCGCCGAGCGACACGAG
>Ga0181522_10000850_pt1 | contig 20198 bp, 16 predicted proteins | sample PEATcosm2014_Bin_27_FD_121103 | JGI IMG/M metagenome (GOLD analysis project Ga0181522, IMG submission 121103) | Peatland microbial communities from MTU Mesocosm Facility, Houghton, MI, USA - PEATcosm2014_Bin05_10_metaG | ecosystem: Environmental > Terrestrial > Soil > Wetlands > Peat | place... | reverse complement strand
CACATCTTCTTCGGACACATCTTCTTCGGACACATCTTCTTCGGGCACATCTTTAGCGTCCTTCGAAACACCCGCCCCTCGCCGCTTCGAGTTCGTCCACAATCCTGACCTCCGGGCAATCGTCGAAGAGGCTTACACCGACAGTCGACGCGCTCTCGAGGAAGGTGACTACACTCTGGCCCTACAAACTTCGTGCGGAATCCTCGAAGCCATCGTCACCGATGCCCTGGAACACAAAGGCCTCGGCGCGCTCGGTGGCGCCCCCGCGGGAAATATTGCTGATTGGTCATTCAACACGAGGCTCGCAGTCGCCGAGCGCGCCGGCCTGATTCGAAATGGATGTGCCCGTCTGCCAGCCGTCGCGCGAACCTATCGAGATCACTCCGACGACGAGAACTCTTCGACTCCGACAGTTTCGGAACGGGAAGCGAGGCAAGCCGGCCAGGTGCTCCACGTCGTGATGCGCGATCTCGATCCCGGCCGGTGAGAGTCATTCGACCGATTTTGGTCTAGTCCGGACCGGTCTTTGATCCGGATTAGTCTTCGATCCGGATCAATCTTCGAGATCCTGCCGAAAGACAGGCTGCGTGGGATCGAGACTACCGTCGATAACCGCCACCAGCATTTCCCGATACGCGTTCTCCGCCTCCGGCAAAGACGTATAACCCCGCTCCCGCTGCAGCGCGCCACTCGGTGAGTAAACCAGCGTGAAATAGCGGCCCGATGAATATTGAATTTCGAGCAGCTTATTCGGCATGTCAGGATCCCCCTCCTGACCGAGCACGTCCATCAATGCGACCGTCCACTGCCTGCCTTTCGGGTCAGAGACCGTCTCGCGCTCCAGGTACTGCCATTCATCCATGCTCCACAGGGGCATATTTATCCCAGCAACTGATCGAGCGCCCGCGCGACCTGGGCGCCGGTGAATGGTTTCGGCACCAATAAAACTTTTCGAGCGTTCCGGGAACGAAGGCTCGCGTCAGCCTGCTCCGGTGTGTCGCTGATGATAACGACCGGAAGCTCGGCGTGGTTCGGATGGTGGCGCACGGCGTCGAAGAGCGCCTCGCTCATGTCGTAAGAGGAACAATCGAGCACCACTGCAAGAGCCCGTTGCTCCTCGACCAGGTCGTTGACAGCCGTGTTGTAGCCTTCCGCGAAGACCTCATAGCCGTGATCGTGCAGCGCGAACGTCAAGAGCTCCGCGATTTCCGGCGTGTCGTCGATAAGCAGGATCCGGCGCAAGCGCTTGGCTACTTCTTGGCCGGTCCGGTGCCTGGGAGCCGCGGCTTCTTGGCGGCCGACGGCTCGAGATCCATCACCCACACGCGCCCGCCAGCCGTGTAGTAAGCACGATGATCGTTCTCAATCATCGCCCCCCAGGCCTCCAGCGTGCGCATCGCGAACGTGATTCCCTCGAAGTTGTTGCGCGCATGGTCGAACACTTCATTGGTATGCCAGTTGTCGGTCAGGATGGCGTCGCCCGCGTGCACGCGCAACACAGTGTAGTAGCGATCAAAAGCCGCATCAGCGCGTACGTCGCGGGTAGACCCGCGCTTCTTGCCTTCGCTGACAATATAGCTCTCCTGCGGCTCGGGAACCTGGCCCGCAGCCTCGGGAGGGACGGGAGGTGTAGTCGGTTTCGTGGTCATACTGTCTCCGCCACGGTTGCGGCCTCTTCAGCCGCCGCCATATCAACCAGGTTCTTGGCTTCCGCAGCCTGTAGCAACGCCTCGGGCAACTGAACTCCCATCATGCGCCATTGCTGGTTGGCAAACTTCTGCAAATTGGCGATGTGCTCGGCGTGGAGATGCCCGAAGCGCCCTTGCAATTTCAGATATTCAGACACCGGCCGCATACTCTGCGGACGGAAGCTGTAATCATACTCACGCTTCTCCGGATTCCACTCCCAGATGGGATAGAGCCCGCATTCAACCACCAGCCGTCCGAGATCGATCGAACGCGGCGTCTCGTAAACAAAACCCTTCTGGCATGGCGTGTAGACCATCAGATAGGCGGCGCCTTTGTGGTTGAGTCCCTTGCGCACCTTATTCATCAGGTCAATCGGATATCCCACGCTGGCGGTCGCCACGTAACAGTGAGGATGGCCAGCCGCCATCATCCGAGCCAGGTCCTTGGGAAACAATTTTTTCGCCTCGGGAACGAGAGGCCCAGGAGGGGAGAACGTAGTCATGCCGCCGTAAGGCGTGCGTGACGACGCCTGGATACCCGTGTTTGCATACTGCTCGTTGTCGTAACAAATGATCAGGCAATCATGATTGCGATAGAGCGCGCCAGAGATCGAGGCAAGCCCGATGTCAGAAGCACTCCCATCGCCCGCCTCGCAGATGATATTCGGAAACGCGCCTTTCCACTTGCCCTTGCGGATCATCGCCTCATACGCGGCCGCAACCCCGGCAGTAAAGCTGCCGGCGCTGCCAATCTGCGTGTGCGCCCATGGCACGTTGTAAGGCGTACACAGGTACGAACTGTTGGCAACATACATGCAGCCCGTCGGTCCGACGAGAATCGTATTGTCCCCCGCGGCCTTGCTCGTCATCCGATACTGGATGGAGGGCCCACAGCCGGCGCAGGTGCGATGGCCGGGCACGAACGGCTCAGTCTGCGGTAATTCCGGGTTGTAGAAACGCGCCCCCTGATTCGGACTATCAAGAATCGGCAGCAGTTGCCGCTGTACTTCTATGGTTGCCATATCAGCCCCTCCATCGCAAAATCTTCACTCTTCATTTTTCACTATTTTTCACTCTTCGAATCCAACCCAATGTGTGCGCTTTTCGATCTTCCCGCGCTTCTGGACTTCCATCATTTTCTCGGCCATCCAATAGAATTCCTTGAGCACGATCGCCTCGCCGCCCATGCCCGCCATGAAAGAGAGAACGAGCGGGCGCCGATCACTTTCATAAAGGGCCGCGCAGACCTCACCGTAGAGGACGCCGCCGCTGCTGACACTGCCAAGTCCCATATTCGTCTCGATCACGCCGACCACTTTGAACTTGCTCAGCACTTCCCTGACGCGATCAGTCGGATAAGGCCGAATCGTTCGCAGTCGAACCAAGCCGACCTTCAGCCCCTTGTCGCGCATGTGTTGAATGGCGAAACGAGCCGTCACCGCGTGCGCCCCTTGCAGGAAAAAGACAAGGTCAGCGCCATCGGTCATGAACTCTTCAACCCAGGGGTCGTAACGTCGTCCGAAAATCTTCGCAAACTCGTCGTGCACTTCCTCAATCACGGCCATCGATTCTTCCATCGCGCGAGCCCGCTCCAACTGCAGCGGCGGACCCTGCTCCGGCATAATCTGCGGCCCGTGCGACACCGGACGCCGGGGATCAAGCGGATAAGGATGCTTGTAGGGCGGCAGAAACTCTTTGACCTGTCCGGCGTCCGGCAGTTCGACATCGCTCGTGATGTGCGACACGAAGAAGCCATCCTGACAGACCATCTGCGGCAAAAGCACGCGTGGATCTTCACCGATGCGATAAGCCAGCAAATGATTGTCGAATGCCTCCTGGGCATCGCAAGACCATCCCATCAGCCATCCCATGTCGCGAGTCGAGAGCGCGTCGGTGTGCTCGGAGCCAAAATCACCCGGCGGATCGAGCGTGCGGTCGGCAATCATCATCTGCACCGGCATCCGGCTGCCCGAGATCGGCGAATAGAGTTCGTAAGCGAATTGCACGCCCACGCCCGAACTGCCCGTAAACACACGCGCGCCGCAAGAGGAAGCGCCGTGCGAGATGCTCAATTGCGAGTGTTCGCTGTCGGCGACGATGTACTCGGCATCAAGCTCTCCGTTAGCCACCATCTGGGCGAGCGCCATCATCGTCGCGGTGTACGGGCGAATCGGATAAGCCGCAATGACATCAACATCGGCGTACTTCGCCGCCTGTGCCGCCGCGACGCAGCCGTTGATGCGCACCGTCTTCTTTTTTGCTGCAGTAACCGTTGTCATATTCACTCCCGAATTACTTTGGCCTTCGGCGCTAGATATTTTTCGCCGCCCGATCCCCAAGATGCCTTAACTCTTCCGCCTGCCGACCATGGAGGCCCGGCGAGATGGCAAACGCCGTATCCATGCGAACGACGCCCGTATCAAAGTCCAGTTCCGGCACGCCTTCAAGACACCCCGTCGGACATTCCTCGATACAAACCCGGCACCCCTTACAGTAGTCGACGAGAATCTTATAAAGTCCATTCGACCGCGAGGGGCGCGCAATGCAAGGCTCCGGACAAACCAGATAGCAGTTGTCGCAAGCATTGCACGTGCCGCAACTGAAACACCGTCCAGCCTCCTCGACTGCCTGTTCTTCGGTGAATGCCTGAATCACCTCCTGCTGCGTCTTACGACGGCTGGCAGGCGGCAGCATCTCCTGTTGCACGCGCGGGAAGTGCGGGAAATATGTCATGTTCATGCGGTTCAGATCGAAAATGACATCGATCGGGATCGTCCGCGGTTCCAACTGCTCCCCGCGCAGCACCTTATCGAGATTGAAGGCAACGCGCTTCCCGTCGCCAACCGCGTTCACCACCATCAGCGGCTGCCCCGACCCAAGCTGCACAATGTCGCCCGCTGCAAAAAAGTTCGTGTTGCCGATTCGTCCGAAGCGATCGACCTTGATCGTGCCACGCTCCGTCTTGAACTCATCCGGCAACCAGTTGAGTGAGGCTCGCTGTCCGATCGCGATGATCACGTTATCGACGGCGAAACGCTCCGCCGCCACTTCTTTATTCACTGTGATCGGTGAAGCATTGATAGCCCCGGAAAAACGCGCCGGATGGAGTTGCAAGGCCTCGATCCTTCCGTTGCCATGGACAGCCGTTACGGCACGCTCATGGAGCAACTCCACGCCTTCTTCCAGCATGTCGTGCAGATCTTCGGGTGATGCCGGCATCTCCTGCCGATTGCCCTCGACGGTGATCATGGTTACTTCGAGAGCACCTTGCCGCAACGCTTCACGAGCGCAGTCGATGGCCGTATTGCCGCCGCCAATGACGGCAACTCGCGCTCCGAGCTTGACTTTCGACGTGCCCATGCCAATGTCGCGCAGGAACGGCAGTCCGTAGATCACACCCTCTTTATTCTCACCCTCGGCGCGCACGCTGTTCGGTTCGGTGAGACCAACGGCCAGGACAACCGCGTCATAGTCTTTTTTCAAATCCTCCCAGCTGACGTCCTTTCCCACTTCGACGCCCGTCTTGATCGTGATCCCAAGTTCCAGAAGGCGTTCGATCTCGCGATCGAGCACATGCTGCGGAAGCACCCAATCCGGAATGCCGCCGCGATTCAACCCGCCAGCCTTCGGCGACTTCTCAAGAATCGTAACCTTGTAGCCCAGGCGCGCCAGTTGATAGGCGGCGCTGTGCCCCGCAGGACCCGAACCGACAACCGCGACTTTTTTTCCATTCGGCTTGCCGGCCTTGACCACATCCTTTGGAAGCGCCTGTCCAAGATCGCCAAGAAAGCGCTCCACCGCGCGAATTGAAATAGCCTCGTCGTACTTCCCACGATTGCAAGCCTGCTCGCAAGGGTGATAGCAAACGCGCCCGGTCACCGACGGAAACGGCATGTCTTCCTTGATGAGCGCGTAGGCGTCGAGATACTTGCCGCGCTTCACCAGGTCGAGATAGCCCTGAATTTTCTCGTTGGTGCCGCAAGCGTTGTTGCAAGGTGGCAGTTTGTCCCGATACACCGGCCGGATCGAACGCCAGTTACCGGTCGGAAACAGATCCTGTCCCTTTTCTTGCGAAGGCGCCGGCGTGATGCCCGCAAATGGAATCTGGAGACGCTCCGGTATCTTTGTGCCCTTGGTTGACATGAATTCCTTCCCTTACACCGCCACTGGATTGAGCGGCATGATGTGCAGATGATCGAGTGCCATTTCGAATGCCTTTTGATTCGCAATCATCGGCTTGATCGTCTCCATCTTGACGATGCCCGTCGATTTGATGACCGCTGCAATAAGAGGAGCAGCGATGTCCGGCGCAACCTGTTTATTGCGTTCAGCGGCGCCTTCGGTAGAAAGACGGTCGAGACCGAGTTCGCCGAGGCGGTAATAAAGCCACTTGTGATCAGCCAGGTGAGCCGCGTCAACACAGACGAGTTGCGCCAAACGCTCGGCACCGGGCACGAAGCGAATCATGTAGTCCGGCGTGTAGTGTGTGTTGATCACGAGCGTTCCCCCCGGCGGCATCCCGCGCATGTAATCCCAGCCCTTGACCATCGTCCCTTCGACCAGCACGACGATGTTCGGTTGCTCGTTTTCGTATGTCAGTTCGTTCTCGATGATTTCGTCGCTCACGCGACAGTACTTGCGCGTAGGGCAGTTGGTGCGATCGGGATTGTCCACGTAGTTTTCCATCGCCTGCGCGTACTTGCCCTCGAGGCGGGCAGAAGCGGAGATGGAATTAACAATGTCGCGGCCCTCTTTATCCATGATGATGCCACGCGTCCAAACCGTAAGTTCCGTATAAGCCATAATCAACCTCGCGCTTCCTGAGTCACCCGTCGGGAACACCGAACCCGATTACTCGAGCGACAATTGGTTACTTTCACTTGCTTCGAACTACTTGACGATCCCGCGATCAGACTCAACGACGGCCAGAAAATCACTGCGCAACACGATGAAAGGCGCACTGCGAATTCCATTCTGAAATTCTGCAATTGCGGATAAGGTCGCCTTTTTGCACAGGCTTTCGATGTCGGCGCCGGTCAGCCCCTCGGTTCGTTCAGCGAATTCTTCGAAGTTTACGTCGGAAGCGAGTGGCACGCGCTCGCAGCAGAGTCGCAGGATGGCCGCGCGCTCGCGAGCATCGGGTTTTGCGAACGGGAGGATGTAGTCAAAGCGCCCGCTTCGCAAAAGCGCCGTGTCGATCCGCTCCGGCCGATTGGTGGCTCCGAGCAGGATCACTCCTTTGACATCGCGCAGGTTGTCGATCTCACGCAAAAGCTGGCTGAGAATTCTTTGATAAACATCGGTGCCAAACTGATCGGCGCCAAATTTCGGGGCGACCGCGTCGATGGTGTCAAAAAAAAGGATGCACGGCGCAGCCCGTCTCGCCTTCTTGAATACCTCGCGCAACGCTCGCTCTGATTCGCCCAGCCACTTCGAGTAAAGCTGTGGCCCATCGATGGCAATCAGCGGAATCTGTTTTTCACCCGAGAGCGCGCGAGCCATGGCGGTCTTCCCCGTGCCCGATGGTCCCGTCAGCAATATGCCGCGGGGTGGCGCCAAGCCCACCTGCTCATACAGCTCATCGCGCATATGAGAATGCTCAACCACGGCATCGAGCAGCCGCTTGACCTCGGCGAGACCTCCGAGCGAAGCAAATGTCGTCGCGCTCTTTTCAATAAAGAATTCGCGCGTGGCGCTCGGCTCGACTTCCTTTAAACCTCCGAGGAAGTCGTCGCGCGTGACTTGCAGCGATCCGAGTTCAGCGGTATCCGCGCCGCTCGTGTCGACGGGCATTGCAGACAGGTAGCGGCGCAAGGCGATCATGCCGACCTCCTGACCGAGCGCTTCGAGATCGGCGCCCACGAAACCGTGCGAATGCTCGGCGATCTCCTGCAAATCGACATCACAGGCAAGCGGCATGGCCCGCGTGTGAATCTTCAGAATCTGCAACCGCGCCTGAGTATTAGGAACACCGATTTCAATTTCCCGATCAAAGCGTCCTGGACGCCGCAGGGCCGGATCCAGCACCTCGGGAATATTGGTAGCGCCGATGACGATGACTTGGCCACGGGCAACAAAACCATCCATCAAACTGAGAAGCTGCGCCACGACGCGTTTTTCAACCTCACCCGCTACTTCAGTGCGCTTCGGAGCAACCGCGTCAATCTCGTCGATAAACAGAATCGCCGGCGCCCGCCGAGCTGCTTCCTCAAAGACCTCGCGAAGTTTGGCCTCGCTTTCGCCGTAAAACTTCCGCATGATCTCCGGTCCATTGAGATGGATAAAATGCACCCGACTCTCGGCCGCAACGGCGCGCGCCAGCAGGGTTTTGCCCGTACCCGGCGGACCATACAAAAGGACGCCTTTCGGCGCCAGAATTCCAAGCCGCTCGAAGATACGCGAATACTTCAGCGGCAGCTCGACAATTTCGCGCACTCGCGCCACTTCGCGTTCCAGCCCGCCGATATCCTCGTACGATACCGCCGGCGCCCGAGCCGCAGTCTCGTCGCCATCGACAACCCGGAGATCGGTGCGTTTCCCGATCACAACCGGCCCGGACGGAATCGTTCGCACCACCTGGAAATTCACCGCCTTGGCGAAAGTTGGCACACGCACCGCGCCACCCGCCATGACGGGAACGCCTTCAAGATCCTCGAGCATCCGGTCGGGCGCGATGGTGGCAGGTGCCGCTCCCACCCACAGGGGTGAAAGCCGCACCGCGACGGCCTGCGCGTACTCAACGGGGGCGACCGTGACCTGCTCCCCTAATCCCGCGCTGCAATTGCTGCGGCCAGTGCCGTCGATCTGAATCATTCCCTCAAAGCCTTCATCCGAAACCTCTGCTCGGGCGACCGCCGTGGCACCGCCCGAAATCTTCAACACATCGCCCGCCCGGGCCCCCATGCGCTTGAGATCAGCCGGCGCCAATCGTGCAATGGCGTGCCCGATGTCCTCCACTCGTGCCTCGGAAACGCGCAGTGTCAGCGTCGCCGTCTCGGAAGATTGAGAGATTTCGTTCATGGCGTGGTCCCGAATGATCAATACTTGTTCAGTACGATTTCTTCGACATCTTCGATGTGCCGGCGCATTGCGGCCTTGGCCGCTTCAGCGTCGTGGCGCTTGATAGCCGCCAGAATCCGGCGGTGTCCGGCAAGCGACTTTTGCGATCGCCCTTCCACCTGCAACGACCGTTCCCGCGTATCGCGCAGCAGGTCCATGATCGTGTCGATCACCTTGAGCACGACGCTGTTGCCGGAAGCCAAAGCAACGCTGTAGTGGAACTCGGCGTCCTCGGCAATGGCCAAGTCTCCCTTGCTCTGCTTTTCTTCCTGCCGCCTCAAAATCTCTTCCATCTCCAGGATTTCTTCCGGAGACGCATGCGTGGCCGCGCGCGCAGCCAACGGCGGTTCAAGCATTTTGCGAAAATCCAGAAGCTCACCGACGAGTTCCTGGCGATGCTTCAGGGCGTTGGCAAAAGGATTGACCAAGGCCTCGGCGGAGAGTTCGCGAACGATTGTCCCCGCCCCCTGACGCGGTTCCACCAGGCCCATCAGCTCAAGACCTCGAATCGCGTCGCGAATAGAGCTGCGACTTACCTGAAGCATCTCGGCCAGCTCGCGTTCGGAGGGCAATTTGTCGCCGGGCTTGAGTTTTTTCAGAATCAGGCGTTCAATCTGTTTGGCAACTTCCTCGTAAACCTTGCTCCGTCGTATCACTTCAAAATCGGATTTGATTGGAGTCGGCATAGGCAAGTGGTCCGATAAGTGGACCAGACAACGAAGGCAGTATATCCCGATTATCCAGCAGTGAGCAAATTTTTTATTGGACAAGGGTGTTAATGCCCGAACCCCCCGTCGCACTCGAAACAAGGCGGAGCGCCTTTGGGGAGGATGGTCGTGCGAACCAGCGAAGAAGCGAACAAGCTGAGTCGTGAGACGTTGAGATCGGGCTATTGCACGCTGGTAAAATCAGATACCTAAGTGAGCCTTGATGGTCGGGCCTAATTTGTCCCGGGGTGTTGTTAGGTTATTTGGAGCGGATAAAAGGGCTGCCGTTGGCAAAATTGGCGGAAGCCGTTGCGCTGATGGAACTCTTCTGTAAGGTTGACGCCAATTTGCCGTAATACCAGAGTTTCCGGTCTCGGTTTATTCTTGTGGTTGCTCTCGAGCCCGCTCCGCCAATAGTTTCGTGCATTCGTATACCGTTCGAGTGCAGGTCATCGGGAGACCCACACGTTCCCCCAATTCGACAACTGCGCCGACGAGCGCCTCCAGTTCGAGCGGTCGACCGGCTTCGAGATCCTGCAGCATTGACGTTTTGTGCTCGCCAACTTTTTCGGCACCCGCGATTCGCTGATCGATCGACACCGGCAACTCCATGCCTAACTTCTTCGAGACCGCCTCCACTTCCTGCATGATGTTTCGAATCACCCAGCGAACTCCCCGGTCGCCGACCATTTGGACCAGGGTCGCGCGAGTCAGCGCGCTCACCGGATTGAAGGAGGCGTTACCGAGAACCTTGACCCAAATCTCGTGCCGCAGGCGGGTCGTAACCGGGCAGCGCAAGCCAGACGCGATCAGCGCCTCGGCAATTCGCCGGCAGCGATCGGAGCGCGAACCGTCAGGCTCGCCGAGAGAGATGCGATTGCCCTCGATGTGCTGAATTACGCCGGGTGCCGTAACTTCGGTCGAAAAATAGACAATCGATCCAACCACGCGATGCGCGTCGATGGCGGAAGAAATCACCCCGCCAGGGTCTACGCGTTCAAGACGCAAACCTTCCCATTCGCCGCCAAAACCCTGGAAGTACCACCACGGAATTCCGTTCTGGGTGCTGACGACTGCAGTGTCCGGACCTAACACGGGGCTCAAGTGAGGGGCAAGTTGCGCGAGGCCGTGCGCCTTTACGCCCAGGAAGACGACGGCCACGGGTCCAGCTTCTTCAAGAGAACCAGCAAGCCGGGGCCGAACGACGAAATCTCCCGCGGAGCCTTTTACCTCGACGCCGCGCTCCTGCATGGCGCGAAGATGCGGCCCACGCGCGACGAGCGTCACATCCAAGCCCGCCCGCGTCATGCGCGCTCCAATGTAGGCCCCGATGGCGCCAGCGCCCACGATCAGGAACCTCATCGTTCGTCATCCTCGTCCATATCCATGCGCCCTGTTGCTATTCCTGTCCCGGGGGTCATCCGCGTTGGTCATCGGTGAGCGCGGCGGCGACGGCGCGGCGGCGAATTTTCCCGGTCGACGTGGTCGGAATATTCTCCACGAGATAAATCCTCGCCGGACATTTATATTCCGCCAGAAACTCCCGACAGTGCTTGATCAGCAGTGATTCCGTGGCAGATTGGCCTTCGCCCAAAACCACCGCGGCCGCGACTTCTTCACCGAGAATCGGATGCGCGCAGCCGAACGTCACCGCCGCCGCGACAGCGGGATGGCGCAGCAGAACCTCATCGACCTCGTGAGGCGCGATATTTTCCCCGCCGCGAATAATGATGTCCTTCATCCGCCCGGTCAGATGCAAATAGCAATCCTGGTCGAGAAATCCCTCGTCGCCGGTGCGAAACCATCCTTCAACAAAGGCGCGGGTATTGGCTTCGGGATTGTTTTCGTAGCCTCGAAATACGTTGGCGCCCTGAATCGCAACTTCGCCGCGCTGGTCTGTGTCGAGATGATTGCCCTCCGGGTCCATGATGGCGATGCGTAAACCCGCACCCACGCCAACCGAGCCGGCCTTCCGGTGTCGCGGCGGCAGGGGATTCGAAGTCATCTGGTGCGCAGCCTCGGTCATCCCGTAAGCTTCGACGAACGGCACTCCAAACTGTGCCTCGATTTTGTTGATGAGCTGAGGTGAGAGCGGAGCGCTGCAGGAACGGATAAATCGCAGGGAATCGGCTTCCACCGGTTTCTGCTGACTTCGAGCGAGAAGCAACTGGTGCATCGTCGGCACGCCGGAATACCAGGTAACGTGATGTTCGCGAACCGTCCGCCAGAAAGAAAGCGCGTTGAACTTGCTCGGAACAACGACCGTGCCGCCAGAGAGCAAGGTTGACAGGGTTGAGCCAATCAATCCATGAACGTGGAAGAGCGGCATGATGCAGAGCGAAACGTCCTCTTCAGAAAGGGCGTAGGTGTTTGCAATATTAGCCGAGGAAACTGCGAGGTTGAAATGCCGCAAAGGCACGCGTTTCGGCCGACCCGTGCTACCGCTCGTATGCAGGATCAGCGCAATGTCGTCCGCCTTGGGCTCGGTTGCGGACCCGCCAGTAGTGCCGCCCACCAGATGGACATTGCCCTGTTCGCTCATCTCCACTGGAAAAATTGGAATCTTGCGATCGAGCGCCGCCGTGCGAGCGTATTCCGCTCCCGCGGGCGGACAAAGCAAAACGCGGGCGTCGGTGTCGCCGAGGAAAAAAAGAAATTCCTCGTAGGGGTAGGCCGGATTCAAAGGCGCCGCCGTTCCGGCGATCGAGGCAGCGAGAAAACTGACAATCGCCGGCAATCCGTTCGGCAAGGCAATCGCCACCGCATCGCCGCGCCGAACGCCCGCCGCCGCCAAAGCGTTCGCCATCCGAAGAACCTGCTCGCGAAGGGAGTCGTAGGTCACGCGGATGCCAAACTCGGGAATGACGATTGCGGTGTGACTGTCTGCGAAATGCAAAACGTCGAGAAGCGTATCGACGGACTTCAGGCTCATTCGTGCCGCCTTTGGCGTGGGCTGCGGGATGACTTGCCGTTCCTGGTCTGTCATTTCATGAAACCCAGTCATGAACCTCAGTCATGAACCTCGTCACGAACCTCGGTCACGAACGGTAGACCGGGGCCCCGCGTAAAGCGTCAGAGTCCTATGCAGCAACAAAGCTTGTTTTCAGACAGAGGTTTTCAAACCGAGGTTTTCAAACCGAGTAGCCCTCTAGGCCGAGCGCCCTTTCGAACTCCTTAAGAAAAAACTGGACGTTATCCCGGGTGGCCAACGGACCCATCACGCCAATGCGAAAGATCTTGCCCGCAAGCGGACCAAAACCGCCGGCGATTTCGATGCCGGGTCCGTCCACAAGGCGTCTTCGCACTTTCGCTTCATCGACTCCTTCTGGTACACGCACCGTGTTCAGGGTAGTGATTCGGTGCTCTTTCGGAACATGAAAGCGCAAGCCCATTCTCTCGATGCCCGCGACAAATAGCTGGTGGCACTGGCGATGCCGCTCCCACCGATTCTCGATTCCTTCCTCGGCAATCGCCGCCAGCGCCTGGCGCAACGCATAAAACATGGAAATTGGCGCGGTGTGATGGTAGCGATGCGATACGGTCGAGTAATCATGAATCAGCTTCAGGTCGAGATACCAACTCTCGACGGGAGAGGTTCGAGCCTGCAGCCAGTCCATGGCTCGCTTCGAAATCGCCATCGGCGACAATCCCGGAGGGCAACTCAACCCCTTTTGCGTGCAACTGTATGCAACGTCGATCCCGGTTCGATCAAACTCGACCGGCACTCCGCCGAGCGAAGTGACACAATCCGCGATCACGAGAGCGCCAACTTCATTCGCGGCACGACAAATGGCCTCCCCCCGTTGTAGGGCACCGGTCGAGGTTTCGGCGTGAACATAGGCCACTACCTTCGGTTTCTCGCGTTCGATGAATTCCCTGGCTTCAGCATCCGTAAAGGTCTCACCCCAGGGTTTCTCGAAGCGCACGACATTCGCATCGTGACGCTTCGCCATTTCCGTAAGGCGATCGGAGAAATAACCATTGGCGAATATGGCGAATTTCGTTTTCGGCTCGACAAAATTGGCCACTGCTGCTTCCATGCCTGCGCTTCCCGTGCCGGAGATAACGAGCGTCGAGCCCTCGTTGGTTTGGAAAGCGCTCCGGAGCAATTGCTGGACGTCTCCCATTACCTGAATGAAGAAAGGGTCCAGATGTCCGACGATCGGCTTCGCGAGTGCCTCATAGACTCGGGGATCGACCATGGTCGGTCCGGGGCCGAATAAATACCTGCGAGGCGGCTGCAGGCTGGAAAGATGAATTGCAGAAGTTTCCTGTTCTATGGCGCTCATAGACCTCATTTCGTTCCGCCCCCGATCTTACGTTACAAGGCGGACAATCTCCAGACCGAGCGCCAGTCGGTTGGGTCCTGGCGCGCTGCGGGTTGTGATAGTGAGCACGAGCGCAGGTACTGTAGTCAAATTAATTCTATTGATGTGTTTGATTAGTTTGGCTTATTAGTTTTCGCGTATTTCTTTCTAGCCTCATACGTCCCGGGAGGCCGATCGAATGATCGGCGATCGCCGGATCCATTCATTGTCGGCCTGACTCGGACACCCAATAACTACTCCTGAACAGGAGCGTCTGATTCGATCGCGCCCGCCTCAGCGTTACACGAATCCGATGCGGACCGGGGTGCGGATCCTGCGGCTCAAAACTCAGCAGATAACGGCTGTCGAGGTGATTCGCAAAACTAACCATGTCTGACTCAAAGCCTTTGCGGGTCGCGAAAAGCTCATACTCGCCGCCCGTCATTGAGGCGAGGGCCTTTGCGCTGTTTTGTCTCATCGCCTGTCGAATAGCAGCAAGTTTCTCGATGATGTCGATGGTCGGTTTCCACTCATCTTGGTTGGTTCCGCGTGCGGTATCCAGTTGCTGCGAGATGTAGGGCGAGAACGGCAGCGCATAGACGAGCGTATGCGTTACTTCGACCAGTCTGACAGCATCGTCGATCTTGGCGAAGTGGCTGCCGTGATCGCGAGTCTCGCTGACCAGCAAGAGCACTCGTTTTCGCCCGTTCGGCCTCCGGCCAAGCATTCTCGCTGCGTAGGCTACGGCGTCCAGAATGGCAGCTCCATGGTTGCCCGATTCCAAATGCTTCAAGTCCTGTTCGATAACATCGGCTTGGCTTGTAAAGTCGTGCACCAGGTTCAGCTCGCTATCGAAGAGGAGCAAGGCCGCTTCGTTCCGCGGATTATTCAGGACGGGATCGAGCATCGCCGCTAATCCAGCAATTCTGGCGAACTCCCTTGTGGCGCGGCGACCACACTGAACGGCGATGACCAGTGATACAGGTTCGGCTTCCTCAGCTTCGTCCAGGTGAACCGTTTGCTCGACGCCATCATCCTCGATGATAAAGTCCCGAGCGTGCAGTCCGTAAACGGCATTGCCGCGCGCATCTCTTACCAGGGTCGGCACAGGTACGAGGTTGCCTTGGGAACTGAAGGTTGGTCCCTGTTGGCTCGGGGCGGATCCGAAAAACAAGAGTTGTACTGCCAGGATTGAACCGAGTCTCAGCACATCCACTAAGATGCAAGGTCTTCAGTATTTTCCAGTCCTCACTATATTCCACCGTCTACACCCGAAAAACGACTGCTCTCGGACGCAAATATGTATCAGAGGGCACGGTTTTCAATGATTGCAACAATTAATGATTGCAACAATCGAGGCCGTCCCGCTCAAGGTGCGATGCTGCTCGTGTATCTGGCATGAACAGGTCCTTACTGATAGTCCGCACCCTCGTGGGAGCGATGTTAAGCCAGGAGCCGCGGAAAAGGCCCACGTCTACCCCGTTGTAGATTGCCTCGGTCTAGGACCGCAGTGCCGCGGCACCGTTCTCGAAACAGTCAGCTGACTTTGATGAAAAAGTAGACCGTCATCACGATGCCCACGCCAATCACAACGCCTCGCACTTTCCGCGGATCCGCCTTCTGCGCATAGTGCGCGCCAAACCACCCTCCAACGAGAGAACCCGCGATCATCACCGCGCATTCTGGCCACAAAACAGCGCGAGCCGCGATAAACGTAACCACCGCGGCTGCATTGATAGAGACCGCGAGGAGCGTCCGGATTGCCCCCATCGCATGAATATCTCGCATTCCCAACATCGCCAGCATTCCCAATATCATGAAACCGATTCCGGCGCCAAAATATCCACCATAGACTGACACCGGCAACACCCCGATTGAACCGGCCACAATCGCCTGCCAGGACATGTTTTCGAGATCACCACCGACTTCAGATTTCGTCACGAGCCCGCGGATCGAATTGCCGAAGGCGAACAGCAAAGTGCCTCCCAAGAGCAACCACGGGACAAGACGAAGGAACGTATGCTGCGGTGTTTTTAAAAGGAGCAGTGCTCCGGCCCAGCCCCCAATCAGGCTGGTCAATAATAGCGGCACCAACACTCGGAGCGGCGTGTTCAGCCGCTTCAGATAAGCGAGCGCACTGGCGGCCAACCCAGGCCACAGCGCTACCGTGTTGGTCGCATTTGCGAGCACTGCTGGAGTTCGAACAAACAACAATGCCGGGAACGAAATAAAACTCCCACCACCGGCCAGCGCGTTCAGTGCGCCGGCGATCGCTGCTGCCAGGAGCAGGAAGAGTGCCTGACTGAAATGTAAACCCATAGAAAGCGGAGGAACGAAATCCAGAAAACAACCGACCAGGCAAATACGGCCGATCACGGGCACCAAATCTTATCAAACAACAGTTTTTGTTCGGCAATTTTCGCGACCTTCGCCGACCTTCGCCGCCGTACCCTCTCGGCTGCTTCTCGATATCTTTTGCGAGTAAGGAAAATCCAGCGAGAGTCGTCGCTGGCGGTCTTCATCGCAATAATCGAAATATCTTTTCCTTGACATTCAATATTTTGATGTGATAAACCCGCGTGTCGTATTACAACTGGTCCGCTTTGCAGACCGGAAATGCAATCCGTCGGCAACCCGTAGGGCTTCCGTTCGCAGCCCGAACACAGAGGCAAGCGTAGTCGTAGGTGTGCGCCTGCCTTCAGCAAAGGCCCCGTTTCGCAAATCTTCCCGGGAGAGAAACACATGCGCTCGCTAACAACGTTTTTCGTGCTTCTGGCCTCCACCTCGGTTTCGCTGGTCCACGCTCAAAGCACACCAACTGCGAGCCAGGGCAACGGGTCAAATGGGGCAAGCGCCACCAAGGAAGAGGTCGACGAGCTGCGGGGCGAGGTCGCGGCGCAGCGCAAGACCATCGAGGAACTGAAGGCGCTGGTCGAGAAACTGGTTGATGCGAAATCCGGCGCGACTGGAGACACTGCGACACCGACTCGAGCGGCGGAGTCCAAGGACAACTCCAGGCCCAATTCCAATTCCAGTACCAATGTGCTGCCAGTGGCCGCCGCTCGGGCGCCAAACCCACCGCAACCGGTCGCTGATCCCGGCGACAGCGGTGTTCACTTGCGAAACGCAGTTCTTCTCGAGCCTGACCCCGCCGCTGTGGCAGCTATGGTCGATCAGGCTGCCCCCGCGGCTCCGCCGAAGAGAGATGTGCCGTTGAATGCCGGATGGAATGGCGAACACTTCTTCATCCGGAGTTCAGACGGCCAGTTCAGCATCAGTCCTTACGGGTACGTCGATACCGATTACCGCGCCTACAAGGGCGACGGATCACCCTCCGACACGTTCCTGGTGCGCCGGGCGCGCTTCGGTTTTCAAGGCAACTACGGCTCACACTTCGATTTTGCGATTCTGACTGACGCGGCTTCGACCACGGGCTCGATCGTGCGCGATGCGTACGTCAATGTCAGGTTTCGACCGGAAATCCAGTTTCAGGCCGGCCAGTTCAAGGTGCCTTTCGGTCAGGAGGCGGGAACCGGCGCCACCAACCTCGATTTCATAGAACGCGGGTTCCAGGCGATGTTGTATCCGTCGGCCGCCACTGCGTTCCGCAGCCCGGGCGCGATGCTCCATGGAGATATCGACGGCGGCGTGGTGCAGTACTTTCTGGGCGCGTTTAACGGTCGCGGATATTCGACTGCCAGCGTAGTCAACGAATCGGAAATTATCGGAAGGTTGCGCTTCTATCCGTTCCGCAAATCCGAGAACAGCTGGTTCAGGGAATTCGCCTTCGGCGGATCGGTCGACCATGCAGATTCGCGCGGCCTTTCCGGAGATCAAAGCTTCAGCGGAGCGCTGCCTAACGCCGCTTTCAGTTTCTTCCCGCAATTTCCGATTAACGGACCGATTTGGCGCTACAACGGAGAATTCACCTACATCAGGAACGCATTCGCCCTGCGCGGCGAATACGACCAGGTACGGCTCGACCGGAACGGCATCGGATCGCTGCAGGAGGGGAACCTTGGATTTATGAGTCTTCCCGGGATCACGGGTAAGGCATACGACGTCAGCGCGACTTACATACTGACCCGTGAAAAGCAACCGGAAAACGGAACTCCGCGAGTCCGGCACCCAACCTTCGGCCCAGACACTCCAGGCGGCCAGGGACGAGGATTGGGGGCATGGGAGGTCGGAGCCCGAATCACCGGCCTCCACGCGAATGAACCCGGCACGAACCTTCTCAACCTCTACACGCCCGGTTATGTCGCCACATTTGATTACCACACGACGGAGTACACGATTGGGCTTAACTATTACCCGAATTATTGGGTGAAGTACATGGTCAACCTGGCCATTGACCAGTTGAAGGATCCGAGCACGATTGGAGCGTTGCCACAGAACTACTACGTCGTGATGCAGCGGTTGCAGTTCAGGTTCTGAAGTCAGGTTCTGAGAGAGAGTGCGCGGTCAATCCGATTTCGATTGCCCGCAGGATGGTTCAGCCAGTTAAAGACGGAATGACGCGGCTACAAGCCGCGGCCTTCTCGGTAGCCATGGAGGAATTCGATGAGGTCCAGGATTCTCGTTTGTTTTCTTGTTGCGGCGTTGTGCATGTTCTGGGGCGGCTGTGGCAGTTCACCCAACTGTCCGACGTGCGGCACCACCACGAACGGCCAGTATGCCGTCATCGACGTGATCCCCGTGCCGGAGCACAACAATACCGGTGAGCCGGGCGGCCCGTTCAATTCCTTCGACATCAGCTGGATCGCGTCAGCGCCCGGCGGCAACGGCGACAACCTGGACTACGTTTCCGACCGCATCGGTCTCGCCGTGCAGGTCATCGACACCGCGCAAAACGTTGCCGTCAATTCCATTGAAGGCTCTAACGGCGTGTCCGAAGGCGGCAACCTCGCCAGTCCGTGTGTGCCGAACACCATTCCCCCCATCGTCACTGTATTGGGCAACTGGACAAGGTTCGGCTGCAGAACTCTGAACTACCACATCCCAGGTTACGGCGCGAACAATAACTTCGGTGGATTTGTGGGAGGACAGTGCTGCGCGGCCCGTGCCAATCAGGTCAACCCTTTATCTGGCCCCAACGGTAATGTTGTAACCCCCGACGGCAACACCCTTTTCACCGGCAACGGCAGCAGTTCGGTCGTAGTCTTCGACTTGGCCTCGATGAACGTGACTACGAACCCGCCCACTCCGCCGAACGTCATCGCCGTGATCCCCACCGGATTGTCGCCCGACTACGATGGAGAGGCTGGTAACGCCAACCCCTTCCCTCCTTTGTACCCTGCTGGCAACACCACGGGCATCACCGGCTGCCTGGTGTCCGCGAATGGTCGTGCTTTCTCCGATCCGAGTTGCGGTGATCTACGCGGCGACGAAATCGCCTACGACCCGACGGATCAGATCCTGGGTGTGATCGATGGCGATCCCGGCCTTCCCTTCATCACCTTCATCGATGTTTCGGGGCTCGTGACTCGACCGGTCAGCGCAGGAACACGTGGTTCGCAATTAAATTGCCTCCCGGTTGTTCCGACATCACCCTTTGGCCCTCCCTTGGGGATTCCTCTCGGCCCGATCAATCCTTCGACCTGCATCCTCGGCCAGATCTATTACGACGGTGCCCCGCAAAACAACATCGGAGTCCCGGTTGATGACCTTATGACGAGTCTGAATGGGATGCAGGGTTTCGTTTGTCCCGATCCGTCGAATCCTCAAGTAAACTCCGGCGTCTCAGGTACACCCCCGTATATCACTGGCAACGCGTCTATCCCGTGCCATCATGGTCCGATCGTAAATCCGGACGGATCGTATTGCAGCGCACAGGACGGCTCCATCTCGACCTGTATTGGCGCCATCTCCCCGGCAGGCCTGGGTGCCCCTGCATACAATCCCAACACCGGCCATTTTCTACTCCCGAACTCGAATGCTACGGGCAACCTCACGATCGGTACGATCGATGAAATTGATCCCCGGCCAGGCAATCCCAACGGGCCCGTTGTCATTAACACTTTCCCAACTCCAAACTGCATGCCTACGAGCCTCGTTCAGGGTCCAGGAGACAATTTCCTGGTAGGCTGCGCAGATCATGACGGTGAGGCCTTCCCCGCCAATGAATACATCATCAACGGAACAACAGGGGCGATCATCGCCAATGTCACCAATGTTGGTGGCGTGGATGAAGTCTGGTACAACCCTGGCGACAACAAGTACTACCTCGCCGCGCGTGACATGCTCCCCGGTCCGGTCATGGGCGTCATCGATGCCGCAACGAACCTTTGGCTGTACAACCTTCCGGTCAATACCAATGCGCATAGCATTGCGGTCGATCCCAAGACGAACCATGTCTTTATGCCCCAGCAGGCCGGGGCCATCTGCGGAACCCAGGCCGGCGCCGGATGCATTGACGTTATCGCGGAGCAATAAGT
>Ga0181522_10000849_pt1 | contig 20231 bp, 17 predicted proteins | sample PEATcosm2014_Bin_27_FD_121103 | JGI IMG/M metagenome (GOLD analysis project Ga0181522, IMG submission 121103) | Peatland microbial communities from MTU Mesocosm Facility, Houghton, MI, USA - PEATcosm2014_Bin05_10_metaG | ecosystem: Environmental > Terrestrial > Soil > Wetlands > Peat | place... | reverse complement strand
CCTGGCTTCTCCCCCGAACTCGATCGAGAGACAGTCGAAGCAGGTCTGCGAGATCACGGGCATGTGCATGTCTGCGCCGGAGGAGGGTGGGCCCCTCTCGATGCCGCCCTGTTTCGCCGCCGCCAACAGCTAGGAGCGCAGCAGGTGCCGGAGCTCGTGATCGCGAGCCTTCTCGCAAAGAAGATCGCAATGGGAGTGAAATCAGCCGGCGTGGATGTCCGGGTCGCCCCTCACGGGAATTTTGGAAGCGATACAGCAGGAGCACACATCAATACGTCTCGCTTCGTTTCAGTCGCCGGTATTCTCGGCATCCATGCCGTTGGCTTTCTTACCGACGGCTCCATGCCGTACCAAGGATATCTAGGTCGGGGCGAGTCTCTTCTCGCGCTCGCAGCGGTCATCGCCGACAGAGCCAACGGTGATCTCGCGCGCCATGCCCGGGACTGCTTTATTATGGCGGCCGCCACCGTTGGCGCAGAAGATACCCCGATGCCAACAGCTCCGCGACTCAGGGCAGCGCTCGGCGCGTGTCTTGAAGCACACGGCACCACACTGGCGAGCTTCGACCGACGTGTGGAGATGCTTGCGGCAACGCCACGCTTCCCGCGCCGCGCCACGCACGGGGGTTTCGTCACCTACGATCTTGACCGCCTCCGTCAACTGCTCGTCGTTCGTCAATCCGCCGGGTCTGGGGAGCGCTTCGCGGATCCGGCCGGAGTCGTACTAACCATACCCACAGGCTCGCGGGTCAGTCGCGGCGATGTAGTTGTGAGCATCCGCGTACCGGACGGTGAGCAGGACTTCGCGGACCAGCTTGCCGCTTGTGTTCACGTCGGCGACGAAGCCGGGGCCCGGGCGCCCTCAGCCGTGCTAGGCGTGGTCTCGGACTCGACGGGCCCATGCGGAAGTTCGAGCCGGAAGTAGCGATGCTCCCCAACCCCGTGGGTGAAACGCTTAGGGTCAAAGTTGCTGGGCCGGACGTACCAACACTGGGAGATCTTGAGCGAAGCTGACGCGGCAGCAAACGCAACAGCATGCATCTTTGACCCAGTCAGCGCCAGCTCGAAGTCAAAGCCCCCACGGACGAACCACCGGTGGTAGAGGCGCGCGAGATGGCCAAGCGCGCCAGCAACGTCGTTTGATCCGATTTGAACGACCTCGGCCGACTCAGCGCCTCTGATAGCGATGTCTGCGGCGAGCCGAGCAAGCCGGCTACGTGGGGTATCCGCATCCGGTGCGATGATCTCGATACGGTCGAACTCACGCTCGTCAACCAGGGACAGAAGCCGTTGGTGCTTCGGTGAGGCCGACGCGCATAGCAAGCGTCGTCTCGAGTCGTCAGCGTCGCTAGCAAGGAGCTTCTCGAAGGTATAAGGACCATCCTCGCCCGCCCAGACACTGTCCTGGGCCTGGAGCTGGGCATAGGCGTCCTGATCCTTCTCGGCCGCAAAGACCCGGTCGATCTCCTCGCTAAGCGGATAGTGCACTTCGGCGAGAGTGTGGGTAACCCAGACGCGACCATCTCGCCGTAGCGCGCCGCGCACGGTACGAAAGAGTGCCGGCTTGGCAAGGCCGGTGACGTCAATCATCAACGGCCCAGCCACAGAGACCCCGCCGTCGCTGAGAAAGCCATCATAATCGACAACGGTTACGTCATCCACGCGATCTCGCACGAGCGCCTCGATTTGCGGACCATATCCCGGCTCGGGATATCGGACGAGCAGAGCGTGTCGTGGGCGGAGCCGCTCTAGTAGGACCTGCGCAGATGCGAGGGTACGCTCCTCGAAACCCAGCCCTAGAACGATACCTGCGATGTCGTCCGGCGGAAGCTCAGAAACGGCGACCGATGCCGCACGCGCAACGTGCTCTACGGCGAAGCTGTCGTCCAGCTCGGGGCGATCCGAATCGTCTGCGGCGGCGTCATCGAGGAGATCCTCGAACAACCGTGGTTCGACCTCGACCGCCTCTACGCTGTCTCCCTCCGGTGCAAGCTCCAACCCAGGCGCCATCTGGGCGAGCGGCTCGCCGTCGGTGTCATCCTCAAGCGGTGCTGGGTCTTCACCGCCCAGGTGTCGTACCAGTATCTCTCGACCACGATCGGGGTTATCGAGCCATTCCTGCAATTGATCGCCGCCGAGCTCGAAGCGGTCGCGGTTGGAGAGTCCGATGTAGTGCGATAGCCCGAAGAGCTTGCGGTATACGAGGACGAACTGCTGGATCGGATTGGCATGGCGTGTCTTGGAACGCGGTGCGTCACTCGGCCCGTCGAATACAAATACTCCGGCATCGATCAAATCGCGTATTTGCTCGAACTGATGCGAAGTGTCCCCTGTGGTTATGCTGACGTAGAGCTTCGAATAGATACGTAGGCGACTCTCCCTGCCCTCTTGCATCTCGCGATTCGACTGAAGCAGGAGCTCGTGCGAAGCCTCTGCAAATGAAAGGGCAAAGTCTCGCATGCGCTTGTCGCGCCTGTTGAGGTGATACAGGCGCCTGGCGCAGTACTCGCGGAAACACCTGTGTTGGATGCGCGGATCTACGGGATCGGGGTCCCGCCCCGCCGAGGAGCGCAGGATCATCTCGTATAGGTAGATAACGTCCCCAATGTCTCCTACACATAGCGCCGTCAATGCATTCAGACCGTGATAGATCGCCTTGCGCTCGCGGGCGGTACGGTCGCTGGAGACGATCTCAGTTGCGATCCTATGAAGCGTGGCCTTGCCGAGCACCTTCTCGGCCGGAATCTCGGGATGCGGTGGAAAGTGCTTGCGGCGTGCGTCGAGAATCGCGGAGATGAACTCCATTCCCCGCGACAGCGGCCGCAGCCGCTCGTTGACCGCGGCTCCCAGATCGAACATCTCATAGTCTCGTCCCGGTCGGGCACGCTCGATCCCTCCCGGCGAACGAAGGATATCCTCGACCGTCTGAAGCTCAGTGGTAAGCTTGAACGCACAACTCTCACTTGGGAACAGCAGCGTTGCGAGCAGGTCACTTACCGAATCACGCTCTAGATGACGAGTAGAGACATCGTCAAGGAGATACAAGACGACCGCATTTTGCCAGATGGGTGAGCAAGAGCGAATGGCATCCGCTAGCTGACCGAAGACAATGGTGTGGTTGGCGGAGAGGGTGAATCGCGACTCTCCACGCTCGAGCGATGCCGACATCCGCTGGAGGCTTCGCTCGACGGCCATCTCCGATGTGCTTTCTGCGAGGTTTTCTGCTCCCTCAAGGTAACGCGCGACGACCGCCGCCAGCTCGGAATGGAAGTCGAGAGCGACTTGCTCACGATCGAGCTCGCGCAGGTGACGCACGGCGCGCAAGGCCTCACGAGCGTAGGCGAGGAACAAGCGGGCATAGGGCTCGTGTAGTTCACCGCTAGGATCACCGAGCCCATCCAGCAGCCTATTGCACGACACGTAGAGTCCGACATAGCGATCATCGCGTAGCTGCTGGACAACATCGTTGCTCGCTGAACCGCTCTGTTGAGCGGCATGAGCGCGGGCATGGAACTGAAGCGCTCGAAGGAGCATCGTCTTTCCGCACCCCCGCATACCGGTGATGATTTGTGGCTCAGGGGTGCTGACGGCCGGGAGCCACTCACCCTCCGGGTCGACGAGCAGTTGGGGAACGAACCAGGGGTGGAGTGTCTGCGCGTTGTAGGCCTCGTTGAATCGCTTGAGTGGCCCGGGCGCCATCCACGGTGAGGCGACGAATCGGACTGCATCTCTGACGAGATCGATGAAGTGCTCGAAGTCGGGCGTACGTTGCTTGAGTGCGTCGGGGGAGAGCATTCGGCCGATCTCCTCAAGCTGAGCTGCGAGGCGATAGTCGGTTTCTGAGGCGCGATCCGGATCCTCAAGCAGCCGCTGGCCGAACGAGAAAAGATGGCGAGCGACCGATTGTAGATCGCCAAGACGGTCAGCGCTCTTGCTGGCATCGGCCAGCGAGCCGAGGTCGATAGCCACCGCCCGTACGCCCTCGTCTACAGCATTGGCCCTACGGCTCCCGCTACCCAAGCGCTGCACGATTATGTTCTCGTTATGGAGGTCGTTGTGATAGCGCTCCTTGGCCTCCAGCTCGCCAAGGAGCTCAAGCAGGTCGATCGAGACCTGCGCGATTGCGGTGGCAGGCTGTTGAGGATCGGTCGCGAAGTCCAGCAGCTTCAGACCTTCGACGTACTCCAGCACGGCGATGTGACACTCAATCGATGTGTCACCGAACTCGACCGGCATGGGGCCGAGCATGTCAATGATGTCCACGAGGTGCTCGCTGTGCTCCGCGACTTCTTGATGCAACATACACTCGGCGGCGAAGTCCTTGCCGAAGTGTTCGTAGATGGCGGTCGGCACGACCTTAAGTACGTAACGACGCCCCAGGGCGCCGCGCTCGGCAAGATACGTCGCTGCGTAAAAACCGCGGCCTAGTGCACCCCGTATCTGATAGTCCGCGATCTGCTCCGGCGCGTGGGTGAGCGGGAACCCGTACGGTCGTCCGCACTTAGGGCACGGCTCATCAAGACCTCGCTCATCTCTTGAGGGGCCAGGATCCAAGAAGCAGCAGAAGTAGCTAGGCATCCCGAATCCCCACGTCGGCATGAGACGGTATGTCTGGATTACCGAGGACATGGGCCAACTGTTGAGCGTGGTGCTGGACGAAGATCGGCGGAAGTGCGTTGCCGATGAGTTCGGCTGCTCGGTACTTGCCCCGCGCGAGCGGGATAAAGTAATCTTGGGGAAACGATTGCAGCAGTGTGGCCTCTCGCAGCGTGATTGCCCGGTTCTCCTCGGGATGTAGAAAGCGCCCGCGGGACGGATTGATGCAACCGCCAGTTATCGTCGGCGCGGGCTCATCCCATGCCATGCGTCCATAGACGTCGAAGAAGCCGTTTGTACGTTTGTGGCAGTCGAGCTGCAATTCATCGCCCATCAGTCGCAGACTGCCCTCAGGGGGAACTGCCGCGATCCGCTCGCGTACCTTCTTGCTTCTGCGCTCTCCGTGGTCGTGCAGCGGATCCTGACTCTCGCCGGGGAGTGGCAGGTGCGTGATTGCCTGTCTTACTGTCCGCCGCTTGGCACTGACCGGGACGAACGAGATGTCATCATCGAGCAATGCGAGCAGCACGAGCCGCGCACGACGCTGTGGTACGCCGTAATCCGCAGCATCACAAATGCTATAGGTCACGCCGTACCCAAGGCTCTCCAGTTTCCGCGCCAGCCGTCGAAGCCTGATGTCATGCGCGAGACCGGGCACATTCTCCATGATCAGTGCTCGCGGCCTGAGGGCCTTGGCCCACCTTCCGAAGTGGGAGACCAGTCGATTACGGCCGTCGGGAACGCTTGTCCCCTGGCGCCTTGTGCGCACTGCCGAAAAGCCCTGGCACGGCGGGCACCCGGCAAGTAGATCGAGTTCGCCTGGACGTACCGCAAGATGGGCCGCTACATCTAGTGGATCGAGCGTCGTAATGTCCGCCTCCCACATCGCGACCTCCGGATGGTTCCTCCGGTAGCCCACCACCGCTAGGGGATCGTTGTCGATCGCACCAAGAACCTCGAATCCAGCGGACTTCAGTCCGACTGTCATGCCGCCCACTCCGCAAAACAACTCAAGCGCCCTCAGCGACATGCCTCGATGCCCTCCCCCCGGGCCCGCCGCACCACTGCAGCGATCCGCTCGGCGACGTCGTCGGGGAGTTCATGCTCCCAACTGCGGATGACCCGCCACCCCGCGAGCGTGAGGGCCGCGTCGATGGTCCGGTCCCGCTCGACGTTGCGCTGCAGCTTCTGCTTCCAGAAGGCCGCATTTCGACGAGGATCAGTCGCATGCACTGGGCAGCGATGCCAGAAGCATCCGTCGACGAAGATGGCGAGATGCTCGCGGGGAAAGGCGATGTCCACTCGCACGCGCAGCGTTGGCAGGTCGATCCTGTAGTCCTTGCGGAACCGCAGCCCACGCACGTGGAGGGCGGAGCGTAGGAGCAACTCAGGTGTCGTGTCGGTGCGGCGGTTTGCCTGCATCGATCGGCGCGTACCCTCATCCGAAGCCCACGACACGGGCCTCTTGCCAGGCGCGCCAGAAGCTATCTTCTGCGCCGTCACTGTCAGCGATCTTAGATCGAACGCCATCGCTGATCCAGCCTGCCGGAATTGGGGCGGCTCTATGCAGCCTTCCACCTCACTCCACGGCAGGCACGGCGCCACCAGCTCCTGATCGCCCAGCAGGCTTCCGGCTTGCTCTCCTAGCCTGTCCAGCACGAACTCAGCTACCAAGGCTGCATCAACGACGAGCACCTCTTCAGTGCATCGCGCGTGAGCGACGGACAGCGGCTGCTACGTCGGGCATCGGCTCCCCCGTCAACGTCGTGCCCCATCCCTCCGGCAACGCTGCGAGCGCACCTTCCTCATCGGTCTCACCTGGCGACCGGGAGCTAACCAGTGCCTGATGCTCGGCGTCAAGCAGCCGCAAGGCAACCTCGGCTTCCCGGTCGGTCAGCGTGTCTACAGGTCGATGCAGCCGCTCCTTCGTCGTCATACGCACATTGTATTGCGCGCGGCGTGGCATCAACACGGCTCGCGGTCCCGCCAGAGCATGGTGTTGCGTCGGCCGCTGCGCCGACTGCGCCTACGTGCTCGCTCGGCGTCAGAGAGTCGCCCATCGCCGGGATCGCTGCCCTCGCCGATGTCCGCCTGCTCGTCGAGAGGCTCCGCCCCTCGTGGAGGCAATAGCTGGCCGAGCCGAGACGCCAGACCGCACACCGCAACCGGTCACTCAGCTCGAACCAGGCGTCCGACGACCCGCCCTTGGAGTCGAGCAGCCGAACAGTCTCGTCGAGACACCGTATCGGCCGACAGACTCCGTCTCCAATCCCGAGCCACGAGGCCACCCGCGCCGTGGGCAGACTGTCGAGCGCCCGACCGCCTACTCGGGCTCTAGAGTGCCGTCGTCAGATGACGATTTTCAATCAATGGCTCAACGATCCAGTTGCCTCCTCAGCGCTAACCATCGCGCTGGTCGCAGGTACGTGGGCCGTCGCGCAGTTCCGTCCTCTTGCGCGAGAGCGCCGGCGCGAGACGTACGAGGCGATGACAACTCATTACGTCGAGCTCAGAGCAGCACGCGACGCCGCTGTTCCCCATTTTCCACCCCTGGTAGCCGTCGGACAACGTGAACTGCAGCGGGTGCTCTCCAGCGGCGACTGCAACTCTGATCACGTCGCACGGCAAACAGAACTAGCCTCGGCACTCAAGCGCTGGATGCGCCATGACATCGCGTTTACCGCCGCGCACGAAGTAATCGACTCTGAGGTGAAGTTCCGCGTATTCCTTTGGACGATCGAGACGATCCGCCAATGGCGCCAAACAACGGTGCTGATCTTGGACGGTCAGCAATGTTCAGTGGATGTGCTGAACGCGGCCACTGATCTCGCCCATGACCTAAACGCATTTCTTTTCCACTACGAGAATGGCAACTACCCAGCCCGTCAAACGCTCGGACTACTCCATCGGTCGCTCGCCGTAGTGGCGAAGGCGACCGAGCCCGTCGTCTGGGAGCGCAGTCTTGACGCTCGCTGGGGACGACGGGTGCTGCGGATCGGGTTGGCGTCACAGCATTTCAATGACGTCACCCCGATCCACTCAATAAGCGACCTGACCTGGAAACCCAACGAGGGCACGCGTCGACTGATCCATCCACGGGCGCGGCGCTCAGTCCTAGGGGTTTCGGCTGTAGTGCTCGACTCACCGCTCAGCCCCCGTCTACTACCCGGCCTTCGACTGCGGGTTCGCAGCGCCTATTGGTATCTCGTGGGCGTGGTCTCGCCCGCTCCCAAACTCTGGTTTGCGGCCTACGGAGGGCTGCGTCTTCGCCGCCACAGGAGGCGCGAGAACCCGCTTGCGGGTCTTCTTAAGCTTGCGTGCGATCGCAAACGAGGAGCGCTTGATCTCTCTTGGTCACTGCATTCGCTCAAGCAAGAGCAACGGGACGCAGCGCACGCGGAGCGACGGAGGCATGGTCGACTTGCATGGCTCTGGTCAGGCTGGCAGCCGAGCCCAGAGCAAGATTCGGCACGGACGCTCGACTAACGAAACGGCACGTTGGCCGGGTTCGTGGGCGGTACCAGCGCGAAGGACGTGAGCCTGTCTAGAACGCCGAGGTCATCAAGACGCTCTTGGGTCGTCGAGATCTTGCTCCCGAGTTCGTACTGAAGGACCGAAATTGAGCACCGAATGCCCACAAGCGTTCCTTGCGAACCTCGTCTACACCCCGACAGGTGGCGATCCTCTAGGGATAGAAAGCGATTGATTCGAGCGGATTCCAGCGGATCCATGCGGAACCCCGCCCGCGCCGCCATCACCCCGCATTCGGCTCTGGGAAGCGGAAAAGCCCCGTTTCCGGGGCGTTTTCCTGAGCGGGGGACCGAGGAGTCGAACCTCGCGTTGCGGTTTTGGAGACCACCGTGTTACCGATACACCAGTCCCCCGGGACCGGCTTATTTGCAGGCACTTCGCCTGTTTGGGAGGCTTCGGCGGATAGCCGCGCCTAGCGCGGTGTGTGAGGCGGTGTGTGAGGACCACCGGGCCCGCTGTCGCTTTCCAGGCCCAAGGATACCCACGCCGCTGCCTCCGGGCACGACCGCACGATCGGCCGCCAGCCACCCCCAGGGGCCTGACGCGACGCCATCCAAGGCGTCCTCCTTCCGCGGGACGCGCCGAGAAATTCGCGTCGGCGAGCCGGATCGGGGGCGCTGCCCCATTGCGCTCGACACCTTCCTGAGCGCGAGGAGCAACCCGTCTCGCTTGCCCAAGGACATGCCCTCTCAAGCACAGCACGCACGCCGATCCGGTCAACCACCGCTACTGCTGACCCGCCAGCAGGCCGCGGCGACGCTCGCGATGAGCCTCAGCCACTTCGAGCGCCACGTCCAGCCGCACCTACCGGTCGTGCGCAGCGGCCAGCTGCTGCTGTACCGGCCGGTCGATCTACAGCGCTGGGCGGACCGGCACACCACGACCCGGGCAAGCCTCTGAGCCATGCCGAACAAGCGCCCTCCCGACAAGCGCACCCGCTGGCCAGGCATCGTCGCACGACATCGTCTGGCCTGTCCGGCCAACCGTGGCAGACGCTGCCGCTGCGAGCCCGGCTACGTCGCCAGGGTTTGGGACCCGATACGGCAACGATCCATCGCCTCACCGACCTATCGCGACCCGCTGGATGGCGTCAGTTGGCAACAGGCCACTCGCAGATCGTTCAGAGCGGTTGCGACGGCGCCCGCGTCGCCGCTGCCGCTCAGCCAAGAGCATCTCGAAGCGCTCATCGCGAACCTCGCTGGCCTCCCGCCCGCATCGACGACGGCGCAGGCCCTCGCCCTCGCGCCCGCAACCGAGGCCGCACCGGCCGGGGTTTCGGTCACGGACGCTTCCGCAGCGTTCATCGAGGCGATGCGAGACGGCACTGCCCTCTCCAAGAAGGGCAAACCGCACAAGCCCACAGCCCGCAAAACGATCGAAGGGGCGCTCAAGGGCCGCATCGAGCGAGAACTCGGCCAGGAGCCGCTGAACGGCGTTAGCCGAGGCCAGGTACAGACGATGATCGATGAGATGGTCGCCGAGCGGCTGTCCGGCAGCCGCGTGCGCAACGTCCTGAACGCGCTGCGATCGCTCTACAACTACGCGATCCCGCGCGATCTAGCGGAGAAATCCCCCATCACAAACATCGTGCTCCCCGCACGCGACGAGAAGCCCCGCGAGCGGATCCCGGTGCCGGGCGAATTCAGGCTGATCTTGAAGGCGCTGGAGCCGGCGGACACGGTGCCGTTCGCGCTCGCGGCCTACGCAACCGCACGCAGCCAGGAGATCCGCAACCTCGCCTGGCCGCAAGTCGACTGGGCCGCAGGTTTCTTGCATCTCGCCGATGAGGAGGACTACGCCAAGTCAGACGCCGCCACCCGACCCTTCCCCCTGATCGCCCAGCTTCGCGCAATCCTGGACGAGGAGCACGCCCGCCAGGGCCGCCCGGCGGCAGGCCTGGTATGTCCCGGGCGAAAGCCGGGCGGGCGAAACAGCGGCCTGCTCAGCACTGGGGCCCTTTACACCCGTGCCGATACAGCGTGGAGCGCGCAGGGACTTGAGCCGATACGACTGCAGGATTGCCGGCACACCGCGTCCAGCTGGATGCGCGCCGCCGGAATCGACCTCAAGACACGTAGCGTCCTGATGGGGCATTCAACCACCGCAAGCACCGACCGCGGACCCGGGTCCATCACAGACGACCGCTACACCCACCTGTTGCCAGGCGCAATCGAGCGAGCCGGAGCGCAGCTTCAGGAATATCTCCTCGCCGCCGAGACCGACACCGGAAACTAGATATATGCGGGCGGGCATCGATGACCCGAGCACCGACACTGCAGGGCCAGAAGCGCTACGGAACCCTGGCGCGGCCGAGCAGTCGCTAGTAGCATCATCCCAATGGTAGAAACTCCGTGGGGGCGTCCTTCGCTCGGGAAGGCCGGGCTTTGAGTACGGGCTGGGGCCGCTTGGCGGCTGGGCGCACTGCGTTTGTAATCGTTGGCGTGACCGTGATTGGCCTGCTTGGAACGGCGCAGGCTGTGTTGGGCTATACGCCTCCGATTCGTCCGCTGTACTGGTCGGGCCCAGAGTCGATCGACCCGGGACATGCCTTGATCGGGATGTCCTGTCCAAGCACCGCTCTCTGTGTCGCGACAGACGACAGAGGGGACGTGCTGGCCTCTACCGAACCCACGAACCCTGACTCTTGGACTCCCACGCCGATCGCGTACTACTACTCCAACCTTCATGACATCTCGTGTGCCTCAACATCGTTGTGTGTGGCGATCGGAGAAGGCCAGACCGCATATGTGTCGAGCGATCCGGCCGGTGCCCCGGCCGTCTGGACACCCGTAGAAATAGATGCAGCGGGAACAAAACCGCTGACTGGAGTCTCTTGCGTGCAGGGCCCGCTGTGTGTGGCGGTCGATGGTACTGGCAACATCATCGCGACGACCAACCCCACGGCGGGCATCAGCGCGTGGAAAGCGTCCTCCGTGGATGCGGGCAACGAACTCAGGGCCGTCTCATGTGTCTCCGTCGCGTTGTGCGTCGCGGTCGATAACGCGGGCAACGTGCTCGCCGCGACGAGCCCGGCGTCCGGCGCAGGCGCTTGGAGGAAGACAGACGTGAACGGGACAGGCCCGATCGACGGCGTGTCATGCACAGCGGCACCGCTATGTGTAGCGAGCGCTGGCCCCAGCCAGAACAACGCCCCCACCGCAGTGCTGACCTCGACCGACCCCGCCAACGGGTCATGGACTTGGACGTCAACCTTCATAGAGCCAGGAATGTCGCCCCTCATCGGTGGCACCATCTCCTGTGTAGAAGCTTCGCTGTGCGTTGCCTTGGAGGATGGAAGCAACGACGGGATGTGGGAGACGATCAACCCGGCCGCAGGACCTGAAACCTGGGTCAATGACGACCCCGACATAACGATCCTCAGGAGCTTGTCGTGCACGACCCGCTCGTTCTGCGTGATCGGCGACATCGAAGGCAACATCATTACCAGCGTGGAAACTCACGAACTCTCGGTGTCATTCCGGGGCTCTGGGACGGGCAACGTCTCGGCAACCCCGATGACGTGCTCGTTCTACAACTGCACCCACCCCGTGCCGGCGGGGATGCTCCTGATACCGACCCCCACCGCCCTGTTCTGCAGCGATGAACCTCTGCAGGGCACAGTGCCATGCGCTCTGGGCTATCCCACGGGTACCTCGACCACGCTCACAGCCAACCCGGCCGCTGGCTCGGTGTTCGCTGGATGGAGCGGACCGTGTACGGGCAATGCCAACACGTGCGCCTTGACGATGAACGCCAACCAACCCGTCGTAGCAGACTTCTCGCCGATCTCGCAGGTCTCACCCTCCGAGATCCCAACGATCAGCAACGTGCGCCAGACGACCTCCAGGTGGCGGGAGGGCAACGCCAAGGCCCAGATCACCAGCCGCCAGCACGCCAGCCATCAGCCTCCGCTCGGAACAGCCTTCTCCTTCCAACTGAACGTCCCCGCAAGCGTGACCCTCAACTTCCAGACCAGCGCACCAGGCCGCCAAAGCGGTCACCTCTGCCTCGCGCCCGACGCCCACCCGCCTCGTCACAGGTGCACCCGCGTCCTGCCCGCCGGAACACTGCATATCAACGCCCACCAAGGCACCAACACCATCCGCTTCCAAGGCCGGATCTCCCCACACGTCAAGCTCAAGACAGGTCACCACACCCTGCAGCTGACCGCCACGGGCGAGCACTCCGCACCACCAGCCCTGCACTTCACGATCACCAGCAGCTAAGCGCAGACCAGCACGCCCGAGCGCACCCCGCCAAGCCAAGGACGCGGCGCAACACCAGACTCGTGCAACGAAGCCAGGCGCACCGCCAGGGTCCGGGTCGCATGCCGCCCGCCGAGAGCAGGATAAGGTCGAGGTGTGGCCACATCTCAAGCACCCGAAGGCTGGCTTATCCCGGCGCCACCGCAGCCCCTTGAGGGCACAGACCCCTTCGCCGGCACGGATGCGACGGTGCTTGACTTTTGGCGCTGGGCGTTCTCGGACCTCCGAGGCAACACAGAGAGGGGTGTGCTGGCAGAGTTCCTAGTGGCGCTAGCTCTCGGGTGCACAGCTACTAGAAGAAAGCCATGGGACAACCATGACGTCACGACGCGCTCCGGCCTCCGCGTCGAGGTCAAGGCGAGCGGATACCTGCAATCGTGGCCGCAGGCCACGCACTCTCAACTGAGATTCGAGCGCGTCATCGCGCGCAGCTGGGATGCGAACACCAACCAGCTCGGTGATGCGCCCGAGGTCCGCGCCGATGTCTTCGTCTTCTCTGTCCAGACCTGTAAGGACCCGCAGCGCTACGACGCCCTCGACATCTCACAGTGGGAGTTCTATGTCGTGACGGCTGAGCGAGTCCGAGGCTGCCCCTATAAGAGCGTCAGCATCGCCTGGGTGCGCAGACACGCTGACCCGGTGCCTTTCAGCAAGCTAGCGGCCACCATCGAGCGTGTCGGCCGCGACGCCTCCAGGGCTCCTGCATGACCGCGGATCGAGGCAGGTCGTAGCGAGGGCGTGTCCGGCAGGTTGGTTGGGGGGAAGGGGGCGTCTCCCCTCGACGGTAGGACGTGTGGTAGTGCGGGCGGCCTGCCGATGGGGCGCGGAATGGGCGGGTTTGGCGCGGCTATTCGGGGTGTAGCGCGGCTTGGTTGGCGCGCTTGACGGTGCCGTAGTGGTATTGAACGACGCTTGCCGGCGGCCAGGGGCGCCCGTCCTGCCAGCCTTCACGCAGGCGGCGTAGGCGCTCCCCTGCGTGTGCTTGGGCGTAGTTCATCGAGAGGTCGACGCTGTTGGCCTGGGTCCCGTAGCGCTCCTGCCAGTCGCGCAGGGCCTGCGCGATCGACTGCCGGGTCCACTTCGCGCTGGCTCGTCCGTTGCAGCGCCCGCATAGCTCGCGTGGCGAGTGTGGCCCGGACCCGCTCGTCGGCGCGCCGCAGCCTCGGCACACGCCGCGGTAGCTCGCCTTCACGGCTTTGGCCTTGGCGTGATCTGGGTCGTAGAGGTAGGCGTTGATCGTCCTGGGGGAGCGACCTAGCCGGGCGGCTATCTGCCCGATCGAGAGCAGCTCGATGTCGCGGTAGTGGCGGGCCAGTCGCACGGCACGCGAGCGTTCCGTGGCGGCGAGCTTGCCGCTCACTGTCGCTGCCGTTTGCAGCTAGAGGCCGTCGATCTCGTGCGGTGCGACCCCGAGCGCCTTGACGATGCGTGATGCGACCGCGACCGTGACGTGCTCCTGGGCGCAGTCGCTGCCCTTCGCCGGAGAGCGCCCGAGTGCGCGTCGCAGGTCGATCCGCTGCATTTTCGCGGCGCGGGCGACGCTCGCCTCGGTGATCGTGGGGTCCTCGATGCGGCGTCTCTCAAACAGCTGCTGGAGCGCCGCCGTGGGGATCGTGTCGAGCTTGAAGCGCTCGAGGTCGAGCGCCTGGTCGGCTTGCTCGAGTAGCCGGGTCGCTCTGTGCTGGCTCGTTGCCATCCGCTCGGCGATCTCTGCCAGGCGCAGCCCTTGCTGGTCGCGCAGGTGGACGGCGCGCCGGCGTGATCGCGCGCACTCCGGGCAGAACCCGTCGATATGCGTTTCGCACCATCCGCAACCAATGCAGACCTCTGACTGATCGCCGTCACTCACCTTCGCTCCGCTGCCCGCGCGCGCAAGCGCACCGTCTGTGTTCTCGTCGCTGAGGGCGCTGCGTTTCCCCCCTGCGCCTTCGCGCCGGCCTCGCTCGTGCCTAGTAGGTCACGCTCGCGCCTGCCTATCGCTGTCCAACCCGTTCGGTCATCCCAAGCAAAAAAAAAATGGCCCCCCTGCGGCGTGCTTGCCGCAGGGAGGATCGTCGAGGCATCGGAAATCGGGCGGGAATTTCGGCGTGGTGTTTCTAGCGCTAGCAGCCGGTCAGTGAGTCCGCGTCTGGGCGGCTCACCGGTCGGACTGCATCCATATCTCGACCCCCAAGGCCCCGACGATCAACGGCGGCAGCGTGACGAGGTCAACCCAAATGCTGGGGTGCGTTTCGCCCAGAGCGGGGACGGTCACGAACCACATGGCCGCGAGCATCCATATCCAGCACATGGCCGTCGCAGGGGTCATCCACGGCCGGGTTCGCCCGTCACCGTATAGGACACCGACCACGCCGAAACCGGCGGCCACCGCGTCCATAAGCGACAGACCGAGCCCCAGCACCGCCACGAACGGCAGCCCGACTCCGCCCCTGCTGTAAACGCCCATCGTGAGCCCACCAGCCATGACGACAAGCAAGCCAAGCCAGACAGCAACAGCGGCTGCGCGGACTCCCCCAGTCTGCCCTTGTGGAGCATGCATAATTTCGCCAGATTGAATGATGCCACCATATATGCGGCATCGGATGAGCCGACCCGGTCGCTCCCGGCGTCGGCGCCGTTGCGGTTCTCAAACCTGACGGCGACGGTATACGTTCGCCGAGTGCCGTCCTAGCCCTCGTGCTCGTTGGACCCAGCCACCCCGATAGCCCCCCCCACTCCGCGGTGATTAGCCCCGCCGCTCGGGCTCCAAGCGAGCGGGTGAACGATCTGAAGCTAGGCTACGTTGTGGATGCTTCAGCCTTGCTGCAGCCCTGGCCCCGGCTGGGATGACCAGTCGCCTTGAGCCGCCGGCGGTCTGCGCTTTGATCTCGGTCCCGATCGGGATGTCGTGGAGCGCCCGGTCGATGGACTGCAGGTCTCCCAGGATTTCGCGGGGGGTCAGGAACCGTCCCGGTTTGCGGCTGGCGCCGTTGAGGAGGTGACGGACGACCCGCTCGTCCATTTCGGCGACGACGCCGTGTTTTGTCGCGTGTGCGTCGTTGAGTCGTTGGAACTCGTCCGGGGCTACTGGCTTGGTGGTGAAGTTGAACGTCAGCAGTACACCCTCGTGGGTGAGTACCTTCATCTGCTTCTCCTTGCTAGTGGATTTCGAGGATCGGTGCGCTCGACCGGGGCAGACGCCGAGAGGGCCTGCGGGGTGCTGCTGGTCGAGACGGTCGTCTGGTCGGGCTGCGGCGGGCGGCGCCGTGCGTGCGCCGCCCGCGTGGGCTCTCAGAACGGGATCTCCTGGCCTTCGTCGGTCGGGGCGGACCCGTCGGCGCCGACGCCGACCGGGACGGGCGTGAACTCGTCTACGTACTCCGCGCCGTCAGCGCCGCTGTCCTCGCGGGAGCCGAGGAACTGCACGCTGTCGGCGATGATGTCTATCGCCTCGCGCTTGCCGGCTTCGGTCTCCCAGTCCCGCCAGTCCAGGCGCCCGTCGATGCAGACCTGGCGGCCCTTTTTGAGGTAGCGGGCGCAGTTCTCGCCGTGTGGCCCGTACACCTTGATGTTGAAGTAGTTGGGCTTGTCGACCCACTCTCCCGAAGCGGTGTCCTTGCGGCGCGAGTTCACGCCGATGCGCAACTCGCATACGGCGGTGCCGCTGGGCAGCGAGCGCAGCTCGGGGTCACGTGTGAGGTTCCCGGTGAGTATGGCCCGGTTGATGTTGGTTGCAGCCACTGTGGGCTCCTTCCTGGTTGTGTTGAGCGCAGCCAACGGGCTGCGCGGGATGGGTACGGCGCTGCTGCGAGCGCGTGGGCGCCGGTTGGGGGCGCTCGCGACGCTCGGTGCCTTCGCGAGGGTCGAAGGGACGGCGGGATGGCTTCACACCGATGCGTCGTGTGCTGCCACCTTCTGCCCCCTTGCGCTTCGGTGGGCCGGGTTGCGTGGCTTCTCGCTCCTGCGGGCTTCTGGCTGATCGGTGGCGGTGGCTCGCGGAGCGCCTGGGCGCTCACTCGCCCTCGATCTGGCGGGTTTCGGCCATGTCCTTCAGCTGGTTCGCGAAGGCCGAGAACCGGCCGGCCGCGCTCTGCTGGCGGGTGCTGGCATGCGCGTCTAGGACTTCGCGGTCAAGGCGCTTTGAGTCCCATCCGAGCGCGGCGGCACAGTCGAGAAGGTCTGAGATCACGCGGAGTGTCTCGGGCTTGATCTTGGCCCAGGTGACTTGCGCCTGTGGTCCCGCGCCGATGGCGAGGGCCGCCAGGCGAGTGACCGGCAGATCGCCGTAGGCGTGGTCTGCCATGCGGCCCTGTAGCTCCGCGATCGCGGTCGCGAGGTCGGTCTGTGCCTTCTCGGCAGGGTCGGGCTGCGGGACAGGCTCCTCGGTCCCAGCGGACTCTTCACTGCGGGTCTCGGGTGTGGCGCCGGCCGCGCGGCGTGCTAGCCACTGCGAGAAGAGGGCTTGGCGGCGCTCCTGGCTGGTGCGCCTGGTCGCGTTGAACGAGGCTGCGCTGATCAGCACGTCCTCGGGGACGTCCAGCCCGTGCAGAACGGTCAGCCAGTTCTCCACGATGTTGCACTGGCTGCGCAGGAACTGTTCTCCCTGGCCTTCTTCGCGGGCGAGGTTGCACAGCAGGCGGGCAGCCGCCTCGCTATAGCCGCATCCTGCCGCGGCCTGGATCGCGGCGAGCGGCGCCGGATGGTCGGGCATCGGCTCGTGCTGCACGGTTGGGCCAGCACCGTCTCCCGTCCCAACGTCGACCGGCGTCGGGTCGGCCGGTTGGTTGTGCTGCTCCTCGGTGGGCGCTGCTGCGCTGTTGCTGGGCGGGTCGCTGGCGGCGGTGTTGCTGGCGGCATCGTTGGCGGTCTGCTCGGCGAGTTGAGGTGTCTGCGCGCCATGCTCGACGGGGCCGTTCCCGTTGGCGTGGGGGATGCCGTTGGGGATCGCGACCACAAGCGCTACTGCTTGGGCCTGCAGGATCGTCGCGAGTTCGAGGTGGTTCAGCGGCTCGCCGTAGATCCCTTCGCCCAGGTCGGTGAGCCACGTTTCATAGCGAGCGCGGACGTAGCGGCGTCCGTGGCCTTGCTCGTCGAAGTAGGGGTGAAGGTGGGCGTCCTCGCCCTTGGGGAGGCGCAAGTCGTGCTCGCCGGTGCCGCGGAACATGATGATCTCATCGCACGCGTATAGGCACTGGCCGGGCCCGAACTTCCTTCCGGCCCGCTTGTATGCCTGGGCGCGAGCGTTCATCTCCGCGCCGGCGCGGGTCGGCGCGACGCCCTTGCCGATATCAGACTCGGTCTTTCCGAACACGGTCAGCGAGGCTGACACCTCGCAGTACCAGCGGGTCTGTTCACGGTTGCCGTTTTTGGCCTCCGCGGTCTTGGTGAACTCGTGGCCCCACTGGCGTCCGCATATGAGGTTCAGCCGGTCCATCAGGGTCTCGCCGATCGAGAACAACGCGATCGTGCACGGCAGGTTCGCCTTCTTCGGGGCGCTCTGCACCTTCGCCCAAACCTGGCTAGGCATGTATGGGCGGCGCAGCAGCGGGTAGGCCTCCTCGTAGCTGCTGGCGGGCAGCGTGATCGTAAGCGCCTGATCGCTCATTGGTTGCTCCTTTGGGGTGTGGGGAGCGCAGGGCTCCCGGGCTGGTCTTGGGTATTGGGGGTGCGCTACCGGGGCCTTGTGAGCTGCGGAGGCGGCCTGGTGGGTGCTTTGGGTTGGGTGGCGAGCGCCTGGGCGATGAACGGGCTTGGCCCTGAACGGCGGCCTTCGCGGCTCATCGCGTAGGAGAGGATCAGCACCCGCGAGGGCCTGGTGAACAGCACGTAGGCGACCCTGCGCTCCTCTTCGATCGCGCGCTTGGTGCGGGCGCGGTAGGACGGGAACGTGCCGCCCTCGAACCCTGCGGCGATGACAACCTGCCACTCCAGTCCCTTCACGGAGTGGATCGTGGAGAGCGTCACTCGTCCGCCCTTGTTCTGCGCGTCAACGTCCGCGCGCCCGGCCAGGACCACATCCTGCAGCCACCCGGCGAGCGTCGGCACGTCCGTTTGGCGCTCGTAGGTCTCGGCCGCTTCGCGGAGCGCTTCAAGGCGCGAGAACTGCTGCTCTGAGTTCTCGCCGGCTAGCAGCGACTCGGCGACCCCCAACGGCATCCGTATGACGTCGTAGGTGATCTCGCTCACAGACTCGCTTGCAAGGCGTCTGGTGAAGGCCAGCATGTCGTGCGCGAAGCGGCGAACGTTCTCCGCTTGGTCTGAGCGGACCTCGCCGATCAGATCGACGGCTACTGCCGCCTCGAGCAGCGTCAGGCGGTGGCGCTTGGCGTAGCCGATGATCTTCGCGGTCGTCTTGTCCCCGACTCTCGGGCGGATCGAGAGTGCACGGATGAAGGCCTCCTCGTTGCGAGGGTCAACGAGCAGCCGCAGGTGCGCGAGGGTCGTCCTGACCTCCTCGTGGCGGAAGTAACCGCGTGGCCCGACCAGCTCGTACTTGATGCCGGCAGCCGCGAGTGCGTGCTCAACACGTTCGACTACTTTCTTGTTGCGGGCGAGGACCGCGATCTCCCTCTCAGGGATGCCTTCCTCGATCAGCAGCTGGATTCGCGCGGCGATCTGCTGTGCCTCATCCCGGTCGCTCGCCGATGATTCTGCGCGTGGGTGAGGTCCGGTCTGGTCCTCGCTTGCGGCTTGCAGGATCATCGGCCGCTGAACCTCGTTGAGCGCGATCAGGGTGTTCGCCGCGGCAAGGATCTGCTTGGTGTTGCGGTAGTTGCGTTGCAGGGTGATGATCGTCGCGTCGGGGTATTCCTTGTCGAAGTCCAGGATCAGCCGGACATCCGCGAGCCTGAACCCGAAGATCACTTGCTTGTCATCGCCGACCGCGAGGAAGTCATTGGCGGCGAGCAGCCGCAGGAACCTCGCCGCAACTGGGTTGGTGTCCTGGTACTCGTCAACGAGGAGGTGGCGGAATCGCTCTTGGTAGGCGCCCAGGATCTTCGGGTGGCCACGCAGCACGTGCACCGTCAAGCGCACGAGATCGTCGAAGTCCAGCGCGTCAGCGAGCCTGAGCTCGCCTTCATAGGCGCCCCACGCGCGGGCGATGATCCGGCTCACCTCATCAGTGGCGAACATCGCGTATTCCTGCAGGGAGACGTCGTGGTTCTTGCTGACCGAGATCTCCCTCAGCACCGCCTCGGGGCCGATCTTGGCCTTCTCCGGCTCAGACAGCGCGCGTGTGATGATCCGCCGGGTGTCCTCCTTGTCATAGATCGAGAACCGCGGCGTGCGCCCGATGAGTTTCGCGTGCGCCCTGAGTATCCGGGCGCAGGTCGCGTGAATCGTGCCGACGGGTATCCGCTCCGCGGTGTCGCGCCCGCACAGGTAACGCAAACGGGCGAGCATCTCCACGCGTGCTTCGTTGGTGAGCGTGATCGGCAGGATCGACTCGGGCTCAACGTCGAGCACCTCGATCAGATAGGCCGCTCGGTGCGTGACGATCCGCGTCTTGCCCGTTCCCGCACCAGCGATGATGAGCGTGTTACCGGCCGGCTGGGTGACGGCCGCCCGCTGCTCGGGGTCCAGTCGCTCAAGGGACTTCAGGCGCACCTTTCGCCGAGGCTGGCGTGCCCCGCCCGCAGACGCCGGCTGGGGTGTAGCTGGCATAAGGGCCACGCTCCTTTCCTGGGGTGGCGGGGTTTTGCAAGCTGCCGGCTCAGGCTGCGATCGGGGCCGGCCGGGATGCCGCGATCGGCTCCTGGCGGCCCAGCGCGTTGAGTGCTTGGCGTTCAAGCGCCCGGACGTGCGAGCGGGAGCGTTTGAGGCGCCGCGCGGTCTCGGTGATGCCGCACACCTCGCCGCT
>Ga0181522_10000846_pt1 | contig 20280 bp, 16 predicted proteins | sample PEATcosm2014_Bin_27_FD_121103 | JGI IMG/M metagenome (GOLD analysis project Ga0181522, IMG submission 121103) | Peatland microbial communities from MTU Mesocosm Facility, Houghton, MI, USA - PEATcosm2014_Bin05_10_metaG | ecosystem: Environmental > Terrestrial > Soil > Wetlands > Peat | place... | reverse complement strand
GAGCTGCAAGCGCAATCGCAGTTGCAGGCGTCGCTGGCCAATTACCGCCAGGCGATCGGCGACGACCCGAAGAGCCTGTCGCCCGTCGCGCCGCTTTCGCGGCAATTGCCGAGGGCGCTGCCCGATGCGATCGCGATTTCGCAGCTCGAGCATCCCGCGATCGTCGCGATGCTGCATGGCGTCGACGCCGCGGTTTTGCAGGTGAAGATCGCCGAAGGCGCGCTCTATCCCACCGTCGGCGTCACCGGACAGGTTCAGAAGCGGTTCGACGTCGCCGGCGACCCGGTCGGCAGTCAGACGCTCACCGAGTCCCTGATGGGACAGATCACCGTGCCGATCTGGGATGGCGGCGCGACTTACGCCGGCGCGCGCCAGGCCAAGGAGCAGCTCGGCCAAACCGAGCTGCAGACCGACTTGCAGCGCGACAAGGTTCGCGCCGCGGTGGTCGCCGCCTGGGGCGCGAACGAGAATTCCAGCGGTGCTTTGCGCGCCGCGGCTTAGCCCGCTCAAGGACAGCGACGCCGGTCGCTCGCCGGAAATCAGAATGCTCATGTCGGCGCAACGTCCCGTGGCTCCTGAAAACAAACTTGGGCTCAGCCTCGCCGGAAATCAGAAGCCCTCTCGTGAATTTCTCGCCGAACGTGGGCTCGCGCTTCATTACCCATTGATCTTTAGAGGTACCGCTCTCGCTATATTGGAACTGTAAGTGTCAGATCCGACTGCCAATTTACTTAGAGTCAAATCATGGCTAGCATGTCGAAGCGCTCGAATACGCGAAGAGTTGGGGATTGCCATGCCTGAGAATAGCCACGCCATCGAACTCGCGGCGCAAATTGCGTCGGCGTACGTTTCGAACAACTCGGTCCGGGCGAGCGATTTGCCAATTCTATTGGGCGACATCCATGCGGCGCTCGTTCGCTTCTCATCGGGATCGACATCCCTTGCAGCGGAGTCCGCGAAGCCAACGCCTGCGGCTACCGTGAAGAAATCGGTCACGAAGGACTATCTCGTTTGCCTTGAGGATGGACGGAAGTTCAAGTCGCTGAAACGCCACCTACGCTCGGCGCATGATCTAACGCCCGAACAATACCGCCAGAAGTGGGGCCTTCCGAGTGACTACCCGATGACCGCGCCGTCATATTCGAAAGTGCGGTCCGCGCTCGCTCGCGATTTGGGACTCGGGCGGCAAGGGCATGGGACCACGCGAGGATCCGGCGCGGTCACGTGAGCGTGTCGAGCGATTGACTCGATGCGATAACTTCGTCGCAAGGTGATGGCGCGGCGCCGCAATCGTTGACGATGGAGCGCCATTTCCTCCGCGCCGCGCGGTCCAGATTTCAGACTGTGGTCGCGTCGTCTGACATCCCGATCGCACTCGAATCGCGGGGGGGGGGCAAATGCTCGTCCCGCCCGCTTGCGCTCAATCGTCAAGCTTCACAAAAACGAACGCAGCTTCATCCTGATAGATTTCTTTCCAGTGGGGCGACCGTGAGAGTTTGGCAATCCCGGCCGAACCAGGCATCAACAGCGCCCAGGTCACGTGGTATCGATCCAGCAATTGAAGAAAGGGCGCGTCGTCTGAGCCGAGTTCCGCGTCGTGCGTCTTCTCAAACAGTCCGTTAAAATACAACTCCGCTCGTCCGTCCATGAACGTCTTGACGCCGGCAAAGATCAAATATCCCCCGAACATGTAGTCGTTGAACACCGGTCCGGACGCGCCGTACTCGCGGGCGGCTTCCAGCGCCGCTGACGGCACGAGATTCGGTGGGGGAACTGGACGCGGACCGAGAGCCAAGACGCCGATCACCGCCGCGATCGCAGCGCCGACCGCAATTGAAGCGCGTCTCTGCACGGCCGCGCTCGGCGCCTCTCCGCGCGAGGCGAAGCGCCGAAAGCGTTTCGCAACCGGCCCCGCAAGCGCCGCTGACGCCACAATCCCGAACAGCGAGAAGAATCGGACATGCCTAAGCATCAAACCGCCGCAAACCAGAAGCGGCAGCACTCGAGCCCTGCTGACGCCTGAAGCCAGGACGATGGCCAAGCTGCCGATCAAAAACGCGGCGCCGTAGGCGCCATGAAGGGTAAACCCCGCCGGCTGCCACTCGTTGATGTAGTCGGTCGCCTTTGTCCCCGCGATCTGCATCGACACCAAGAGAGGCTCAAAGCCGTATGGCGTCAGTCCGGTCGCCGCAGCAGCGCCGAGGGTCACAATCGGCCACCTTACCAATTGGCGAGAGCGCTCTTCCGGGCGCGCTGAGACAATGGCCTCAAACCCAAACAAAGCAGACAGGATTATCGCAATGGGAAAGCTCGCGTGAACATTCGCCCAAAGCGCCACGAGCGGAATAAGCCACCATGGCGTGCGCTTGCGCTCAACGGCGTCCGTCAGCCCGCAAACACACAAGGTCAACAGTAAATAGTAGAAGATCTGCGGTCGCGCCAGCAGGCTGTTGACAGTCAGCGAGACGCTGACCAACGTCAATGTCAAGGCGACAATTGGCTCGAGACGGCGCTGAAGCCAGGAGAAGAGGACGGCGTAAGATGTCGCTGCTACAACCGCCGTAAGCAGGGTTACGCCGGGCCAGCTTCCGAGCGCGTAAGCGCCGTAGAGCATGAGCTGGGAAAGCCATTCCTTCGCAATCCAACGTGCGCCCCCCAGCGTGTGTGAATATTGGTCGACGGTGGGCAGCTCGCCGCTTTGCCAAATGCTTCTTCCGACAACGATATGCCAATACGTGTCCTGATCGTGCAACATACGTTGCGCATTGAATTCCAGGTAAGCGACGAACACGAGAAATAGAATTGCTGAATACTTCGCGTGAATCGACCAAGCGACGGTGATTTCCGCCTGGTCGCTCTCCCGTGGAGACAATTCGCTTTTCGCCAAGTCACTCATCAAAGTGGCTCAAATCGAATTCTAAACCGCTGCTCTGTGTATGTTCTATGACGCAGGCGAGCGGAGAATCAAGCTCAAGCGGCAAACAGTCGTGCGAGATCGTTTACGGTGACAGCGAACATCAAGGCCGCCACGCAGGCTAAACCGGCGCGAAGGCCGAATTCTTGCGCGCGCCGGGTCGGATCAGTCGGAAGTTCTCCGCATCTGACGACGCAACTGCGCCAAGTCGTCCCAGTCGTTGCGATCCGAACGGAGTCTCGACCGCGGTCGCGATCGGCGTTGCGATAAGGGTTATCTCGTGACCCGCGCGCTCGACGCCGAAGCGGATCGGCTCGCCCGGCCGCAAACTGACGAAAACAAAGAGTTCGTCGAATGCGCCAATGGGCCGGTCGTTGACGCTTCTGGCCAGATCGCCTGGCGATAAGCCTGCAGCCGCTACCGCGCCGCCAGGGAGAACGGCCCCAATGCGCGGCGCGACAAACGTATCGCCGACGCAATAGGCGAGAGCGGAAAAGACCAGGTCCGCCGACAGGAGATTGGCGAGCGGCCCAGCGAACACAATCGCGGCTCGCGCCGCCAGTAGGCTCCCGGCGAATGTTTGTTTGCGCTTGGCCTCGGTCATCCGCGTCAGCGACTCGGCGTCGGGCGCACTCGCGGCGTTACAGTCGCCCATCCCTCGGAAATCGCACCAGAGATTGCGTCCACTCGGATCGCTCCAATCTTAACGGCCGCTTACGAGAAGCGTGGCGAGGCCCTCGATGTCGCGCGCCGCGCCAAATGTGTTTTCGACAAACACAGCCGATCGAGGTCGGCAGGTCCCCTGCTCAAACGGGGTAGAGCCAAAGGCCAATAACTGCAAATTGTCGCGTTAAGGTTAATGAATGGTAACTCGAGCCATTGACATATACACGGTGTTGTGAAGGATTTGATAACCGAAGGTTCGTGCGAACTTTCTTAGAGACGTGGGAGCGCCCGCACTTTCAATTGGAAGTTCCTGTGGCCGGCTTTCTAAGCGGAATGTCAGGGGGGCTTTCTTCGCCGGGTGTGAGCGTCGGAACTCTTGAGTAAGGAGTACGGGTATGAAAAAGGCTCTGACTATTCTCAATCGGTTTCGGAAGGACGAAGATGGGGCGGCTCTCGTTGAGTATACCGTCCTCCTCGGCGTCATGCTCGTCGCCGTGATTGCGATTATCGTCGCGGTTGGGAAGTGGGTTTCCTCGGAATGGGTCGCGCTGAACGCGAACCTGTAAGCAAGATTGCTTAACGAGAGACCCGGCGAGAACAGAAAAGCAGGAGCGACCCGATTGCGAGCTTGGCGGCGTATCGCGCAAGCGAAGAGTGGCGCTTAGGCAAGCAATCGAGGCGCAGAGTCGCGCCGATGCGATATCGAGTGAGGGTGGCGTTGCGAAATGGGCGCGCCGCCTGAGCTTCGGAGTGTCGGCATCGGCGCGACGACTGTTTAGGACGAAGCGGTTCGGGTTGGCCGCTCCGTCCGGCGCCGGCAAACAAATTGGCGTCGGTGGTTGGACGATCTCAAACAACCGAGTCCGCCGCGGTCCTATCAGGCGTGGGTGCTGCTGCCGGTCATGTCGTCTTTACCCGAGCGACTGGGAGGGAAAGAGGATCGTCACAATCGCGCTTGAGGCCTTCCTGACGTCACATGTAGGCGACGCCTGACGGGTACGGAGCAGTCTGATGCGTTCCACGACAAGCCTTTTCGTGCTGATTGCCGCACTCTTGATGGGCGGCTTGGCGGCGTTCATGGCGCGAAGTTGGCTTGCTAGCCAAAGCGTCAACGTAGTCGCGTTGCCAGACGGCCAGATCGTCGTTGCGAAATCGGCGCTGGCGTTCGGCGCGACGATCACGGCTGACAACGTCACCGAAATCTCCTGGCCGTCAAAGACATTGCCGGACGGGGCGTTCTTGAGCGTCGATCAGCTCCTCCAGGGTGGCCGGCGTGAAGTGTTGACGCCGTTTGTTCGCAATGAGCCGATTGTGTCCTCGAAGGTGACTGCGCCCAATCAACGCGCGTCGTTGTCAACGACGATTGGGGACGGCAAGCGCGCGGTGACGGTCGCCGTCGATGACGTGCGTGGCGTTGCGGGCTTCATCTTCCCGGGCGACTATGTCGACGTCGTGCTCACCCGCATCAACAACGGCGCCGGGGATAAGGATTTCTCCGAGGTCATTTTGCAGCATATCAAGGTGCTTGCGATCGATCAGACCTCGGAAGAGCGGCAAGACAAGCCGACAGTCGCAAAGGCTGTGACGGTCGAGTTGACTCCCGAGCAGTCGCTCAAGATCCTGCTCGCCGCCAGCACGGGGAAATTGTCGCTGATCTTGCGGCAATCGTCCGAAGACGCCGTTGCGGGCGACGTCCGAGTGACCGATGTCGACTTATTCGGTCCGCAGAGCGATCCGCCGCCGCCGGCCGCCGCGCCGCCGGCGAAAGTCGTCCAGTCGGACGGTCCGCCGCCGCCTCCCGGGGTTGACCCGAACGTGCGCACGGTCAACGTCGTGCGGTCAATGAAATCTCAGGATTATCTCGTACCGCGCAATACGGACTGATTGTGAGACGCCGCCTGGATTGCCTGGAGCGGGCAACGCGCCGCCTCGCCGAGCGACAAAGATCGCCGAAGGCGTCGGTTGGCTTTGACGCGAGGGCCGACGGCCGAGTACAATTGAATCGATCGATCCGCTGGCAAGTCAGGCCGTTCGGCCCGAGGGGAGATGTCACGGTCGGGGTCCACGGGGCGACAATTGACTTTGACGTCAATGCAAGACTGGGCTCGACGGGATGATGGGTCCTGGGCTGGGGAGGCCGGAGATGGTTTGGGGGACCGAGTTGCGTCTTTCTGTCTGCGACGTTGCGTCTGAGGGCGCACGTAAGGCGCGGCGCCCTCGCGGCGCTTTCAGACTATGCGCGGCGGCCTCGCTTGTCTTAGGCGCGTTTGGCCTCGCCGGCGGCCCGGCGTTCCCCCAACCCGCGGAGGTCGTCGACAGCGGGGCCCCGGTGCGACATATCGTCGTTACGGTCAACAAGTCGCGCACCCTGAGATTCTCGCAACCATTCTCAACCGCAGTCGTGGGCGCGACCGAGTTCGCCGATGTTCTGCCGATGACCGACACCACGCTCTACGTGCAAGGCAAGAAGGCCGGCACCACCAATGTCTCCGTGTTCGGTCCCACCAAGCAACTCGTGGAAGTGGTCGACCTCGAAATCACGCCCGACGTCGGGTCGCTGCGTGGCCGAATTGAAGCCAGCACGGGCAGCCGCGGCATCAGCGTCGGGGTCGTGAACGGAAAGATCGTCCTCGGCGGCGTGGCGGCCGACGCAGTCGCTGCGGCGCGCGCGATTGACGTCGCGAAGGCGCTTTTGCCGGACGGCGATGTCGTCAACGCGATGAAGGTCGCACCCTCGCAACAGGTCATGTTGAAGGTGCGAATCCTCGAGGTCGACCGCGACATCGATCGCGATCTCGGGGTTAACTGGTCGGGCGGCGGCAAGACTCGCTTCGCTACCGGCACGGGCACCGTCGGCGTACCGGCGTCGGGCACCTTCCCGGGAGCGAGCGCGTCGGATGCGCCTTTCGGCACGGTGCTGGCCAACATCGTCAATACGCACGGAATCGACATCGACGTCCTGCTCACGGCGCTCGAGGGCCGAAGTCTCGTCAAGAGCCTCGCCGAACCTAATCTGGTTACGCTGACGGGAACCCAGGCGAGTTTCCTGGTGGGCGGCCAAATTCCGGTGCCGACGGTTCAGCCCGGCGCGTCTGGCGGCGCGCCGACCGTCAGCGTGCAATATCAGCCGTTCGGAGTGCAGTTGAAGTTCACGCCGACCGTGCTCGAAGACGGCCTCGTCGATATGCGACTCGATCCTGCGGTGACCGCCGTCGCGCCAACCGGTGCGGTGCTGGTCAACGGAACGACCATTCCTCAGCTGACCGACAGAGAAGCCCATGCAACGGTCGAGTTGCGCGACGGCCAGAGCTTCGCGCTCGCCGGCCTGCTGCAAGCCGACGACAACCAGGCGTTCTCGCAGCTTCCCTACATCGGCAGCATTCCGATTCTCGGCGCGTTGTTCCGGTCGGAGAGCTACCAGAAGGCCGAGACGGAACTCGTCATCATCGTGACTCCGCATCTCGTCAGGCCGTCGCCGCCGAATGAACATCTGGCGACGCCCTTCGACGAGACTTTGCAAGCCAACGACGTCGACTTCTTCCTGATGGGCGCGACCGAACGCAAGAAGAAGTACAACGACTACGTGACGAGCGGCGGCGACCTAAAGGGACCATACGGCTACCTGCTCGATTCGAATTGACGCGGACGGGGTGCAGCGGCCAGCGGAGGGGAAACGATGAGCCGGCGAACTACTCCATGGGGATTCCTGATATTTGCGCTTGGCGTCGCCACGGCGCTGGCCGGCTGCTCGCCGGGCGACCCGTTCGACAATCAATTCGCCCAATATGGACGAAGGAGTCTGACGGTCGAGCCGACCGCCGGCAACGCGGTCGCGGCCAATGCGGCGATCGAGACGATCGATCCCTGGCCGCGCCACGCCTACAATAAGTCCATTCCGGGCAACGGGACTTTGACGGTGGCGGCTGTCCGAAAATATGAGTGCGGGCCGGACACGTCGACCGGCGCCAGCCAGACCCAGTCCAGCACAAGCGCCACGGGCCCCGGGAGTTCGACGACGACGTCGACGACGGCCGCTGTGACGACGAACAATTGCAAATAGCAAACGGCCGGGAGAGCGATGGTTGCGCGCCCGGCGCAGAAGACTGAACAGGAGGTTGAGGGAGCCCAGTTGCAAGGGCGAGCGCGGCGAAGACGTCCAAGGGGCGTTGCGGACCCCTGGAGCGTCGGAGTCGGGCGCGCTGCGGTCAGGGGAGACAAACGTGGATTGAGCGTCGGAACGGGATTGACCTTCGTTCGGGCGCAAGCGGTTCGTCGATGCGGCGGTTAGCGACGCTCAAACTGGGCAATTCTGAGCGGCAGATGCGCCGATGTTCCAATGTAGCGTGATGGGAACACAAATATGCTGAGCCGAACGCTAGCTCGTCGAGTCTACCATCAGATTCACGAGTTCATCCGTGACGAGGACGGCGGCCCGCTGGTCGAGTTCACCATTCTCGCGCCGATGTTTTTCATCATCATGTTCGGCGTCATCGAATGGGGAAACATCTTCTTCGTCGAAAACAATATGCTGATCGCAGCGAGGGGGGCGGTGCGCGCCGCTGCAGTCGGGACCATCGCCAACACCAGCACCGCAGCGATCTCCGCGGCTTGCGGCACGAAGGCAAGTCCGACGGTGCTGACGGGCAATCCCTACACCTACACTTTCACTTACAGCACCAATGTGAATTGCACGGGTGTGTCGAATTCGGCGAGCCCGAGCTGGGGCAACGTCACGCTGCAGATCACTACGCCGCTCGCCAAGGTGTCGCTACTCAACTACCTCAATATGATCGCTCCGGCCACGAACCTGTCGGTTAGCGCCAGCATGCAGCAAGAGTATGTGTGTCCCGCCGCTGCGCCCACCCCCACAGCGGTTTCGCAGAAATGCTGAGATTTAGGATCGTCCCGCAACAGACGTATCGGAGGCGAGATAGCCATGGCAACGCAACGCACGGTTCAAGCGTCGATCAAGGCCTGGGCCAAGGACGAGCGCGGCGCGATGGGCATCATAATGACGGCGATGCTGCCGATCGTCATCGGCTTCGCCTCCTTCGCCGTCGACGCCCCATACATTTACGCCAAGCAAAATGCGCTGCAGCTCGCCGCCGACGCGGCGGCGCTTGCCGGCGATCAATGGGTCGGCTCATATGCCTATAGCGGCAGCGGCTCCTCTCTGAGCACGCCGTGCACCGGCGCTTCGCCACCGACGTTGTGCACGTATGCGCAAGAACTGGCGGCGGTGAACACCGGCGGCACGGCGGTATGGAACAGCAAGACGAGCACGTTCACCATCACCTGGGGGAAGGACGGAACGATCCTCCAGAAGGCGGACATCGTTGTCGGCTATTGGAGCAGCGCGGGAACCTTCACGGCGTTCACCAACGCCTCGGGCCAGATCGCCAACGCGCTCCAAGTGACGACCCGGATGACCTCGGCCAACGGCAACCCAATCAGCCTGTTTTTCGCCGAGACGCTGGGCTTCATCGGGCGCGCGGCGGGTCTCAAGAATTTCAGCCTCACCGCCAGCGCCACCGCCGCGTTCACATCGACCAACTTCGGCGCCAACGGCTCCCAGACGAACGCAGTGTCCGATTTGATCGTCGTCTCGGATATATCGGGTTCTTTCAGCTCCACGCTCAGTCAAGCGAAGACTGCAATGACGCAATGCGTCAAAGATTTCGCGGTGACGGGCAATTCGAATTCGATGTTCGGTCTGACCCTGTTTACTGGCAGTTCGCCGCAAGGCGCCGTCGCTGCGAATTCGCCGACGGCGCCAGCAGGCGGTTGGGGGCCGCAAGGCTGGACATCCTCGCAATTGACGGGATCAGCAACAACCAGTCCATACACAGCGCTTACGTCGGCGACGTCCAACAATTTTCAGACTACGCTTAATACGGACGTGAACGGTATCACCGATTGCAGTAGTTTCGGAGGCAGTTACGCTCAATATTCCTGCAGCGGATCGAACATCGCCGCAGGAATGCAGTCGGCGATCAATCAATTCTGTCCGGCGAGCGGCTGCGCGGGCGGCACACTTCAAATGGTAATTATCACCGACGGCGTTCCCAATTGCAGCTATGTCGAACCCAACACAAATGGGGGCGCCACAAGCAAAGGGAATTGGGGCACGAGCACGATCACCGGCCAGAACTGCCCGGCGGGCCAAGTCTGGAACGGATTTAATCGCTCGGGGCAACTCATACAGGAGACAAGCGCTCAGACCAACGCCGGGGACGTCCAGCTTCTGACAGACGCGCAGAATTTGGCCACTGCCGCGGGGAATCTGGGCATTACCGTCAGCACAATCTATTACTCTGGAGAAAGTGGCCAAGGCGGGGGAAACACCGTGGATCCCAACAGTTCTACCGGGCAGACCTACGCACAGGAACTAGCGGGGCTGACCACACTGGCAAACACGGCGCTGACGAAGAAACTCGGCGTGAACGCCTTGTCGGGCCAATTCTTCAATGAGCCCACCGGCAGCAATCTCACCACTGACATGCAGCAGATCTGCGTCGGCGGGGCGAACGCCAACCGGCCGCGGCTCGTTATTTGAAGGGGCCCGATTATCGAAGGACCAACGTCCGATCGCGCCTGGCGAACCTGCAGGCGGACGGCGTCGGGCGCCCGTCGCTCCCTGCGGGAAGAGCGACTCCGAATGACCCTCGGCAAGCCGAGGATTCAGGGATACGTCGGCGGCGCAAATTGCGATTGCCGATCTCATTCGGCGGGGAATGAGGGAGTCCGGCGATCACGCGCGATTTGCTGAGATTCTGCGCCGGGCGCCAAGAAGAGCGCGCCAAAGGCGTAACGCCGCTGCGCGGCTGCCGTATCGGCGCGAGAGGGGTTTGCCATCGCCACTATTCGTCGGGCGGGACGCGTGCGGCGCTCTTGACCAGACGGAGGGGCGAAGGCCTATACCCAGTGGCGACGAGTTGTTACTTTTGCGAGGGATTATGTCTGCCTACCTTCTGCAAGCCGGCGTCGATCACGAAAGGCTCGATGCGGTTGAGAAGAAGCTGAAGTCTTCCATTCCCGATTTGGTTCGCGTCGCTTCCGTCGAGGAGGCGCAAAGGCGATCGGCGGGCGCTGGCGACGCGCGGGCCTATATTCTCCTCGTCGCTCCTTCGACGGAAACCGAATATTTCAACAAGCTCATTTCGACCATCCACCGCTATCGCGGCAATGTCTTCTTCATCTTGATCAGCGGCGAAATTTCCGCGAGCCACTACAAGCAGCTGATCCAAGGCGGCAACGCCGACTGGGCGAGCGAGAACGGGCTGCCGACAGAAGTCCTGGATATTGTCGCGCGCGCCGACGCAACGCTCGCACCGGGTTTGGTCGCGGCCAAACGACCGGTGGTTACCTCTTTTGTGCCCAGCGCCGGAGGAGTCGGCAATTCAACGCTCGCAATCGAAACGGCCGTGCAATTGGCGGGAAGCAAGACGACGAAGGGCGGCAAGGTTTGTCTGATCGACCTCGATTTCCAGGGCAGCCATGTCTGCGACTATCTGGATATCGAGCCGCGCTTGCGAATCGATGAAATCATAAACGCGCCACAGCGGCTCGATGATCAGCTCTTTAACGGTTTTGTCAGTCGGCATTCCGACAGCCTGGACGTGCTCGCCGCGCCACGCAACAAGCTTCGCGACCGGAGTCCTTCGGTTGAGGTCGTGTCGGCGCTGTTCGATCTCATCGCCAGGCGCTACGTTCAGGTCCTCGTCGACCTGCCGCTTGAGCGCGAACCGTGGACGGGTCCAGTGCTCGCCGCCAGCCAGGGCATTCTCGTCGTCGGCGGCAACACGATTCCGGGGCTCAGACAGATCGCCGAAACCCTCGTCGCCATTCACAGCGAAGCCGTGACCGCGGCGTCGATACGCGTGGTCATCAACGACTGTGAATTCAATATGTTTGGCCGAGCCAAGCGGCATGACCATGTCAAGCGCGTGCTCCCCAACGAGACTCCGTTCTTCGTTCGTCATTCGCCCGCGGCGATCGAATGCGTCAACACCGGAAAGCCGATGAGTCTCGCGAGACCGTCCGACAAGGCGGTCAAAGACGTCGGCGCAATCGTCCGATTCTGCGCCGGATTGAAACCTGCCGTCGCGCCGGCGACCGTCTGATCCGAGCGCCGCCATTCATCGCTCGCTCGGCGGAGATCCGGGATGAGCGGGTTATCAACCGAGATCGCACCGTCCCGGCGACGTCGACAGCTCTCCGGGTGAGACGAATCCGCCACGGAGAACGTCCCTGGCGACGGGGAGCAAGGGCTGGCGCCGCTACGGAGGGTGGCGGCCGCTAAGCATTGTTCGCAAACATAAGGACGTTTTGCGCGGCGGGATGTTACCCGTCGCTGCGTGCCAGCAGGGATTACACCATTCGCGGCAACCATTTTCGAGCAATTCCGCGCCTTGACCCTGTCCCGTCGATAGCGCTACTTTTAACAAAGTGCGGCGTTTTGTTAGTTGTGGAGTCGCGTCGTGAGCTTTCTCAATCTCGGAGCGTCACGGACGGCCGCTCGACCTTCGAGCCAAGCGAGCGCGTTGACGACCTCAACCGAATCCGAAACGCTGCGTTTGCAGTATTATGCTGATCTGATCGCGCGGCGGCCGGGCCTTCTCGACGAAAAGTTGAAATTGCACGGACGGATCATAGACGAGTTCAACCTTGCGGCGCTTGAAAAACTACCGCCCGAGGAAGTCGCCCGGCAAGTCCGCTCCTATGTCCTCGCTCACGCGATCTCTGAAAATCTTTCGCTCAACCAAAACGAACTCGACATCTTTGCCGAAGAAATCTTGGCGGAGTTGACGGGGTATGGGCCGATCGAGCCGCTGTTGAAGGACCCGACGGTGACGGACATCCTCATCAACACGCACAAACGCTGTTATGTCGAGCGGTTCGGTCGCCTGCAAGAAACGAAGGTTCATTTCAAGGACGAGGCGCATCTCCTTCGCATCGTCAACAAGATCGTCGCCGCCATCGGTCGCCGCGTCGACGAGTCTTCGCCTATGGTTGACGCGCGTCTCCCCGACGGGTCGCGCGTCAACGTCGCCGTGCGGCCAATCGCGGTCGACGGGCCGCTGGTATCGATCCGCAAATTCGCCGAACGGCCGTTCACCATGGACGCGCTTGTAAGCATCGGCACGCTGCGTCAGCCGATGGCGGACGTGCTCGCGGCGGCCGTGGCCGGCAGGGTGTCAACGGTGATTACTGGAGGAACCGGCAGCGGCAAGACGACCTTGCTCAACGCCATGTCGAGCCACATCCCGAATCACGAGCGACTCATCACCATTGAGGACGCGGCAGAACTGCAGTTGCAGCAGCCACATATCGCCCGCCTCGAGACCCGGCCCGCCAACGTCGAAGGCAAAGGCGAGATTCGGCAACGCGACCTCGTGAAGAACGCGCTGCGCATGCGCCCGGATCGCATCATCATCGGCGAATGTCGCGCCGAAGAAGCGTTCGACATGCTGCAGGCGATGAACACGGGCCACGAAGGTTCGATGACCACGATCCACGCCAACTCGCCCCGCGACGCCCTCAAGCGTCTTGAGCAGATGGTTGGCATGGCGGGTATGACGATGACTCAGAGCGCCGTTCGCAGTCAGATCGCTTCGGCGCTGACCCTCGTTGTCCAGGTCCAGCGCCTTGTGGACGGAGCGCGCCGCGTCGTCAGCATCAGCGAGATCACCGGCATGGAGAGCGAAATCATCCAGATGCACGAGATCTTTCGCTTCGTGAAGGAATCCACGGACGCCGAAGGCAAGCTTCACGGCACCTTCAGGGCCACTGGAATACGGCCGAACTTCCTGGCGGATCTGCGCGCCTACGGTATCGAGATCCCCGTCAACCACTTTGACCCCTCGCGAGTCCTGTAAGGAGGGGCGTCGTGAACAAACCAACGATCGTCGCATTCCTGGCCTTTGCGGCCGTCATTCTTGCCGTCGAGTCCCTCTATTGGCTCGTCAAGCAGTTGCGAGGCTCGCAAAAGGCGATCAACCGCCGAATTGCGCTTAGCCAAGGACAGCGTAGTCAGGTTGAAGTGCTCGACATCCTGCGCCGCGAGCGCGGGTTCGCAGATTTCAACAGCGCCACGCTGACCGGCGTGAGCGACTATCTCGTGCAAACTGGCCTGAGAACCTCCAGAACCGCGTTGGCGTTGTGGACCCTCGCAATCGCGGCGGCCACGGCGCTCGCAGCGGCGACGTTGTTTGGCCAAGCATGGCTTCCAATCTTGGCGGGTCTGGCCCTCGCGCCGTTGCTGGTGTTTCTGTATTTGCGGGTCGCGCGGAAACGGCGGATCGCCCGCTTCAGCATGCAGCTCCCTGACGCTCTGGACGTGATCGTGCGCGGACTCCGGGTCGGGCATGCGCTGCCAAAGGCGCTTGATCTCGTAGCCCGCGAAATGCCGGATCCGATCGGCGGCGAATGCGGAATGACGGCCGATGAAATGACATTCGGCCAAGATGTCGTCACGGCGATGAACAACCTTCATCGTCGCGTCGGCATGGAAGATCTGCTGTTTTTGGCGATTGCCGTTAGCGTGCAATCCAGAACCGGAGGCAATCTTGCCGACGTCATTGCGCGCCTAGCCCGGCTCGTGCGTGAGCGCGCCATGGTTCGCCTAAAGATCGCGGCGTTGAGCGCCGAAGGACGAATGTCTGCGTGGTTCCTGAGCGCCATGCCCTTCGTGCTTTTTGCAGTTATTCAGCTTTTGTCGCCGAGCTACTTTGACGCGATCGTCGGAGGCCCGCTCGAAATCCCAGCGTTCGTCTATGGGCTGGGATCCCTGGTGATCGCTAACATCGTGATCTATCGGATGGTGAACTTCAAAGTCTAGGATCGTCAGATGGATGTCACGCTGACCTTGATTGTCGCCATGGCGTTCGCCGCTGTCGCGGGCCTCGTATTCGTTGGCGGCCAATATTACGCCGAGCGCCTGCGCCTCGCGCGCCGCCTGGCCGCGGGCGCTCCGAACGCGGGCGTCGGGCCAAGGGCCGGCGGCGATCTCGGGAACTTTGTGGCGGGAGTCTTCACGGAAGAACGGTTCGGCGTTGACAACGCGCAGCGACAAAAGTTGCGCAGGGAGATGTATCGCGCGGGAATCTTCGGCGACAACGCGATCCGATATTACGTCTTCGCTCGCCTCAGCACGGTCGTTGCGCTCCCGTTGGCGGTCTATTTTCTGATGTCGGCCTTCGTTTCAGGGTTCACTGAGCCCATGGCGCTGGTGTTGGTGGCGATCGCAGCCGTCGTCGGAGTTCTTCTTCCTGACGCCTACCTTGCGCGTCGTCGCCGCAAGCAGATGGAAGAATACCGACTTGTTTTTCCCGACCTTCTCGATCTGATCACGATCTGCATGAGCGCTGGCCTCAGCGTGGAGGCGTCGTTCGAGCGGTTGCGCAGCCAAATGAGCAAACGGAGCCCGGCGCTCGGTTTCAATTTGGAGCTCATGGGCGCCGAGATGCGGGCGGGGCGAGGCTCAATCGATGTTTACGAAGCCCTGGCGGATCGCCTGGGAATTGACGAAGCCTCGGCCTTCGTAGCGCTGCTGCATCATTCGGTGGAACTGGGCGGAGACGTTGGCGAGTCCCTGCGCGTGTTCAGCGAGGAGATGCGCGAGAAGCGCATGCTGCGTGCAGAAGAGGCCGCCAATAAGTTGTCGGTGAAGATGATCATCCCGCTAGCGCTAGGCATTTTCCCCGTGATTCTGCTCATCGCGCTGCTACCGATCCTCCTCAGGCTGGAAGGCGTTCTCTACGGCCATTAACGGAGTCGACAGCGCGCCGCAGGGGCGCGCGTAGCGCGATCAGGCATGCTTGCGACGGGCGCGCGGTTCCCTGAGCGTAAGAAAATCCACACCGCCGGCCAGGACATAAAACCGGCGGCAAGCCAGAAGGCCGCGATCAAGCGAGCGACGCGGTCCGCTGTAACGCTTGCCTTTGGTGCGGTCACCGCACTCGATACCCTTGGCGCAGTCCCGCCCGTGCAACGCCGAGCGCGTCTGGCAAGAGCCGCCGGCCGCCGCACTGCGCGAAAATGACGCGAACGCCCGAACGCGGAATTTTGATCGACGGATCAATGCTTTTGTTCCGCTTGTGGGGGGAGGGGCTGAGATCCTGGTCACGGCGTTTCGCTTCTTACAGTGTGGAGAGGGGAGGCGGACCAGGCGAGTGGTCGCCGGGCCTTGCGCACGGACTTCCTCCTGCAGTCGTCACCGAAATTCCCCGACAGGTCGTGACGCTATTGCAACACTGCGCCCGAATCCGCCAATACGGCTGCTGCAAGCAGAATAGCCATATGGCGTCGGAAGGTTTAGGTGTAAGGTTTAGCGAAAGTTCTGAGTGCTTGCCTTGCTCTTCCTGGGGAGACGGAGGAGCGAGGGTTTGGCATTGCCGTGGATTCAATTCGGGCGCGTCCGATCAAGGGCGCCGCTGCGCAAGAGGGGCGCGGCTCCGGCCGCCGCAGGTGAGAACCGAGATGGCGAACACAAGCTCGCGATGGCGATGGGGCCGAATTTTGAGCGCGCGCACGCTGGCTATCGCCACTCTGACGCTCGGGCTGGCGGCGTGTCAGGAAATCGGCGGGGTCGGAGATTTGTCGACCGCGAAGCCGGCCGTCGATCCGGTCACCGGCGAGGATCCCGGCGACGTGAAGTACTTTCCTTCCGACGAGCCACTGCGTCTCGGGATGCAGCGATTCAAAGAAGGCAATTTTGGCTTGGCGGAGCAGTATTTTCAGGATGCGGCCGAAAAGTCGCCGAAGGACGTCTCGGCTTGGCTGGGTTTGGCCGCCAGCTACGACCGACTTTCGAGATTCGATCTCGCCGATCGAGCATATGGTTCTGCGATCAAGCTGGCCGGCAGAACGCCGCGGCTCCTGAACAACGAAGGCTATTCTTACATGCTGCGTGGGGACCCAAAAAAGGCTCGCGCCTTGTTTGAGGAAGCTCTCCGCCGCGATCCCGACAACCAGACAATTTTGAATAACCTCGCCCTCCTCGATTCGAGCGCCAAGTACGTTTCCCACGAAGGCGAATGACCGGGTAAGCGAGACCGCGGCTTCAGTCATTGCGGGCAAATCGCGATCACAATGCCGCCGCCACACCACGCAACGGGACATGATCCCGGTCGACACGAATCGACGCGGATTCATTCGAGGATGTCTGCTCGTCGCTGACGCGCGGGCTGTCCCTCCGCGTTGGGGAACGACGGCGCAGGCGGCGCCTCAGCGCGTTCGAACTGCGCGCCTTCGCTACAATTAGAAGTCATTTTGGCGGCGAAAGATCGAGATTCGGTGTCGCCGCGGCCCTCGCGCCAACCCTGCCGTTCCAATGGTCCGACGGCTTGAGCGTTGGCGGCGCTATCCCGGTTACTTTACATTCGTTGGACGGGGCGAATCGAACCGGTACGAGGCCATTGTGGGGGAGCACGATTCAACCCGTTCCAACCGCAGCGGGCGAACGGGACCGCCGGGAAGGATTTACGTCGTCGCCGGCGTCGCAATCGGCTTCGTCGTCCTGACCTTGAGCGCAGCGTTGCTTTGGGCCGGGGGTCAGCAACTCTCGACAGCGACCCGCGATCCGTACGCCCAGCTGAGGCTGTTTGGCGAAGTCTTCGAGAAAGTCAGCGACGACTACGTCGATAAGCCGGACGAGGCGAAGCTGGTGCACACCGCGATCAAGGGAATGTTGGCGTCGCTTGATCCGCACTCGGGGTACGTCGACGGCGACGCCCTGCGCGCCATGGTGTCGATCACGAGAGGAGAAATCGGCGATGTCGGGCTCGAATTCGCCGAGTTGCGTGGCGCGCTGACGGTCGTGAGCCCGATCGACGGTACGTCCGCGGCGCGCGCGGGCGTGCTGCCAGGCGACGTAATCGTCAGGATAGACGGAGTCTCGACACAGGACTTGATGCTCGACGAAGCCGCCGAGCGATTGCGGGGCCCCGTCAATTCAATGGTGCGTCTGACGATCCGCCGCGGGTCGGACGACACGTCCGAACACATCTCGATCATGCGCGACATTGTCAGGGTCAAGCCGGTGCGGTTTCATCTTGAAGCCGGAGACATTGGTTACATCCGGATCGCACAATTCACCGAGATGACAGCCTCTAGCCTCAGAGAAGCGATGGCCGAGCTGCGCGGCGAAATTCCCGACGACGCATTCAGAGGTTACGTGCTCGATCTGCGCAACAATCCAGGCGGCTACGTTGACCAAGCGATCAAAACCGTCAACGCATTCGTAAAGGAGGGAGAGATTGTCTCGACGCGCGGTCGCGCGCCGGGCAGCGACAGGCGTTTCGATGCCCAGCCGGGCGCTGATCTCTCGCGTGGCGCGCCGCTGGTCGTGCTCATCAACGGCGGTACGGCTTCTGCAGCCGAAATCGTCGCGGGCGCCCTGAAAGATCTCAAGCGCGCAACCCTGGTCGGCACGCGCTCCTTCGGCAAGGGCACGGTTCAGACGACCTTACCGCTCGGCAGCGGCGCGTTGAGGCTCACGACAGCGCGTTACTTCACCCCTTCTGGCCGTTCCATCCAAGCGGAGGGGATCGAGCCCGATAAGGAGGTGCTTGAGGAGGTGCCGCCGGCCCTGCAAAGTCAGGCCGAGAGCGCGGGAGAGGCTTCACTTGACCGGCATCTCGCAAACCCCGGCGGTGAAAGGCTGCACACCTCTCAAGCCTATGTGCCGCCAGACCCAAAGGACGACAAACAAATGGCTGCGGCGATCGAGTTGCTGCATGGGATCGCCCGCTCGCCTGACAGTCAGAGTCCCTCGGAACGACAAGTCGACGGTGCTCCTGTCGCGCCGCTTTGATTTGAGGATTCCATCGCGAAAGCGCGTCGGGGCGCGCCCAGACAAATGTCGTTTCGAAGGCGAATTCGCTTCTGCCGTCTCGCGGCCCATTGTTTGGCCATTCGCCGGTTTCGCGAGACTCCGTTGTGCGCCGCCACATAAGTCTTGCGGCATGAATCTCGAAAGTCGCGTAAGACTGGCGCAGCGCTCGTGCGCGGCAAGCTGCGCCCGATTTGGGTAGTGAGGTTCTGGCGTCCCGATGCGCGAAGCTCCGCTTGGGAATTGGTCGATGTCGGCGCGGTCGTGGCTATGGATCTGTTGGTTCGCGTTGGCTTTCGGCGCGATGAACGTCTACGGTCCGTCCGAGGTTGAGTATTCACCGCCAGGCGATCAGCCGCTGAGCGTCGACCAGCGCCCTCAACACAGAACCACACTTGGCGGAATTCTTTACGTTCAACGCGAGGGTGAAGACGTCGACCTATACTTCTCGTACGCAAACGCTTTGCTGGGCCGCCCTTTTGTCGCCAAGTACGTGCGATTGACCGACGAAGGGAAATCGGCCGCGGAGAAAGTCGCAGCCGACGTCGTCTTGCCGACGCGCCCGTTGTGGCCCTGGCGTGACTTTCTCGTCGAATACCCCCCAGCGATGCTGGTCCCTGCGCTGATCCCCGCATTGTGGACATCAAACGTTGACGTCTACTTCCTGTTGTTTAGCCTCGAGATGGAGGCGATGCTGACGTTCGCTGTGTTCCTCGCGGTCTCAACGGCGGATGCGCTGACGCCGGGGAGCGGTCGTCGCGCGATTGCGCAATGCATTCTGCTGACGGCGGCGCTTGGCGGCGTCGCCGTCCGCCGATATGACCCGTGCGTCGCGCTGGCGATTGTAGCTGCGATCCATGGAATGACGACACGCCGCCCGATTCTCGCCGGCGTTTCGCTTGCGATCGGCGTGGCGCTAAAGTTCGTTCCTCTGCTGATGACGCCGATCGTGTTTCTTTGGTACGCGGCGCGAAGGGATTGGCGCGGCCTTCGCTTTTGCGCCGGCGCGGCCGCCCTGTGCCTGAGCGCCACGGGTCTCACTTATGTCGTGATCGCCGGGCCACGCTCCCTAGACTTGTTCGCCTATCATGCCGACCGTCCGCTGCAACTCGAAACGACCTACGGTGCGGTGCTGATGCTACTGAAACAGATCTTTCCGGGAGTCTTGTCGCCAAAATACAGCTTCGGATCCTACAACGTCGTCTCCAGTGCGGAGCCGTTGCTGCGTCACGGAGCAGAGTTCCTTGAAATCGGAGCGATTCTTGTAATCTATTCGATCGCTTATAGGCGAATTCGGGACGCCGTGGACGACCGGAGCAGGATAATCGCAGTGGTCTTTGCGACGAGCGCTTGCCTGGTCGCCTTCATGACCCTGGGCAAAGTCTTCAGCGCGCAGTATCCAACTTGGCTCGTTCCTCTCGGAGCGGTTGCCAGCGCTTCGTCCGCTGGCGGCGCCCGCTGGCGGCTGGCAATCGCCAACGCGTTCACCCAACTGGAGTACACCTCTTTAGAAGAATGCATGGCTCAGTACTTCGCTGGAGCGAGCTACGGGCTGATGATGTCTGTCTTGGGGTTGCTGATTGTGGGGCGAACCTTCGCACTGTGGCGCTGGGTCTTTAAGTTGTTCGCGGATCCCGTCATATTGCTTCCAACGCCGGCAGGTCCGGCGACAACTGACGTACGGCAGGCGAGTCAACGAGAGAGCGCGGCCGGCCACACTGTTTAAGTCGCCGACCAGCGTTGAAAGTTGACTCGCTCGAATCCGTGGCGCCTCGCGTCATGTGGAAGCGATGCTAGAGTTTCACGCCATTGCGATCATAACCGCCGTCGGCGCCGCGGTTGGCGCGGCCATGATCGCCTTCATTCT
>Ga0181522_10000845_pt1 | contig 20291 bp, 17 predicted proteins | sample PEATcosm2014_Bin_27_FD_121103 | JGI IMG/M metagenome (GOLD analysis project Ga0181522, IMG submission 121103) | Peatland microbial communities from MTU Mesocosm Facility, Houghton, MI, USA - PEATcosm2014_Bin05_10_metaG | ecosystem: Environmental > Terrestrial > Soil > Wetlands > Peat | place... | reverse complement strand
TTTCGGTCGGCGAATGTTTTGCCCGGGGGGCAGGTGGCTTCGGCGGTGGCGGCTTGCCAGACTTGGGGATTGCGGACGCGGTATGTAGGAAAAGTCGGCGATGACGCCGCGGGCGAGTTGCACCGCGAAGAGTTCGCGCGGCTTGGTGTCGAGGCGCATTTGGTCACTGCGCAAGGGTGTCCGAGCCAGCAGGCGTTTATCTTGGTGGACGATAAAGGCGAGAGGACCGTTCTTTGGAAGAGGGATGAGCGGTTGACGCTGCAGCCCGCGGAATTGCAGCGCGAGTGGGTTGCGGACGCGCGCGTATTGCACGTGGATGGACACGACACGGTTGCGGCGGTGGTTGCCGCGGGTTGGGCTCGTGAAGCGGGGGTGCCGGTAGTGGCGGACTTGGACGAGCTTTATCCCGGCGTGGAGGAATTGCTGCCGAAGCTGGATTATTTTGTGGCGAGCCGCGATATTCCCGGGCGGCTGACGGGCGAGACGGATTTGCGGAAAGCCTTGCTCGAGGTGGAGAGAAAGTATGGGTGCGTGCTGGCTGCGGCGACTTTGGGTGAAGAAGGAGTGCTGGCCTGGGATGGGACCACGTTTTGGTATGCGGCGGCGTATCGCGTGAAGGTGGTGGACTCGATTGGAGCCGGAGATATTTTTCATGCAGGATTTATTTACGGGTTCTTGCAAAAATGGCCGTTGCAGCGACAATTGGATTTTGCGTGCGCAGCTGCGGCTTTAAACTGCATGGCGGTGGGAGCACGAGGCGGCATCCAGTCGGTTGAAGGCATCGAAAAATTGATGCGGTCGGGCGAGCGGTATAGTTCGGTTTTGAGTCAGAGTTTGAGCCGGTAGGAAAAAGCGCTCGCCAGCTTTCGGGACTCCGGGCAAGCCCTCGGCGGGCGTTCGACTGCGGCGCGCTGGCCAACCTGCCGTTACCAACACGGAAGAGGGACTGTACTTGGAGCTTTCGGCTCTCATTGCGGACTTATACTGTTTGGCGGGGCCGTCCATGTTGCCGAGCAAAGGTTTGTATTTGCCGCCGCTGACGATTCATTGTCCGGCGGACCACTTGCGGATGAGTTTTCGTCCGGGCATGAACGCATACCGGTGCAATTGGCCGGGGTGTCCGGTCGTGTATTCGTTGCAGAATGGCTACTACCGGTTGCCGGAAGAGGGAAGTGTGGTCGCTCGGGAAGCGTTTTATGGGCGTGCAGCGCTTTGCTTATGCGAGAACGATGACCGGCACTGGTTGTACATCGATGATTTCGTGGCGAACCTGCGAGTGCGATTCTGGGTCTGCCCGGTCCGAGGCTGCGGATATGAGGTATCGCAGCGGCTGGAGAAGACATCCGATGGATGGCGGACTTGTGGGTCCTTCGAGCACACCAAGCCAGTACGGATGCGGCGATGAATCCAGGATTCATGGATTGCCATCGCGCAGGAGAGGGATTTCCGGGCAGGCGGCGGTGTGGTTTTACGTCTAGCTTGGCTAGGATCGTACCAAATTGAAACCAGAGACTGGGCCTTTGGCGCTAAAGCACAATGAATCTTCTGCACAGTTTACCGAGGCAAAACTCTCTTCTAGAGTTGTTGGAGCCAAGGGAGCCGGAATGGTGAAACAAGTCCTAACCCTTCTTCTCGTTACGTTGGTATCTGCCGGCACTGCTTTCTCCCAACAGCTCAAGATCCGAAACCACAACTACGTGGCGGTCACCGGAAAGTGGAAGAGCGACTCCCAGATGGTCAAGCCCAAGGACCCGTCGGCGAACGTGGAGATTGAGTGCGATAAGAATATTTCGTTGTGCGCGGTGGCGGAAGGGATCAACCTGTCGGGGGAGGGAAACCTGTTTACACGGCTGGATGTGAATCCGGTGCACTATACGATTGTGCACTGGGACAGCACCGGATTGGTGGCGCAGACTTCGGCGCGCGATTGCGTGCTGAACAAGCTGGTGATTGATTTTCGAACCAAGAGCGTGACCGTGACAGAGACGCCAAAGCGCAAAGGGTCCGGCGAGGACAATGAATTTTGCAGCGTGTTTACAAAGACGGTGACGTCGCGATTGGTAAGATCGAATAGTTAGAAATCGTGATGAAGTCGATGTGGATTCTGCCGGCCTGAATTACTCCCATTGGTAAAGCTTGACGGTTTAAACCAAGTCGCCGCGAATTGCTCGACGGTTTGTGGCTGGGCATTCGGGCCGCAGCAATTCCGCGCCGCTACCGCGTTTGCGATTTCGGTGGGCCTAGCTCTTGATGGTGCCCGAAGCTTCGTCCCACGTGGTGGGAGCGTGGCGGAAATAGGATTCGTTGGCCATGTGACACGCGAGGGCGGCGTGGTGACCGAAGACTACGTCTTCGGTTACCGAGCCGCGGGAACGAACCGCTTGGAAATACGTCCAGAGGTGAGGTTTTAGTTCGTCGTAGGAGACACTGCTGAAACTGAAGCCCTCGGGGACGGGTTCCTTGCCGGGGACGGGGTCGTGTTCCTGGTGCCACCTTTTCACGTATTCATCGTGCATCGCTTTGGGAAAACTGGAGGTGTAGTAGCTGGGGCTGTCGTCTGCGCCGGACTGTGGGGAATAAGTGATCGAGTTTGGGGTGACGTCGAGAATACCCTTCGAGCCTTCGAAGCGGTAGTTTTCCGCCGTTTCCGTCCCCAGATTCAATCGCAAATAAACGGGCGCCGGAGTCGATCTGAATTCGAACACGGTGGCCAGAACGTCGGGCATGTTGCGGCCGTCTTTCCAGCGAAGTATGCCGCCGCTCGATTGCGCTCGCGCGGGGGCTTCGTTGAGGCTGAGCATGAACAGAGCGCCGCTGACGAGGTGGACGAGCAGATCGCCGGCCACGCCCGTGCCGTATTCCTTCCAGCAGCGCCAGCGGGCGAACGTTTTGGGGGATTTGTCGGGGTCCCACGGCCGCTTGGGGAGGACGTCGTTTTGCCACCCGTCCCAATCCAGATTTTGCGGGGAGAGATCGAAGGGCGGCGGATATTCCCAGGCGCCGTTGGGATCGTTGCGGCCCATCGAGCCTTCGACGAGCATTAGGTCACCAATCGTGCCTTGGGCGATGAGTTCTCTGGTTTTGGCGCAGATTACCGAGCTTACCCGCTGCGAGCCGATTTGAATGATGCGCCCGCTCGATTTTCCGGCGTTCACCATAGCTACACCGTCGGCTGCGGAATGGGACATGGGCTTTTCGCAGTAGATGTCCTTCCCCGCGCTTACGGCGTCCACGACGACTTTTTTGTGCCAGAAATCGGGGACGGCGGCGATGATGCAGTCGATTTCCTTGTTGTCGAGAAGTTCCTGATAGTGGCGGGTCACCGGGAGATTGGGTTTACCGGTGATTTCACGGGCCAGGGTGTGGCGGCCGTCGTAGAGGTCGGCGGCAGCTATGCATTCTACGCCGGGGAGTTGGATGGCGTTGGGAAGCAGGCCGGAGCCTTGCATGCCGATGCCGATGATGCCGAAGCGAATGCGATCGCTTGCGGGGACGGCGCCGTAGGGAGCGGCGTTCAGGCGAGAATCATGCAGGAAGATCGGACTGGCGGCGGCCAGGGCGCCGGCAGTTAGGGCTGTGCGTTGGAGGAATTCGCGGCGGGTGAGGTCTTTTTTCATTGAGGGCTCCTTGGTGAAGAAACCGGAAAAATTCGAAAAGCGAGCTTCGCGAGACAAGTGCCGGGTCGTTTCCCGAGATGGGGCGCCGTGCCCATCGATCGGACGGCGAACGCAACGGTGAAGGCCCTTCGGCTATCCGCTTCGGATAGCCTCAGGATGACAACCTTCGCGTGAGCAGCGCAGGGTGCGAGAGGCATTAGTGGAGTGGTTGAACCGCGACTTCCTTGAAAAAGACGATGTCGTTGTCACTGTGATTTTGTAGGCCGATATATCCTTCGTTGGGGCGAATGCCGTGCTGCGGTTCGAAATCGAATTTGCGCGCGGGGACGGGTTGGCCTTCGGTGTAGTCGGTGACTTTGACGTCGTTGACGACGACGATAGTGTGGGGACCGTCCAGGGTGATCAGCATGGTGTTCCATTCGGGGCCGGGCTTACCGGGGCGAGCTAGCGGCTTGGTCAGGGAATAGAGCGTCCCCGTCACGTGGTATTCGTCTTCGTTGGAGTCTTCGGGCTGGTTGTCGATCTGGACCTCATAACCATAGTGCACCGGCATCCACGGTTCGCGGGGTTCGACGGGTATGCGGATGAAGACTCCGGAGTTGTCGTTATGGTCGCGCATTTTGTAGACGACGCGGATGCGGCAGTTGCCGAATTTTTCAGCGGTCCAGTAGAGGAGACCCATGCCGCCATGGGTGCGAATCAGGCCGTCTTCTACGGTGTCTTCGCCGGGGCCCACGTGTTTCCAGCCATTGAGATCCTTGCCGTCGAAGAGTTGGCGCCAGGTGTCGGGATTGGCGTTGGAGCTGGAGTGATAGGGGAGCGCGAGAACAACGAAAATCCCGGCGAATGATAGAAGAAAGTTGCGCATCGTAGGGCTCCTTTTTCCGTCGGGTATCGTAGACGATGCGTGCTGCCGGGGCAATCGGAAAAGGACGGGCGAAACCCATGACGGTTGGTTTTCGGGAGGCGAGCTGTTGAGCTGCTTTCCGGCCGGAATCCCAGATGGGCTTATCCCCGTCCGCCAGCCTCAGGATGACAGGTTGGTTGTTCTCGGCTGGGGCTTACTGTATGCGTTGCGTCCAGTCGGGAAGACGCACGACCTGCGCTGAGGACAAGGTCACAGAGCGTGGCAGCCTGCCGAGCAGGGGCGCCAGTAGCCATGCGCCCCTCGCCTCGGGCTTAGTGCGTGGATGTGCGGATGCGCATGCCGTAGAAGGAACGGTAGACGAACAAGAAGGAGATAGCGAAGAAGACGGCGGCCAGGATGTGTGTCAGGCCGGAGCCTTGGGAGGCGGTTAGTTGTACGGCAAGCTCTACGGCCAGGAGGCCGAAGAGCGTGGTGAACTTGATTACTGGATTCAGGGCCACGGAGCTGGTGTCTTTGAAGGGGTCGCCTACCGTGTCGCCCACCACCGTGGCGTCATGGAGTGGGGTGCCTTTTTGCTTTAGCTCGACTTCTACGATTTTCTTGGCGTTATCCCAGGCGCCGCCGGCATTGGCCATGAAGATCGCTTGGTATAGGCCGAAGATGGCGATGGAAAACAGATATCCGATGAAGAAAAAAGGCTCGATGAAGGAGAAGGCTAGGGTGGCGAAGAAGACGGCGATGAAAATGTTGAGCATGCCCTTTTGGGCGTACTTGGTGCAGATCTCGACGACCTTTTTGCTGTCGGCTACGCTGGCGGCTGCTGCGCCATCCAGCTTGATGTGAGCTTTGATGAATTCGACGGCGCGGTAAGCGCCGGTAGTCACGGCTTGGGTGCTGGCGCCGGTGAACCAGTAGATCATGGCGCCGCCGGTGATTAAGCCCAGGACGAAAGGCGCGTGCAGGAGCGAGAGCTTGTTTACGTTTGCGGTCAGTCCGTGGGTTAGCGCCATGATGATGGAGAAGATCATGGTGGTGGCGCCTACTACGGCGGTGCCGATGAGCACGGGCTTGGCGGTGGCTTTGAAGGTGTTGCCGGCGCCATCATTGGCTTCCAGCATTTCCTTGGCGCGTTCGAAATTTACATCAATGTTGTAGTCCTTCTTTAGCTCGCTCTTGATGTTGGGAACCTGCTCGATCAGGGAGAGTTCGTAGACCGATTGGGCGTTGTCGGTTACCGGGCCGTAGGAATCTACGGCGATCGTTACTGGGCCCATGCCCAGGAAGCCGAACGCTACCAGACCGAAGGCGAAGACCGGGGCGGCGATCATGAGGCCGCCAAGGCCCATGTTGCTGATGAGGTAGCCTACAGACATCAGGAGGACCATGGCCAGTCCGATGTAGTAGGCGGAAAAATTGCCGGCCACAAATCCGGATAAGATGCCGAGCGAGGCGCCGCCTTCTTCGGCGGAGCTCACGACTTCCCTGACGTGGCGCGATTCCGTGGAGGTAAAGACTTTCACCAGTTCCGGAATAATTGCGCCTGCCAATGTTCCGCAAGAAATGATCGTTGCCAGTTTCCACCATTGGGAGGAGTCGCCACCGAGAGTGGGAATAATCAGTGAAGAAATCCAGTAGGTAAAGGCGATAGACACGATGGAGGTGATCCAGACCAGCGAGGTGAGCGGGGCCTCGTAATTCATTTCATCGACTTTGCCGTACTTGGCGTTGGCAATGAAGCCGTTGATGAAATAAGCGGCGGCGCTGGCGACGAGCATGACGATGCGCATGACGAAGATCCAGACCAGGAGCTGGACTTGGACCGTCGGGCTCTTTACGCCCAGAAGAATGAAGGTAATCAGCGCTACACCGGTCACGCCGTAAGTTTCGAAGCCGTCGGCGCTGGGGCCTACCGAATCGCCGGCGTTGTCGCCGGTGCAATCGGCGATCACGCCAGGGTTGCGAGCGTCGTCTTCCTTGATTTTGAAGACAATTTTCATCAGATCGGAGCCGATGTCGGCGATCTTGGTGAAGATGCCGCCGGCGATACGAAGAGCGGCGGCGCCAAGGGATTCGCCGATGGCAAAGCCTATGAAGCAGGGGCCGGCGTAGTCGCCCGGAATGAACAGCAGGATGAGGAGCATCATCAATAGCTCGACGCTGATCAGCATCATGCCGATGCTCATCCCGGCCTCGAGCGGGGTGTGATAAATCGGATAGGGCTTGCCGCGGAGGCTGGCAAAGGCGGTGCGGGAGTTCGCGAAAGTGTTCACGCGGATGCCGAACCAGGCGACGCCGTAGCTTCCCCCGATTCCGATGAGGCTGAACGCGAGAATGATGGGGAGGGTGACAGCGACGGATTTGCCGGGGACCGGTGCGAGCACGCCGAAATAGAGAACGATGACTACGGCGATGAAGACCCAGAGAAGGAGAAGGAACTTGCCCTGGGTGAAAAGATAGGTTTTGCAGGTTTCGTAGATTAGCTCAGAAATATCGCGCATCGAGCGATGCACGGGAAGATTTTTCAAGCGGCTATAAATCACCAAGCCGAAGATCAGTCCGAAAACGCAAAAGAGAATACCGAACAGAAGCAGTTTGTGGCCGTCGATGCCAAGGAATTGGACCTGGGAGAGATCGGGGAGCTTGAGATTGGCCTCGCCGCCAGCTTCCTGAACCTCGTTAGCGAGGGATCGACCGGCAGTTAACAGCGACAGCGCGGCGGCCATCGCCCCGAATTTTGCGACTCGACATGCCAGTGACCGGGCACTCGTAAGCCAGGTGCGCATGAACACTCCTCCAGTACCAGAAACGAATGTGGACGAAACTTTACCGAGTGGCCGCGACGCGGTCCACTACCCTGATCACTCGCTACCCAACATACCTCGTTAACTCAGGACTGGGACTTGCGATCCGAACGCTGCAATCCTATCTACCCGACAGGACGGCTTTGCAGCAAGCTGAGCGCGTGACGAGGCGAAACAAAGTGCTGAAATTTATAACATTTAGTGGATTGCGGGTCAAACCGGACAGCCTACGCACTCGTGCATCGATACGTATTGGCGAACAAATGGTAACATGCCACATCTTTTTGGGCCTAACTTGAAAAAAGGTTACCCTACAATGGACAGACGTTAGGCGGGACCATGAGCACTCAAGCTATAACAGCCGCGCGGCCGCGGAACTCTGCCGCCGTGTTCGAATTGGGCGAGCTACGACACAACTGGAAGCGCAGCGAAGTTGAGGAGATTTATCGCACGCCGCTGACCGAACTGGTGTTCCGGGCACAAAGTGTCCACCGTCAGTCGCACGCGCCCGATCGCGTGCAGACCTGCCAACTGATTTCCATCAAAACGGGCGGATGTCCGGAGGACTGCGCTTATTGTCCGCAGAGCGCGCACTATGACGCGCCTGTCGAACGGCAGGGACTGTTGGACGCGCAACACGTTGTTCGTGTGGCGCGAGAAGCCGCCGAACGCGGCGTGACGCGGTTCTGCATGGGAGCTGCGTGGCGGCAGGCACCTGAGGGGGCGGAGTTCGAACGCGTCCTGGAAATGGTGCGCGGCGTATCGGCGCTGGGAATGGAAGTTTGCTGCACGTTGGGGATGCTGAACGAAGGTCAGGCGGCGCGATTGAAGGACGCTGGGTTGTCGGCCTATAATCACAATCTAGATACGTCACCGGAATTTTACGGTTCGATCATCAGCACGCGGGTTTATGATGATCGCCTTCGAACGCTGGCGGCTGTTCGAAAGGCTGGGATCACCGTCTGCTGCGGCGGGATACTTGGTATGGGCGAGCGGGAGTCGGACCGTATCGGCTTGCTGCATCAGCTTGCGACGCTCGAGCCACATCCGGAAAGTGTGCCCATCAATATGCTGGTACGCGTACAAGGAACGCCGCTGGCGTCCCTGCCGGCGCTGGAGCCTTTGGAGATGGTGCGGGCGATCGCGACAGCCAGGATTTTGATGCCCGCATCGCGGGTGCGTTTGGCGGCAGGACGCAAGCAATTGTCGCCGGAAGCGGTGGCGCTGTGCTTTCTGGCAGGCGCGAATTCGATCTTTGTCGGGGAAAAACTTTTGACCACACCCAATCCTGGACCGGATGAAGACGATCAACTGCTTCGAACTCTGGGGCTGAAGCCACTCGAATCGCATGCCATCTGAATTTCACAGAGCATTCCAGCGAGAGGTTGAAGACGGCCTGCGCAACCTGGAAGCGCGGGATCAGCGGCGGTCTCTCGGCGAGATTCGCGGCGTGAACTTGTGCTCCAACGACTATTTGGGACTGGCGGAGTCTGAGGAGTTGAGAACCGCAGTGTTCGATGCTGTGCGAGAGGCACCGCGGCTCGGAGGCACAGGTTCGCGCCTGCTTTCGGGACATTCAGGCGTGTGGGAAGAGATCGAACGAGAGTTTGCGGAATTTGCCGGCACCGAAGCGGCGCTTTACTTTGGAAGCGGGTATGCGGCGAACGTCGGGCTACTCAGTTCCGTGTTGCGCCAGAGTGATGTGGTTTTTTCGGATGAGTCGAACCATGCGAGTTTGATCGATGGCATCCGGTTGTCCGGTGCCGGGAAGGTGATTTATCCGCACCTCGATTTGAACGTACTCGAGGCTGGGCTGCGAGCTCACGCACAGGAGCCTGGGCGGAAGCGAAGATTCGTGATTACGGAATCGGTGTTCAGTATGGATGGCGATGTTGCGCCGCTGGCGGAGTTGAGCGGGATGTGCGAACGATTTGGCGCAGGATTGATTGTGGATGAGGCGCATGCAACTTGCGTGCATGGTCCCTCTGGGCGCGGGATGGCCGTAGCTGCAGGCTTGGCGCAAGATCTGGTGGGCATAACGCACACATGTGGGAAAGCTTTGGCCAGTGCGGGAGCATTTGTTTGCGGCAGTGCGTCGTTGCGGGAGCATTTGATCAATTACGCGCGGACATTTATTTTCAGCACGGCCATGCCGCCATATATGGCGGGGCAGATTCGTGCGGGTCTACGGCTGGCGCAAGGAATGGAGGCCGAGAGAGCCGAGTTGCGGGGTCGTTCGCGACGATTGGCTAAAGCCCTGCAGGTTCAGGGCTACGACACTGCTGGCAGCAGCACACAAATCGTGCCGGTGGTGATGGGTGGGAATGAAGACGCGCTGGCCGCGGCGGACTTTTTGCGGGCGGAAGGATTTGCGGTGAGGGCGATTCGTCCGCCAACGGTTAAGGCGGGGCGGGCGCGCCTGCGGTTGTCGATCACTTGCGCGATTGCCGCGAGCGAGCTGGAACGATTGGAGAATTGCTTGGATAGTTGGCGGGCGCAGCGGCATGCGCCGGCGGCGGGGTACTGGTGAGGAATCACTTTTTTATCACGGGCACGGATACCGGCGTCGGGAAGACGACGCTGTCGGCGCTGCTGTGTGCGGCGCTCGATGCCGTTTACTGGAAACCGATTCAGACAGGAACGCTGGAAGGGTCGGATCGCGTCACCGTGATGCGCTTGGCGGGAATAGGCACGGACCGGACGCTGGATGAGGTTTACAAATTTGTTCCGCCGGTTTCGCCGGATCTTGCGGCGCGCTGGGCCGGCACGGAAATCGACCTGGCGCGCATCAATTTGCCGACGAGTTTGCACAACGATTGGCTGGTGGTGGAAGGCGCGGGCGGTGTGCTGGTTCCGATCAATCAAAAGCAATTCATGCTGGACATGATGGTGAAGTTCATGCTGCCGGTGATTCTCGCGGCGCGCAGCGGCGTGGGGACGATCAATCACACGTTGCTGACGCTGGCCGCTTTGCACGCGGCCGAATTGCCGGTGCACGGCGTGGTGTTGATCGGCGATCAGAATCGCGAGAATCGGGAAACGATCGAGCGGTTCGGGCACGTGCGGGTAATAGGAGAAATTCCGCGTTTGCCTAATTTGCATCGGACCGCGCTGATGCAGGTGTTCATGAATAATTTCGATCGTGCCGCGTTTGCGCAGTAAGTTTCCATCGTGGCCTCGTCCGGTCGTTGGAACGTTTCTCTGGCGCGCTAGCTATGCCGGAATCAAACTTATACTCTGGTGCGATGACCGGTCCTGATTGGTTGAAGCTCGATCACATCTGGCTTCCGTACACACAAATGAAGACTGCGGATCTCCCGGTGCCGGTGGTTTCGGCGCGCGGTGTGCGGCTTCAATTGGCGGACGGAAGGGAATTGATCGATGGGATCGCCAGCTGGTGGACGGCGTGTCATGGGTATGGACATCCGCACATCCTGAAAAAGCTTGCCGAGCAGTTGCAGAAGATGCCGCACGTGATGTTTGGCGGGTTGGCGCACGAGCCTGCGTATCGCCTGGCGCAGCGGCTCGCTGCGGCGTTGCCGGGCGATCTTAATCGTGTTTTCTTCACGGAATCGGGATCGGTGGCAGTGGAAGTGGCACTGAAGATAGCGGTGCAGTTTTGGCTGAACCAAGGGCAGCGGCGCACGAAATTCGTAAGTTTTCGGAATGGGTATCACGGGGACACGTTCGCGACAATGGCCATCTGCGACCCTGAAGAGGGAATGCACAGACTTTTCCGCGGAGTCGTTCCGGAACAATTCCTGGCGTGGTTGCCCACTTCGAAACTGAGGTACAGCGAACTGAACGGTCTTCTGGCGCAAAACCGGGAGCAGATCGCGGCGGTCATTGTCGAGCCCTTGATCCAGGGCGCGGGCGGAATGAAGTTTCACGACCCGGAAGTGCTGACCGATCTTAGGACGTTGTGCGATCGACACGGTCTGGTGCTGGTTTTTGATGAGATTTTTACCGGGTTTGGGCGTACCGGCACGCTGTTTGCTTGTGAGCAGGCCGGCGTCACGCCCGACATCCTCTGTCTTTCAAAGGCGTTGACGGGCGGCACGATGCCGTTAGCGGCGACGATCGCGACCGAGCGGATTTACGAGGGTTTTCAGTCGGATGATTCGGATGCCGCCCTGATGCATGGGCCCACATATATGGCCTATCCGTTGGGTTGTGCGGCGGCGAATGCTTCGCTGGATTTGTTCGAGAGCGAATCACGGTTGCAGCGGGTGACCGCGATCGAGGCGCAGCTAAAGGAAGAATTGGCGCCATGCCGGCGCGCGCCAGGAGTGCGCGACGTTCGCGTGAAGGGCGCCGTAGGCGTGGTGCAAACAGATCGCCCGGTTGCAGCAGCGGCACTCCGTGCGCGCTTTGTCGAGAAAGGCTTCTGGACGAAGCCGTTTGGCGATGTCATTTACCTCACGCCACCGCTGATCATCGAACAAGCAGACTTGTCAGGGCTAACCGGCGCGATTATGGAAGTTTTGACCGGCCGCTAAGGCCTGTCAGCGAAGGCAACGACCGGCATCGCTCGGGATGAAGTCCCACGCTCTGCCAGATTCGATGGAACTTGTGCGCAGGAGGCATCTCGTTTGCCGGCGAATATAAACGGGTGGAAGCAGAAGATTGTAGCGTTTGCCGGCGGACTTGGCGCCCCGGGATTGTTCCTCATTTCCTTTCTCGATTCTTCGGTTCTGACATTTCCAGTGATCAACGATTTGTTGCTGATCGACCTTGCGGTTCAGCGGCCCGCACGAGTGATGTTATACGCGGCGATGGCGATGCTCGGTTCGACGCTGGGATGCGTGCTCTTGTATTTTCTGGCCAAGAAGGGCGGGGAGGCAGTATTCCATCGGAAAGCAGGGCCTCGAGGGGCGAAGATCCGGCACTGGGTGGAAAAGAACGGGTTTGCGGGGATGCTGGTCGCGGCGCTATTGCCTCCTCCGACTCCCTTCAAGTTTTTTGTGCTGGCAGCGGGAGTTTTTGAAGTCCCGCTTTTGAGTTTTACGACGGCGATTGCATTGGCGCGTACGGCGCGTTATTTCGCGGTCGGGTATTTGGCGGTGCGGTACGGCGCGCAGGCGCTGCCTTTTCTCGCACAACACAAGTTGGTGGTCACCGCGGCGGTGATTGTTTTGGTGGCGGCGAGCTACGCGATTTCGCGGTTTATTTTGGGCGAAGAGCGAATCGTCGCGAGCGGCAAGTAGAGTTCGGGCATCCGCGCTCAGCGCCGCAGGAATTCACGTTCCCACAAGAGTTCGTCTTCCATCACCTTGCCGTCGGAATCGGTCTGGATGAAGGCGATGATCTCGTGCCGAGTTTCGCCGGAGACAGCGTAACGCAGGTCTCGGATTTGCACTTCGTAGCCTTCCGGTGTTTTTTCAATTGTGGCTTTCGGGAAGCTCGCGACGCGCAGGAATTTCTTCGCGGCCTCGGTGTTCTGAGCTCGGTCGAGAACTGGTGATGGCTCCGGTTTGAACAGGGCGGTGCCATTTTCGGGATCGAAGGTCGCGCCCGGCGCGGCGTCGACGGTGAGCTCCTGCAAAGCATGGTCTGTTTCGACGATGGCGCGCCAGGTGAATAGCGATGCGGGTTGCGGGTAGCTGCTGGAGCGGCGAGCCGATTCGCCGCGGTACGTGCGCGCTTGAATAGTCGCCAATACGGTGGCATGCAAGCTTGCACGCATGCCGACATAGCAAATGACGAAGAGGAAACCAATGGTCGCACCGACCCGCCCGCGCGAGCCTTTGTTCTTGGCACCGATTTCGTCGTTCACCAGCCGCGCCAGTTCCGGCAGCAGGATTGCCGCGAGCAGAATCGCAATGATCCACGGTTCGACGCTCGCGAGCCAATCGGCGGCGATGCGACGCGCATTAAACGGCCAGAATAAGGTGTCGCCGTCTGACTGACAGGCGTCCATTGCCGAATGCAGAAAGCCGGAGAGCAAGACCGCGCCTAGAAAAGTGGCTCGCGATATTTTGGCGTCTGGTGCTTTGCGATTGATCAAGACATACAGGCCAGCCAGGATCAGGCCGACTGCTGTTGATGCAACGATGGAATGTGTGAAGGTGCGGTGCCAGTGCAGGTAGGCAGATGGACCGAAAACAGCGCTGAGTGCGTCAACGTCCGCAATCGTTCCCGCCCCGATGATAAAGATCCACGCGGTAAGCGGAGCACGAGGAATCAGAGCACGGGTGAGAACCACCGACGCCAGGGCATGTGTGCCGACGTCCATTTTGCCGCGTTCAGCCGTTCGCGCGGGATTTTCGCGCGACGCCGTTTTGCGGGACCAGCAACTTCAAGGCGTGCGGCACGATCTTGAACTCGATGGGCAAGCGCGCGAGGGGTTCGCCGTCGATTTGGGCGTAGACAGGATTGCTGTCAAGCGGTTCGCAGATGATCGATTCGGACTTCCAAAAATGAACGCCGTCGGTGCCGCGAAGTTTGTCAAACCACAAGCTGGGCAGATAGCTGAGATAGCGTAAACCGCTCTGGGTGGTGAGCGCCATTAACTCGAATCGGTCTTTGTAGAGATCCGCTTCTGTAGTGATTTTGAACGGGCCGCCGTAGTGCTTCGTCCGGCCGACGACTACCAGCGTTGCGTCCAGTTTTTGGTCGCCAGTGATCACGCAAAAATGCGGAAACTTGTAGCGAAAAACCTCGCGGGCTCCCTGCCACCAATATGCCAGAATGCCGACGCGCGCCTTGAGATCGAGATCAATGGCGTAGACGATCATGCCGTCGGGTCCCGCGCCGGCGACGCTGAGAAAATAGCGTTTCTTTTCGGGCTCCAGAAGCGGCGTCGCCAGGCCCAACGCAATGTCTTTGATTTCTCCGTGAATCAATTTTTCCGCCGCGCCGGGAATATCCCAGGGCAAGTTCAATTCCTTGGCGAGGACGTTGGCGGTGCCGCCGGGAAGCAGCGCGAGTGGGACGCGATGGCCATTTTGCGCGTCGGCCAGACCGTTCACAACTTCGTTCAAAGTCCCATCACCTCCACAAGCGATGACCAACTGCCGGCCTTCGGTCGTTGCGCGCTGCGCCATTTCGGTGGCGTCGCCAGGGCCGCGCGTTTCGATCAGTTCCGCCTCAATGCCGGCCGACGAGAAAATTCTGAGAGCTTGGTCGAGCATGCGACGGCGTCCGTTGCCGCCATTGCCGGCGTTCGGGTTGTGGATCAGCAATGCGTTTCGTAGATTGCCCGTCATGGACCATCCTGGATGGCAGCTTTCCCGCACGACAGCTGCGCGGACCGCGAACACTTCATTCTATATAATATGATGAAGATTCACGTGAACGTTCTTCCGAGGGTTCCCATGGCCAAGGCTGCGGCGGCAAAACAGGAAATCGAAGCGCTGCGCGACAAGATTCGCCATCACGACTACCGCTATTACGTTTTGGACGATCCCGAGCTGCCGGACGCCGCCTATGACAAGCTGATGAACCGCTTGAAGGAATTGGAGGAGGCAAATCCGAAATTGGTCACGCCGGATTCTCCGTCGGCGAGAGTCGGCGGAACACCGCGCGCCGGTTTTCAGACGGTGCGCCATGCCCGCGCGATGCTAAGTCTGGACAACGCGTTTTCGTACGACGCACTGCGTGATTTTGACCGCCGGGTGAAACAGGGAAGCGGACGCGAGAGAATCGAATACGTCGCTGAACACAAGTTTGACGGGCTGAGCATCTCCTTGCAGTACGAAGAGGGCGTGCTGGTCCGTGGCGTCACCCGGGGCGACGGAGCGACCGGCGAAGATGTGACGCCCAATGTGAGGACGATTCGTTCGGTGCCGTTGCGCATGGATACGGCCATCCTGAAGAAGACCAAGCTGCCCGGGACGTTTGAGGTGCGCGGAGAGGTTCTGATGACGCGGAAGTCGTTTGAGGCGATGAACCGGCAGCAAGAGCAAGTCGGCGGGAAAATTTTCGTTAATCCTAGGAATGCGGCGGCGGGTTCTGTTCGCGTGCTGGACCCGACGATTACCGCGCAGCGGCGGCTCGAATTCTTTGCCTATCACCTGCTTGTGGATGGAGAAGAGCCTTTTCCCAAACACTCCGAGTCTCTCCTGGCTTTGAAACAATTGCACTTCCGCGCTTCTGACGACTGGAAGCTGTGCGATGGCATCGAAAAAGTTCTGGCCTATTGCGAGTCCTGGGAGCCAAAACGAGCGGACCTCCCCTATGAAATTGACGGCGTAGTGATCAAGGTCAACTCGACGCCAATTCAGCACGAATTGGGATTTACGGCGAAGGCTCCGCGCTGGGCGATAGCGTATAAATATCCGGCACGGCAAGAGACCACCGTCGTGAACAACATCCGTGTGCAGGTTGGCCGCACGGGAACGCTTACACCTGTAGCGCTTCTTGAGCCGGTGCAAGTCGGAGGCGTCACTGTTAGCCGCTCCACGCTTCACAATATGGATGAGATCGAGCGTCTCGGCTTGCACATTGGCGACACCGTATTGATCGAACGCGCTGGAGAAGTGATCCCGCATGTATTGAAAGTGGTCAAAGAGGGCTCGAACCGCAAAGAATTTCGCATGCCGAAAGATTGCCCCGAATGCGGCAGCGCGATTCACAAGGCGGAGGATGAAGTCGCGTACCGCTGCGTTAATGCAGCTTGCCCGGCGAAGCGCAAAGAATCGCTGCTGCACTTTGCAAGCCGCCACGCGATGGACATCGACGGACTGGGCGACAAGATCGTGGATCAACTCGTAGACAAAGGACTGGTAAAAGACGTCGCGGATCTGTATTCGCTCAAGTTCGACGACGTCGCGGGACTGGAGCGCTTCGCGGAGAAGTCCGCGCAGAATCTGCTCGAGGAAATCAAAGCCAGCAAGAAGAACTCACTCGCTAGGCTGATCTACGCTCTCGGTATTCGCATGATCGGAGAACGGACCGGCCAGCTTCTCGCCGTGCATTTTTCCTCGTTGGACGATTTGGCGGCGGCAAGCGAAGAGCAGTTGCTTGAAGTTGGGGAGGTCGGCCCCAAGGTAGCAGCGAGCATCGCTGAGTTTTTCTCGGAGTCGGCAAACCAGCTCATCATCAAAAAACTGGACAAAGTTGGCGTGCGCCCCACCACGGAAAAACGCGTGCTGAAGAGCCAAAAGTTCGCAGGCAAATCCTTCGTGTTCACCGGCGGCCTTGAGAATCGTTCGCGGGAAGCCGCAGCCGAACTGGTACAGCAACATGGCGGCAAAATCTCCAGCTCCGTCAGTAAGAAAACAGATTACGTGGTCGTCGGCACCGACCCGGGCTCAAAATACGACAAAGCCAAAGAACTCGGTGTCGTCACTCTCACCGAATCGGAGTTCGAGAAGCTGATTCGTCGAGATTAGCTTGGCTACCTTTGGCGGTCGTCTTTGGCTTTTTTTAGGAATCGGTTTCAAGGAGAGGCGCTGATCCCGAAGGCTTGCCGTTTCAGGGCCACTGGTGGAGCAATGTAGTAGAGGCATCGGCCCAGGAGGAGTCCGATCATCGACCGTTGGAACTTTGTCGATAAGAACATGTCCGACGGACACCAATCGCTGGTGGAATACCCAGCGAAAATCACCGTCAGTGTCGCGCCGGAACGCAGCAAACACAGCTTCCTCGGATCGGAAGAAATATCTCACGGTGTGATGGACGGGATCGTTCGGCGAAAGTGAGCGAAATTTCGCCACAATTCAAGGTTATAATTGGGTTGGCGGGCGGGCCGGGTGATCGCTGGTCTGGCCATCGCAAGATGGTCGGACGGGAGGAAAGTCCGGACACCGTCCTGAGTCATCAGGGTAAAACCGCTCATCCGCCTAGCGCAGATGGGCAAGTGGGCAACGCGCCTGGTAACGCCAGGGGGGCGATTTGGTTGGCACAGCCTGTGTCGGCCGATTCGCTCACGGAAAGTGCCACAGAAAATGTACCGCCGGCGGCACGCAGCACGGTGACATCGCGCAGGAAAACCTGCGAGACGTCTTCGAGCAGCTGGGTTCGTTTGGCAAGGGTGAAAAGGTGGGGTAAGAGCCCACCGCTCGCGTGGCAACACACGAGGCACGGAAAACCCCGCGTGGTGCAAGGCCAAATAGGAGGGGAGAGCCGGCCCGGCTCGTCGAGTTAGCGTTCGCGCGGCAGCCGCTTTACGGCGGTTGCTGCAATCAATGCGCTCCCTTTGCGACGGCGCAAGCCATTGCAAAGAGCAACCCTCGGGTAGGCTGCTTGAGTTACGGCGTGAGCCGTGACCTAGAGGAATGATCGCCGCTATATGCGTTTCGTTTCGGGGATGCATGCAGCACAAAATCCGGCTTACAGGCTCGCCCGCTATTTTTCAATAACTTGCAGACAGTTTTGGCGAAATTGTGCCATAAGTGTGACAGAGTTTTTCGATTTTTATTCGCTCAGGCTTTGATTCATGTCCACCCGGTTCTATTCCTTTGGTGGAATCGAGTTCTACGTTTGGCTAGGCGGAATGGGCACCTGGTGCCGCACTAGGAAGTTAAACGCAAGCTCGGCGGTTCCTACTCTCTGACGAGGTCCGATATGCGCGTGCGCATGAGTGAAATGATGGGTAGCGGCGGTGGGGATCGGACTAAAGCACGATTGAAACCGGGTAAGTTATTGAATCTATTAAGCGCGGCAAGTGTCAAAAACCATCAATTTGCTTAACCGAGGTACACGGCGGGTACACGGAACCAGACCACTCAAAGAACCACAACGTCGTGCCTCACTTTGCACGGATTTTGAGGAGCCAACCAGTGGGTTAAGTTTCCAACCGATGCTGCTAGACGTTCCCAAAGTAAACGTGGTGCCCTCGTTCCGTGAGGCCCTTATGAAGTCTATACAAGGCGCACTTCGCAAAGAACGGCAGAATCTTAGCGGGCCTGCCTAGCGAAATCATGCACAGTTTCCAGTCCGAATTGTCAGGCCGCGACTTGAGCCAGTCAGTGTCGACTCCCTTGTGGTACTTCTTGAAGACCTTTGTTAGCTCCAATCTGTAGGCTCCGTCTACGTTGAACAAGAGCTCGGCGGTTCTGCGAACCTGCTCTACCAGATGGCTCATTCCGCTAGACCGCGCGCCCACTTTCGCGCATTTCATCGGCGTTGCTTGGTCTGGGAGGAGTTTGGGATGGCGGGGTATATATACCCCGCCATCCCGTGATCCAGCAGGTAGGCACATCTTATTCCCGCAAAGGGACCTGTATGTCTTTTATAGGAAACATGATATTATTCATAAATCTTCCAAGCGACGTATATGTCCTTTAATAGAATTATGCTAGCATAGGCGGGCTAATCGTGGAGATTGCAAAGCAAATTGCGAAATACGAAGACAAGGGGTTCACTCGCGAACAGGCGGAGGTCAACACGCTAATGGAACATGCGGCCGTAACGATTTTCAGCGACTTCCCCGACGCGTTTGTTCTCTTCGGAGGTGCCACGCTCGTCCTGTACCACGAAAGTGTGCGACATTCGGCTGACCTTGACCTGCTGTATCGTGCCGCCGCGCCTCCCACGCCCGAGGAGATCATCTCATCCTTACAACGTGACCTAACTCCTGTCGCAGAGATAATGGAGTTGGGTCGGCTTCATTTTCAACTAGACCTTTCTAACAGTAAGGAAGGAAGGATTTTTGTAACCGCTGGGGCGGACCGGCGACTATTTCGAGTTGACCTAACACGCTTGGGTTCGGCAATCGAGAGCGAAATTGAGAATCACCCCGTCGAAGGAGAATCCGGTCTCTCAGCGGTTGTAAAGTCGGTGACTAAGGAACTCCTTCTCCTTCAAAAAGCAGAAGCATTTCTGATGCGGCGTTCCGTCAAAGCTAGAGACGCTTATGACATTCAGCTGCTCAACGAAACTGGAGCTGTGCTCAGCCCCAACTTGCGGGCCCACCTTCACGATACGATCCTCGGAAACGAGATTGATGCAGAAACCATTTCAAACCGAATAGATCGAATTGCTGTGGACCTTTGCCGCTTGGAACTCAAACCTGTATTGCCGGCAAACATCTACTCAACTCTTGAGGAGGCCCAATTCGAACCCCTTAGAAATGCACTCAGAGATTTGTACAAGGAATGGCTATGACAAACCTAAAGACAAGACGGCTTGATTGGTCCCAGGTTCTCAGGGATCAAGCTCGAATAACGGATGTGCTTTTAGCGGACGAGTTGGCTTCCAAGCTTAATCTCCCTGCTGGTTCCATTTCGAAAGCATTATCCCGGTTGGAAAAGCGTGGTCTTATCACTCGAGTGGCAGACGGAGTGTACCTGAATAAATTGGTCCGAGATCATTCGGCGACTGACTTCATCACTGTTCTCAAGCCGAATTCCTATGTGTCCCTTGAATCGGCGCTCAATCATTGGGGACTAAGTACGCAGAGCCCAGTGACTTTGACGTGCGTAACTACAGGTAAGCCCAAGGAATACAGAACGCCAGAGTTCGCGATCACATTCAGAACCATCTCAAAGAGGCTCTTCTGGGGTTTTGTCGAGAAACAGACTCGTTACTCGAAATACAGCATTGCTGAACCCGAGAAGGCCTTGCTGGACTGGATTTATCTCTCCTTACAGACAGGACTCACACCACATCTCGACGAGATCGATTTCAAGGGGGTAGACAAACAAAAACTGGTCAAATACGGGGGCAAATATCCCGGTACGGTTCGAAACGCGCTCACACACTCACTTGCCTTTGAACATTTTGCAGCTTGAACTAGCGCATCTGGTCGCTGACCTGCGGGCCGTCCAATTCTAATAGGAGAGGGATGAATGCCAGACATAGCCATTTTCCTGGGTGCCGGAGCTTCAAAGGCCGAAGGCGCTCCTTTGCAGGGCGAATTGTTTCGTGACTATTTTTCATCTGACGTTTTCAAGCGCAGCCACGACAATATGGATCGAGAGCTTGCGACGTTTTTCCTTGAGATGTTTCAAATCGATGGGTAGTGTCCAGACTTTTTCGCACATTCGATTGAGGCATAGGGCCTGGTGGTGCTCGGCTCCCCCGAGGGGGAGCCGAAAGTTTTTTCGTGAGCGCTCATGC
>Ga0181522_10000843_pt1 | contig 20341 bp, 22 predicted proteins | sample PEATcosm2014_Bin_27_FD_121103 | JGI IMG/M metagenome (GOLD analysis project Ga0181522, IMG submission 121103) | Peatland microbial communities from MTU Mesocosm Facility, Houghton, MI, USA - PEATcosm2014_Bin05_10_metaG | ecosystem: Environmental > Terrestrial > Soil > Wetlands > Peat | place... | reverse complement strand
CCAGGTGCGAAAACGGTTCTCGTCGTTCCAGATGCGGCCCATCTCAGGGCGGGTGTAACGCGGAATCAAAGAGCACGCCTCCTGTGAATGCCGATAAAAAGTGGGACAGAGGATTTTAAATGGAGTGGCAGAAAGAGGCTAGTGTGGAGGCGGGTAGTTCCCGAAATTCCGAAACCACGAAGGATGCGAAGTCACACGAAGACAACTATCGACGGTCCCTCCGTGGTCAAATTCGCAGAAATTATCTTACCTGCCCTGTGCCGACAATCTCGTATTTTGAGGAAGTCAGTTCTGCCAGCGCGAACGGGCCGCGGCAGTGCAACTTCTGCGTGCTGATGCCCATTTCAGCTCCAAAGCCGAATTCGGCGCCGTCGGTAAAGCGCGTCGAGGCATTCCAATAAACCGCGGCCGAATCAATTCCGCGGAGAAATTTGCGGGCGTTGGCCTCGTCGCGGGTGATGATCGACTCTGAGTGTTTGGTGGAATAGCGATTGATGTGCGCGATGGCTTCATCCACGTCGGCCACAACATGGACGGCCATGCACAGCCGCAGGTATTCTTCATGCCAGTCCTGTTCGACCGCGGCTCTGATTTCAAGGCCATGAGCCAGGCGGCGAGAGGCCTCGTCTCCGCGCACTTCGACTTCCGCTTCGATTAGTTTTTTCACGATGCGCGGCAAGTATTCCGCGGCGATTTTTTCATGCACTAAAAGTTTTTCTGCCGCGTTGCAGACCGACGGGCGTTGCGTTTTTGCATTGATCACAATCCGGTCAGCCATGTCGAGATCGGCGGATTCATCCACAAAAATATGGCAGTTGCCGGCGCCGGTTTCGATGACGGGAACGGCGGAGTTTTCTGTCACGAACGAAATCAACTCCGCCCCGCCGCGAGGAATGATCACATCTACCAATCCACGCGCCTTGATCAGTTCCTGCACGGATTGCCGCGTGCTCGAATCCAGCAGCGCGATGGCACCCTCGGGCACGCCCGGCACCGAGCAAAGAATTTCGACCAGCCGCTGATTGCTCTGCGCCGCTTCTTTGCCGCCACGCAAGACAATGGCATTTCCCGTCTTCAACGCCAGCACGGCGGTATCGACGGTGACGTTGGGACGCGATTCGTAGATGATGCCAACCACTCCAAGTGGAACTCGCACTTTGCGGATATGGAGCCCGTTGGGCCGGGTCCATTCGGCGAGGGTCTCGCCGATGGGATCGGCCAGCGTAGATACTTCGCGCACGCCCTGTGCCATATCGTTGATGCGCGCAGGGGTCAGCAATAAGCGGTCGCGCATGGCGCCTTCGAGTGCGGAGCTTTCTAGATCTTTTATGTTCGCTTCGAGTACGGAGGCAGCGTGAGTTTCAAGCGCGTCGGCGATCTTCACCAGCAACGCATTTTTTTCGGCCGTCGAGAGTAACGCCAACTTGGCGGCGGCTTCGCGCGCGCGCAGCAGCTTGTCTTGCGTTGAAATCGAATTGAGAACGGTCGTGGCCATGACGCTAATTCTTCCGCGGAGGAAAGTAGGTGCCGGTCTTGCGCTGCATCGCGAGCTGAATAACATTCGGATTCCGGCCATTGACGATGGCCACGTGAACTCCGCCTTCGCTGGCCAACTTGGCGGCGCGCAGTTTAGAAATCATGCCGCCGCGGCCCAGCGTACTTTTGCCATTGCATTGCGCCTCAAGCGCGGGAGTGAGTTGGCGCACCACGCGAACCGGCTTCGGCTTGCTGCGTCCGTTGGGCAGGTAGAAGCCGTCAACGTCGGTCAACAGCAAAAGCCAGTCGGCCTTGACTGCGGTGGCGAGCAGTGAACTGAGTTCGTCATTGTCGCCAAAAGCGCCTACCAGTTCGCGTACCGACACACTGTCATTTTCGTTCACGATCGGCACCACTCCCAGCGACAGCAGCTCGGCGATCGCGTTCTGCAGGTTGCGGTAGCGGACCGGCGAGGTAAAGTCGTCGCTCGAAAGCAGCAATTGCGCCACAACTTTTTTCCCGAAGAACAGCCGCTCGTAAGTGTGCATCAAACGGCTTTGCCCGACCGCAGCACAGGCTTGCATGCCCTCCACGCCCTTGGGCCGCCGCTTCAGCCCTAGTCCAGACATTCCCGCGGCGATCGCGCCCGAGGTGACGATCAAGTATTCGTGGTTCGTGAGATCGAACTGATCGACCATGGCGCGCAGCAGGTTGGCGTCGATCTGCCCGCCGGGGGCGATGAGGCTGGTGCCGACTTTAATGACAATTCTCATGCAATACAAGCTTGTTCGACGAAAGGCGCTCAATGGAAATCATACGCTTGGGCTCGAGGACGCTGCAGAAGGCCAACGGTGAGGGACAATATCCCGATTGTGCGATTAGAATGGCTTTCTGGCAAGATGAAAACTCTTGCTACGTTCACTAATGCCTGCCTCGAACGCCACCAGCCGCTTCTCCGATCGGGTAGGGAATTACGCGCTCTACCGTCCGGGATATCCGCGAGAGGTCCTGCAAACCTTAAAAAGTGAATGCGGATTGACTTCGAGCCACGTGGTTGCTGACATTGCCAGTGGAACTGGCATCTGGACGCGACTGCTGCTGGAAAGCGGCAACCGCGTATTCGGAATCGAACCCAATGCCGAGATGCGCGAAGCCGGCGAGCGTTTTCTTGCGTCATTTACCGACTTCACCAGTGTCGCTGGGACGGCTGAACAAACCACATTGCCCGACCAAAGCTGCGATTTCGTTAGTGCCGCGCAGGCAGCGCACTGGTTCGATCGCGCGCAGGCAAGGCGCGAGTTCGTTCGCATTTTGAAACCAGACGGCTGGCTGGTGCTGCTGTGGAATGAGCGGGTGGTCGATTCCACCAAGTTTTTGCGCGACTACGAGCAGTTGCTTCTGACCTACGGCACCGATTACCAGGACGTGCGCCACGAGCGCACGACCGCGGCTGTGAACGAGTTCTTCGATCCCACGCCTTACGGCGAACGCTCGTTCGAGTTAACACAATCGCTCGATTACGCGGGCCTCGAAGGACGGCTGTTGTCGTCTTCATATGCGCCAGGTCCCGGCCATCCTCGACTCACGCCTATGTTGCGTGAACTGCGGCGCATTTTCGACGAGTGCGCGATCGAAGGACGAGTCGGGTTCGATTACAAGACGAGATTGTATTTTGGGCGATTGAGTTAATTAGGATTTCTTGCGTGAGCGCTACCTTCGTCGTTAAGTGCGTCGATACTCTCCGGCGGAAGAGGATTAACCACCAAGGACACGAAGTCACACGAAGGAACATCAGCTGGATACTATCTGCGTTGCATTTAGAGGCCTAACTTTGCCCGACGAGAAATCCTTTCACATGACGCCCGACGAGTTCCGGCGCTACGGCCATGCCGTGGTCGACTGGATCGCCGATTACCACTCGCGCATCGAGTCGTTTCCCGTGCTTTCGCAGGTGAAACCGGGGGCCATTCGCGCATCGCTGCCTGCGTCGGCACCAGAGCGGGGGGAGGATTTCGACGCGATCCTCAGGGACATCGACCAGCTTATTCTTCCCGGCGTTACCCACTGGCAGTCACCGAATTTCTTCGCGTATTTTCCCTGCAATGCTTCGGGACCGGCGATTCTTGGGGACCTGCTTTCGTCCGGGCTAGGAATTCAGGGCATGCTTTGGTCGACTAGTCCGGCTTGCACGGAACTGGAAACCCACGTCCTCGACTGGCTGGTGCCCATGCTCGGCCTGCCGGAGAAGTTTCTTTCGTCGAGCACTGGCGGCGGGGTGATTCAGGATACGGCTTCGAGCTCCAGCCTTTGCGCATTGCTGGCTGCACGCGAACGGGCAACTAATTACACGACGAATCACAAAGGATGCGACGGGCGCATTGTGGCTTATGCCTCGACGCAGACGCATTCGTCGATGCAGAAAGCAGCGATGGTCTCGGGCATTGGCGATTCAAACCTGCGCATGATTGAGGTCGATGAGAAATTCGCGATGCGCCCTGAGTCGTTGGCCAAACAAATTGCGGAAGATAAGCGCGCCGGCCTCGTGCCCTGCTTGGTCTGCGCCACGGTGGGAACGACGTCATCAAACGCCATCGACCCGCTGTCCGAAATTGCGCGCATTTGCCGCGAGCACAATCTCTGGCTGCACGTGGATGCTGCAATGTCGGGCACGGCCGCGCTGTGCCCGGAGTTCCGCCATCTGCAAAACGGAGTCGAGTTCGCCGACAGCTACTGCTTCAATCCGCATAAATGGATGTTCACCAATTTCGACTGCGACTGCTTCTGGGTCGCCGACCGCAAGGCGCTGATCAAGACATTAAGTATTCTGCCGGAATATCTGCGCAATCAGGCGACTGAGACCGGGGCGGTCATCGACTACCGCGACTGGCACATTCCGCTGGGACGGCGCTTCCGGTCGCTGAAGTTATGGTTCGTGATTCGCCATTATGGTGTGGAAGGACTGCGGCATCACATCCGCGAGCATGTGCGCCTGGCGCAACAGTTTGCCAGTTGGGTGCGCAGTGACGGTCGCTTCGAACTGGCCGCGCCCACCCCGCTGAACCTGGTGTGCTTCCGGCATAAGAGCGGGGATGAGGCGAATCAAGCAATCATGGACAGGCTGAACCGCAGCGGTGATTTATTTCTGACTCACACAAAGCTGGATGGAAAGCTGACGCTGCGCCTGTGCGTGGGACAGACGAATACGCAGGAACGGCATGTGATCAATGCTTGGAAAAGGATTTGCGAGGAGGCCAGCAAGCTAAACACACTTTGAGTCTCCCGTTGACTCGCTCTGCTCGGTGGAGGCACCGACAATCTCGTCTGCGGTGTGACTTGAAACAGCTTGTCGGACCCCACTTGACGCCCGATCAGGCTGAATGGAAAGCGGACGCAGCGAATCTGCGTCGGTCAAACGAACACGAAGGCCAGGCACGCAGAGAAGGCCTGGGGAAGAACCAAGCAAGAAGGCAGAGTTGGCCCAAGGCTAGAGATCATAGTAGCCACGGATTTAGAACTGATACCTGAGCGCTGGCAAAATCTCCCACATTTCGCGAGACAACGGTCAAGTTATATTGAAGCGCGGTAGCGGCGATGAGCCCGTCGATTACCGGCAGAACACGCCCGTTGCGGCGCGCCGCGGCGGACAGCCAACCCCAACGGTCGGCGATGACTTCATCGATGGGTAGAATGCGGCCTGAAAAACGCAGAGGAAGGTCCAATTCAAGCCAGGTCTCCAGTTGGGTACGGCGCTTGCTCGGCGGCAGCCACGCCGCGCCTTTGCGGATCTCACCCATGGTAATCACGCTGAGGTGGAGCAAGCTCTCGTCGGTGACGCGCATCCAATCGGCCACACGTGGCTCAGGATTGTCGCGGGCGAGTTCGGAAACGCAGTTGGTATCCAGCAGGAAACCGCTCATAGATCGATGTCACGGCCGGGGTCGCGATCGCGCTCCAGGTCCAAGTCGAGCCCACGCAGCGGCGATTGACGGAAAAAGTCGACAATGTTTTTCGGCTGACGAGACTTGCCTACCAATTGGTCGTATTGCTCCTCAGCGACCATTACCACGCCCTCTTTCCCCTGCCTTCTGATGCGCTGCGGCCCTTCGCTACGCGCGCGCCGGAAGACTTCGCTGAACCGCGCCTTGGCGCTCTGGATCTGCCAGGATTCTTCCAAGTTCTTCAATTCGCCTTGTCGATTAGTTTTTTTCTTCACATAAATCTTTCATAAATAGTCTGACTAGTCTGACTATATTTAAAGCCCCTCGATGCTTTCCTGTCAAGTAACCTTTGCAGGTTGCAAAACGGGGAAACCATTTAGGAAACCAAACATTGCTCCAACGCGGGGTTGAATGGGATAACGCGGATCAGTTCAATCCGCCGGCATGGGCGCAGGGCGCGCCACCACCGGTGTATTCCTGCGAGACGCTATTGGTGTCTGCTCTGGAATCTCCATCCACTTACGAACTTCCGGCAACGCGTTCCGCATGGCTGCTTCACCCACACGGATAAGCTCACCAGCGCGCTTGAAGTCGTCATAGGCGAAGCCGGCCACATCGGGCTCGACCAATACATCGGCGGCGCTGCGCCAGAGATGGCTCATCTGGTCCTGAGCGATGGCAAACGATTGTCCGATCACATCGAAAAGGTGACGCGGCGCGCCGCCTTTTGTCCACTGCCCCTTCAAATGCACGGCCAGAATTCGGTCTGCTCCCATTTCGCGCAGCGGCTGCGTCGGTACAGGATGCGACAGCATACCGTCAACGAAATAACGTCCGCGAATATTGACCGGGAGAAACATTCCCGGATACGCGCAGCTGGCGCGCACTGGGTCGACAATCGGCCCGGAGTGAAACACCACCCCTTCGCCGCTGTTGAAGTCGGTGGCCGTCACGGCGAGTGGAATGCGCATCTCTTCAAAGCTGGTGGCTTTCAAGGTGCGCTTGAGAAAAGTCACCATGCGGTCATTGGAGGCGAAACCGTAGCGCGAAACCGTCCAGCGGGCAAAGGTGGTGAAGCGGCAGGACTGAGCAACTTCGGCGAGCTCCTGCGCGGAAACCCCGCTGCAATAAAGGGCGCCAATTAGTGCGCCTACGCTGGTCCCGGCGATCACACGGACCGGAATTCCTTCTTCTTCCAGGACTTTAAGAACTCCGACGTGGGCCATGCCGCGGGCAAAGCCCCCGCCCAAGGCCAGGCCGATGGCGGGCAGGCGCGGCTCGGGAGCGATGGCCTTGCGGGACAATTCCCGTCCAAAGGCTTGCACCGAGCGAATGATTCGATCCAGTCGTCTCACGGAACCCCACGTTCTACGCGGACTTCTAGCCCACTGCTAATGTATAGGATGCCAGTTTGTAATCAGGAGTGTCAGACCACTTTGGTGCTACATGAAATTACTTTTGGTCGCTACTGTGGTTACGGAAGTGGGTTACCATGCGTCGCGAGTGACGAACTACTCTGTTGCTGGTAGGTTACGGATATGGTGCGGGAAATTTCGGCAGGCGGAGTCTTGATCCGGAAACGCGAGGGAAGCTGGTGGATGGCAGTGATTGAGCCTGCGGGAGAGCCGGCCGCAGCGGTTCAGACGGAGGAGGTTAAAACAGTCGGGGCAGAGACCACGGTGAAGGCGGGAAAGAAAGCGAAACCTGTGCTGGCCCTGCCCAAGGGATTGGTAGATGCGGGCGAGAAGCCGCTGGAAGCCGCGCTGCGCGAAGTTTACGAAGAAACCGGCACAACTGCCGAGGTCATTAACAAGCTGGCCGATACGAAATATGTTTATACTCGGGCCTGGGGAGACGGGCAGCGGGTCTTCAAGATTGTGAGCTTTTACCTGATGCGATACCGCTCGGGCCGAATCGACGACATTGCGCCCGAGATGAGAATTGAGGTAGCGCGGGCGTTCTGGATAAAGCTGGAAGAAGCTCCAAAGCTCCTGGCGTACAGGGGAGAAAAGCAAATGGCGCAGCTGGCTCTGAAATATTTGGAGGAGCATCCGGAGATATAGTCGTCGCGCAAACCACTGCGTGGCGAATGGCCGGCAGTCGGCCTCAGCCATCAGCATTTAGCTCCGGGCGCTTTCGGTGGATCAATTTCGACGGGTACCGGATAATCGTTGCATGAGTTTGCGATCCACGGCATTTCCATGTTTGCTTTTTGTCAGTTTGATTTCCTTTGGTCTCACGTTGTCGCCGCCCTCAGCAGCCGCGAAGGTCCGCACCGACACTACCGTCGATTCTGCCTACGTCTCAGCGCTCAATACAGCAGATCGACTGTTGCACGCATGGGACACCGGCGACATGGAAACCGGAATCGTTCTGCTGACCACCCACGCCAAAGAGCGCGCCACCAGCGACGGAATCGACAAGTTCTTTTCATCGGGCGCGCGCGGCTATGAGATCGCACGTGGCAAGCTGCTCACGCGTGGCCGCTACGAATTTCCCGTGGCGCTCATGACGGTGGACTCCGATCATCACGTGGCACGCCGTTTTTCCACCATTGTCGTCGTCAATACTGGCAATCGCGACTGGGCAGTCGATAAACTGCCATAGGATTGCCAGGCATCGATTCTGAATCGCCAATCCAATTCCCAGTGTGCTATCTTCAGCGGCGATTAAAATTCGGCAGTTCGCAATTTTCTCGGGGGCTAGATCATGAAGCGGATTAATAAAGTTGCCGTACTCGGCGCTGGAACCATGGGGGCGCGCATTGCCGCGCACTTTGCCAACGCCGGCGTTCCCAGCTATTTGTTCGATATCGTTCCTGCCGACGCGACAGGAAAAACTGACCGAAACAAAATCGCCGCGGCAGGTCTGGAAGCGGCAAGAAAAGCGAAGCCTGCCGCCTTCATGGACGCCACGCTCGCGCGCCTGGTTACGGTCGGGAACTTCGAAGACGATCTGAAGAAACTTGCTGAGGTCGACTGGATCATCGAAGCGGTCGTCGAAAATCTGGAGATCAAGCGGGCGTTATTGCGCCGGGTCGAAGCTGTGCGGCGGCCGGGGACGATCATCACTACGAATACCAGCGGGCTTCCCGTGGGCAAAATCGCCGAAGGTTTTTCTGACGATTTCCGGCGCGCGTGGTTCGGCACGCACTTTTTTAATCCTCCGCGATACATGCGTCTTTTGGAAATCATTCCCACGCCCGAAGCAGACCAGTCGGCTATGGATGCGATTTCGCATTTTTCTGACGTGCGGCTGGGCAAGGGGGTGGTGATCGCGAAAGACACTCCCAACTTCATCGCCAACCGCATCGGCACATTTTCAGTGCTGAATGTCATGCGGCTGATGCAGGAAATGGATTTGACCATCGAAGATGTTGACGCGCTCACCGGGCAAGCCGTGGGCTGGCCGAAATCGGCGACATTCCGCACTATCGATCTGGTTGGTCTCGATATTCTCGGGCATGTTGTCAGCAACATGACGGCCAACGTTCACGATGAACGCAGCGACTTGCAGCTGCCTGACTTCTTCAAGCAAATGCTGGAGCGCAAGTGGCTGGGCGACAAAACCAAGGGCGGCTTCTACAAAAGAGCAAAATCTGCAGACGGCGGAGATGAAAGGCTGGCCCTCGATTGGAAGACGCTGGAATATCATCCGCGGCAGAAGCCTAAGTTCGCCGCGCTCGATGTGGCGAAGAACGTCGAGGACACTGGCGCACGCCTGCGAATGCTGCTGGGCTTTGAAGGGGCTGGTGCGCAGAAGGGCGACAAGGCGGGGGAGTTTTTGTGGTCGTCGCTCGCCGATCTCTGGACTTACGCAGCCAATCGCGTACCGGAAATTTCCGACAGCATCGTCGAAATCGACCGTGCGATGCGGCTTGGGTTCAGCTGGGAGCTCGGGCCATTTGAATTGTGGGATGCGGCAGGAGTAGAGGCTACCGTCGCACGCATGAAAAAAGAAGGCAGGCCAGTCGCAGCAAACGTCGAGAAGCTGATCGCCTCGGGGCAGAAATCCTGGTACGCGGATGATCCCAACACTGCTTCGGGAAAGAAGTACTGGCAATTGGAAACCGGCGACTGGCAGCCGGTGCGGGTTCCAGCGGGCGTGTGGTCAGTGACGGTCGCGAAAAAGTCGAATGGGGTGGTGAAGAAGAATTCCGGAGCATCCCTGGTCGATCTTGGTGATGGCGTGGGCTGCCTCGAATTCCACAGCAAGATGAACGCACTCGGAGCCGACATCATCGCCCTGATTACGCAGTCTCTGAAACCCGGCGGCGCCGGCGACAATTTTGACGCCTTCGTGATTACCAACGACGCCACGAATTTTTCCGTAGGCGCGAATTTGATGCTGTTGCTCATGAGCGTGCAGGAAGAAGAATGGGATGACGTCGATATGGCGATCCGGCAGTTTCAGGGAATGACCCAGGCGATCAAGTTCTCGCCCAAGCCCGTAGTCAGCGCGCCGTTCGGCTTATGTCTTGGTGGGGGCACGGAAATCTCCCTGCACGCTGCAGCCCGCCAGCCGCATGCGGAACTCTATACCGGCTTAGTGGAAGTTGGCGTCGGCTTGCTTCCAGGAGGCGGGGGTTGCAAAGAAATGCTGTTGCGCGCCGTAGATGGCGCGGCGGCAGCACGCGGCGGCAAAGGCTCCGGCGAATCTCTCGCTGGATCGATCGAAATGCTGGAGGCGATGAAGCGTGCTTTTGAGACCATCGCCACAGCGAAGGTTGCCACCTCTGCGCACGAGGCGCGCGGCCTCGGGTTCCTCAATGACAGCGACCGGATCACCATGAATCGCGAGCGCGTCCTTTCAGACGCGAAGACTCGCGCGCTGGAGCTTGTGCGCCAAGGGTACGAGCCTCTGGTTCCGCGTGCCGATATCCCCGCTCCCGGCGAAAGCCTGCTGGCAACGCTGAAGATGGGCGTACACCTGATGCGGCAAGGAGATTTCATCACCGAGTACGAAGTGAAACTGGGATCGAAGATCGCCGAGGTTCTCTGCGGCGGAAATATCACTCCCGGCACGCCCGTGAGCGAGCAGTACATCCTCGATCTCGAACGCGAGGGTTTTAAATCACTGTGCGGCGAGAGGAAGACGCAGGAGAGAATTCAGTACACGTTGAAGACTGGTAAGACGCTGAGGAACTGATGCACGAGTCCAGAAATATCATTCCATGGAGAGATGTTTGTGAAACAGCGCGACGTGAATAGAGTCGATGCTCTCGAGAAGCGGGATCTGCAAGAGGGATACCGCGACCGCGAGATGGCAAACGACGCCGAACACGAGCGCGAGGGCAAAGAATGGTGCGAAGCGCTCATCGCAGACGCGGCTGAGTGATTTGATCACTCTGCATTTGTATAATATATATCATTGGTATATACTATTTTGGTATTCGAGGCTTATCATGCCCAAAACCGATGTCGCCAAACTCTTCCAGAACGGACGCAGCCAGGCGGTGCGACTGCCGCGTGAGTTTCGCTTCAAGGGTGACAGGGTACGCATCCGACGCGTCGGCCAGGGGGTGCTTCTCGAGCCACTCATCCAGGATCCGAAGGAATGGTTCCGCAAGCTGGATGAACTGAATTCCGAACCCTTCCCGTCCGACCGCCAGCAACCCATCACACCGAAGCGGAAGATCTTCGAGTGAACTATCTGCTCGACACTAACGCCTGCGTCGCGCTGATCAACGATACGTCGGCCGGCGTTCGAGGCCGCCTTCAAAAGGCTCTCAGCGGAGGCGCCGAAATTTATATTTCTTCAGTGGTCGTTTTCGAGCTTTGGAATGGCATTTCGAAGAGCGCGCGTCAGGCTTTCAACGAACAGCGGCTAGAAGCGTTTCTGGCTGGACCGGTCGTCTCACTTCCACTCGAGGATGGGGACGCCAAAGTTGCTGGCTCGATTCGCGCTGCCCTTCAGGCATCCGGCACACCCATTGGCGCTTATGATCTTCTCATTGCCGGGCAGGCTTTGGCGCGCCAACTCACTCTGGTAACGGCCCACGTCTCGGAGTTTTCGCGGGTGAAGGGGCTCTCGTGGCAGGACTGGGCAAAATCGTAGAATGATTCAGCGAAACCGTTGTAGTGGTTCTTCGTCTATGCTTGAATGGTTTGCTTTGTTGCGCGAGGAAACTGATGAAGCTTCGAAAACTACGGTTGCCCTCACTTATTCTCCTTAGCTTAACCCCGTTACACGCCCAGGACGTTCGCAGTGGCGAAGATGTGCTGCGCGCCATGAATGATCGTTACACCAAGGAGTGGTATGCCACGTTAACCTTCGATCAGAAAAGCACGACCTATAATGCCGACGGAACCACGAAAGTGGAAACCTGGCATGAGGCCGCTGACATTCCCGGCAAGCTGCGTATTGACATTGGTAATCCCGCCGATGGCAATGGCGCGCTGCTAGTCGATGGCACGGTCACTGGATTTCATGCCGGCAAGGTAACCGGCAGCAGGCCGCTGGTCAACATATTGCTGGTTCTAGGTTTCGATGTGTACCGGCAGGCTCCGGAAACCACTGCCAGTGTGGCCAAGTCCGAAGGTTACGACCTTTCAAAAATCCACGAGGAGACTTGGGAAGGGCAATCAGTTTACGTCGTCGGCGCGGACAAAGGAGACTTGAAGAAGAAACAATTCTGGATCGACAAAAACAAATTGCTGTTCGTGCGGGTGATCGAGCCGACGCAATCCGATCCGGCCAAGTTTCAGGACATTCGCTTCGAAGACTACCAGCCGCTGGCCAAAGCGTGGCTGGCCGAGCGGGTCGAGGTTTACGTCGACGACAAGAAAGTTTTCAGCGAGGAGTATTCAAACATCCAGGCAAATCCCAAACTCGCGGCGGGCACGTTCGATCCCCAACAGTTCGACAGTACCCATTGGGAGAAGCGGTAAATCCAAATTTACGGCCCTGTTACAATCGCGTTTATGCGAAAATACGCTTCACTTTTTGCCAAATTTTCTGTCATGGCGACCCTCGCTTGTAGCGTTGTCGGCACCGCAGCGAACGCGCAAACGAAAGAGGTTCCGTACAAGGAAACGCCGCCTGACGTGCCCGATGCGATCCAAGCGCCGACAGGCGAGGAAGTCGTTCTTCTCGCGCACGCCACCGGGTCGCAGATTTATGCATGCCAGGCTGGCGCCGACGGCAAGTTAGCATGGACGCTTAAAGGTCCCGAGGCCGAACTGCATGATCGTCAGGATAAAGTGATCGGTCAACATTCCGCCGGGCCATCGTGGAAATTGAAAGACGGCAGCGAGGTCACGGGAAAAGCTTTAGCCAAGGTTGACGCACTTGATCCAAGTTCAGTTCCGTGGCTGCTTGTGAAAGTGGTCAGCCATTCAGGAAACGGCCAGCTCGGCAATGTCACAACCATCCAGCGAGTTCGCACGCATGGCGGCCAGCCGCCGGCCGAAGGTTGTGATGAGGCGCACAAGGGAGCGGAAACCAAGAGCAGCTATTCGGCGGACTATTATTTTTACGCTCCGGCAAAGTGAAGCTCTTAGGGTCAACCGCTCATCGAATGAGTTGATTAGAATTGAGAACTTTATGCGTGAAGTTGTAATAGCCTCCTCCGTTCGCACTCCCGTCGGCCGCGCCTTCAAAGGCACGCTCCGAGCGACTCGTCCCGATGAACTTGCGGCCACCGCCATCAAAGGCGCTCTGGAGCGCGTGCCGCAAGTTGATCCTAAACAGATAGAAGACGTCATTCTGGGCTGCGCCATGCCCGAAGCGGAGCAGGGAATGAATGTAGCGCGTATCGCCTCGCTGCGCGCGGGCCTGCCGGTGGAAGTTTCGGCCCTGACCATCAATCGCTTTTGCTCCTCGGGACTGCAGGCGATTGCCATGGCTGCGGAGCGGATCATGGCCGGAGGGGCGGACGTGATGGTCGCCGGCGGCACCGAGTCGATGTCGATGATCCCCATGGGCGGACACAAAGTTTCGCCCAATCCGTGGCTGGTCGATCATTATCCCGATGCATATCTGAACATGGGTCTCACCGCCGAACGGGTCGCGCAACGCTTCGGCATCACGCGCGAGCAAGCTGACGAATTTTCATTGCGCAGCCATCAGAGGGCGCTGGCGGCGATACAGGCTGGCAGGTTCGACGAGGAAATCGTGCCGGTGGCTGTGACCTTTGCGACCCCGAATGGCTCCAAACCCAAGCGTCAGGAAATCGTTTTCAAAATGGACGAAGGCCCGCGCGCCGACTCCTCGTTCGAAGCATTGCTTGCGCTGAAACCGGCATTTCACGTAAAGGGCACGGTAACTGCCGGCAATTCTTCTCAGATGTCAGATGGCGCCGCAGCCGCGGTGGTGATGTCGGCGGAGCGTGCGCAGGCGCTCGGAATCAAGCCGCTGGCCCGCTACGTTTCGTTTGCGACTGCGGGATACAAGCCCGAAGAAATGGGGCTCGGCCCCGTCTTCGCCATTCCCAAAGCGCTGAAGATGGCGGGACTCAAGCTTTCCGACATCGATGTAATCGAGTTGAATGAAGCTTTCGCCGCGCAATCGCTGGCGGTAATCAAAGAGGCCGGCCTCGACCCCGAGAAAGTAAATGTTAACGGCGGCGCAATTGCATTGGGGCATCCCCTAGGTTGCACCGGAGCAAAACTCACAGCGACGATCGTTCGCGAACTCAAACGCCGTAATGCGCGCTACGGGATGGTCACCATGTGTGTGGGCGGGGGCATGGGTGCGGCGGGCATTTTCGAGAACGTTTCATAAGGCAATACGCATACCTTTTTGCGTTTTTCGCTTACAATAGTGTTGCTCCCAGTACGTGTGTGCCCCGAATTCTCAATTCCAAGGACTGACAATGGCGACCACTACAGCACTTCCCAAGACCATCATTTCCGGCGGCAGCTTCCTGCTTGAAACCCGCAGTCCCGACGAAATTTTCACGCCCGAAGATTTCACCGAGCAGCACCAACTGATCGGGCAGACGGCGGAAGAATTCACCGCCAACGAAATCCTCCCGAACGCCGAAAAGATCGAACACAAAGACTTTTCGGTCTCGCGCGATCTGCTGAAGAAAGCGGGCGACCTTGGGTTGAGCGCTGTTGAAATTCCCGAAGCTTACGGCGGCCTCGAAATGGATAAGGTGACTGCCGCTGTGATCGCCGATCACATCGCCAAGTACGCTGGTTTCGCGACCACCTGGGGCGCGCACACGGGCATAGGATTGCTGCCCATCGTCTATTTCGGCACCGAAGAGCAGAAGAAAAAATACCTGCCGCGCCTGGCCGCTGGAGAAATCGTTGGCGCCTACGCTTTGTCGGAAGCTTCATCCGGCTCGGATGCGTTGAATTGCCGTGCCCGCGCCCAGCTTTCCTCTGACGGCAAGCACTACATTCTGAATGGCGAGAAGATGTGGATCACCAACGCGGGTTTCGCCGATTTGTTTACCGTCTTTGCCAAGATCGACGGTGAAAAGTTCACCGCATTTCTTGTCGAACGCACGTTTCCGGGATTTTCCATCGGCGCCGAAGAGCACAAGATGGGCATTCGCGGATCTTCCACTTGTCCGATCATTCTGAACGACTGCAAAGTTCCGGTGGAAAATCTGCTGGGCGACATCGGCAAAGGGCACGTCATCGCCTTCAATATTCTCAACGTCGGCCGCTTCAAATTGGGCGCCATGTGCGTGGGTGGAGGCCGCTTTTCCCTCGAACATGCCATCGCTTACGCCAAGCAGCGCAAGGCCTTCAACAAAGTCATTGCTGATTTCGGATTGGTACGCGAAAAAATCGCCAACATGGCGTCATTGATTTATGTCGGCGAGTCCACGATCTACCGCACGGTCGGCATGATGGATACAGCCCTCGCCGAAGTCGACAAGTCAAGCGCCGATGCAGTAAAGGAAACCCGCAAGGCAATCGAGGAGTATGCGGTTGAATGCTCGATCATTAAGGTCTGGGCCTCCGAAATGATTAATTACGTCGTCGACGAGACGGTGCAGATTTATGGCGGTTACGGATTTGTCGAAGAATATCCGGCCGAGCGCGCGTATCGCGACGCCCGCATTAACCGCATTTTCGAAGGGACGAACGAAATCAATCGCCTGATCATCACTGGATTTCTTCTGAAGCGCGCGATGAGCGGGCAGCTACCACTCATGCCTGCAATCAAGAAGCTGATGGATGAAGTTCTTTCCGGGCCATCGAACGGCGAAGAGATCGCCGGTGTGCTGGCTGAAGAACGGAGGATTGTTTCTCAGGCGAAGAAACTCGGCCTGTTCGTAGCGGGATCGGCTACGCAGAAATACATGCAGTCGATTCAGGACCAGCAGGAAATCATGGGGGCAATCGCCGACATGACTATCGAAACTTATGCCATGGAATCGGCTGTGCTGCGCTCGCAGAAAATCGCCGAGACTAAGGGCGAATCGGCCGCAGCATTGCCCATCGCGATGACGCGCATTTATCTTGCGCAAGCCATGGAGAAGGTTGAGTCCGCGGCAAAGAAGATCATCGCCGCAGTTGCGGAAGGCGACATGCTGCGCACCCAGCTTGCGATTTTGCGGCGTCTTGCGAAATACGAACCGTTCAACACCATCGAACTACGGCAGCAGGTGGCGCAGAAGGTGATCGAACGAGGAAAATACGCGCTGGCCTAGCGCGCAATGTAGTTGGGTTAAGAATGGCGAGCGAACCAAAAAGGCGCAGGGCGCAACCAATCTCCAGCAGCTTAAAACTTTCGCCTTGGGATTGATTATGACTCTGGCCGCAATCCTCGGGATCTGCTTGTTTTGTTGGGGAAATGCGAATGCGGCGGTAGCCTTAACGCCCGACTTCGCACAACAGGCAGAAACCGCTCCGCAAAACACAGAAACTGGGAAACCGCAAACTTCGAATCCATCGACCACCCCGAAAAGCAAGCCGCACAAAAAGATAACCTCGGCGAACTGTTCTGAAGCACCGGCCAACTCGCAGCCAGGCGATGCGGCGAAACCGTGTCCGCCAAAGAAGAAAGTAGTTCGCAATGGCGGAGCGAATGAGCCCGAAATCAAAATCACACCAGATACCGCACCTCAGCAGGATGCCCAGAAACGCTCCACCGAACAGCTGACAGCGGCGACCGAACAGAATTTGAAGAAGGTTGAGGGGCAGAGTCTAAATTCGAACCAGCAGGAGATCGTGAGTCAAATTCATCGATACTTGCAGCAGTCCAAAGCGGCCGCGGCTACCGATGATCTGGATCAAGCGCACAGTCTGGCCCAGAAAGCGCAATTGCTGTCGGAAGAACTGGTAAAACCATAACCGTCGGATCACTTTCCTTTTGCTCTCGCATTATTCACTTTCGCCAGCAGGTCCTGGGACATCGACTGAACGGGACCATTGATCTTTACGGCTTCACTCAAAACATCCCGCGCTTCACTGACTCGGTTGAGCTTGGCATAGGCAAAACCCAGGCGGTAGAGCGCGATCGAGTATTGTTGGTCGTCTTGCCCTTTCAAGAGTGCGACGGCGGACTTCAACTCCGGAATGGCCGCTGGCGTTTTGTCTTGCTTGATGTAAGCGTAGCCAAGAATCGAGTGCGCCATGCCGCCCGAAAGTTTGCGAGTTTTGTCGGCATCTGGAGCGCCGGCCTTGGCGGCTTCGATTGCTTTCTGCGAATAGGTCACGGCTTTCGCCAAACTGCCGGGATGGGGATCATCGACATACGTTCCGGCGAGCAGCAACAAAGCCGGCAACGAGTTCGGATTGGCCGCGAGCGTCTTCTCGCCGTACGAGAACAACCGCGCCTGATCGTTCAGTTGGCCTGGACCCAGCGTGTACATGGCATAGTTGGCCACGTCGTTCGAGAACTTCGACTCCGGAAAGGCGGTCGAGAAAAGTTCGATATCCGCCATGCGCGCTTTAGGGTCGGTTTCGCTCACGATGGCGTTGAAGGCGGCAGACTCGAGAAAATCGCAACTGTTTTTCGAGGCGTTCTTGTCTTCGGCCACACGCCGGGCAAACTCGTCGTCGCTCATGCCTTCGGGCTTCTTTTGCTTGTCCAGGGAACTGCAGACATCGCCTCCCTTGGCGGCGTAGCCGACGAGTCTCGCGTTGTCCTTGGCCTGCTGCGCAATGCTGGCTTGCGAAACCAGAATGTCGAGATTGTGGGGCGCACCTGCCAGAGCTTTGTCTCCGTAATCGAGCGCTTTGTTCAAATCCCCCGAAGTCTGGTACGTCTGCGAAATCTGCCAGTTTCCATACGCCACGGCGGCCGGATTCGAGGCGTACTTCTGCACAAAATCCTGATACATAGCCAGCTTTTTCGTGGCGTCCTGCTCGTTCGAGATGGCCTGCAGGTCATGATCTTCGGGCGTGCCCGCGGGAATGACGATCTTATCGGTCTGCGCCACGGCGAAAAGTGGGAAAGCCAAACACAGCAGGAGCAGAGCGAAGAACTTCAACCATTGCGCCTGTAATTTCATGGGACACCTCAATCGTGAGAAATCGGAATCCACTTGCGCTAGCAGGCGAATCGTAGCGCCTAACGCGGAGCCTGCGCAAGGACTAAGATCACTTCCACCACGGAGACACTGAGGCACGGAGGAACCTCTGACGCCGATTTCTCCGTGGCTCCGTGGCTCCGCGGTGAATAATCCTGTTATTCTTTCCCCTTTCAAGGAGCGCTCATGTTCACCGATCTACAGGGCCGTAACGCCGTCGTCTTCGGAGTCGCCAATAAACGCTCGATTGCGTGGTCGATTGCGCAGGGGCTTCATGCCGCAGGCACGAAGCTCGCTATCACGTACCAGAACGAGCGCCTCGAGCAGGAAGCGAGAGACTTGATCCTGTCGCTGCCTGGCGCGGAAGCCTACATGTGCGACGTGAGCAAGGACGAAGAAATCGACCGGCTGTTCGCCACGCTCAAAGAACGCCACGGCAAGCTGCACACGCTGGTGCATTCTGTGGCTTTTGCTCCCGCCGACGAACTCAAGGGAGACTTCGTCAACACTACGCGCGAAGGCTTTCGCATCGCGCTCGATGTAAGTGTGTATTCGCTGATCGCAGTCGCGCGAGCGGCGGCTCCGCTGATGGAAGACGGTGGCTCGATCATGACCATGACTTACTACGCGTCGCAAAAAGTCGTTCCGCGATATAACGTGATGGCAGTGGCTAAAGCCGGCCTGGAATGTTCGGTGCGTTATCTCGCTTATGAATTGGGAAAGAAGAAAATTCGGGTGAATGCAATTTCCGCGGGACCGGTGAAAACCCTGGCCGCGCGCGGCATTTCGGGCTTCAGCGAGATGTTGAAGGCGCACGCCGAACACGCGCCGCTGGGCCGCAACGTTGAGATACAGGAAGTCGGCTCGACCGGAGTCTTTCTGGCCTCCGATGCCAGCAGCGGCATTACGGGTGAAGTGATCTACGTCGATTGCGGATATAACATCATGGGTTTCTGAACCCCGGGCTTTTGGCTATTGGCTTTTGGCTTTTGAGTTTCCGCTCTTGGCGCGTGCGATCCGCCCTATTGTAGCGCCGACATCTGCCGGACGTCGCGAGCGCGTCTCGCGCTCGCGGCACTCAACTCATGATTACGATCTTGCGCTCATTTTCACCTTCGCGCTGCAGGGAAATTTCCACATCGCGCTCGCGCGCGAAGCGCGAAAACTTTTCTCCCCACTCGATCAACAAAATGCTGTCCGGCTCGGATCGCAGATCGTCCAGTCCCAGCGTTTCCAGTTCGCGCGGCGTATCCACGCGGTAGAGATCGATGTGATAAAGATTCGCGTGCGGGCCGCGGTACTCGTGCACCAGGGTGAAGGTTGGACTGGTAACGTCTTCCTCTTTCGCGGCTTCGAACCCGGCGGCGATTCCTTTCACCAGCGTGGTTTTTCCCGCGCCAAGATCTCCGCGCAGCAGCACCAGTTTCGGCGGGGAGAGCAAATCGATCAACGTGCGGCCGAAGGCGATGGTTTCCTCTGCCGAATGCGTGATGATCTCTCGCGTCATCCCGACCAGTATAGCGAGAGCGCGCTGGCGGAAGCTTTAGATCGCCTTCGGGGCGGTGAGCATGGAGGATTTCAATCCCAAAACATTTCGATCGACCACATGATCGAGCGAGGTTCGCAGCCGCCGGTGGTCATCGTCTTCGAGCGCAACGAAACGAAAAGCTTGCAGCACACCGTCGTTCGTCTTGCGCATGGGGCTGAGGATTTCGGCCATGCCGCGCACCGGGCCGGACTGGGTTTTAAACGAGAGTTCGACGAAATCTCCCAGGGGGAGCGCGCGGGTGAGTTGCAGCAGCCCGCCGGTCGAAGAGATGGTTTGTAATTTGGCTTTGGCTTCGTGGCCGTCTTCAAAACGAATCGCAGCCAGGACAGACTCGCCTAGCTGGACCCGGGCCGCGCGCCTCGAAGGGTGCGGTTGGGGGAAATGGGTCATAGCTGAATGAATTATGGCACGCGTCCTCGGTGGGTAACAGGTGACGGAAGCAGGTGGCCGGATTCCAGTTTTCGACGGGGTCAGCGCAACAACTCTACCCTACCCCCCTCCTCCCGGCGATCTATTGGAATCATCACATTGCGGCAGTTCTTAAATTTCATCCTTTGAAATCAATGGGATGCGGGTAAAATCTTGAGCGGTAAAGAGTTATCTCTTTTAAGCTGTACACTTATGGCGACAATCGCTTAATAGTATATTATCTTGCAGATAAGTCAATGGCAAAGTCCATGGCTGATTACAAATGACTCTCGGAGGAGGATCTCATCCCTCCTCAAAAACCCTCAAATGGCGCTACACTAAAATTGCTGTAAGGTTCGGAGCATGTTCGTGGACATCGCCAGGCTGGTCAGCTTGATTGGCAGCATTCTCTCGTTGTACGCCTTGTTCTACACCGCCTTCTTAACCCCATCGGCTGATATGAGTCAAAGGATTTACGACTCTCTCCCCTTGTTGGTGCTGGCAGCGGGGATCTCCATGATCGGTGGGTTG
>Ga0181522_10000840_pt1 | contig 20410 bp, 19 predicted proteins | sample PEATcosm2014_Bin_27_FD_121103 | JGI IMG/M metagenome (GOLD analysis project Ga0181522, IMG submission 121103) | Peatland microbial communities from MTU Mesocosm Facility, Houghton, MI, USA - PEATcosm2014_Bin05_10_metaG | ecosystem: Environmental > Terrestrial > Soil > Wetlands > Peat | place... | reverse complement strand
GCTGCAGGTCTTTGCGAGTATCCCGGTCATGATTCCGTCAAACTTATTTTTAGTCCGGCATTCCAGGTTCCGGAGTTGCTCTCGGTCGAGCACAATGCCGCGTTCGGTCAGAGGCGCGTGAATGCGCTCGCGATTGGGAAAAAGCAAAGCGGTTCCCACATCGAAGAAGATGAATCTGATTGAGCTCAGTTTCACTTTCGAGCCATCTCGCCGGTCGAAGTCCTGAATCCCGTTCCTCGACAAGGTAGCCGAAATAAAGGTCGGCGTCCCAGAGTTGGCATTACTCGAAGATTGGGGAATGAATTAAACTAAAAAAATCGGCGCTCTATCGAGTGGAACTGAAGTTATGGCCCAACTGCGCGTTGTCGTCCTGTGGCATCAGCACCAGCCGTTCTACAAAGATCTGGTAACGGGGGATTATCGTCTGCCCTGGACGCGGCTCCATGCCTTGAAGGATTACTACGGAATGGTGAAGCTGCTGGACGAGTTCCCGCAGGTGCATCAGACGTTCAATCTGGTGCCGTCTCTGATTACCCAGATTCAGGATTACGTTTCGGCTGAGGCTCAGGATCCATTCTTGCAGGTTGCCAGCAAGCCGGCCAAGGATTTGAGCATAGGGGAGCGTCAGTTCGCTCTGCAATATCTATTTCAGGCGAATCTCGCGAATGTGATCGGACGTTATCCGCGGTACCGTGAGTTGTGGGAGAAATTTCATGGACTCGGGGATTCTCCGGAGCGAGCGGAGAAGGTTTTTCAGGTACAAGACCTGACCGATTTGCAGGTGCTTTCGCAAATCGGATGGTTCGACGAATTCTTTCTCGCCGAGGCAGACGTGGCCGAACTCATTCGCAAAGGCCGCGACTTTACGCTTGAAGATCAGCAGTTTGTAATGGCGCGGGAGCGTGAATTGCTGGCCCGGGTTTTGCCAGTGCATGCGGCGGCGGCAAAAAAAGGACTGATCGAAATTTCGACTTCGCCCTTCTATCATCCGATCCTTCCATTGGTTTGTGATACGCAGATGGGAGCCGTCTCCTCGCCCGGTTTGCCCCTGCCGCAGAACCGTTATCGCCATCCTGGGGACGCGCGTGAGCAATTGCAGCGCGGACTTGCTCTGCATGAAAGAGTATTCGGACTTCGACCCCAGGGCGTTTGGCCTTCCGAGGGCAGCGTTTCGGACGAAGTGTTGACGATCGCCCACCAACTCGGAGTGCAGTGGATGGCGACCGATGAAGGTGTGCTCGGGCGAAGCTTGGGAACAGGTTTCTCGCGCGACGGTTACGGCCACCTGGATTCAGATGGCGCGCATCGGTTGTACACCGTCTATCGCTATGAGAACGCCGATACGTGGATGAATATGATCTTTCGCGATCACACGCTGTCTGATCTGATCGGATTTGTTTATTCGAGCATGCCGCCGCAGGATGCCGCCAACAATCTCATCCACAAAATCAGGGAATCAGCAAAGTCGGTGCTGGCGAGTGGGCAAGACGCCATGGTTCCTATCATTCTGGATGGTGAGAATGCCTGGGAGTATTACCCCCAGTCGGGACGCGAATTTTTGCGGCGATTTTATGACGCCTTGCAAAATGATCCCGGAATCGAAGCCGTGACGGTGACGGAGGCGATTGCACGGCACAAGAATGTCGGTCATTTGAAGTCACTAGTGCCGGGGTCGTGGATCAACGCGAATTTCAACGTTTGGATCGGTGCGCCGGAAGATAACAAGGCTTGGGATTATCTGTATCACGCACGCAATTTCTATGCGCAGGCGGCGCCGGGCGCAACCGAGGAACAACGCGACCTAGCATTTGAAGAGATCATGATCGCCGAAGGCAGCGATTGGAACTGGTGGTACGGGCCGGAGCATCACTCCGCCAATGATAGCGACTTCGACGAACTTTACCGCAAACACCTGTCGAACGTTTATCAGGCATTGGGTGGGATTCCGCCAGATTATCTGGCGCAGCCGATCGCCGGAGGGGCGGCGCGACCGATGTTCACGCCGCAAACCGCTTATATCCATCCCGAGATCTCAGGCGACATGGTTCGCTACTTTGAGTGGATGGGCGCGGCGCGCTACACGGCCGATCAGCGTTCGGGCGCCATGCATGGTAAACAGTTTTTAATGGACGAAGTCTTTGCCGGCATCGACGAACAGCACGTCTACGGACGGCTGGATTTTGTTGGCAAGGTTCCGGGAGAGCCATTTGAGGTAGTGGTGAATCTGGAGTCGTGGACCAATGATGCCGCGAAGCCCAGGCGCGCATTGCGCTTGGGCGCGGTGGTCGAGGGTGGCCGCATCCAGGCCTGGGAAGTGACCAAGGGGAAAGATAAGACCTTCGAACATTCGACCGGCGCGAAAGAAGCCCGTGTGGTGCTCGGTCGCAACTTCGAGTTCCGGGTTCCTTTGGCTTGGCTGCTCGCTGCTCCGCTACAGATTGAGAAAGTGAGAGGGACTAAAGGCTCAGACCCGCTAACCGTTCGGCTGCGGTTGCGCTTCAGCTTGTGGCAAAACCATTTGCCTGTCGACGCCTTGCCAGTCGAGGGATGGATCGAACTGGAGTTGCTGGCCGAAGAAGATCTGCTGTCGGTAAGCGGATAAGCGTGCAGCCGGGGCTTCCGAACAGGCCCCACTCATCGCAAGAACCGCGATGAGTGGCAGCCTTCGCACCTTCGTCCCCGTGACATTTCTCGCTACTGGCCACTGCTGGCGACGGCCGTTGTCATCGTCATCGGACGATTCAACTCCATCACCAGCTCCGTGCCGGCAGGAAGCATCGCAGAACGATGTTTTGAGAGCCAGTGCGTGACCGTCACTGTCGCTCCCACTAGTCCTCCGATGAGGAAGCCTTTTCCCCCACCCGCCAGTGCGCCGATCAGCGCTCCTCCGCCGGTGCCCAAGCCGATTTCGGTCATATCTCTTCCGTCATGGCCAGCGCCTTTGAATTGTCCCTCCGTGTTGACGTCGGTGCCATGACCTGCGTTGGTATCGACCAGCGAGGCGTTTAGCGTAAACCTGTCTCCGTTTGGAAGAATCAGGTTTTGGGGGAAGATGGCGATGGTCGGTCTGCCCGCGATGCGGCGCGGCTCGCTCGATTTGGTGACTCGCCCTTCGACCGTTGTGCCAATAGGAATCACGGTTTTGCCATCCATCACGAGCGGTTCAGAGACCCTCGCCGAGAATGGATCTCCGGCTTTCGAACTGAAGGTTGCCAGCGTAGTTTCGAGTTTCATCTTGACGGCTGTGCCAGTGGGCAGAGCCGTTTGTGCCCACGCGAAACTTGCGGTAAGGATGAGCGATGTCAGCGAAAGTGTCCTTTTCATGTTGCCTCTTGCCTCCATGGTTCAGTTTCTTCATTCGTCCAAAATCTTAAGAACCGCGTCCAGCGGCGCTCGGTCAGTTTGGTTAGCGCCGCGATAGATGTATCGCACCCATCGATCGCGATCGATGACGAAAGTAGCCGGATGCGCGATGTTGATTGCATCGGTGCCGAATACGTGACGCAGTCCGTAGTCTCTCGTCGCCGACCGATCCTCATCGAGCAGAAACACGCTTTCGATCGGATGCTTCTCAAAGAATCTTCCCGGCCTCCACACGCCGTCTCGTTTTTCGGCGGCGATAAAGGCCAACTGACCGCCTGCTGCTTTCATCTCTGGTATCCGCGACTCAGCCTGAGTCATGCGCTTCACGCAGTTCGGTCACCAGGTGCCGCGCAAAAACTCAAGAACCAATTTGCCTTGTGCAAGCAGCCCATCTAGAGTGAACGTGCCCTCGCGATTGGCCGCCCCGACAGAAAAGTACGGAGCGAGCGAACCGACCTCCAGAGTTTCGGTGCGGTTCTTCATGTTGGGTCGACTCTAAGCGAGGGGGAATTCGGGAACAATAGCGGATGGGGTACCGGGCGAGTCCGCTCGTCGGCAATCGGTGGAGAATTCAGGCCAACGACCGGTCCCATCGACGTCCGTTATAATCTTTCCTCGCAACGGAGAGAGGGATGGGTAAGCACCATGCGGGTGTCGGCTATCTCACCGGACGACGGCTGACTTTCAATTCGGACCTTCCCACGAACGTCACGGTCGGCGACGATTCCAGGATAGCGACTTCAGACTTAAACAAGGACGGTAAGCACCACATGACGAATATTGGAGCCATCATCGGCCGAGAGGTGCTTGATTCGCGGGGCAATCCGACCGTGGAGGCGGAAGTGCAACTTATGAACGGAGCGGTTGGCCGAGCCATCGTTCCGAGTGGCGCGTCCACGGGCGAGCACGAGGCTGTCGAACTTAGAGATGGAGATGCGCAGCGCTTTCTGGGCAAAGGTGTGCTCAAGGCGGTCGAGAACGTCAATGGCGAGATCGCCGATGCTTTGGGCAATTTCGACGCCTTCGATCAGAGGGGTGTCGATGCGAGGATGATCGAACTCGACGGCACGCCGAACAAAGAGCGCCTCGGCGCCAATGCCATTCTTGCCGTATCGATGGCGGTGGCGCGAGCCGCGGCTAACGAATACGATCTGCCACTCTATCGCTACCTGGGCGGGGCGGCGGCCAACCTGTTGCCGGTGCCGATGATGAACATCCTCAATGGCGGCGCGCACGCCGATAATAACGTCGACTTCCAGGAGTTCATGGTGATGCCGATCGGTGCGCCGTCTTTTTCTGAAGCGCTTCGCTGGGGCGTCGAGGTGTTTCACACGCTCAAAGGCGTGCTGAAAAAGCGCGGATACAACACCGCGGTGGGCGACGAAGGTGGCTTTGCTCCGTCGGTGAAGTCGAATGTCGAGGCCATTGAAGTTGTGCTTGAGGCGATTCAACAGGCGGGCTATAAGCCTGGTGAGGAGATCTCTATGGCTCTCGATCCAGCCGCCAGCGAGTTTTATCAGGACGGAAAGTACGTCTTCAAGAAATCCGATAAGTCGGCAAAGACTTCGGAAGACATGGTTCGATTCTGGACAAAGTGGGTGAATGACTACCCTATCGTTTCGCTCGAAGATGGGCTCTCCGAAAATGATTGGGAAGGATGGGCGCTGCTTACGAAAGAACTTGGAAACAGGATTCAGCTGGTGGGAGGTGACGTCTTTGTCACCAATATAGAGATCTTCGGCGAGGGCATCGAGAAGGGCATCGCCAACTCGATCCTGATCAAACTTAACCAGATCGGTACGGTCAGCGAAACGCTCGACGCCATCGATCTTGCTCGTCGCAATGGATACACCTCCGTGATCTCGCATCGCTCCGGCGAAACTGAAGACACATTCATCGCCGACCTGGCGGTTGCGACTGGTGCGGGACAGATAAAAACAGGCTCCGCTTCTCGCACCGACAGAATCGCGAAGTACAACCAGTTGCTTCGGATTGAAGAGGAGTTGGGTGGTGCGGCGCGGTTCCTGGGAGTCAAGGCTCTAAACCACAACCGCTGAAGACATATGCGACCGGCAGGAATTGCGTTCGTCGGATTCGTGGCTTTGGTGCTCGTCGTTGGCGGGGTTGTTTACGCGCAAGTTGTATTATTGTGCTTAGCCATTCTTCTGTGCCTTCTAATTGTTCTTGGTTTTGCGTGGCAGGGGCACAGACCTCGAGCGTTCCGGATTTCCACGCGCGGCGCTGAATCCGGGCCGTCAGCGAATGAACCGGATAGTTTGGTGAACGTTGAAGGGTGCTCGTTTTCGGTTCAACATCTCCCTTGCAGACTCGAATTCATAGTGATATGCCGTAACAGCTGGAATCACCCTGGCGAATGTTGCGATTAGGCAAACGGGTGGGCTCGGGACGTTGTGGATCAGATATCAGTTTACCGATCCCCAAGGCGCCTACTACGGAGGATCAGGGCGGGAGCGCCGTAGCCTGGATCTACCGGCACGGGCGATTCCAGCGGAAGGGCGAATTCAGGGTTCCGTATGATTTCCACGACCCCGCTGCCCAAAGAGTTTGAAGACCCCTTCGGTGACAGTCCTTAGCCTAGCTTAGCTAAACTAGAATCCCAGCTTGTCATCCGCCGAAGGACCGTAGGTCGAGGGCACGGGTTTCCCGTTCAATCGCAGATACACGCCGAGCTGGGCGCGATGATGCACCAGGTGATTGAGGAACATTTCGCGATAGGCTAGAAAGCGCGTCCCGCTGAAAATGGGCTTGCCTTGAAAGCTCAGCTTCCAATCTTGGGTCCAGGCTTCATCTGGCGTTTTTTGCAAGGCGGCGCGCACCTTGGCAGCGCCTTCTTCAAGGGCGCTGACCAGTTGCGCCGCAGAGTCAAAGGGCAGCGGCTTATAGCTGCTGTTGGAAAAATCGAGTTCAGGAGTGGTGAGGATCGATAGACCAAAGCCAGCCAACTGCGCCACGTGCGGGGCGAGCTTGTTCAGCGGCATGGATTTTGCGTGCGGCGCAAAATCCTTCTTGTCTTCTGGAACTCGTTCCAGCATGGTTCGGGTCTTCTTGATTTCTTCATCAAATTCGGTCAAGAGAAGTTCACTGATCGGCATGTTTATCCTCGGCGAAATCCAGATCGATAGTCAGCACCGCCAGTATAAGCGGATGACCGACTAATTTGAATGATCAATCCTCTTCGCCTCTTCGCAGCCTGATTTGAAAAGCTTCGTCTGCTCCTATAGATTCTTCTTTCATCATTTTCTCCGCGTCTGCGGTGTCTTCGTTTGTTCGGAAGCCAACGCTGAGACCCAGGAGCCGGAGGCCATCTCATGCCTCATCCAAAACCTCTCGTTCTTATCATTCTCGACGGCTGGGGATATCGAGCCGAAACCAAGGCCAACGCCATCGCGCTGGCGCGCAAGCCAACCTATGACCGGTTGCTGCGTGAATATCCGAACACGCTGATCCACACCAGCGGGCCGTTTGTTGGACTGCCGGAAGGCCAGATGGGGAACAGCGAGGTCGGACATCTGAATATCGGGGCCGGGCGCATCGTGCACATGGATATCACACGTATCGACCTGATGATTCAGAATGGCGAATTTTTCTCCCATCCGGTGCTGATACGGGCAATGAAGAATGCGTCGACCAGCGGCCGCCAGCTGCATCTGTTCGGTTTGGTCTCTGACGGCGGCGTGCACTCGCGGCAGGAGCATCTCTACGCGCTCCTGAAGATGGCCAAGCAGCAGGGCGTGGATCGCGTCTTTGTCCACGCCTTCATGGACGGCCGCGATACCTTGCCGACGAATGGCGCCGGTTATCTCGAACAGCTTCAACAAAAGATGCGTGAGTATCATTCCGGCAAAATTGCCTCCGTCAATGGCCGCTACTATGCGATGGACCGCGACCGGCGCTGGGAGCGCATCGCCAAGGCCTATGCCGGGATGGTTGAGGGAAGAGCCGAAGGCGGCACATTTGGTGATGCGGTTCAAGGCATGAAGGAGTCCTACAACAAAGGCGTGACAGATGAATTCGTGGTGCCATTTGTTTGCACCGACAATTCCGCTCAACCGCTGGCCAGGATTCGCGACGACGATTCGTGCATATGTTTCAATTTCCGCGCGGATCGCGTACGCGAGATCACGCGTGCCTTGTGCCGCAACAGCGGGCTTAACGAAAAGGGCGGGCGCGACTTGCCGGGCGCCGAGGATCTTGACGCGACAATCGAACGCAATCACGTTCCGAAGAGTTTGAGTTACGTGTGTATGACGCGATACGACAAGAACTTCGATCTTCCAGTGGTGATTCCGCCGGAGTCGATGACAAACATTTTGGCGAATGTGATGGGTGGACTGAATCTGCGCAATCTTCGTGTGGCTGAGACGGAGAAATATGCGCACGTCACCTATTTTTTCAATGGCGGCGTGGAACAGCCTTTTCCCGGAGAAGATCGGGTGATGATTCCTTCGCCAAAGGTTGCAACCTACGATCTGAAACCGGAGATGAGCGCGGCGGGAATTGCCGAGGCGGTTGTCAAAGCCACCAACGACGGTGCGTTCGACGTCATCATCGTCAATTTCGCCAATGCCGACATGGTCGGACATTCCGGCAAGATCGAGCCCACTGTCAAGGCGGTCGAGACTGTCGACACCTGTCTAGGCGAGATTGAGAAAGCGGTGCGCGCCAAAGGCGGCGCCATGCTGGTTACGGCCGACCACGGGAATGCGGAAATGATGATCGATCCGGTGACTGGAGGTCCACACACAGCGCATACAACGAATCCGGTGCCGTTCATAGTGATTGTGGAGGATGCGAAGCTGTTCAGATTGAAGCCGAATGGCTCGCTCCGGGATATTTCGCCGACGCTGCTTGGGATGTTGGGTATCAACGAACCGAAGGAAATGACGGGAAAAGATTTGCGCACGCCAGCGAAGAACTAACCCCGGAAGACGCAGAGGACGTGGTGACAAGTTCCTGATTGCCCGATAACCCACTCACGTGATGACACCATGCACAAGCTTCTCATCTGCGTTCGCCACCCCTTCGATCAATGGAATGCGCCGACTTGGTTTGCCGAACGCCTGCGAACGAATTTCCCGAAGCTGGATATAGTTCACCTTCCCGACTACGCGCGGCTGGATGAAGAAATCATCGATGCAGAAGTCGTTGTTTCCTGGTCGATACGTCCGGAGCAGATAGCCGCCGCAAAGAAGCTAAGATGGGTTCACTCTCCGGCGGCAGCTGTGCACCAGTTGATGTTTCCTGAACTGGTCAATAGCGACATCATTCTCACCAATGCGCGTGAGGTCCACGGTCCCGTCGTGGCGGAACATGTTATCGCTCTCATTTTTGCGCTGGCGAAAAAAATCCCGGGCTCGGTGGTTTTGCAGGAGAAGCATGTTTGGGGTCAGCAGATGCTGTGGGATGAACTACCTCGCATACGGGAAGTGGCGGGCGCAACCTTGGGTCTGGTTGGGCTCGGAAGTATCGGACGCGCGGTCGCCAAAAGCGCAAAGGCTCTCGGCATGCGGGTAGTTGCCCTACGCGAGCATCCAGAAAAGGGAAGTGAAAGCGCGGACTCTGTATTCGGCCCGGGTCAGTTTGCCGAAATTTTTCGGTTGGCGGATTTCGTTGTGCTCGCAGCCCCGGTTACCGATGGCACGAAAGCGATCGCGAACGGCGAACGCTTCGCGCTTATGAAAGCGGACGCGTGCCTGATTAACGTTGGCCGCGGTCCCTTGGTTGATGAGGCCGCGCTCGTGGCCGCTCTCCGCGAAAGGAGGATTGGCGGTGCTGCACTCGATGTCTTTCCAAAAGAGCCGCTGGCAGCGGACTCCGTGCTCTGGGATGTTCCCAATCTGCTGATCACTCCGCACACGGCGGCACTGACTGACAAGTTGTGGGAACGGCATTATGCGAACTTTTCCGGGAATCTGCAGCGTTATCTTGATGGCAAATCACTTCTGGGCATCGTCGATAAGAAGAAAGGGTACTAGGAAAGCCACATCATCCGGGAAGGACGAAATTCATATACCAGAGTACAAACGCCACCAGCGCGCCCCCCGTCACTACAACATCCAAACGCACTCGACGGATGGTGATGTCCTGCATCGCTACCGCCAATGCGACACTCAGCCAGCTGAAAGGTTCGAGGTAATAGTAATAATAAGTAACCGGTCTGATGGCGATCGCCCATTGCATGACGTGCGCAAAATACAGGGCGGGCAACAACGGTTTTCTTTGCCACAGCAGAAGGACCAATGCAGCAAGGCCTAGTATCCCGATGACTGGGTTACCGACGAGATAGGAGAGGCTGGGCTGCGGCTGCAATCTGAAAATCCACGACCACCACATCTGGCCAATCAGTGGCTCACCTTTCGCGTGCCTTTGGAACTCCAAGATAAAGATGTTCGCGGTCAGCAGGTAATGGGCAGTGCGGTGCTCGCGCACAATGAGTGGGGCCCAACTAGCGGCGTATGCCGCGATCGTGGTTGCCATCATCACCGATGCAGCTTTGAGGAACGGTTTGTAGTAAACCAGAGCGTAGGCAATCGAGACCAGGAATCCGATGGCGCCGACCCATCGACAACCGATGGACAAGCCAAACAGGGTGCCGGTCAAGCCAAACCAAAGCGTCTTCTTTTTGTCTTTCTCCTGCATCGCAACCATGAATGTCCAAACCGCCGCCACCTCGAACGCCAGCTCAAAAATTGACAACATGGCAATGCGGCTCATCACGTACCAAAAGACATTGGCAACGACGAGCAACCATGCCACAAATGACGAATGCCAGCTCCGGGTAAGTCTGAATGTCAAACCAAACAGTGACAACGCAAGGAATGCTCCTGCAAGCGCTGATGGGAAGCGCCATCCGAAAGGAGCGTCCCCCAAGGTCCGGATCGATAAGGCGATGAAGTATTTTGCGAGAGGCGGGTGCTCAGGGTTCGAGGAGGGAGTCCCGGCAATAAAGTTGCGCGCCGCGCCCACGTACGCCGACTCGTCAAACATCATTGGAGCAGCAGAGATACGGAAGACGAGTATGGCGAGGCTCAGAGCGAACACCAGCGCGTATCTTGGGAGGGCTTTCATCGGCCGCGACTGGATTCAGGCTAAATGACCGGCAGTGATTTCGCGGGGCGACCGAACACGACTACGTGTCCAAAGTCACATCAGGGACAGAGGGGGAGTGAAGAACGCAAGATTCCCCACGGCCTATCTGGTATCGATTCCAAAGCCCAAGATTGCGTGCACCTCGATGGGTTCGTTGCCGCGAAACGCTGGCCGGAACTTCCAGCCATGCAGGGCGGCAAGGACCTTTGAAGTAGTTTCGGCGTTGCCGTGCTCGAGTACCTCTGGATTCCTGAGATTTCCTGATTTGTCGATGATGCAGGCGATCACCACGCGCGTAGGACGAAGGCCGACCGGAAGATCCTTGCGCATCGGGGCGGGGTCGACCAGTCTCTCCGTGTAAGGATGGGCAGCTGATTCAGGATCCGAGTACTGCATCACCGCCATGCCAAGAGACGTTTCAATATAGATGGAATAATTACGATCGCCTTTCAGCACGCGGTAATAAGCGAATACCCCACCGGAGCTAGGGGTGGCTTCGATGCTGTATTCCGGCGCGTTACGAGCGTTGGCGGAAGAATGGCCGGGGCCGGTCGACGGAGCGTCGCCGCCCCCTGCAAAGCTGGGCAGTGTGACGGTGGTCGTTCCGCCCTGTACGGATACGCCAGGCATGGCGGGCGCGCCGTTCGAGCCGTAGCCGGCGCCGCCTGAACCTAGAACCGGAGAGATACCACCGTGGGCGTTAGGATCGGCCCCTCGTCCCGGGCCGTCTTTGCCGCCGCCTGAACCTTCTCCCTGCAGTCCGCTACCCGGACCATTGCCTTTGCCAATACTTGTTCCGCCGCCGCTGCCTCCGAGCCCGGTCTTCCCATTGCCCCCGGGCGACATGGCGATAGCCCCTGCACTGGAGGAGTTGGGCAATCCCACCGTCGTTCCTGGATTGCTCGAGATCACGACACCGTTGCCGGCAGCATTTCCTCCGGCATTTGCGGGTGGAGCGACGGATGAACCGAGGTCGAGTGGGCCGCCGGCACCAGTTCCCCTGTTGCCTCGCCCGCTTCCAGAAAGGGCTTTGCCGCCGCCCAAGCCCGGTGGGGGCGGTACAACGTCGGCCGAGCCGAGGAGTGAACCTCCATCCTGGGAAGAGCGGCCGGTGCCGGTCCCTCCCTGTGCGCCGATGCTGGCCGGTGGGGGTACAACCTGAGGCGCAAGACCAGATCCGTTCGATCTTGCCAGGGACCCCCCGCCTGAGGCGCTAGGCGGCGGGGGCACCGGCTTAGACCGCATGTCGCCGCTCGCAGTGCTTCCCCAACTGTTTAAGTCGCGACTGACTTGCGATGGCGGCGGTGCTACGACAACGGGTGCCGGCAGCGTCACCTTGGGTGTGGCTGATACATCGCGCTGGGGCGCAGAGGCCGGAGGTGCAACCACGTCGACGGTTTGCGTGAGCGGGACACGGGAACTGGCCAGATCGCGCTGCTGTTCCTTTGGAGCCGGAGCGACAACGTTAGGTGCGATTGGAGTCGCCGCTCGCATTTTGTCGCGCGAGACATTCGGCGCGGGCGGAATAATTGTCGAGCTCAACGTTGGCGAGGAGCGCGTATCGGTGCGCGAGACATCCGGCGCGGGTGGGATGACCTCTGTGGTGAGGGTGTTCGGGGTGCGGCTGGCCGAGGCGTTCAATTCCGGCGAAGGCGCTACAGCACTCATCGCAGGCAAAGTTGGTGCGGCAATCGACGACCGCAGGCCCTCGGCGGGCGGCGGCCCGGGATTTGGCTTCAGCGCCAGCAAATTCGCGACAGCGGAATTGGAATGAGGCAGATTGATTTTGGGGGCATCCGCCACCTGCTCGGCGGGCTTCTCGCCACGAACCACTCGGATGGTCTGCGTCCGATGGTGGGCTTGCTGGCCGCCCGAGCGTCCGGTCTTGCCGGACTGAGCCCCGCCACGATCCTGCGTTTGCGGCAGTTCGTTGCCCGAGTAATAGATTACGTCCCATTGCGGACGAACCGCCTTGACGGGAGGCTGAAACTTCGCAAGTTCCTGCGGGATCACGATGAGAGCGATCAGCAAAAGGCATTCCACGAACCAACCCGCCAGAATGCCACGATACGGAAAAATGCCAACCGGCGCTTCTCCCGCCAAGGGTCTTGGCGCCCGGCTGAGGGCCGGGTTCAAGGAAGACTTGAACTCTTGCCATCGAGACGACCATTCCACCAGTAGATGGGGTTCGGGCCACTGGTCCACGATTTCCGGAACGGTTTCAACTTCGGTCATAAGTCTCGACATTGATTACCAAACTTAGTCAAGCTGCCTCGCTATTCAGAGGGCGCTCGAGAAAAATATCTACCTGGTCGCCGACCGCCGTCAGCGAGTCGCGGACGGTACCAGTAGGAACCTCAAGAACGGAAACGGCGTGAACGCGAACTGCGGCCACGCGCCAAGGCTTCAGGCTCTCTTCAATGTGAATCACAATCCGCTCCCGGTCAAGGTATACGGCATCGATCGGAAAACGCATGGCGAAGGTGTGGATCCCGTGGGAGGGGCTAATCCACAATCCCCGCCCTCGGGGAAATCGCGATGAATCTGTCGCCATGAGACCGCGAAAACGGGACCAGTGGCTTCGCGCGATCACCAGATCGGTTGCGAGATAGGTCGTGCGCGTACGGTTAAAAGCGTATCCCTTGGTACCGCGCGGGGGCATGAAAACTCCTAATTCCGACTACCGATTCAACGTTTTCCACCGGCGGGGGAGAATATGTGCAGCAACTGAATTACGGCCGGACCTACGGTGACGAAAATCAGGGAGGGCATCACAAAAAGGACCAGGGGAATAATCATTTTAACAGTAGTCTTGGCAGCCTGTTCTTCGGCGCGCTGTCGGCGTTCGGTGCGCAGCGAATCGGAATGAACACGCAAGGCCTGGGCAACACTGGTTCCGAAACGGTCGGTCTGAATCAGCGTTCCGACCAGCGAACGAATGTCGTCAACGCCAGTGCGCTCGGCAAGATTACGAAGCGCTTCGACGCGAGGTTTTCCGGCCCTGGTTTCAAGATCGAAGAGATGGAATTCACCGCTCAGTTCGGGATGAGCGGTCCTCAGATCCTCGCCCACCCGCATCATCGCCTGGTCTAGAGACAAGCCGGCCTCGACGCAGATCACGGTCAGATCGAGACCATCGGGAAGGCCAAGGCGCAGCCGGCGCTGCCGTTCCTGCATCTTTTTTTTCAGCATGAAGCGGGGCACAAAGAAGCCGAATCCCGTCACACCGAGGAGCAACATGGGCGAACCAAACCCGGTAACCAAAAAAACGGAAAGGAATCCAAGCGCGCCAAAAAGGACGCGCAAACCACGATAGATCGTGACATGCTGGGGGCTGCGATATCCCGCCTGGATCAGCCAGAGGCGGGTTTGCGAAACGTCTGTCGGCGAGAGCGGCAGGGCCCGGCTCAGCGGATCGAGGGCCTGCTGCATCCGTTCCCGGATCGCCGGCTTGGTCTCGCTTTTCGGCCGTTGCCAGCCAATTTCACGCAGGCGCGACCCGAGTACGGATGAGGGCGCGACTGTGGCCGCTCCGAAGGCAAAGACGATCACCGCGATGGTGAGGAAGACAAAGATGGCGAGAGCGATTGCCATATCAGACCTGAATCCTGATGATTCTGCGAATCACAAAGTAACCGAGGGTTTGCATGGTTATGCCCCCCACAATTAACGCGTGTCCAATGGGATCTGAAAAAAGCGGCTGAATGAATCCCGGGTTGATGATGAGCATCACAACCACCACCGTCGGGGGGAGCGCCATGAGCAGGACCATCGTAAGCCGTCCCTGCGCGGTGTGTACGCGAACCTGGCGGAGAATTTTGAAGCGCTCGCGGATGACATAGGAAAGGTTATCAAGAATCTCCGCGAGATTGCCGCCGGTCTCGCGTTGCAACATCACCGCGGTCACGAAAAATTTGATGTCGACCAGTGGAACGCGGTCGGCCAGGTTGAGCAGGGCATCGCGGACGGGGAGACCGAATTTCTGTTCTTCGTAGAGCTGGCGAAATTCTCCTGCGACCGGCTCGGCGACTTCGTTGGCGATCATTTCGAGCGCGGTAGTGAATGCGTGCCCGGCGCGTACCGCGCGCGCCAGCGTGTCGATCGCCTCGGGAAATTTCTCCTCAAATTTAGCAAAACGCTTGGTGCGCATATGCGAGGCATATGCGTAAGGGACGAAGAAACCGACGACAGCTCCAACCCAGCCGAACAACAGGTTGCCCCCGGCGATAGCAGCGACCAAGGCCAACACCACGGCCGATACCACGCAAAGCATCAGAAAATTTCCGGCGCGAACGTCGACGCTCCCCTGCTGCAGCATTTTCTGCAGAAGCGAGACGCGCTCCGAGCGGCGCAGAAAAGTGTCGAAGGCCGGGATGCGGCTCATGACTTCGTCGCGAAGAAGAGCCAGGTCGGGCGTTGCTTGCTCGGCTGGTTTCTGAATGGTGGAGAGCCGATCCCGGAGCACCCGGGCCCGGGCATTTCGATCGTCGAAGAGCGACATGCCAACAAACACTGCCACCGCGACTACGGCGAATACTGAAACGGCGATAACGATCGGCAGCATTCGCTAGACCTCCATCCGGGATGTAAAGAGCGCTGGACTGAGACGGCAACCCGCGGTCGCAAGCCGTTCAGCGAAATGCGGCATCAGGCCGGTGGAATGGAATGCGCCGCGTACTGTGCCGCTCTCGTCGACGCCGGAGCGCTCGAAAACGAAAACGTCCTGCAGCGTGATCATGTCGTCGACCATTCCGGTGACTTCGGAAATTGTGATCACTTTACGCGAGCCGTCCGAGAGACGCGCGACCTGAACCACGGCGTGAACAGCATTCGCGATTTGATGGCGAATGGCGCGCTCCGGAATATTCAGATTCGCCATGGAAACCATATTTTCAATACGAGACAAGGCATCGCGAGGCGAGTTGGCGTGGACCGTCGTCAGCGACCCTTCGTGACCGGTATTCATGGCTTGAAGCATGTCAAAGGCCTCTTCGCCACGCACCTCGCCGACCACGATGCGGTCGGGACGCATACGCAGACTGTTGATGACGAGCTGGCGCATCCGGACCGAACCTTTACCTTCAATGTTGGGAGGACGGGTTTCGAGTCGCACTATATGTTCCTGCTTGAGCTGCAATTCGGCCGCGTCTTCAATAGTTACGATGCGCTCCGAATTTGGAATGTAACCCGAAAGAACATTGAGGACCGTTGTTTTTCCAGCGCCCGTTCCTCCGGAGATGATGAGGTTCAAGCGTCCCTTGACCATGGCCGAGAGCAGTTCGAGCATGGGCTCGGTCAAGGTTTTGTTGTCGAGCATGTTGCGCGCAGTTAACGGGTCGCGGCCGAAGCGGCGTATCGAGAGGCACGCTCCGTCGAGCGCGAGGGGCGGAATAATTGCGTTCACGCGCGAGCCATCCTGCAGCCGCGCGTCGACCATGGGCGAGGACTCATCGACCCGCCGCCCGATCCGCGAGACGATGCGGTCGATGATCTGCATCAGGTGCTGATTGTCTTTGAATGACAGGCCCGTGATCTCGAGTTTGCCGGCGCGCTCGACGTAGACTCGGTCGAAGCGATTGACGAGTATGTCGGAAATTGTGGGATCTTTCAGCAGGGGCTCGAGCGGTCCAAGACCGAAAATTTCGTCGAGGATTTCCCGCGACAACTGCTCGCGTTCGGCAAAGCTGAGAGGGACGGCTTCGCTGTTGACCGAGCTGCGGATCAGAATCAGAACTTCTTCGCGCGCCGAATTTCCAGTCGAACGGCCAAGCTTTTCAAGATCCAGGCGATCGAGGATCTTGCGATGCAGGTCCGCCTTGACCTGCTGGTAATCACCCCGTTCGAATGCTTGCAGATTGGCCATAACTTTTATTGAATCAATGAATCATCGAATCCTTGAACGATTGAATCAATGAGTTCACGAACCCCATGACTCAATTCCTTAATGGTTCAATGGCTCAATCGCTACACTGTTTTAAACAATGACCAGGCAGCGCGCTTCACGTCCGGATCATCCTTGGTCAAGTACTCGGCCAACCCGGAAATCGAGCGGGCAATTTCGGTATTCCCTTGTTGCATCAAGGGGACGCCGCGATCGATTGCGGTGGAGACCGCGAAGTACTGATTGGGTATCCGCCATAAAACCTGCGCACCGATGGCAGCCTCAGTCTCGGCTTCATCAAAGCCCGCCACCTTCCGATAGCGGTTCAGGACCAGCGCAAAGCGGTCCCTTGAACCGCTTTCGCCCAGGTACTGGGCCACCCGCCCGGCGCTCCAAAGTGAAGCGACATCGGCGTGCGCGATGAGAAGAATCTTCTCCGAAAGATTGCTGACCAGTCGCGTGGCGCTGTCGAGACGCGAGGAGGCATCGACCACGATGTAGTGAAACTGCCCCGCCATGGTGTCGAACAGGCGCGCGAAATCGGATGCCGATGGCTCAACCGCTGTAGGAGTCTTCGAACCGGCCAGCACCTGCAGATCATGACCGTGACGGACCATGAAACTGTCGAGCAGCGAGGCATCGAGGCGATGCAGGTTGGCGACGGCATCGGTGACGGTGAAGGCTGGCTTGAGATTCAGGTGCAAGGCGCAGTGGCCGAGCGGCGCCAGGTCGACGAGCGCCGTGTTGTGGTGAATCGACTGCAAGGCGAGTGCGAGATTCACGGCCACCGTCGTTGCGCCGCTGCCGCCCTTGGCATTGACGATCGTGAACACTTTCCCGCGTGAGCCTTCGCGACCGGGTTTGCGGCGAGTCGCCGTCAGTCGCACGAAAGCTTCGAGCAAATCGGTTGTGGTCGTGGGACGCTCAATATATTCGCGCACCCCCGCGCGCATGGCATTCACGATCAACTGCGGCTGCGTCATCGAACCCACCGCGAATAGAGCGGCGTCGGGAAGTTCCTGATGCAGCAACTCCACAGCTCGCAGCGCCGTAGGGATGCCATCGTTTGCGATATCTACCAGAACCACGTCGGGAGCGAAGACCTGAGTCTTGCGCAGGATAGGATCGTTCGCCGCGAGGGGCATCGTCTCATTGCTGCAGACGGTGTGGGCTACACTGGTGCCGTCTACCAGAACCTGCAGCACGGTCCGCTGGTCTTTGTCCGTCGCGAATATCGCTACTGATAATTCCGGCATTCGTTCCCACCCTCCTTTCTCGGACTTCGCACACCAGGTTCCTACTTGAGGATGCCACCAGAGTTCTTGTCAAACTTTCTCTTGTCCAAAGTCGGCACAGGCATTGCAGGACCCTTCGGTGTTTCCACACTTGGAGAAACCCGGCGCACCGTGCACAGAACCATCAATTCCGAATTGCTCTTCTGGTCGCTTCGGCTCCTGAAAAAGTTCCCGATGATCGGCAGATCGCCAAGCCAGGGAACTTTGTTATCAACATTGGTGACCCGGTTATCGAGCAGCCCGGCGATGACGAAGCTTTGCCCGTCCTGCAGTTCGAATTCGGTGTCTGCTTTGCGCGTGCTGATAGCCGGCACGGTGGTTCCGGAAACCGTGACCGAGTCCGCGTAATCGAGCGTGCTCACCTCGGGAAGAACGTGCAGGTGAATATTGCCGTTCGGCTGAATCACGGGGGTGAATCTCAGGCGCACACCAAACTCACGAAACTGGATGGTGACGGTCGAGATTCCGCCGGCGCCGGGTTGCACCACCGGAAAGGGAAATTCTCCTCCCGCCAGAAAACTGGCTTCCTTGCCATTCACCGCCACCAGATTGGGCTCAGCCAGAATCTGCAGGAGGTTTTTCGACTGCAGGGCCTCAATCACCACCCCGAGATTGACCTGGGGATTAAAGAAAAACAGATTGAGCGCATTGGTTATGGTCGCCGTGCTGCTGACAGTCCCTTCACCGTTAGCGTTGAGCGTGGGGCTGATCGCTCCGGGGGTAACACTAGAGAACTGCCCGGTACCGGTTTGGCCGATGGTGTTTCCCGCCCCCGTCGAAAACAGATTGAAGCCAACCTGCGTCAAGGCGGTCCGGTCGACTTCGGCAAACTTGACTTCCAGAAGAACCTCTTGCGCGCCAACCGGACCGAATGTCAGCACGTTCACAACATTCTTGGAATAGGCCGAAGCCAGCGCACCAGCATGCTTGGAGACGTCTTCCGTGGTTACATGACCCGAGAGAACAATCGCTGACCTCGAAGGCGTCACGTTGATCTGTTCGTCGGGAAAAAGACGATGCATCTCTTCAGAAGCCGACGTGATATCGACGTCAACGCGAAGGTCGAAGCTGCGATTGCGCTCCAGTTCATCCCAGATCAGCAGGGAGACTTCGCCGGGCGATAGACCATTGACGAGTACCTGGGTCGGAGTCACCACAATTGCGTCGGCCACCGTCGGATCGGTTACCGAGACCCGCTTCAGTCGTTCGGTGGTGTTGATGAGGAGCGACTTGCCCACCATTACACGAAGTGGAGCTGCCCCGGGCGCGACGGCCTGCGCCGGACTTGTGCTCGAGGTTTGTGCGGGAGACGCGTTCTCCGGACTCTGGGAAGCTGGGGCACGTTCGGAGGGGGGAATGCCTTCCGGAGCCGCACTTCGCGCAAACATCGTGGTCGCTCCGAGAAGCAATACCGCTCGGACGAGCGTAAAGGCTTTCATGAATTCGGACCTCTGCGAGGTTGCACGAGCAAATCCATCCAGGAGATAAAGCGTACGCGAACTACTGCGGTGTTGGCGGCTCAAACTTGTTTTCTTCCCGTTTGTTGCCACGGATCATTTCTACTTGGTAAGGCGCCGGGGGGGGCGCCGGACCTTTGGCTATTACCTTGTGAGGTTTGGTGGGCTTGGGCGCGATTGCAACTTTCACTTCGCCAGGATAAAGCGAACTCGAGTGCGTGGCGCCGATGCCACCCTTTTTTGTATCCAGAGGATTGCGTAACGATAACTGAATCCGGCCTTCCTGCGAAACCAGCGCCAGCTTCTGCGCGTCGTCCGGAGAAACCAGCAGCGTGATCACCGGAGCGGTTTGCCCTTCCGCAGAAACGCTCCGATCTAAACTCTTGCCTACGGCGATGACCGCGACGTTCTCAAGGACGGTAGTGGTCTGACGGTCGTTCCCATTGTCTTCATTGCCAGTAGCCAGTACATCTACACGGGTTCCGGGTTGCACGAAGCCGGCCACCGATACCACATCATTGACCCGCACGGAAACCGCTCGCATACCCGGCGGAATCAACGACGGCAATCCGGCTCCCGCGTTGACTGCAGCCAGCTTGCTCGGCAGAATGAACTCTCCCTGGCTTAGCGGCAGCACGGCCCCACGCCCGAGCACCTGCGTTGCTTTCGTAAATGCTCCGGGAGGAACAGCCGATGCCGGCAAATTGATGATGCGAACATCATGCGTATCGAGCTTTGCCCCAACCTGGACATCGTCGGCAGCGACTACAACTGGAACGACGGCCGCATCACTCGAGCCAGCAATATTCCGTAGCTTGTTATAGACCGTGAAGCTGACGAGCAGGCCAACGGCGAGGGCCAAGCCTCCGATCATCAGCAAGCGACTTCGGTTCATTCTTCTCCTTCCCGGACAACACAGACGTTGCCGCGACGGCCTCAACCTTCGCGAGTTAAACGCGATTCATGAATGGTTGCGGCCTATGGAGGGGTTCCGACCGAGCTAGCTACCGACGAGAACACGTTGTTCGCATTGCCACCAATCAGACGGACGGTGCCGATCACGATCACCAGAATTACGGCGAGCATTACGGCGTATTCCGCAATATCTTGTCCTTCCTCATTTCTCCACAACATTTTCATCAGACTCGTCATTACAGACTCCTTCCTAGGCTCTTTGAGCGTATGCCAGCAACTCCCGATCTGAGGCGATCCGGGGGAAACCAAACCTCGTATGCCTAGTTTCGCAGATTCCCTATGGCTCTGGGAAACATTTTTTCACTTTCGTAACTCTTTAAGCATGGATT
>Ga0181522_10000839_pt1 | contig 20465 bp, 21 predicted proteins | sample PEATcosm2014_Bin_27_FD_121103 | JGI IMG/M metagenome (GOLD analysis project Ga0181522, IMG submission 121103) | Peatland microbial communities from MTU Mesocosm Facility, Houghton, MI, USA - PEATcosm2014_Bin05_10_metaG | ecosystem: Environmental > Terrestrial > Soil > Wetlands > Peat | place... | reverse complement strand
TGCTGGATTCCGCCAAGAACGAAAGCATAGTTAACGCATTTCGTGCCGGGGCGAAAGGAATCTTTTCCAAGAATTCTCCTCTGACCGGTCTGTGCAAGTGCATACGTTGCATTCACGAAGGCCAGATCTGGGCGACCCACGAGGAGTTAGAGATCGCCTTTGAAACTCTGAATAACTCTCCGGTCGTAAGGGCGGTCGATGCGCAAGGAGTCAGCCTGCTCACCAATCGCGAACAGGCGGTCGTCGAATGCGTTGCCGAAGGCCTGGCAACCCACGAAATCGCTGAACGCCTGCAGTTGAGCAAGCATACCGTCAAAAATTATCTGACTCGGATCTTTGACAAGTTGGGTGTGTCGAATCGGGTCGAACTCCTGTTTTTGGTTCTTGCTCGAACCCCTGCCAAGGGGGAGCCGATGCGAAATCATTCGACGCCCGGCCTCGCTGCCGTCGAATCCCTGGCGGAGGGAAAAGGCGCTCCGCGAGACCCAACGGCGGCTTATGTTCGGTGCCTGATAAACGAGAAGAATATCCTGACCACGAGGAAGCAGGTGGCTGCCGCCAAGAAACGGCTGGCCGAATCGATGACGCGCGAGCAGGTCCAGGAGGCCGAGGGTCAGGCTGCCGCTTGGGAAAAAGGAAGCACGAACCGCGCCTCTTGATCGTCGGACTTCGTCAGTTGGACTTCGTCAGTTGGACCTGGTTAGTCGGACCTCGTTCGTCGGCCGCGTTCGTCGGCCGCGTTCGTGCCCCTCGTTCTGCGCCAGCCGATTTCGCATCCCCGGCCCCGCCATCAATTCTCGAGAATTACGTGAGCCAGAGCTTGCTCGGACGTATGAGTAAGTGACAGCGCAATATTCCTGGTTCCCAACTTGGCCGCAATCGCCGCGGCTTCGCCGTGAAACTGAATCGTCGGGCGTTGGCCCTTCGGCCGCACAACCTCAATATCGCGCCAGCGCACCCCGCGGCTCCACCCCGTTCCGAGCGCCTTCATCGCGGCTTCCTTGGCCGCGAAGCGGGCGGCATAGCTTTCAACCCGCCGCGCTCTTCGTTCGCAATAACGGATTTCACCCTCAGTAAAAATGCGCCGCAGAAAGCGCTCACCAAACCGGTCGATACTTTCGCGAATCCGGGGGACTTCGGCGATGTCGACCCCTGTGCCAAGAATCATAGGGACATTGTCAATTCTTAATTGGTATTTTGCACTTTGCAATTTTGATTCGTGTCGCGTTGCTCAAAAGAGGTTGTCGCCACGATAAATCACCTGCCCATGAATCACTCGCGCTTCGGCAAAGAGTTTATGCGGGCGGGTCGGTCCCTCCGCGTCGATGTGAAGAACCTCGTGTCCGTGACCGACGAGCCAATCCGAGATGATCATCCGATGACAGCGGAAGTAGACACGCTCGGCGCACATATACGCGGTGCGCGAGTCGAGCCCGATTGCAACGAGCTCGGCCATGGCCTGCTCGAACTCGGGTGTCAGGGTGTAGTCCGCATAGTTGCGAAAGTTGGCATTGCGCAGCGCCGTGTGAGGAGAATCCTTGCCGGTCGCCTTGCGATATCCTCCGAGCGCTCGCATCCACACATAATGAATCCCGTGCTCCGAAAGGGCATGTTGCAACGGCTCGCGATTGAAATGCGGCAGCCGCCGCGACATCGGGAAGGCTCGAACATCGACCAGCGTCCTGATGTCGTGCGCCTTCAAAGGCGAGACGAGTTCATCCAGCGTGCGGGTGGAGTGGCCGATAGTGTAGAGAGTCGCCAAGTGCGGTCGTAATGCTCAGCCTAACGACGCGACGGTCGATGCCAGGTTTGCATCCTGCTCCGGAAAAACCGTGCGCAGATCGAGCAGAACCCGTCCTCCCTCGACGCGAGCAATGATCGGCGGACGAGACTCCCGGAGCCGCGCATTCAGAGCCTCAGCGCTCAGATCGCGATGGCTAAGCGCGATCAGCCGCGTAGCCAGAAGCGCCGATGGCGCCGCGCCTCCGCCGATCACCGACTCGCCGTCGACCAGTTCCAGCTTGAGCGGGGATTTTGCCGGTCGAGACCTGACGCCGGAAACAATTTCTTCCGCGCGGCGCGCGATCTCGTCCTTCGACAGGCGCAGCATGCAGAGCACCGGCACCGAATCGTGGTCGCGTTTTACGTAAGCGAGCAGCGTGGTCTCGAGCGCCGCATAGGTCAGCTTGTCCACGCGCAACGCCCGGAACAGGGAGTTGGAGCGCATGCGCGTCACCAGGTCTCGGCGACCGCTGATCAGCCCCGCTTGCGGGCCGCCGAGAAGCTTGTCGCCGCTGTAGGTGACGATATCGACTCCCATTCGCAAGCTGTCAAGCACTCCGGGTTCGCCCTTGATCCCAATCGAGCGCAGGTCGAACAGCGCCCCACTGCCGAGGTCCTCCATGAGCGGAACACGATGCTTGCGAGCCAGGGCCACTAACTCTTCGAGCGTCGGCTGCTCGGTGAAACCGGTGATTTCAAAGTTCGAACGATGCACGCGAAGCAGAAGGCGTGTTCGATCATTGATTGCAGCTTCATAATCGGCGATACGGGTGCGGTTGGTGGTGCCAACTTCGCGCAACATTGCATGCGACTTCTGCATCACGTCGGGAATGCGGAACGAGCCGCCGATTTCAACCAGCTCTCCACGAGAAACGATGACCTCGCCGCTCTCGGCCAGCGAATTCAGGGCGAGAAGAACACCAGCAGCGTTGTTGTTGACCACAATCGTCGAAATGGCGCTCGAACCTCGAGCCTCGCCGCCGTCGCCCGAACTCCCATGGTCGGAGGTACCAACGGGATCTTCCGAAAGAAGTTTCCGGAACAGGCGGTCGACGTGGACGTCGCGTTTCCCGCGTTCCCCGGTTGCGAGATCAAACTCAAGGTTCGAATAGGCGCCCGCGGTCGATCGCACATGCTCGAGCGCGGCCGCAGCCAGCGGCGCTCGGCCCAGATTTGTGTGGAGTACCACGCCAGTGGCATTGATCAGCGGCACCAGCCGGTAACCAAGCGAATGCCGCAGTTGACGTTCAACCGCTGCGGACAAGCCGTCCAGCGCAAGGCCCAACGACTTTTCGTCGAGCTCTCCAGCAGCAATTTCCCGCCGCAGTCGCGCCAGCACCACTCGGATACTATCCGCGACGGCAGAATGACCTTCCCGCCCAATGAGCACCCGGATCCCTGGTTCGCGAAGAAGTTCGTCGGTCGAAGGCAGCTTCAGGAAGAGCGCGGAATCGTTCGTGGCGGACACTGGCGCCGATTATGCCACAAACCCCGGTTCCACGGTTTCGGCCCCCAGCTCGCTAAGAAAGCTGATAAGGCCGCGTTACGACGGCTCGCAGAATACGGCGCCTCAGGCTCCTCGGTTTCGGCCTCGGGCGAGAGCCGGGAGCTCCCTACAGCGTGTGCAAATAAGCCACCAGATCTTTAATCTGCGGATCCGTCATCACCTGGTTGAACCCCTCCATCTTGGCTCGACCATACTTGATGATGTCAACAATACGATCGTCGTTCGCCGGTAATCCGCTCAGCGACAGATACTGGTGCCGGAAGACTCCTTTCAGGCTCGGGCCTTTTTTACCGCGAGACGAGTAGGGTTCGTGGCATCGGTCGCAATAGTTGTCGTAGAGTTTGCGGCCCTCGGCCTGCCGCGGGTCGAGGCCGAGTTCGGCATCGGACTTGCGCCGTTCAACATCGCAGCCAGCAAGCCAGAAAATGAGCGCAAAAAAGAACGCGGACAATGCCGGCATTAGCACGCCGGCGCGGAAGCGCGGAGAAACCCAATTCCAGGAATTCATGATGATCGTGGTGAGCCGAATGCAGCGAATCACATTTAGAATAATGCAGAGTCAGGATATTCGAAGGGTATGGCCGTTGTCGTCAAGCGGGTTCGCGAGGCGGTTTCTCCAGCGGACGGGATTCGGGTGCTGGTGGATCGCCTGTGGCCTCGCGGACTGGAGAAAAAGGAAGCTGCCGTCAAGCTCTGGTTGCGCGAACTGGCGCCTTCAACCGAGTTATGTGACTGGTTCCATGCCAATCCAGCCGGCTGGAACATGTTCCGAAAACGTTACCTGAAAGAGCTGACAGGGGCCAAGCCTTCTGCAGCGGTAGATAAATTGCATCATCTGGCGAAAGGCAAGCGCGCCGTTACGTTGCTGTATTCCTCCCGCGACGAAGAGCACAACAATGCGATTGTGCTGAAACAATTGTTGGACGGCCAGCCGAAGCCGCCATCAAGCGTAGGTCGCAGCGCCTTTGGAGGCGTGAGGATGCGAAAGTCCATGAGACAGTAGGCGGCAAAAGGTCGTTCCGCGAACGCAAAGAACCGAGCATCAGCAACCAAGGGCCAACCGCCGGTTTCGCCCGTTGCCGGTTTCGCCCGTTTGACATCATCTCCTCCCCCACCTACCCTTGAATGTTTCAACCATGAAAATCCTCGTCATCGGAAGCGGCGGACGCGAGCACGCTTTGGTGTGGAAGCTCCGCCAGTCGCCTCGCGTCACAAAAATCTATTGCGCGCCCGGCAACGCCGGGATCGCCGAGGAAGCTGAATGCCTGGCGCTGGATATAAAAAGTCTCGACTCCATGGTCGAGCTTGCAAACCGGATTCAGCCCGATCTCACCATCGTAGGGCCGGAATTGCCGCTGATGCTGGGCGTGGTCGAGGAATTCACGCGACGTGGCTGGCGCACATTTGGTCCAACCAGCGCCGCCGCGCGGCTCGAAACGAGCAAGAGCTTCGCCAAGGAATTCCTGCAGCGCCACCATATTCCGACGGCCCACTACGCGATCTGCGATTCCCCGGAACAGGTGCGCGACGCGCTGCCCCACTTTCACACTCCGATCGTGGTAAAAGCCGATGGACTGGCTGCCGGCAAAGGCGTGGTCATCGCCAAAAGCAAAGATGAAGCCTCCACCGTAGCCATCGAAATGCTAAGCGGCAGAATGCTAGGTGAGGCGGGAGCGCGCGTGGTTCTCGAAGAATTTCTCAAAGGCGATGAACTTTCATTCCTCGTCGTAAGCGACGGCGAGCGCGTGGCGCCTCTCGTGGCTGCGCAGGATTACAAGCGCGTCGGAGAAGGCGACACCGGCCCGAACACCGGCGGGATGGGCGCTTATACCTCCCCCGATATCGTCGATGAAAAGATGCGCGACTGGCTCGTCGCCCACATCGCAAGGCCGGTAGTCGCCGGCATGAAAGCCGAAGGGTCGGAGTATAAGGGTGTCCTCTACTGCGGACTGATGATGACTGCGCGCGGCCCCATGGTGCTCGAATTCAATTGCCGCTTCGGCGATCCCGAAACGCAGCCCATTCTCATGCGCCTCGAGAGCGATTTGCTGGAGGCAATGCAGGCCTCGATCGACGGCCGCACCAGCGACGGCGACTTTAAATGGTCGAGCAATGCAGCCGTCTGTGTGGTAATCGCCTCCGGCGGTTATCCCGGCAGCCACGAAGTCGGCAAGAAAATTGACGGCCTGGAGGATGCCGCGAGCCTGGACGCCGTGAAAATATTTCACGCGGGCACGTCCAAGCGTGGCGAAAGCTTCTATACCTCCGGTGGCCGCGTCCTGGGGGTCACGGCGCGGGCTGCGGAATTGCAAACAGCCATGCAGCATGCCTATGAAGCCTGCGCAAGAATCAGTTTTGAAGGCGCGCAGTACCGCAAGGATATCGCGGCAAGAGCATTGAAGAAGAGTTAATGCCGGTTAAAGTTCAACTGGAATTTGTCATCCTGAGCCAGGCGAAGTACTCGCGCGTTTCCTCGCCACACCGCAGGGCGTGGGGCAGCCGCCTTGCTCAGGGTGGTAGAAATCTTTCTAACCTCAAAGAAAATGGACGCAAACCACAATGTCTAACCCGCAAGTTTCCATCGTAATGGGCAGCGATTCCGACCTCGAGATCATGCGCGAAGCCGCAAAAGCTCTGGACGAATTCGGCATTGCCTACGAAATTGACGTAACCTCAGCCCATCGCTCGCCCGATCGCACCGCAGATTACGCTCGCAAAGCCGCAGCCCGGGGCGTACGCATCATCATCGCAGGCGCCGGCGGAGCCGCTCACCTGGCCGGCGTAATCGCAGCCCACACCACCTTGCCCGTCATCGGCGTTCCCATCCCTTCAACCTCTCTGCAGGGCATGGATTCGCTCCTCGCGACCGTGCAAATGCCCGCGGGCATCCCGGTGGCGACCGTGGCCATCGGCAAGCCGGGCGCAACCAACGCCGGCATTCTTGCCGCCCAGATGCTCGGCATCGCGGATGCCGCAATTGCCAAAAAGCTGGAAGCTCACAAAGAAAAACTGGCGCGCGGCGTGGAAGAGAAATCAAAAAAGCTCAAGAACACGGCGTAGAGAGAATTTCTCACGGCTGCTTCCGTTCACGGATTCAGAACAATATTATCGATCAGCCGCGTCGTTCCAACCACAGCCGCAACCGCCACCAGCGTCGGTTGCGTGATGCGCTCAACCCGCTCAAGCGTAAACGGGTCGACGATCTCAAAATAATCAAGCTTAACCTTCGGTTCGCGGGCAAGGATCTCCTTCGCCGCCGAGATCATCCGATCGGCGCTTCTTTCGCCGGCTTGAAATTCCTGCAGCGCCCGTTGCAGCGAGCGCTGCAATACCAGCGCGCGGCCACGCTCCTCGTCCGTCAGATAAGCATTCCGCGAACTCATAGCCAAGCCATCGACTTCGCGCACAATCGGGCAAGCCACAACTTCGACCGGAAAATTCAAGTCCCGTACCATGCGCCGGATCACCGCGAGCTGGGCAGCATCTTTCTGTCCAAAGAACGCCGCCGAAGGCTCAATAATATGAAATAGCTTGGCCACGATCGTGGTCACACCCCGGAAATGACCGGGACGCGAGCGCCCGTCAAGTCTTTCGCTCAGCCCCTCGACCACCACCCACGCGAGTTCGCCATCTGGATAAATTTCCTCAATCGAAGGCGCAAAAAGTATGTCGACATCCTCGTTTTCCAAGAGCCGGCGATCGCGTTCAAATTGACGCGGATATTTCGCCAGGTCTTCCGTCGGTCCAAATTGCGTGGGGTTCACAAAGATGGAGACCGCAACCGCATCGCACCGCGCCCTGGCGGCACGCACCAGCGACAGGTGCCCCGCATGCAAAGCACCCATGGTCGGAACCAACCCTAGACGCTTGCCATTCGCTTGCGTCTCACGGCAAGCGGCCCGAGCCTCCGGAATGGTGGCGCAGATCTTCAAACTGGGTGCGGCGAGCTGATATCTGGATCCCGCTTTCGAAGCGCGCAGCCGCTCACGGCGCCTCGCGATATTCCACACCCAATTCCTTCAGCGTTCCGAGCAGCAGCGCGCGATTCCTGCGCAGGTCGGCCTTGGTCGGCTCGGTTGCATCTTTCGGAACCGCTTGCGTGACGAGCACCACGCGCCCATAAGGCCACGCCGTCGATGGAAGAGCAACCAGCTCCGCCGGGACTTCTTCCGGCTTCAGAATGTGAATCTCGCGATTCGAAAGATCGACGAATCCGATTCCGTCCTGGCGAACCACCAGATAAGGATTCTTCCATCCGCCCATGTCGGAAAGCTTCGGATACTTTGTCGGATCCGCCGACGGAATCGATTCGAGTCCCGTTTGCTGTGGCGCCTCCGCGCTCTCCGGCTGCGGCGGCTTGGAACAGCCCAACAAAACCCCAAGCACCATGAAGGTCACGCACCTTCCGGCATGTTTCAGTAAAAGCTTCGGTGAAACGTCCAGGACAATGTTCCGCACCACGCGTTCTCCACCCGCCATTATCGCCGCATAGCCTGCTTGCGGTGGAGTACCGTTTCGAGTGCCTCCTGCGTTTCTTTCGGCAGATGGTAAGACTCGGCGTCGCTCGGAAACTGCCGCGAAACCACGTCGGCCTTGAACGCCAGCACCGACTGCGTGATCAGTGCAGCCGCGTCTCCGTAGCGCCGAACGAATTTCGCCGCATGTCCAAAGGTTAGATTGACCAGATCGTGGAAGACCAGCACCTGTCCGTCGCAATCCGGCCCGGCACCGATGCCGATGGTCGGCGTTTCGACCTCGGCCGTAATCATCGCCCCCACTTCACGAGGAATGCCCTCGAGATAAATGCAAGCCACCCCGGCGCGGTCAAGGGCGACCGCGTCCCGCATCAATTGCTCGATGGTGTTCAAGGTTTTCCCCTGAACCTTATACCCGCCCATCACATTGACCGATTGGGGAGTGAGCCCGATGTGCCCAGCCACCGGGATCTCGGCATCGATCACCCGTCGAATCACATCGACGCGCTTCTCGCCGCCCTCGATCTTGACCGCCTCAGCTCCGCCTTCCTTCACAAAGCGCGCAGCATTGTGAATGGCTTCGCTGGCTTCGGCCTGATAGGAGCCATAAGGCATGTCGGCAACCAGCAGCGCGTTCTTAACGCCCCGCCGCACTGCCCGTACGTGGTGCAGCATCTCATCCACGGTAACCGACAACGTATTCTCGTAGCCGAGCATGGTCATGGCCAGGGAGTCGCCGACAAGTGCAATGTCGACGCCCGCCTCATCAACCAGCCGCGCAGTGGCGTAGTCGTAGGTGGTCAAACAAGTGATCGGTTGGTGTTGAAGTTTTCTTTCGCGGAGAGTAGCAGTCGTAATCTTGCGGCCTGGAGAAAGCCCGCCGATAGGTGTAAGACTCACAATGTCCTCCAGTGCCCCTCCGCAAACACGGCGGATAGAGCCTGTGCGCGTCGTCTTCCAGTGCTCCGATAACGCTGCCGCCATTATAGTCGCAAATCTGTCCCTGGTCGATAGTCGATATTTCGCTTGAGTCGCTTGTAGTGGCTCATTTTGAATCTGTTTTGAAAGGGCACGAAGTGGCTTATTTTGAATCTGTTTGGGAGGGGCGCGGTTTCAGCCGTGCCGTAAGTATCGATTTTGCATAGCGGCTTTAGCCCCCTGAGGAGAGGTGATCTCAAACTAGGCCACCAGCCGTTGGCTCCAAACACTACTAAGACGATGGACAAGGGTCTTACTCGCCAGTAAGAGCCCCTTGGATTGAGCGCATCCACGTATCTCCGGCGCTATAGGTCCGTCCATTACGGACGAATGGTCAATGAACCACCGGGACCGCGACATTCATGGTCATTGCTTGAGCAGAGCTCCCGACCGGATCGTGTGAGGAGCAACGGCTGTCGTTCAACGACTGACGTTCAACGACTGACGTTCAGGCGCTGGCCGCTTCCGTGTTGCCCAGTGGCAGAAAGTATTGCGTCCCCTTGATCGGAGCCGAGACTTTTTTCAACAACTCCTGCAAATCCTCGTTGCGGTCCACGAAGTCAATCTCGGAGGTATTGACGATCAGCAAATCGGACTGCGTGTAGTGGAAGAAAAAGTGTTCGTAGGCCTTCACGACTTCCATCAGGTAATCCTCGCTGATGGCCCTTTCGCCCGCCGCATTTTTTTTCTTCAGCCGCTTTTTCAGCACCTCGGGCGAAGCTTGCAGATAGATCACGAGATCGGGCGTCGGAACCTGTTCGCGGAAATGATTGAAGTAGCGATTGTAGGTATCGAGCTCCTGATCGTTGAGATTGAGGCAGGCAAAGAGCTTGTCTTTTTCAAAGATGTAATCGGAGACAACCGTTTTATTCGAGCGCGGACCCAGGTCGAGCGCCCGCAATTGCTCAAAGCGCCGGACCAGAAACGTCAATTGCGCCTGAAAGGCTGCGCCCGATTCGCCCTCGTAGAAGGCTTTCAGAAACGAGTTGTCATCCGGCTCGATAACCCGCTGCGCCGCCAGGCGCTCGCCGAGAATCCGCGCCAGCGTGCTCTTTCCAACTCGTATCGGACCTTCGACCGCAATGTAACGTGGAAGTTCGAAAAGCTTGGCCATGGGTTTATAGAATATCGATGGTCGATGATTTTCGGTGATCGACAGCAGATTGCAGTCCGGAACTGGGAAGCAGAATATATTGCTTCGTCTCCGGACGCAATTGTGGATTGCGGAACGGTCAGAGCCGACGAGGGCACAGAGGTTGGAAGCCGGGAAGTTTTCTCCCCTGCAATCTGACCTCTGATCTCTGACCTCGGTTACCTCGATTTACAATTCGATCATGCTCCCAGTTCTGATCGGCCTCTCCGCCGCCGCCGCCGCTTCGGCGTTGGGATATCAGACCATGTCGCCGACGGGCCAATGGTTTGGACGAACGTTCGCGGGAGGAATCCGCGGAAGCAAACAATTGGCTCTCACCTACGACGACGGACCGAACGATCCCTGGACCTACAAACTGCTGGAGGTGCTCGAGAAACACAGCATTCACGCGACGTTTTTTATGATCGGCGAATTCGTGCAACGGCGCCCCGAAATTGCGCGCGCAGTGTCCCTGGCTGGACACGTCATCGGGAATCACACATTCGACCATCCCTCGCTCATCTTCGAGCGAGAAGCGCAAACCCGCTCGCAGCTGGTCGACTGCCGTCAAGCTTTGGAGGACACGATCGGCAAGCATTCGAATCTGTTTCGTCCGCCGTTTGGAGGAAGACGTCCCGCAACAATCCGAATCGCCCGCAACCTCGGACTGGAAACGGTCCTGTGGAACGTGACCGGCTATGACTGGAAAGCGCCGTCCGCAGCCCTAATCGAGGAGAAAGTCGCGCGGCAAATCCGCGGCGGCGATGTAATTCTCCTCCACGATGGCCGACATCGCGCATTGGGCGCGGATCGAGGACGAACCGTGATTGCAACCGGGAATCTGATCCAGCGGTACAAGCAAGCAGACTACGAGTTCGTAACCATCCCGGAGATGATGAAAGCAGAGCACTGACAGAATCTCTACGCGTCGACGGTCGCGAATGCATTCTTCGCGGCCGCAATGCTCTGCTGAACATCTTGTTCGGTGTGCGCCGCACCGAGAAATGCCGCTTCGAACTGCGACGGGGGAAGATAGATTCCGTTGTCCAGCATCGCTCGGAAGAAGCGCCCGAAAGCTTCCGTGTCGCATCTGGCGGCAGACGTCCAGTCCGTAATTGGTCCCCGGTCGAAGAACCACGTGAACATCGAACCGACGCGGTTGTAGCACATGGCCACGCCCGCGTCTTCGGCTGCTGCAGCTATTCCGGCGACTAGTTTTCCGGCAAGTTGGTCGAGTTTCGAGTAAATGTCTTTATGATCGCGCAAGTACTTCAGCGTGGCATAACCAGCTGCCATGGCGAGAGGATTTCCCGAAAGCGTTCCGGCCTGATACACCGGACCGAGCGGCGCGATCAGATCCATAATTTCGCTCGCACCGCCATAACCGCCAACCGGCAAACCGCCACCAATGACCTTGCCCATCGTGGTGAGATCGGGCCGGATCGCATAGAGCTCCTGCGCTCCGCCATAAGCAACCCGGAATCCGGTCATGACCTCGTCGAATATCAGAAGCGCATTTTCGCGCCGGGTAATGGACCGCAGGGCCTCGAGATAGCCGCGCACGGGAGGCACGCATCCCATGTTGCCGACGACCGGTTCCACAATGACGCACGCAATCTGGTGCTTGAATTTGTCGAAAGCCTGCTCAAGCGCGCTGGTGTCGTTGTAAGGGAGCGCGAGCGTGAACTGTGTGCATTCTTCGGGAACGCCCGCCGATCCTGGAATGCCAAGCGTAGCCACGCCCGACCCTGCCTTCACCAGGAGCGCGTCAGCGTGCCCGTGGTAACAGCCTTCGAACTTCACAATGTATTTGCGCTTGGTATACGCTCTCGCAAGCCGTATCGCCGACATGGTCGCTTCGGTTCCCGAGCTCACGAACCGCACTTTTTGCATATGCGGAAAAGCGGAGACCACGAACTCGGCGAGATCGGCTTCGGCCGGAGTGGATGCTCCAAAGCTCGTGCCCTTCTGCGCCGCCGCGATCACGGCCTCGATGACCGATGGCGCCGCATGCCCCAGGATGAGCGGCCCCCAGGATCCCAGGTAATCCACATACTCATTTCCATCGGCATCCCAGATGCGCGAACCTTCGCCCCGCACGATAGATAACGGATCGGACCCAACACTACGGAAGGCACGGACCGGCGAGTTCACCCCTCCGGGGATCAGGTGTTCCGCGCGTTTCTGAAGCTTGCGTGACTGTTCCGTCTGGCGTGACATCATTCCTCCGAAGGCTTAGCTCACCCCGAAATCGCGCGTGGGCAGGCGGGCTCGAATGCTTTTTCTTCACTATAGCAGCGCACTCTATACGCCCGCGGCATAGCAAGTCCCGGCCGCTTGCGATCTCGCGCGCAGATTCAAGGTCCGCGTGAGAAGATTGCCGGGATCTCACCAGATGTGGAAAAAGCCGTCGCGGCGGCCGAGCTCCACTTTGAGCCCAAAGAGTTTCGTCAAACTGCCAGCCTGCAACACTTCGTCCTTCCGTCCATCGGCCACGATCCGGCCATTCGACATGAGCACTACCCGTTCGATCTCGGGAACAATATCGGGCAGTTCATGCGTAACCAGAATGATTCCAATTCCAGAGTTGGCAAGGGAGCGCATCGTTTCTCGCAAACTCTTTTGCGCCAAAATGTCCAGCGAATTGCAGGGCTCGTCGAAAAGGAGCGCGCGAGGCTTGTGAACCAGTGCCCGAGCAATCAGGACACGCTTGGCCTCGCCTGACGACATTTGCTCAACCGGGCGATCGGCCAGATGGGAAACCCCGAGTTCGGACAACGCTCGCTCAGCCCGATCCCTGTATTGCGGATCGACGGCGTGATTTGGAAAGATCCGCGTACTGCTGAAAAACCCCGAAAGCACCACGTCCAGGCCGCTCGCCTCCCCCGTGCACAAAGACATCAGGTCATTGGAGACTATGCCGAGCAGAGAGCGCAATTCGAAAACGTTCCAGCTCTTCTGGCCGAGAATGAACATGCCCGAACCTTTGCGTACCATCGGGTAGCATTCACGAGTGATGGTCTTGATCAGCGTCGATTTGCCGCAGCCATTCGGCCCCAGCACGGCTACGTGTTCGTCGACATTCACGCGAAGACTGAAGTCGTCGAGCACGATCTTCTCTCCGCGCATAACGCGAATATTTCGCAAATCGAGCAGTGGGGCTTGCGGTTGCACGTTGTCGAGCAATTTTACGTTACGGTGTCGAAAACAATTCGTGAGCCAGGTACGTCATAGGGCAGGGCACTGTTCCCGCGGGTGATGTTCACGAACAGAGGTTGGCGAACATAGAGGTTGCACGGCGGATGGAATTAATCGGACTTTCACGAGATTGAAATATTCCTGCAATCTTCAAAGCCTATCTTCGAGTCCAGTGCCCTTCTAACCGGGAGGGTTTATCAGGACGGCCTTGGGGGGCTCCGGGCTGTCCTTTTTCTGTTTCGGCGATGTCGATACTGATTCCTGACGGGAGCAAGTTCCGGTCGCGCGTTCCTGCCCGTGATATACACAACAGTTGAGGTACTGCCTGCGGTTTTCAGTAACGCGTCTCGACGACACGGGTGTGTACTCGATATTAATCGGTGTGTACTCGATATTAATCATGGTTAATTATTGGGGACGTACTTGTATCAACCGTTGGAGTGGGTCGCTGAGATCCGACTTTTAACGCCATCGCGCCCCACGATCGCAATTGCTGCCGGGAGCCCCCGCGCCCTGGCCCAATGGCTCACGGCTGAAATTGCAATTCGTTTTCGTTTATGGGTCATCTCTTCGCGAACCGCCGGACTGGCAGACGTCGCGTCAACGCGCCAGCGTTGCTCCGGGCGACGCTTTTAACCCTCTGCATCGCCTTCCCTTCCTTCGGTTGGGCACAGTCGCAGGCTGCGACAGCTTCCGCCGATACCACAGCGTCGCCGGAATCGGATGATTCTTCGGCCGTGTCGAGCGATACAAGCGCCGATCCTGAGACCCTTTTCCCGCACTTCAAGGACACCCGTTTCTGGCTTTCCGGACAGACCAACTTCATCTTTCAGACTCATCCCGATTTTCACGCCGACTACAGCGGGCCACACAGCCTAAGCCGAACTATGACAAGGCTACTTCCCGCGTGATGACGCTTTACACCGGCGTGCGGATCAATGATTCTACTGAACTCCTGGTGGACATCGAAGAAGCGGGGGGCGCCGCTCTCAGCCAGGGCTTTGGACTGGCGGGAAATACGGATCTGGACATCGTGCGCAATCCGCTGTTGAGCAAGGAGCCCTACCTTGGTCGCGGCATGATCCACAAGGTTTTCGCGCTGAGCAAGGACAAGATCGAGAGCGATCGCAGTTTTCTATCGTTATTCGACAAGTTGCCACGGCGGCGGCTCGAAATTCGCTTCGGCAAATTCACCATGCCGGATTTCTTCGACGTGAATTCGGTGGGTTCCGACACCCACTTTCAATTCAACAACTGGTCGGTGGACAACGATGGGGCGTGGGACTATGCAGCCGATACGCGCGGTTACACGGTGGGCGTCGTGGCGGACTACGAGGACGGAAACTGGGGTTTTCGCTTCGCCGAGGCGCTGATGCCGAAGATAGCAAATGGAATTGACCTCGTCTGGCGCCCCTGGCAGGTCCACGCGGAGAATTGGGAATATGAATTGCGCCACGGCTTGCTGCCGAAAAAGCCCGGCGTCCTGCGACTGCTCGCCTACACAAACTACGCCAACATGGGCATCTACCGGATTGCGAATGAGCAGTTTGAAGCTCATTCGTCGCCGGAGCCAGAAAACGTCCCGGAAATCACCAACCATCCGTGGCACGTCACTCGCAAATACGGGTTCGACATCAACCTTGAACAGAATCTTTCGAAGTATGTGACAGCGTACGCGCGCTGGGGATGGGACAACGGGAAAACCGAATCTTTCGCCTACACTGAAATTGATGAAACGTTCAATCAGGGTGTCGGGGTAAACGGCGGGTGGTGGCACCGCAAGCAGGACCGCGCTGGGATTGCCTTCGTATCGAACGGTATCAAGAAAGATCACCAGGTATATCTGGCGGAGGGCGGTGAGGGATTCCTGCTGGGCGACGGCGGATTGAATTACGGACGCGAAAACATCGTCGAAACCTTTTATACAGCGCACGTTTGGCGCGGAATTTATATCTCTCCTAGCGTTCAACATATCAACGATCCGGGCTACAACCGCGACCGGGGACCCGTGGTTGTGCCCGGGTTTCGGGCGCACGTGGAGTTTTAGGGGGCGGGCGCAGGTTTCGGCCGGGGCGAGAACCCGGAACTGGTCAAAGATCAGTTGTTTCGATTGATTCCGGCTTCCTGTTTTTGCCCGGTGCGTAATGCCCACGCCATGCGCGGAGTGTTGTGGGCAATCCCGAAACGTCCCTTGGCATCCAGCAAAATGATTCCGCCATGGCCGTTGAGACGCTGCTTCAGATAGTTCATTGCCTCCTGCGCAATCCACTCGGGCAAACTGCCTGACTCGACGCGATCTGCTGCCCACTTTGCCAGGACGAGCTTCATGATGGGTTCGCCCCATCCGGTAGTCGAGGCCGCGGCGCTGTGATTGTCGGCATAGCATCCGCAACCGATCAAGGAAGAGTCCCCGAGGCGGCCGGGAGCCTTGTTGAGCGTGCCTCCGGTTGAGGTCGAGGCGGCGATATTTCCCTCGCCGTCGAGCGCGACGGCCCCGACCGTGTCGTGTGAGATAGCGGGGGCGAAGAGATCATTGCCGCCGGTTGCGAACTGCGCCTGATATTCGCGGAGGCGCTCGATCTCCCTCGGAATGATGAGATCTTCGTTGCGGCAAAGGTCGATGCCATGCTCGGCGGCAAAGCGCTCGGCACCCTCGGCTACAAAATAAACGTGGGGACTGTCGCTCAGGATTTTTCTGGCGGTGCGAACCGGATTGCGCAAGCGCTCGACACAACCCACGCCGCCGCCACGCAGGGTCGCGCCGTCCATGATAAAAGCATCGAGTTGAACCTTGCCGTCGCGGTTCAGGAAGCTGCCGCGTCCGGCGTCGAAGGTCTCGTCGTCCTCCATCACGACTACGGCTTCTTCGACCGCGTCCAGGGCGGAGCCGCCGCTTTCGAGCGCGAGCCATCCAGCGGAAACAGCATTGCGTACGCCATTAAGATGCGCTTCAACCATGTCATCCGGGATGGCCCAAGCCCCGCCGTGGACGACAAGAACTGGATTTGATGACACTAGAGGACCCCTTGCAGATTCCGGCCGTTCCAGTCTAGCATCCGCAGTCAGGTCGAATTGCTCCCGGTGTTTTTCCTCTGAGCTGCGGAACGGACAATTTCGCGGGCAGTCCGGCGGTAAACGAACCGGCACACAACTGCAAATGACTGGCTGGCGGCAGGTCTACGCAGCGCGACCGGCTATCGAAGCGTCCATTTCCTTGGTGCGCTGCCATGTGTAGATGATGCGGTGGACGACGGTAATCGTTGAAAGCACGGCAATCACCCAGAGCACCGGGGCCATGGCATTGAACAGGGCTCCAATAATCAGCAAAACCAACCGTTCGGGGCGTTCCATAAAACCGACACGGCAGGTGCCGATCAGCGATTCAGCCCGGGCCCGAGCGTAACTCACCATGATGGCACTGATCATGGCGAGGGCGGCCAGGACCACGTAAAAGAATCGACTGCCACGGCCGTAGAAGACGAGCAGTCCGAGGAAGAGCGACGCGTCACTATAACGGTCGACGATCGAATCGAAAAAACCTCCGAAGCGGGTGACTTGATTTGAGGCGCGAGCTACGCGGCCATCCACAAGGTCGAAGAAACCTGACGCGATGATGACAAGACCAGCATAGAAAAACATACGGCGCTGGTTGTCGCCATTCGCGTACCCAAATAAGAACGCCGCATAGGTGTTGACCACCAACCCCATCAGTGTGAGGAAGTTCGGATCGATGCGCGAGAGGGCGAGCAGGCGCACTATAGCGTCGAGCAAAACGCCGCAAGCGCGCCCGACACCGCTAGTCCAACTCATATTGCGGACCTTGTCTCGTTCGAGATCATTCAGTTTCCCGTTCCGGTTCTACGTGTGATTCCAGTTCGGCGTCGAGCGCGGCTACGGCGAGATCGTGCATGGTGGAAAGCTTCAGGATTTCCATTTCGCGGCTTCCGCCGGGTGTGACGACGGTTGCGGTGTCGCCCACTTTCTTGTTCAGCAGGGCGCGCCCGATGGGCGACGTCGTCGAGATTTTGCCGGCAGTCACGTCGGACTCTTCACTCATCACCAGCTTGTATTGCATTTCTTCATTCTTGGTGCCATCAAAAATCGTCACCGTCGAGCCGAGGCCGACCTTGTCCTTCGGAATATTGTTCATGTTGATCAGCGACAGGTCGGCGAGCCTCTTGCCCAATTGACGAACCCGCGCCTTCAGATATTCCTGACGCTGTTTGGCCGTGTGATACTCAGCATTTTCGCTAAGATCGCCCAGTGCGACAGCTTTTTTGAGCTCTCTCGGGATATCGTAGGCCAGTTCGTGTTCGAGCGTATTCAGCTCATCGCGGAGCTTTTTCTTGATCTCTTCCGTCATGCTTCCGGCATTATAACCCTCGGCAAGGGAACCGGCACGGCGGCTCTCCGCACACCGCCGTCCGGGTCACTCCCGTCCAACTGGCTCTGACAGAGGTAGTTAGCCGATTCAGTCCTGGCCACGAAGCTACTGACTGCCAGGTCTCTCGTAAGCTTTTGTAACCTTTTGTCGGCGTTTGCCTTAAGCGTCAGGCTCGGTTAGACTGGAAGGGTTCTCCCTAACCCTCGGACAGGGCCCCTCCATGAATAACGACCGTGTTTTCCACATCGGCGATAAGGTCGTCTACCCTAACCATGGCGTCGGAATCATCGAACAAATCAGCAGCCGGACGATGGGAACGACGGTCGAAAAGTTCTACCTGCTGAAGATCGCGGCCAGCAGCTTGAAGGTGATGGTGCCCTTCGCCAATGTGGGCAGCGTGGGAATGCGCCCGGTGGTTCGGAATGGCGAAGTCGAGAAGATCGTGAATTATCTTTCCTCCGGGGAATGTATCAATTCGACCGATTGGAAGGATCGTTTCAAGGAAAATTCAGACCGCATGCGAACCGGTTCGCTCACGGACGTCGCTGCAGTATTGAAGAGCCTTCTGATTCTGGGACAGGAAAAGTCGCTTTCCTTCCGCGAGAAAAAGATGCTGGAACGCGCCCGATATCTACTGGTCAGCGAGATCGCCATCTCGCGCAACTGTGACGAGGCTTTGATCGAACAGGCGCTGACCAAGGCCCTGACAAAGTGTAATCTGCGCTTCCCGGAAATTGCGGAACTGGCTTCCTAAAAGCGGTTGCACCTGCCTTGGATTTCTTCCCTCCCAGCTGACATTCGTCGGTCCCCCGGGCTGTGGATTCGCATGGAATCCCATTGACACGCTAACCTCGGCTTGATATCGCCTTGAATCTCGATTCAACGATCGGAGTGGGCCTGCATCCACGATTGAAGAATCAGGATGGCGGCCATCCGGTCTACCGCTTGGCCGCGTTTCCTGATCGACAAATCGGTTTCGCGGAGCAGGCGGTTGGCTTCGGTGGAGGTCCAGCGTTCGTCCCACAGATGGACGGTCAAGCCGAATTTGGCGTGCAGCTCGTCAGCAAACTGGCGCATCTTTTCCGACTGCGTTCCTTCCAGTCCGCTCAACCGTAGTGGCAGGCCGACGACGATTTCACGGACATCGTATTTTGCCAGCAGTTCTCTTAAAGCTTCCAGATCGCGTCGTTTATTCTGCCGCTGAATCGTGTCCAATCCCTGCGCCGTTATGCCGAGCGGGTCGGAAACGGCCACGCCGATTCTTCTCGAACCGACATCGAGGGCCATGATGCGGCCGGCAACCGTAGGCGGAGTTGCGTCCATCCATCAATTGTAGAGTGCCGGATGGAGAAATGCCGTTGGCGGATCCGACCGCAAAAGGTTCCCCAATCCTCCAACCGGTGCGTCACTATCTGGAACGAGTTAGGAGTCCACACGCGTAGAGTCGAGTTCTTAATCGTCACAGGATTCCGATCGGGGTCTGGCGTTTTCTCGTGGCAACAGCATCGGGCAGGAACGATTGGTCCAGGGACTCCGCCGAAGGACAGGGGCGCTGGCAACACCAATCTCGTTGACGTTTACGATCCTGCAACCGATTCCTGGAAACTAAAACTAAAGCCGATGCCGACCGCCCGCAGCGGAATGGCAGTTACGGTCATGGACAACAAGATATTTGTCTTTGGGGGGAGAAACCAGGGGGAACCTTCAATCAAAGTGAGGTTCACGATCCGATGCTGGACGTTGGGGCAGAGCTCGCCCCGATGCCGATGTCGGTCCACGGTACTGGAGCGGCTGCCATTGGCGACACTTATATTGCCGGCCGGAGCAACATTGAAAAGCGGAACGGCGCAAACGAACGGCACCCGGGCATTCGCCCTCAAAGAAGGAGTTAGCAGGTGAGCGAATCCACGGCACAAATCACGGGTTCGTGGCGGCCGCTTTCGGCTTTTCGGCAGGCCCTATCTGAACCTGGATGGCGTGAATGTTGTCGGACTTGGTCGTATCCACAGAGACCACTCCAAGACTGCCATAATTACCATTCGCGTCGCGCATTTCAACCGTTCGCGTGGCCTGGGCTCCGGACGCGCCGGGACTCACGGTGTCAACCGTCAGGATGGTCACCTGGAGGCCGGCACTCGGATCGCCCGGGTTCGACTGTTCCACCCGTTGTTCGGTGGTTTGCGCACCGGTCGAACTGGTGCGCTGATCCGTGGTTGCGCGTTTTACAAGTTGCAGGCTGCTGCCGTCCGGAGCGACTCCAGGCACATTGACGGAAAAAGTCTCGACGGTATCACGTTTTTCCCCGGGGCCAGTCTCCGCTTCCTTGCTTACAGTACGAGATACTTCGCTCAGGGTGCCATCCTGGTCAGGGCGGGAAACGCGCTCCTCGGTGCTGCGATCGTTACCTGCTTGCGTGGTGGTAGCTTGCCGAATTTCGCCTACCTGCCAGTTTCCCGCGCCATCGGGAAGCAGCGTGGTTTTTTGGGATTCAATCGTGCCGTTGGCATCTTGTTGCCGATGCTCATCGACCTTCATGGCTGGAGTCAGACCGCCGTTGGCGCTCGGCAGCATCATCGTGGTTTTTGTCTCTTCGGCGTTCTTACCGATTTTTATTGTCTCCTCAACCTGGCGCTGAATCACTTGAAGCGCACCACTGCCGTCAGGATTCGATGTGGTGCGTACTACGTTCGAGTTGCCTCCCGGAAGAGTGCGTTTTTCTTCTTCGACCACCTGCGTCACTGTCCTCGCCCCGTTGGCATCACGCATGAACGTGCGGGTGATGGTTCGCAGCGTGCTGGCGTCTACCTGGACAGTTTCCTTTTCGATGTCCTGGTAAGGTTCGAAATTTCCTTCGGCATCGCGGCGCTGGACCGATTGGGTGTCGACAGTACGATCACCGCTCTGGCTATGGCTTTCTGTAGTGCGAGTAGAACTTGCGTCGTCGCTTTGGGAGCTCTGGGATTCGGTCGTGGCGGTCGAGGGGCTGCCGGAGTCGCTTTGGGGACTGGA
>Ga0181522_10000838_pt1 | contig 20523 bp, 19 predicted proteins | sample PEATcosm2014_Bin_27_FD_121103 | JGI IMG/M metagenome (GOLD analysis project Ga0181522, IMG submission 121103) | Peatland microbial communities from MTU Mesocosm Facility, Houghton, MI, USA - PEATcosm2014_Bin05_10_metaG | ecosystem: Environmental > Terrestrial > Soil > Wetlands > Peat | place... | reverse complement strand
TTTATCAGTTCATGACGCACTCGAACCGGGTCTGGGGCTATATCTCGCCTTATGCGGGCCGTGCTTCGGGCACTTATATCTCACCGAACAATCTGGCGGGTTTTCTGGAAATGGTTCTGCCGCTGGCGATTGCCTGCGTTTTGGTGGCGCGAATAAAAGCGGTCCCCCGGATTCTGCTGGCATACGCCGCGTTGATCATGCTGGCGGGGATGGCGGTGACTTTTTCACGCGGTGGCTGGGCGGCGGCCGCCGTGGCCGTGCTGGCGCTTTTGGGAATTCTGGCTTTTCACCGCAACCACCGATTGCCCGCGCTCCTGCTTTTAATTATATTGGTTGGAGGGGGCACGGTATTTGTCACCAAATATCTGTCGAAGACGGTCAGCTACATGCGCCGCGTGGGAACAACCGAAGCAAACGTGGAATCGGACTTTTCTGTCCGTCGCGATATTTGGATGGCAACGGCACAAATGTGGCGGGACCATTTCTGGTGGGGGGTCGGTCCGGCACATTACGATTATCGCTTCCGGGAATATCGCCCGGAAAGCATCCAGCTGCGTCCCGACCGAGCGCACAATGATTATTTGAACCTGCTGGCCGATTGGGGTGCGGTTGGCGGAATCATCGTGCTCGCTGGCATGGGGGTGTTCGGATCGGGGTTGAGGAAGACCTGGAAACATGTCTGCCCGGCGGAAAATGATTTTGGCCGCGGCATGAGCAATCGCTTCGCCTTGTTTCTCGGCGCCGGCGCCGGGTTGCTGGCTCTGGCGGTGCATTCCGTGGTGGACTTCAATCTGCACGTGCCAGCCAATGCCATTGTCGGAGTGACATTGCTGGCCTTGTTGAGCAGCAATCTGCGGTTTGCCACGGAGCGCCATTGGCTGACTGCTCGTTTGCCGGTCCGAACGCTCATGACGTTCGCCCTGGCCGCAGGGGTTGCCTATTTGAGCTGGCAGGGTTGGCGCCGCGGGCATGAGGCAATCTGGCTGGCCCGGGCGGAGCAGGCGCCGGTTTATTCGCCGGCTCAGGCCGCAGATTTGGAGAAGGCGTTTGCCCTCGAACCGATGAATTTTGATACCGCCTACAAGATCGGCGAGGCGTATCGTGTGGAGAGTTTCGACGGAGGTCAAGATTACGAAGCTCTGGCGAAAACGGCGATGCATTGGTTTACGCTCGGCATGAAGCTCAATCCGCACGACGGATACAATTATTTGCGATACGGCATGTGCCTAGATTGGCTGGACAGACACGATGAAGCCGGGGCGTATTTTAACCGTGCCGATGCGCTCGATCCCAACGGTTATTACACCGGGGCAAACATCGGCTGGCATTACATTCAGGCTGGGGATTACGCCGCCGCCCGGCCCTGGTTGGAGCGGTCATTGCGACTTCACTGGTCGAAAGACGCCGCTGCCGCCTCCTATCTGGAAATCACCGAGGGCAAACTGCTCGAAGAAGCGTCCGGCCAAGGCCTTATCCCCGCACTTTCCGGGCACAAATAAACTGGAATTCTAGGTTGACATTCGGCGGCTTGTCCTTATATTTCACTTAAATAAGATGGGGAAAGCGTTATGAAACACATTCAAACTTGTATCCTTCTGGCGATGTGTGGCTGCATTTTGTCGCTGGCTGTCAGCGCAACTGCACAATCAATCAAACCTGGCGTGGCCACTGTGGTTCGCATATCCGGTGAAGCCAGATATAATTTGGGCGATGGCAATTGGCATCCGCTCGTGGCGGGCAAGATGCTTGCCGCCGGCTCGGTTATTCAGACGAGTCCCGGCGCAACCGTGGACCTTGTTCTGGGCAAATCAATCATGATGCCCCAAGCCAGCCCGGCACCCAACCGGATCTCTGAGGCGGCGGACTCGAACGTGCGTGGGCTCATCACATACAAACCTTCCGCGGAGCAAAACGCCATTCGCATGGAGGGCGACACCGTTCTGGCCATTGACAAGCTGACCGTTTCAGACACCGGGTTGGACTCGGTCAGTGACACGGAACTGGATTTGCGCCAGGGGAGCATGTACAACAGCGTTAAAAAACTTTCCGGAGCCTCCCAGTACCTTATTAAAATCCCCAACGGTATTGCCGGGGTGCGCGGTACGCTCTTCTGGGCGAGCGCCTTGGGCGGGATTAAAGCATTTAAGAATTCTGTGGTGCTATCCAAGATTGACGAGAATGGGAAGCCGATGACCGTTGTCGTCGGTGAAGGCACCCAGTTTGATCCTCAAAGCGGCCAGACCAGCCCGTTGCCGCCCGGTATGAACACCCAGTTGGGTCAAATCTTCACTGCGCTGCGCACGATGTTTCGCGAAGACGTTAATTTCGAGTTTGACAGGACCGAATGCCGTACTTCGAACAATTCCGGTACGGATCAACGCCCTGGTGGTGGTGGCTAAACATTTCATTGAACGATGTTAAAGCCAGAGCAGCCTTGAGTTGCTCTGGCTTTTTGTTTAATTCGGGGCGGTGAAGTTCAAACCATTCAAACGCGCCCCGGTCATTCTGGCGGTTTTTGTCCTCGCGCTCGTTTGTGGTGTCCGGTTGCTGCAGCCTGATTTTTTTGAGCGGCTGGAGCGCATGACCTACGACTGGCGGGTGCGGGCGGCGTTGCGTTATCCCGCGCCGGTCGCCACCAACCTTGCTTTTGTTTCCATCGAAGATTCCAGCATCGCCGCGGTCAAAAGCGGCAAGCTTGGATATCGCTACGGGCTTTATTGGCCACGGCAGGTGTATGGCCGGGTGGTCGAGGAATTGTCCGCCCAAGGTGCCAAGACCGTCGCGTTCGACGTGCTGTTTGGTGAATTGCGTCAGGACCACCCGTACGTGCAAATGGCTGATGGAGGTTTGATGGAATCCGACGATTTTTTTGCGCTGCAAATGCGCCGCGCCGGGAATGTCCTCCTGGCGGTCGTGCCTGACCTGGTGCCGCCCGATTTGTTTCTGACCAATGCGCTCGCGCCCGGAGACATTTCGACGGAAAGGGATTCCGATGGTGTCCTGCGCCGGACCAGGGCTTTTGACAACCAGGGCATCTGGGACATGGGCATCCTGCTTGCGGCGTTGGAGCTGAACCTCGATCTCGCCCATCCGGATTTGGACCTGGCCCATGGCCGGATCACGCTGTACGGGACCAAGGGCGTCAAACGTGTGATTCCCGTGGATCGAAACGGCTATTTTTACATTGATTGGCGGCTGAAACTGGATGACCCGCGCCTGCTGCGTGCGCCAATCGAGAATTTGCTGTTGCAGGACAGATTACGGTTGCTGGAACGGACCAACAAGCTGCACGATGACTTTCGGAACAAGCTGGTGGTGGTGGGTTCTGCGGCGCAGGGCAATGACCTGACCGACCGCGGTGCGACGCCGCTGGAAAAGGACACGCTGCTGGTCAGCAAACACTGGAACGTTGCCAATGCCATCCTCACCGGGCGCTTCATCCGTCGCACCTCCGTGCCGACGGAACTCGTGTTGATTATTTTGCTCGGTGCGCTGACCGCCTTCCTGACCTGGCAACTGCGGGCGTTTACGGCCTCGGTGGCGGTTCTGCTGTTGTTGCTGGCATATGTTGCCACCGGCTTTTATGCCTTTGTGGAATTCCGCTACTGGCTCCCGCTGGTGTTTCCCATTGCCGGCGCGATGTTGATCGAGCACTTGAGTCTCGTCACGTATCGCGTGGTGTTTGAGGAGCGAGAACAGCGCCGCGTCAAATCCGTTTTCTCCCGAATTGTTTCCCCGGACGTGATGAATGTATTGCTCGGCGCAGAAAAACTTTCCCTCGGCGGGGCGCGGCGTGAGGTGACGATGTTTTTTGCGGACGTGCGCGGGTTTACCACGTTGACCGACGAAATGCATCAGCGTGTGGCGGACTTCATCAATGAGCACCAGCTCGACGACGAGGCGGCGGATAAATGCATTGAAGAGTCCGCGCAGGAAACGCTGGAAACGGTGAACCTCTACCTGGCCACCGTCGCCGATGCCGTAAAGAAGCACGGCGGCACACTCGACAAGTACATTGGCGACTGCGTCATGGCGTTTTGGGGCGCCCCGACGCCGAACGACCGGCACGCCTCGGATTGCGTGCTGGCCGCGATTGATGCGCAGCGCACCATCCGCGATTTGAATGAAAAGCGCTCGGCGCAGAATAACGCTCGAGAGACCGAGAACCGCGCGCGCCTCTCCGCGGGGCTGCCGCCCCGGCCGCCCTTGCGCGCGTTGCAGGTTGGCACCGGCATCAATACCGGCCTCGCGACCGTCGGGTTGATGGGCTCGGACGCACACATTTTGAATTATACGGTTTTTGGTCGCGAAGTGAACCTGGCCAGCCGTCTGGAAAGTGTTTCCGGCAGCGGCCGCATCATCATCAGTGACACGACGTACAACCATTTGCTGCGCGAAGACCCGGCGCTGGCTTCAACCTGTGTCGAAATGTTTCCTGTCACCGTCAAGGGCATACGCGATGCCGTGCGGATTTATGAAGTGCCCTGGCAGACACCGCCGGCAAAATGAGGCTGCGCCGGTGTTTTCTTCCTCGTCAAATTTCAGGCAAATGCTAGAGTGAGGCTGATGCGCACGGCGATTTATCCCGGCAGTTTTGATCCGCTGACCAACGGCCATCTGGACGTGGTCCAGCGCGCCGCCAAGTTGTTCGACCGGGTCATCGTGGCGGTGGCAAAGAATGACGGCAAGCGGCCGCTGTTTACGCTCGACGAGCGGTTTGCGCTCGTGAAGAAGGCCGTCAAACATCTGCCCAATGTCAAGACGGACACGTTCGACGGTTTGCTCATCGAATACGTTGTGAGTCGGAAGGCGCAGGCGATTGTTCGCGGATTGCGCGCGGTGTCGGATTTTGAATTTGAATTTCAGCTCGCGCTGATGAATCGGAAGCTGAATGAAAACATCGAGACGATTTTCATGATGCCCAAGGACACCTATACGTTTCTCAGTTCGCGCATTGTGAAGGAGATTGCGCGGCTGGGCGGTGATGTGAGCGCATTCGTGCCTGTGCACGTGCAGTTCGCCCTGGCAAAAAAATTCGCCGGAGCCAAAAGGAGTTGAGCCATGCCGCTCATCGTCAACCTGCGGCATCTGGAGGAGAACGACGTGACCCTGCGCGGCGAATTGCCGGTGGCCGAATTGGATTTGGACACGCACGATGAAATGATCCGGGTGGGGCAGCCCTTGCGGCATGAATTGAAGGTCCAACTGCTGGAGGACAGCCTGCTGATTCGCGGCTGGTTGCGGCTCACGCTGGACTGTCAGTGTGTTCGCTGTTTGAAGCCATTTCAGCACAAGTTGGAGTTGGATCCGTGGGCCTGTCACTTGCCGCTGGAAGGCGAGGAAAGCGTCTCCGTCGTCAATGATTGTGCGGACTTGACGCCGTACGTGCGGGAAGATATGCTCTTGGAATTTCCGCGGCACCCGTTGTGCCGGCCGGATTGCCGGGGGATGGAAAAAATAAAGACGGGCAAGGTCAAAAGCGCCGGCGGCAAGGACGAATTGACTCCTTCCGTATGGGCTGAACTGGACAAGTTAAAATTGTAAATTTGAATTTATGGGTGTTCCGAAACGCAAACCGTCCCACAGCCGGCAGCGCATGCGCCGGGCCTACAACAGTGTGTTAAAACTGCCGCAACTCGGCACGTGTCCGCAATGCGCCGCGCCGTATGTACCGCACCGGGTCTGCCCGGCCTGCGGCTATTACAAGGGCCGGCAGGTGTTGACCGTCACCGCCGGCGCCTGATCCCAGCCGGACCGCGGAGATTCCGCGTTCTTTCATCTATGCGAATCGCAGTAGATGTCATGGGCGGTGACCACGGATGTGCGGTCGTCGTGGAAGGTGTCCGGCGGGCGCTGGAAGCCGATCCCAAAATCTCCACCCTCTTCCTGGTGGGTGATCAAAAGGAGATTGAGTCCGCGTTGGGCGCGACGAACTGTCACGATTTGCGCGTTCAAATCGTCCATGCCAGCGAAGTCGTGACGATGGATGACAGACCCGTCAACGCCCTGCGTAAAAAAAAGGATTCCTCCATCGGGCGTGGGGCGGAGCTCGTCCATGACGGCCAGGCCGATGCGGTGATTTCGCTCGGCAACACCGGCGGCATATTTGCGGCCGCCACCTTCAAACTCGGTCGAATCCCGGGAGTGGATCGCGGCTGTATTGCCACGGTCATTCCGCGGCAGGAAAATGAATTTGTCCTGCTCGACGCCGGAGCGAACATCGAATGCAAGCCGTTGCACCTCGCCCAGTTCGCCGTGATGGGCAACGTGTATTCGCAGGAGGTGCTGGGCCGCAAGAAACCGCGCGTGGGCATTCTCAGCATCGGCACGGAAGATTCCAAGGGCAACGAACTCACCCTCGAAGCTTTCAAGCTGTGCAAACAACTCGATTTGAATTTCGTCGGCAATGTTGAAGGGCACGACTTGTTCAAGGATCATGTGGATGTGGTCGTGTGTGACGGCTTTGTCGGCAACATTGTGTTGAAAACGGCGGAAAGTCTGGCCGTCGCAATGTTTTCAATGCTCAAACGCGAATTGATGCGCAATCCTAAGCGACAGATCGGCGCCTATCTCGCCCAGAACGCCTTTCACGCCATCCGCCGGCGCATGGACCCGGAAGTTTACGGCGGCGCACCGTTGCTTGGTTTCAACGGCATGGTGTTCAAGGCGCACGGTTCGGCGCGCGAACGCGCCATTGCCAGCGCCCTGCGCGTGACGGCTGAAGCCGTGCAGCATCGGGTCAACGAAATCATCACCCGTGAAATTGCACGCGCCAATGAAAAGCTGGCCGTAAAACCCGAGTAACCACCCTGATTCCGCATGAGCCCCAAATTCAAAAATCCACGCGCCAAACATAACTTCCAGGGCCGTAGCTGTTCCATCACCGGCGTTGGCTCTTATGTGCCGGCCAAGATTTTGAGCAACGCCGACCTCGAAAAAATGGTCGAAACCTCGGATGAATGGATCACCACCCGCACCGGAATCAAGCAGCGGCGGCTGGCCGCCAAGGATGAATTTACCTCCGACATGGCGGTGAAGGCGGCCGAGCGGGCGATGCTGATGGCCGGCGTCACGGCTGACCAGATTGACCTCATCATCGTGGCGACCATCACGCCCGACATGCCTTTCCCAAACACCGCCTGTCTCGTGCAGCGCAAAATCGGGGCGAAGCGTTCAGCGGCGTTCGATGTGGAAGCTGCCTGCTCCGGCTTCATTTACGCGCTCGAAATCGGCCAGCAGTTCATCATGTCCCGCACCTACGACACCGTGCTCGTCATCGGCGCGGAAAAACTTTCGTCCATCACCGATTGGAATGATCGCAACACCTGCGTTTTGTTTGGAGATGGCGCGGGTGCGGCAATTCTACAGAACCGCTCCAATTCGCATGGCCTCCTCACCGCGGTGATGGGAGCCGACGGCGACAAAGCGGACTTGCTTTTCATGCCGGGGGGCGGCAGCCGCTGCCCGGCCACCCTGGATTCCGTCAACGCCCGCCAGCACTTCCTGCGAATGGAAGGCAAGGAAACCTTCAAAAACGCCGTCCAGGCTATGTTTAACGCCGCCCGGGAGGCGTTGCGCCGTTGTGAACTCGACATCACCAAAATCAAATGCGTCATCCCCCATCAGGCGAACCTGCGGATCATTGACGCCGTGGGCGAGCGACTGGGCGCGACACCGGAACAGCTGTTCGTGAACCTGACCAAGTACGGCAACACCTCGGCGGCGTCGGTGGCCATCGCTCTGGACGAGGCCGTAGCGTCGGGAAGAATTCAACGGGGCGACCTGATTCTGATGATGGTATTTGGGGCCGGACTGACCTGGGGCGCGGCGGTGATTGAATGGTAATAACTTATTCACTTGATGTTAAACACTAATTTGACGATTGGTGAGGCCGTGCTAGTTTGATGAGGTTCTATGAGCGCCAAAAAATTCGAAAGTGGTGATTCTTTTCAGCAACAAATCACCGTGGAAGGCCGGCAGTCCCGTTTGGAGCTTTCCTCTGAAGCGGTGGTCATTCGCAAGAACGGCATTGAATTCCGAAGCCCGACACCGTTTAATCCGTGGACCGAAATGACGGTTGCCCTGCAATCGCCGCGCGACGGCGGACGGGTTCATTGCAGCGGTGTGGTCATCGCCTGTGCCGGCAACAAGCACGGCGGCTACCACGTTTCCCTCGTCTTCACCGGCATGTCCCGGCAGGCGCAAACACGCTTGAACCTGATGGCACGTTCCGGTTTGGGCCTGACCTGACCTTTGCCGGCCGTCAAGACTTCGCTTTAATTACCGTTTCCGGAATGCCCGCCCGGACCTGCGCAGCTCCGGGTAAAATTTGTGACTTTTCCGCCGGCCTCGGTTCGTGTCTATTGGTGTTTGTTCGCGGTTTGAGCCGCGACTGAACAAGAATATGGCTATTCAACTTCGCGTCCCGTCACAGTGCCGGTACGACCTGATTTCCCTCGGCGAAGTCATGCTCCGGCTTGATCCCGGCGAAGGTCGCGTCCGTTGCGCCCGTGAATTCAGCGCCTGGGAGGGCGGCGGCGAATACAACGTCGCCCGCGGCCTGCGCCGATGCTTTGACCTGAAAACCGCCGTGTGCACGGCATTTGCCGAAAACGATGTCGGACGGCTGATCGAGGATTTTATTTTGCAGGGCGGCGTAAGCACTGAATTTATAAAATGGGTGCCTTTTGACGGGGTTGGTCGGGTGACGCGCAACGGTTTGAATTTCACCGAACGTGGTTTCGGTCTTCGCGGTGCAGTGGGGGTTTCCGACCGCGGCCATACGGCGGCGAGCCAGCTCAAGGCCGGTGACTTTGATTGGGACCATGTTTTCGGCAAGGTCGGCGTCCGGTGGCTGCATACCGGCGGCATCTTCGCCGCGCTGAGCGACACCACACCGCAATTGGTCATTGAAGCGGTCAGGAAGGCCAAACAATACGGCACGGTGGTCAGCTACGATTTGAATTACCGCCCATCACTCTGGCAATCCATTGGCGGCCAGAAACGCGCTCAGGAAGTAAACCGGGAAATTGCCAAATCCGTGGACGTGATGATCGGGAACGAGGAGGATTTCACCGCCTGCCTTGGCTTCCCCGTTGAAGGCGCAGATGAAGCTCTGCTGCAGATTGACGTGGCGGCTTTCAAGAAAATGATTGAGACGGCGGTGAAAGCGTTCCCGAATTTCAAAGCCACGGCGACAACGCTGCGGGCGGCCAAAACTGCGACGCTCAACAATTGGGCGGCCATCGCGTGGATGAATGGGAAATTTTATGAGAGCCGAAATTATCAGGACCTCGAAATCCTTGACCGCGTGGGTGGCGGGGACAGTTTTGCGTCCGGCTTTATTTACGGTTTGATGACCACCGGTGACCCACAACAGGCGGTGGATTATGGTGCGGCACACGGGGCGCTGGCCATGACCACGCCGGGAGACACGAGTATGGCTTCAAAGGCAGAAGTTGAAAAATTGATGAAGGGCGGCGGCGCGCGGGTGCAACGATAGGTCTCCCACAGCTGTTCCAAGTCAGCTCGCCTTCAATTGAGTGATAAGGGTTTGCAGCGAGGCCTTCGCGTCCCCGAAAAGCATCCGGGTGTTGTCCTTGTAGAACAGGTGGTTCTCAATGCCGGCAAAACCGGCGGCCATCGAACGTTTCATCACAATGACACTCTTGCAGCGGTCGGCCTCGATGATGGGCATGCCGTAAATCGGGCTGCTCTTTTCCTCCCGTGCGGCGGGATTCACGACGTCGTTGGCGCCGATGACGAGGCAGACGTCCACGCGGTCCATCGAGGGATTGATTTGCTCCATTTCGATAAGCTGGTCATAGGGCACGTTGGCCTCGGCCAGCAGCACGTTCATGTGGCCGGGCATGCGGCCGGCGACGGGATGAATGGCGAACTGGACTTCGACGCCGCGCTTGCCGAGTTCGTCCGAAAGCTCGCGGACCTGGTGTTGCGCCTGTGCCACGGCCATGCCGTAACCGGGAACAATCACGACGCGCTGCGCGTAAGCCAGCAGCAACGCGGCTTCGTCGGCTTGAATCGGTTTAACGTTCCCGGCAACACCTCCCGCGGCCGCCTTGGTGCCGCCGCCGGAACCGAACGCGCCGAACAACACATTCGTGACCGGCCGATTCATCGCCTTGCACATGAGCAGCGTCAGCAGCGTGCCCGACGAACCAACGAGGGTTCCGGCAACCACCATGGCGAGATTATTGATGGCGAACCCGTCCGCGGCGACGGCAAGACCGGTGAAAGAATTCAACAATGAGATCACCACCGGCATGTCCGCGCCGCCGATGGGCATGACCATCGCGATGCCGAAGAACAGGGCGAGCGAAAACATGACGATAAACGCGGTGACGGCGTTGCCGCCGGTGGCGTTGAACGTGAGCCAGCCGCACAAACCGAGGATCACCAGCAAGATCAGTCCGTTCAGGAAATTCTGCCCGGGGAAGGTCATCGGCTTTTCAAATTTTCCCTCCAGCTTTAGATACGCGATGATGCTGCCGGAAAACGACAGCGAGCCGATCAGCGTGGCGAACAGCATGGGAATCGTCGTCGCCGCGGTGACGTCTTCCACGCCGTGCGCGTGCCGCAGAAACTCCAGGCTCGCCACGAGCGCCGCCGCGCCGCCACCCAGGCCGTTGAACATCGCCACCATCTGCGGCATCGCCGTCATCTTCACCGAATACGCGCCGATCGCGCCGATGATGAGGCCGATGACCGTGCCGACGGCGATGAGCGTATAATTGCAGGTCCAGCCCTGCGACCAGACATAGTCGCCGGTGGGCTTGTGCAGGGCGATCAAGGCAATGAGCATTCCCGCCGCCGCCACGAGATTGCCGGCCCGCGCGGTCTTCGGCGAGCTCAGGAATTTGATACCGATGATGAATAGGACCGCAACGCCAATGATAATCAGGGCAATGGTCGAGCTCATTTTTTCTTTTTCTTGAACATTTGCAGCATGCGGTCGGTGACCATGAAGCCGCCGAAGACGTTGGCCGAACCAAAGACCACCGCGATGAATCCAAGGACCCGGGCCAGCGGGGTGGCTGCATCCGCCAGCACCAATATCCCGCCAAATAAAATGATGCCGTGAATGGCGTTGGTGCCGGACATCAACGGCGTGTGTAACATCGAGGGCACCTTGGAGATGACTTCAAACCCCACGAAAACGGCGAGGATGAAAATAAACAGAACGTTTGTATCCATAAGAGTTCAATTCGGTTTGCCCGCGAGCTTTTCGTTCACGATCTTGCCGCCATGCGTGACGAGACAACCCCTGATGATCTCGTCGTCGAGCTTGAGGAAGAATTTTTTGTTCTGCTTGTCCCAAAACTCCTCGACAAGGCTCACCAGGTTCGCCGCGTAAACCTGGCTGGCATGGAGGGGCACGCGTGCGGGCAGGTTCGCAATGCCGACAATCTTCACGCCGTGGCGGTCCGTCACCTGGTCGTAAACCACGCCTTCGACGTTGCCGCCGGTTTCCACCGCAAGATCCACGACCACGCTGCCCGGCTTCATCGCATTGAGCATCTCGGCGGTGACCAGGACCGGCGCACGGCGGCCAAACACCTGGGCGGCGGTGATGACCACATCGGACTCGCCGCAGGTCTTTTTCATGGCGTCGCGCTGCTTCTGGACCTGGTCCTCAGTCAGCGCCTTGGCGTAGCCGTCCTTCGTCTGGCCGGTTTCGCCGAGGTCGATTTTGAAAAATTGCGCGCCCAGCGACTTCACCTGTTCTTCCACGACGGGCCGGGTGTCGTAGGCGGTGACTTTTGCGCCGAGGCGTTTCGCGGTGGCAATTGCCTGCAAACCGGCGACGCCGACGCCGATGATGAAAACCTTCGCCGGCAAAATCGTGCCCGCTGCGGTGGTCATCATCGGAAAAATCTTGTTGGCATAGCGTGCGGCCAGAATGACGGCTTCATAACCGCCAAGGTTCGCCTGCGACGACAGCACATCCATTTTTTGGGCGCGGGTCGTGCGGGGTATCAATTCCATGCTGATGGCACTGACCCCGTGCCCGGCAAATTTCTGGATCAATTCCTTTTCGTTGAACGGATCGAGGAAGCTGGCGTGGATTGAATCTGGCTTGAGCCATGCGATTTCATCCAACGGCGGCTTGCGCAGACGCAGCACCAGGTCACCCGTGCGGATGAGCGCCTGGCGGTCGGTGGTCAGGGTCGCGCCGGCTCTGGCGTAGGCGTCGTCGGCAAAGCCTGCCGCGAGGCCGAGGCCGGCTTCGACTTCAACTTGTGCGCCGAGTTTGACCAGTTTGGCGGCGCCATCTGGCGTCAGCGCCGCCCGGGTCTCGCCCGGATGTGTTTCTTTAGGAACTGATATTTTCATGCTCTGAAATGACCGCCCACCGTCCACCAGTCGCCACTTTTGCCTCTCACATGAACCAAGGGATACACCCTTTGGATCCAAAAATCACTATTTTTAATATGGTGTTAATCCTGCCTTCTTGTTGTGGCGGCAAAGCCCTTCCGGCCGGCAATCCGTCTGGTTTTAACGCTGGATGCGGGCCGAACCGCCTTTGGCAAAGGATTTGACCTGTTCCAGCGTTGCCATCGTCGTGTCGCCGGGGTAGGTGGTCAGCAATGCGCCATGGGCCCAGCCGAGATTGACGGATTCCTGAGGCGTTTCGCCGGTGAGCAGACCGTAAAAAAGCCCCGATGCGAATCCGTCGCCGCCGCCCACACGGTCATAAACGTCAAGTTCGCAGGTGGGCGAGGTGTAGGTCCTGCCGTCAATCCACGCCACGGCGCCCCAGCTGTGTCGATTGGTCGAATGGACTTCACGCAACGTGGTGGCCACCACCTTGACGTTCGGAAAATGCTTCGCCACCGAGTCAATCATTCCGAGGAACACGCTGGGGTCGAGTTTGGATTTGGCGGTCACGTCCGGCCCCTGCAAGCCGAGGCCTTTTTGCAGGTCTTCTTCATTGCCGACCAGCACGTCCACATGTTCGACGATGCCTTTCATCACCGACAACGCCTTCTTCTGCCCGCCCCAGATGTCCCAGAGTTTCTGGCGGAAGTTCAGGTCGAACGATGTCACCGCGCCGGCGGCCTTGGCGGCTTTCATGGCTTCAAGGATCAATGGGCCCGTGGTTTCAGACAACGAGGCGAAGATGCCGCCGCTGTGGAACCAGCGCACGCCCGAACTGAAAATTTCCTGCCAGTCGAAGTCTCCGGGTTTGAGCATCGCACCGGCCTCATTGCAGCGGTTGTAAAACACCACCGGGGCGCGCACGCCATGGCCCTGGTCGCTATAGACGGTCGCGTGGTTCGGACCGCGGACGCCGTCGTGTTTGAAGCTTTTATAAAACGGTTTTACGCCCATGGCCCGGACCCGTTCGGCAATCAGATCGCCAAGGGGATACTCCACCAGCGCCGAGACGATGCCAGTGTTGAGGCGGAAGCAGTCCGAAAGATTGGCGGTACAATTGAATTCACCGCCGCTGACGTGGATGCTGCATTGCGTGGCCTTGCGGAACGGGACAATGCCGGGATCGAGCCGGTTGATGAGTGCGCCCAGGGACAAAAAGTCCAGCGCGCCCTTAGGGGGAATCTTCAAACCTTTGCTCATGATGTTGTGTTAATGCTGAAATGGTTGGTCGCTTGACCTTCCAGATAGAATTCCAGAACAACCGGGAGGCGCAAGGGGCTTCTTTTTTAAAATTTTGCAAAACGGTTGCGTTTTTCTGCAAAAAGCAGGCGACGAGGCAATGGGAGGGGGAAAACCTCTTTACAATCCGCCGGTCCTTGGGGAGATTCTATAAGTTTTCAGGCGGGATCAAGTCAGACTGAAATCGGTTGGCACTGAAGATGTTGGAATTGTCTCAACGCGTTCCCGGTCAGGCCGCTCTTGGTTAAGTTGGATTGGACTTATGTTGTATTTTGAACGCGGTTCGGTTGCCGACAAGCTGTCCTTGGACGACTTGCGGAAAGGACTGTCGCATGCCTTTGACCAGCTCGGGCACCGCAATCGGGTGCTGGTCATCCCTCCGGATTTCACCCGGTTTCATTCCCACGCGGGGCCGGTGACGAAACTCATTTATGATTACTATGGGGACCGTCTGACGGATGTTTTACCCGCGCTGGGCACGCATACGCCGATGAGCCCGTCGCAAATTGCCGAAATGTATGCCGGCGTGCCGGAGAGCCTGTTCCGGGTGCATAACTGGCGCACGGGGGTCACCACCGTCGGCGAAGTGCCGGGGGAGTTCGTGAAACAGGTCTCGGGCGGTGCGGTGGATTTCCCCTGGCCGGCGCAACTGGCCAATCTCATCTGGACCGGCAAGCACGATTTGATCCTGTCCGTCGGGCAGATCGTCCCGCACGAAGTCGTCGGCATGGCCAGTTACAACAAGAACCTCTTTGTGGGCACGGGCGGTCCGGAAGGCATCAACAAGAGCCATTTCATCGGCGCGGCCTACGGCATGGAACGGATGATGGGGTGTTCGGATACACCGGTGCGGCGCATTCTCAACTATGCCTCCGAACATTTCACCCGACACCTGCCCATTGTCTATGTGCACACGGTGGTGGGACGCGCGGACGACGGCAAGTTGTGCGTGCGCGGCCTTTACATCAGCGATGACATTTCCGGTTTTGACCGGGGCGCGGCGCTGTCGCTCCAGGTCAACTTTGAGATGCTCGAAGCGCCGCTCGAGAAAGTGGTCGTCTATCTGGATCCCGCCGAGTTCAAGAGCACGTGGCTGGGGAACAAGGGCATCTACCGCACCCGCATGGCGATGGCCGACGGTGGCGAATTGATTGTGCTCGCGCCCGGCCTGAAGGAATTCGGCGAGGACGGGGAAATTGACCGGCTCATCCGCAAATACGGCTATCGCGGCACGCCCGAGACGCTGGCAGCGGTGAAAGCCAATGCCGAATTACAGAATAATCTTAGTGCCGCGGCGCATTTCATTCACGGCTCATCGGAAGGCCGGTTCAACATCACGTATTGTCCCGGCCATCTCACACGGCAGGAGATCGAAGGCGTCAACTTCAAATACGCCGACCTGAAGCAGATGGCGCAGCGCTATGATCCGGCCCGCCTCATGGATGGCTGGAACACCCTGGCCGGCGGCGAAAAAATCTTTTACATCTCGAACCCGGCGCTCGGTTTGTGGGCGTGTCGGGGGCGATTCAAGGTCTGAACCAACAGGATAACAAAAGAAAACACTTAATGAAAACACCAGCGGAATTGTTCTCACTCGAAGGCCGTGTGGCCGTGGTCATCGGCGGGACGGGCGCATTATGCGGCGCCATCGCCGAGGGCTTTGCGCGGGCGGGCGCGGCGGTGGCGCTTGTTGGGCGCGATGCGGCCAGGGCGAAAACCCGGCTGGACGCCATTGTCAAGGCGGGCGGCCGGGCTGAATTTTTTGCCTGCGAGGTGACTTCCAGGACCGGATTGGAAAAGCTGCTGGCCGACGTGCTGGCGAAATTCGGCCGGGTGGACGTCCTGGTCAATGGCGCGGGTGTGAATTCGGCAACGCCCTTTTTTGACATCGCCGGAGAGGAATTCGACCGGATCATCACGGTGAATCTAAAGGGCCTGATGCTGGCGAGCCAGATTTTCGGCCGGCACATGGTCGAGCGCGGCTCCGGCAGCATCATTAATATCGGTTCGGCATCCGGACTTTTGCCGCTGTCGCGCGTGTTCACCTACTCGGCGTCGAAGGCCGCCGTGCACAACCTGTCCAAGAATCTCGCGCGCGAATGGGCGACCAAGGGCGTGCGGGTGAACATTCTCGTGCCGGGCTTTTTCCCGGCGGAACAGAACCGCAAGGTGCTCACCCCCGAACGCGTCGCCACGATCATGGCCAAGACGCCCATGAAACGATTCGGCGAGGCGCACGAACTGGTCGGCGCCGCCTTGCTGCTGGCGTCGGATGCGGGCGGTTTTATCACCGGGACGGAACTGATCGTGGATGGCGGGTTCGCGGCCTTCAGCGGAGTTTGACCGCCGTTTTCACATTGGAACGAATTCTTATGGAACCACAAGCTGATCTGGCACTTATCGGTCTGGCCGTTATGGGCCAGAATCTTATTCTGAACATGAACGACCACGGCTTCACCGTCGTGGCCTACAACCGCACGGTGGAGAAGGTGGATCACTTTCTGGCCAACGAAGCCAAAGGCACCAAGGTGCTCGGCGCGCATTCGATCCCGGAAATGGTCGCCCAACTCAAGAAGCCGCGGCGCGTGATGATGCTCGTCAAGGCGGGCAAGGCCGTGGACGAATTCATCGACCAGCTCCTGCCCGTGCTGGAGCCCGGCGACATCATCATTGACGGCGGCAACTCGCTGTTCGAAGACACCATCCGCCGCGCCAAATACGTTGAGAACAAAGGCCTGCTGTACATCGGCACCGGCGTGAGCGGCGGCGAGGAAGGCGCGCGCCATGGCCCCAGCATCATGCCCGGCGGCTCGCCCGCCGCGTGGCCGCACGTAAAGAGCATATTCCAGGGTGTTTCCGCGAAAGTCGCCGACGGCACGCCGTGTTGCGACTGGGTGGGTGAAGGCGGCGCCGGTCATTATGTAAAAATGGTCCACAACGGCATTGAATACGGCGACATGCAGCTCATTTGCGAGGCGTACAACATTTTGAAAAACGGGCTCGGCCTGAGTGCAGACGAAATGCACGAGGTGTTCAAGGAGTGGAACACAGGTGAACTCGACAGTTATCTCATTGAAATCAGCCGGGACATTCTCGGTTTCAAGGACGCCGACGGCACGCCGCTGGTGGACAAGATTCTCGATACCGCCGGCCAGAAGGGCACCGGCAAATGGACCGTGGTGAACTCGCAGGACCTCGGCATGCCCATCACGCTCATTGCCGAAGCGGTCTATTCCCGCTGTGTTTCCGCGTTGAAGGATGAACGCGTCAAGGCCGCGAAAAAGTTGAAAGGCCCCCGGCCCGCGTTGAGCCTCGCCAAAAATGCCGCCAGGAAAAAGAAATTCATCGACGACATTCGCGACGCGCTGTACGCCTCCAAGATTGTCAGCTACGCACAGGGGTACATGCTCATGCGCGCGGCGGCGGCCGAATATGATTGGAATCTCAACTACGGCGGCATCGCGCTCATGTGGCGCGGGGGGTGCATCATCCGCTCGCGCTTCCTCGGCAAGATCAAGGAAGCGTATGACCAGAATCCGAAGCTGATGAACCTGATGCTCGACAATTATTTCCGCGGCGAAATCAAGCGCTGTCAGAAAGGCTGGCGCAATGTCGTGGCAGCCGCGGCCAAGAAGGGAATTCCCGTTCCCGCATTCAGCACGGCGCTCGCCTTTTATGATCAATATCGCAGCGAACGGCTGCCGGCGAACCTGCTGCAGGCGCAACGCGATTATTTCGGCGCCCACACCTACGAGCGCGTGGACCAGCCGCGCGGGCAGTTCTTCCACACCAACTGGACCGGCCGCGGCGGCACGACGTCGTCGACCACCTACACGGTGTGACCCGGCTTGAATAACTAGGCCCGTTGAAGTGTTTCCACTTCAACGGGCTTTTGATTTCTAAATTTTACGCCGGGTCGGGACGATGGATTTACAAATCAGTGATCGGTTTATGTCTGGGCACCAGCATTTTTATGACGCTCCAGGCTATCAGATAGCTCAAGGCGCAAATGATGAACATGATGAGATAGGCGGTCTGCGGGGTCTGCACGAAAGCGTCGGTCAGTCTGCCAGCCAGCATCTGGACGATGACGCCGCCAATGCCGCCCGCCATGGTGCCGATGCCCGTGACCGATGCCACGGTCTTCTTGGGAAACATGTCCGACACCGTCGTAAACAGGTTCGCCGACCAGGCCTGATGCGCGGCCGCCCCGATGCAGATTGCGGCCACCGCCAACACCGCCGCCATGTGCCCGAAACGTTCGACATTGCCAAAGTATTGCGTGGTCAACACGGCCAGCGGGAACATGGCGATGATAAACATGGCGGTCATGCGCGCCTTGTAAACCTGCATCCCGCGTTTAATGAGCGTCATGGGAATGCTGCCTCCATAGATGCTGCCGACAATGGCGACGCCATATACGATGAATGTCGGCAACATGACATCGTGCTTCGTCATGCCGAACTGTTTCTTCAAATAGTCCGGCAGCCAGAAGAGATAAAACCACCAGACGCCATCGGTCATGAACTTGCCGCAGATAAACGCCCAGGTCTGGCGGTAGCCAAAGAGCCGGCCCCAGGCCACCTTCCCCGTGCCGCCGTTGGCTTCGCTGGCGGCTTCGTCGTCGATGCGGATGTAGTTGAGTTCGGCTGGGGATACCCGCTTCTGTCTGGCCGGGGTCTCATAAAGCCAGAACCAGAAAATCAGCCAGATGAAACCCGATGCACCGGTGAGAATGAAAGCCATCTTCCAGCCCTGCTCGTCGCCGAAATGGATCATGCACCAGGGAACGAAGAGGGCGGCGATCATGGCGCCAAAATTCGAACCGCTGTTGAAGATGCCCGTGGCCAGGGCTCGTTCCCGCTTGGGAAACCATTCGGCGACGGTTTTGATGGATGCGGGGAAGTTGCCGGCTTCACCAACGCCGAATGCGCTCCGCACCAGGACATGCATCATTACCAGCCGTCCGACAAAGGCGTTGAGAATCCCAAAAACCGACCAGACGATGAGCGACAGGGCCAGTCCGAGTTTGGTCCCGATTTTATCGATGACCCATCCGGCCAGCACCGTCATGCTGGCGTAAACTCCGGTGAAAAAGGAAGTCAAATAGGCAAAGTCGGTGTTGGACCAGCCAAACCCTCCCTGTGCCGCCGGGGTGCAGAAGAACTCCTTCAAATAACTGATCACCTGCCGGTCCATGTAGTTAAAGGTGGTGGAGAAGAACAGCAGGGTGCAGATGACCCAGCGATAATTGCTCGTCACCGGGCCGGCCTGATTTGAGGAATTCATAGAAGGTGAACTGTTATCCGAAACTACCATGCGCTTCAAGTGTCGAAATCCGGCTTTACAAGCTGGCGGCTTTTATGTAACGCTCCCCCCATTATGTGGAAAAAATTCCTGCCCGTTTTATCAGTGTTAATGTTGACCGGTTGCGCCTCGACGTTCACAGGTCTGACGCCGCTGCAGCAGCCGCGCAATTCCAACAACCTGTACCCGGTGGAAGTGGCTTTTCATTCCACGCAACAATCGCTGCGCTGGGAAACCATCCAGCCCTACGTGCTCGCCAACGGCGAACTGTATCCCCTCCACCAGGTCCCCCTCGTCCAGAATCGCTGGGAGGGTTTTGTGCCGGTTCTGCCGGGGGCAAACTCCGTCGACTATAAATTCAAATTCGACTACAAATACAACAATATGGGCACGGATCCCAAGGCCGGCAGCGCAGTCTCTCCCATGTATAGGCTGAACATTGTTGACCAGTGACCGGGAGGGGCGCGTTAATCACATCCAAAAACCACTGCGCGGACCCATTGTCCGCGCTTTTTTTGTTTGAGAATGGAGGGCATTGAGGGTCGGGTGGATGCCTTCAATTTGATTTGGCCGGAGGTTCATCGCGCTGCGTTGAACGCGTCCGCGACATTCCCTGCGCTGCGAATTGAGCCGCTCTCCGTTAATGCCGGGGCCGTAGCAGGATGGCCTTCTTGTCCGTGCCATCCACTTCCACACTGTGGGTTTCCACATCGGGATCATCCTTGATCGCCTGATGCACAACCCGCCGGTCAAACGCGCTCATCGGTTCCAACTCCACCGCGTCGCCCCATCGCCTGACCTTTTCGGCGGCATCCTGGGCCTTCTTCACCAGGGCCTCGCGCGCCTGGGCGCGGTAGCCGCCGACGTCCACCATGACCTTCGGGGAGCTGGCGTCCTGTTGAAACAGCAGGCGGTTGGTGATGTATTGGAGGTCGGCCAGGGTCTGTCCCTGGCGGCCAATGAGCCGGCCGGCATCGTCCGTCTTCACCTCGAGCAGGAGGCCCTCCTCCAGTTTGTGCTCTTCGACCGCGGCGGGAAAGCCGAGGGACGTCAGGATTTTTTCCAGGGTTTCTTTAGGTTGCGTGGGCATAAATCGGAAAATTAAAAGTCGCTGTCCGCCCTTATTTTTTCTTTTTTGATGCCGGCGTCAATACGGAAGCCGCCGCAGGTGCCGCCGGGGGCTGGTTCATTTTGGTCAGTTTGGTTTGGACGACGGTCAGCAGGTTGTTGACCGTCCAATACAGCGCCAGGCCGGAGGAGTAGCTGTAAAGAAACACCAGAAACATCAGCGGCATGTAACGCATGATCTTTTGCTGCGCCGGGTCCATGCCCGGCGAGGGCGGGGTCAGGTGTGATTGCCACAACATCGAGCCGCCCATTAACAATGGCAGCAGGTTGAACGGAAAATGGGTTCCGGGAATCATGAACAGCGTGTCCGGCTTCGACAAATCCGTGATCCACAGGAAATGCGCGCCCCGCAATTCAATGGCGCTCCGGATCATCGTGAAAAAGCCGATGAACACGGGCATTTGAATGGCCATCGGCAGGCAGCCGCTCATCGGGCTGACCTTGTGCTTG
>Ga0181522_10000837_pt1 | contig 20550 bp, 22 predicted proteins | sample PEATcosm2014_Bin_27_FD_121103 | JGI IMG/M metagenome (GOLD analysis project Ga0181522, IMG submission 121103) | Peatland microbial communities from MTU Mesocosm Facility, Houghton, MI, USA - PEATcosm2014_Bin05_10_metaG | ecosystem: Environmental > Terrestrial > Soil > Wetlands > Peat | place... | reverse complement strand
TGCGATCACAAATTCGCGCACATTAAGATCAATGACACGGCCGTTGCGAAAGCATTCCGCGATTCATTTGGAACGGACCCGAAGCCGGATCTCGAAGAAACAAAGCTGGCGTGCCCGTATTGCGGGAAGGAATCTCTTTACCGACAGTTTCGTTTGATCTGCGAAGACGACTCGGACGAAGCCGCTTCGGGCAAAGGAGCCTGAACTAGCACTTCCTTTCCTGCGATTCGCACACGCAGGATAGCCGCGTTCGTGGCCATCACCCGCACGTTACGGCGTACTAGGCCCGGATCGTCCATTCGTAGGCAGATGGAAGAATGCGCCCCGGTTCCGACAGCAACAATCGATCCGATTGGACGAGGTGAGAAAGAACCAGTTCCGGTCTCCCACCTTCTTCGCCTGCTTTCTACCCTTCGCCTACTGTTTTTTCGCCGTCGTAACGGTGGAGCTCTGCCAGCAGGCGATAACAAGCGCTTCTTTACGCCAACAACTTCGCGCTCGGCGGAGTGTCCTGGGGCTTTTGCAAGCTGCTCGCGCTCCGCTCCATTGGTGCGGCAGCTTGCATCGCTGTTTTTCGAGATGGATGGACATGTCCCGGTTAGTTAACGGATCTCAGTTCCCCCTCGGATTCACTTGATCGTGGACGATTCTGGCCAGCGCGAGCAATTTGGAACTGACCGTCAGGCGAGCTCTTTGAATCGCATCCACGTTGATGGCGAACCGCAGCCTTGAGTCTTCTGGGAAGAATTGGATCCCTCCACCACGCTCTGCAAAGCCCTCGCTCTCCCCAACTACCAGCGCACTGGTTCCCTGCAGGCTGTTCAGTACCTCGGACAGGTGCTTGTACTCCGCGCTGCTGACGAAGACAAGTTGACAAGACTTCAAGTCGGGGGATTCGGTGATCCGCCGCGCCAGGACCGCGCGGTTGTTAATTGCCTTTCCGCTGATGATCTCATCGAGGGCGCTGCCGAAAGGGTCGTGCCCGAACACACAGAAAACGATTGGGGCATTTTCACTTTTGAACGTATCTAAAGGCCACTCGACGAATTTTGCGAAGTTAAATATAAAAGCGGCCTTGACTTGATACTCGATCGAGGGATTGGCCTGGCCGCGGGTTGGAGTTGTGCCAGCCAGGGACAGCAGCGCCGCGAGAACCGTTGCGCAGAACTGCACGCGACACCGCGCGGGCTGCATGGACCGGGCTCTCGGTCTCCTCTGGCGCATGCCGGCTCGCCATCGCTTCGTTTCGTTCGCAGGCATTTGGTCCGCGATCAGAATCGCCAAGTGAATTTTGCGAAAACGCTGCGCTTGATCAACGTTGTCGCCGTACTGCCCGTCGAATCTACGAATTCTTCGTGAACATCCTTGAGAAGGTTCTGACCCACCAGACTGAGAGACGACTTCTTGTTCCATTGCCAGGTGAGCCCGGTGTCGAGCCTGGTGTACGCCGGGATGACTGGATCCGTTAGCCGATCCACAAAGTAAACCGACGCGTCCCACGACAAGGCCTGCGCCAGCGCAACGTGCGAACGTAGCTGTGCCGAATTCACTGGACTGCTTCCCTCAGCAGCAGGGACGGAGGTGGTGTCGTGGCTTGTAGGTTCCAAGTGCAGATGAATTTGCTCGAACGCATATCCCGGGCTGAGAGTCCAACGTCTGGCGACCTTCCAATTCGTCGCGACCTCGAAGCCGTGCGATTCTCCGTAACTAAGATTGGCATTGATCAGCGGCAAGACCAGATGGGGAGGCGAAGGGGCGGACTCGAAGAACGGCGCCCCGGGCTCGGTCGTTTCCTGGTCGTATTGATCGTTGTAATATGCTGCGAAATCCAGGGAAACATGTTCCCCGACCGAGATGCGGTAGCCTGCTTCGTACGCAATCGTTCTCTCGTCGCGAAGGTTGGGGTTGCCCAGGAGTCTTACGGCGACAGGTCCATTCGGTCCGGTATATCCGCCCAGATTGCTGACGACGGAAGTATCGATCGCCGCGGGTGTGCGCTCGGCATCGGAAACAGCCGCCCATAGTGTTTCCCGGGGGCTGGGAGTCCACGCCACTCGCACGCTCGGCTGCAGGCCCCAGCCGGTGTAGTAATTGTGTTCAAGTTTTGTACCGACAGTCAGAAAAAGCCGGTCCGGAACGAGAGCGATTTCGTCTTGAACGAAGGAACTGAACAGCGGGGTTTCTAGGTTCGGCGGATCCAGGGAGATCTCGAGGCTGCCAACCGTTCTTGAGGCCGAATAGCGATACTCGACACCCCAAACCAGGTTTTGCCGGTCGCCCCAGGCGAAGTGGTGCTGAAACGAGATGTCAAAGGTCCCTCGAGTTTCTCCGAGAGCATCGCTGCGCTGGTACTTGTCGTAGGACAGTTGAAGACTCGTGCCCGAACTGGATGAGTAGGTGTGATCCCAAACCGTTTGAAGAAATCCGCCACCCAAGTTCACCTCCGTCACGACGCCCTGTATTGAAGGCGAAGTAATGGACGAAATGCCCGAGCCCGGATTGCCTTCGCGACCGCGATACAAATCTCCCTCGAATGTCAGCGTGTCCTTGGACGAGAAAACCGTGTCCGTGCGGAAACCAGCGCGAGCGAGGTCCCAGCCGTCCCCTCCATCCTGTCCGTTGGGATTTGAAAAATGATCCTGATTCAAGTATTTCGTAAACACCCGGAAGGACGTTTCTTTGCCGATGTTTCCGCCGTATTGCAAGGTTCCAAAACCCTGATCGGCCGTTCCCCCGCCCGCAACCACCATTGCGCCAGGTGTATCCGACGCTTTCTTGGTAATGATGTTGATAACGCCGTTTACCGCGTTTGTCGCCCACACCGACGCACCGGGTCCGCGAATCACTTCGATTCGCTCGATGTCCTCTAAAGGCAAATCCAAAACATCCCAGAAGACTCCGCCGAAGGTCGGCGTGTAGACACTCCGACCGTCAAGCATCACCAGCAGTTCATTGCTGAAGCGACTGTTCAGCCCGCGCGTGCTGACGGCCCATGTATTGGCATTGATCTGAGCGACATCTATTCCCGGCACCGTTCGAAGGAGATCGGGCATATTGATGGCATTCGACTGCCGGATATCCTCCGCGGTGATGACGAAAACGGCTGATGCCGTGCGAGAGAGTTTTTGTTCTGTTTTCGACGCTGAGGTTATCTCGATGTTCATCAAATCTTCGATGCTACTGTTACCCAGGTCCTTCGGCATCTCTTGCGACCGAGCAGGAATGGTCATCAGAGCTGCGGCAGCCAGACTAAGATAGCCACGCGTTAGAACCTTGAGGATCCGAGACTCGAGCGATGCCGGCGGAGGGCGTCTGGCGCCATGGATCGATCTCCGTCGAACCCGCATTCTTGTGTCTCCAGAACTGTGCGAAGCCAATTCAACAGCTGCTTTCGAGCCTTTGTTGCCTGGCAGGCCCTGCCGCAACTCCAGGAACACAAGTGCTGGCGCAATCACGAAAAACTCACTTTGTAGTCCTTTGCAACTTTCGCCGGAAGGGGATTGCTTTGAGATGATCACAGCGTCTGAATCAGACTGCCCGTCGCTGTGAATCGAGAGGGGAGATACCGACTCTTACAAAACTGCCAGCTTTGATTCTGGCGCATGTCGCGATGCAGCCGCTTACATTAACTCGCTGCGTGACCTATGAGACATCAGCGGAGGGGAGGGTCACATTCCTGGCAGGCGTTTCAGGAACGGCGAGTATGGCAAATCAGAAGTCCTGGCTTACAGCACCGTTCAATGACTGTCCCGCAAGGAGATTCAAGAATGGTGATCAGTGACAGGCGCATGCGTCGCAAGCGTCCGATTAGAGTCCTCTTATCCTGCTGCACGCGAGCAGCGGTGTTCGTTTTCGCACAGAACTTCTACACTCAAGTCAATTAATCTGGGGTTGGCTGATCCTCTTGAATCTTCGGCTACCCTGGAATCAAAATGGAATTCCCGGCTACTTTCCGAATCGGATTACTCTTGGCAGTGCTCGCGGCTTCATCCCCACTGTTTGCTCAAAGCAGCGGATCGGAGAAACGTCAGAGTCAACCAAGCGTTCCGGATGCCCGTCGGATCGTGGCCCTGTCGATCGCAGCCACAGAGCGCAGTTGGCGCGCGCGCGACTACTACACCTATACGGAACGCGATGACGATCGACGCATGGACGCGCTTGGGCAGATAAAATGGGAAAATACCGATGTCAGCAACATGATCCTCGTCGACGGCGCTCGCTTCGCGCAACATATCGAACATAACGGGCAGGTTCCTCCGATCAAGGAACGGAAAAAGCTAGACGCCGATCTCGACAAGCTGAAGCACGAAACGCCGGAGGAGAAAACAACGCGGCTCCGGCAGGACCAGGAAAACAGATCTTTTCTCGAGGACGTGCTCGAAGCCTTCGACTTTCATCTCGTTGGCGAACAGACAATCGCTGGAAGGCTCGCCTATGTGATTCAAGCCACGCCGCACCCGGGCTACCATGCCGGCGGCAAGTACGCCAAGATATTCCCGAGAGTAGAAGGCAAGCTTTGGATCGACGAGGAAAACTTCGGCTGGATCAAGGTCGATGGTCAGGTAACGGAGTCTTTTTCGATGGGGCTAATTGTCGCCCGCGTGCAGCAAGGGTCCCATGTCATCCTCGAACAGACCTGTGTTGGTGACGCGGTTTGGGTGCCGAGACGCCTCGAACTGCGGGCGGCCGCCAGGATCTTTTTCGTGAAGAGTCTCGACATCGATAGGATTTTCACTTACTGGGACTATCGACCGGGGACAGAGCAGCCCTATTCTGCCAGCAGATAGCGCTCGATTTAGCCTTGAGGAAATGACCTCAGAGCGCATCCACCTCGAAAACATCCCAAGCGGCGAAACTTCAGGCCGTTTGGATTGCAAAGGACCAAACCGCGGCGGTAGCGACCAACAAGGGTCATGCTGCGCTCAGGCATCCATTGATCAGGCGCGTCGCCGCGTTACGCCGCAAGTGCGGCTCAAGCGGTCAGGTTCCAGGCGAGCCGGGAACGCTGGAGGCCCTGCTACCCGTTCTCCTCAAATGCCAAACTGATCTAATCGACGGCTGTCTTCGGCTTTGCTTTAGCCGTTGCCCATCGACCAATGAGCATGGAGCCAGTCGCGCAGGTACCTGATTCGGCGAGACAGATTTCCGTCACACAAAAGCAGGAACGCGCCAAAACCCAACGAAACATCGATGAGCAAGATACCCGAGAATCCGAAGGGTACGCGGACAATTTGCGGCCAGGGCACCAGCGGACTAATACGCAGCGCGATCGAGAGTAAAACAACTCCGGCCAATCCCATTTTTGAAAGGATCATCCAATCTTTTGCCTCGGTGAAATTATCGGACCACCAGCGATCGAGCGAGCAATTCCAGGACGCCAGCTCTTTCACCAATTTCGACATGCGAATCGACATTGGTGAATGCTCAGGTATCTCAACTCGCGGGGCCATGACGTCCGTTTTGATGGGCTGGACGCCAAGCCTTCTTGCCAGATCCCGTGACGACTTCCGATGCTCCCAAAGAGCAAGTTCCCGACTGCGATATGTGCTGGCACCCGGAAATCCGTTTACCTGAACCCGCAGCCCGTCTTCACAGACCAGGCACCCGCAGCGCAAGTGTTGGTGCAGTGCCGAGAACGTGGTCGCATAGGTGCGCTCCGCACGCCACACTTCGCTATCTAGGGGTGTTCCCATTGAGCCAGGACAATCGTCAAAGCCATGCAGGCGAGTCCACCGCGCCAAGGCATCCAGGAAGTTGTTAAACAACTGCTCATATTCTGCGCAAGATTGCACATTTACAGGCGGATGTTCTCTTGTTTTTTGGCTTCCCGCTTCGTGTAGCCGCGGTCTGCTATCCGGATGGCCCGGCCACCTGAGTCTTTCGCTTTTCAGGACCAGCAGAGAGGCTGAGGCACGCGCGATCTCCCGGTGCTCGTCATCAGGGGTTTCCAGAGTTTGTAAACGCGAGATGATCGCGTTTTCCGTTTCGTGAATGAGGGCTTTCAACTTTTCTGAATTGGTTTCAAGAACGCAGGCTATATAGAGTTCTTGCCATAACACAAAACCTCCACTCCAGCCGAACCCTTAACAATGGTACGGTAGCGCACACCAGCTCAGAAAGATATACGAATTTCCGGGCGTCCGCCCTGGTCAATGGGAGTGCCATGTTCCTGCTCGCGACTGGCAAGTCGACCGAAAACAATCAAGCGAGGCTCCAGCGTTTGGTGAAAGACGTGGAGGAAATCTTCGTGCAAGGCACCAATCATCCGCCGGATCAGCGCGGAGCATGCCAGCCGACATCACCGCCAATGCCGCCGCCGACAAAGCCAGGCTTGTGGATATGGCCGCGATATAGTCTCCGAGCGCGGCGATGACGTACAAGTGACGAGGATTAGACCAACGCAGTGGTCAGCTTCGATGGAGTCTCACCTGCGGTTCTGCTTCGGCCTCAAGGTGTTTCCCAAGAGCGTTCTCAATCGCCGCGAACAGCTCAATGGTTCGGATCGGTTTGGAGAGGTACGCATCCATGCCAGCGGATAGGCAGCGATCCTGGTCACTCTTTAGAGCATGCGCCGTCATGGCAATGATAGGGATGTGCTTACCTGTTGACCGTTCCCTTTCTCGAATCGCCGCGGTGGCTTCGAAACCATCCATCTCCGGCATTTGCACGTCCATCAGCACTACATCAAACTCTTTCGTCTTAAGTGTGGCCAGGGCTTGCCGGCCATCGCCCGCCACGGAAACGATGTAGCCTCGCTTTTCGAGCAGGCGTACTGCAAGCGTTTGATTGACGACGTTGTCTTCCACCAACAAGACCCGCGATCGGCTCCCGGCCTCCCGCAACGTATGACGCGTGACCAACGGAGCTTTCTTCTGGCTTGCCAGGTTCAGGATATTGCAGATCCCCTGCAACAGCTCTGGTTGGCGTATCGGTTTTACGAGGTAGGCGGAAATCCCGAGTTCCCTGCATCGCGCTGCGTCCCCCAAGCGTCCGGCCGAAGTAAGCATCATGATGGTGGCACCAACCAGGTCCGGATCCTTCTTTATCCTCTCGGCCAAAGTAAAGCCGTCCATCTCTGGCATATTCCCATCCAGCAGGATCAGAGGGAAAGGCTGACCTGTGCTCTTGGCGACATCCAGTGCTTGAAGCGCGGCTTCACCATCATCAACTGCAGTCGGCTTCATGCCCCAACCGGTCAGTATCCCGGTCAGGACTTTTAGGTTTGTATAGTTGTCGTCAACGATCAAGGCACGCAAATCCTGTAATTGCGCTGGATGAAGAGAAGGGGAGTCGAGGGCTGGCTTGTCCTGCACCCGTAAGGGCAGCGCGAAGTGAAACGTGCTGCCTTGGCCCGGCTGACTGTCCACCCAAATCCGTCCACCCATCAACGTCACCAGTCTCGTGCAGATGGTCAGTCCCAACCCTGTGCCGCCGTATTTTCGGGTCATCGAACCGTCGGCCTGAGAAAATGGTTCAAAAATCTCGTCTTGCTTATCCGGCGAGATTCCAATGCCAGTGTCCTGCACCATGAAATGCAGGCGCGTGAGGTCGTCGTCGTGGGATTCTTCCTCCACACCGACAAAGACCTCACCTGTTTCGGTGAACTTGATGGCGTTTCCCACCAGATTGACAAGAACCTGGCGAATTCGCCCAGGATCGCCAAGCAGGGCTTCTGGAACGTCGGGTCGCACATCGTAAACAAGTTCCAGCCCCTTCTGATGCGCGCGAACACCCAGAGACTTCATGGTTTCGCCGAGGCTCTCCCTGAGATCAAAGGCGATCGCTTCGATTTCCAGCTTTCCTGCTTCAATCTTCGAAAAGTCCAGTACGTCGTTGATGATCAAGAGCAGAGATTCCGCCGAAAGTCGGACCAGCCCAAGGCTGTCTCGTTGCTCAGTTGTGAGGTCTGTATCCAACACCAATTCCGTCATTCCAAGAATGCCGTTCATCGGCGTGCGAATTTCATGGCTCATCGTCGCCAGGAATGTGCTCTTTGCGAGACTGGCGCTTTCTGCGGCTTCTTTTGCCGCTCTCAACTCCCTTTCTGACTCGCGTCGCTCGGTTATGTCGTGAAAGCTCCATACGCGTCCAATGCTCTTGCCCAAAAGAATCTGTGGTTCCGAATGCCGTTCGAATACTCTGTCGTCTTTGAATTCCACTACATCGTCGCTGATGACCGGACTATTGGCGAACTCCTGCCGCATCCGGCTCAAGAACTGCTCCGGGTCTTTTAGTTGCGAAACTACGGAATCCACAACCCTTTCGCTGTCTCCCGTTCGAAGGACTTCGCTCGATATCCTCCACATTTCCTCTAACTTGCGATTGCATGCGACTATTTTACTTCGGCTATCGGTCACAAGAATTCCGTCCGCAGTCGACTCAAGAGTTGTGCGAATCACCTCTGTCGCTTCGCGAACCCGCCTTCGGAGCATGGCAGCCCACCCCAACGCTCCGAAAATTGCCAGGAACAGTGTCGCAGCGAGGCCTATCATTCGCTTTACGTTCCACCACGGTGGCAACTGGAGCACCACGACATCTGCGGGAGACCGTAGTCGGACGCGAAACGTGTGCGGAACGTGATTCTCGTCCACCTCTATCGTGCAAATTCCAGTCACTTTCAGCCGGCTCCCTTCTACCAGCTCCACAAAGGCTTTGGGAATCTGTGCCTCCGCGAGGCGTGCCTCAAAAACGATGTTCCCGTCCTGCAGCAACAGCACCTGATCGCCTTGGCCAATGGAGGAGCCCGTTAGGCGCCCTTTTACGCTGATGAGTTCTGCGTTATGGCTCCAGAACAGTACTTCGCTCTGGAACTCGCCCTGCAGCGCGTCCTTCGCGGCGAGCGGAATTGCCATTGGAGTCGCTTCCTTTCCAGTTCGTCTGAAGATTGCATCTCGAAGTTCTGGCGCATACACACCCACCCAGGGAAAGCCAACGATGTCCACTTGATCGCCAGGCTCAAGGTTGGGGCTGTCTTGTTCGGTCTCAACATACAGGGCCACCCCGTCTTGCTGGATGAAAATGGCTCTTGCCTGCAAATACAGGGTGACAACTCCGCGCACTTTGACCCTTTGGTCGAGTCCTCCAGTTGGATTAAACCCCAGAACATCAGCTATGGCACTCGCCGGCGTAAGAAACGGATCAGACAACGCAGGTTCCAGGATTTTCATTTCCGATTCGTAGGGCACATTGACAAATATGCCGGTCAGTTGGTTTCTCGAATTGAACTCCGCTCCGCACGTTCCGCGCAATCGGATGCGCGCACCCACGAGCGCTTTCGGAGCGGGCAGGGTGAAAGACGCTATTCGCCCGGTAACGTGACCTCCCTCGATTGCGACATCCAGATAAAGGCGATTGCCCTTCTTCCACGCTCTATGGATGATCCCTTCTACCTCGACCCGTTGGCTGTCCTCCTGCGTCGAGGCCATCTGGTGGAAGGAAACAGCTCTCGCCAGCGGCAACGAAGCCTGACCAAGCACGGTGAAATGAGGGTTGCCGACCTGCGGCGCGAAATCGGGAGACTCGGTTACTCCTTCCACTTCGACCACATCTCCCGCTTTCACAGGAACGTTTGGCTTCACAATCTCCAGGTTTACCCAGATCCCTGCCGTTGCGTCCTGCACGAATAAATCGGGTTCTTCTGGATCGTAGTACGTGACTACACCCCTCAAGCGCACTGGGTAGCCATGCTTCACTTCAGAAATGGGCATTTTGCGAATGTCGATTGCTTTGGTAATTACGGGCAAAGCCGGCGCAGCCGCATTCACCGAGGTGATTGGCCAGCACATGGACGCCATGAAGAAATACAGTCGCATCCGCGAACGCCATCCGCAGTCGGTTTGTGGTCGGGGCGCTCGCGCCGAAAGGGCTGTATTTGGCACACCAGGAATCTCTCGGCCCTTCATACCGCACGATGCCGTCCAAAGCGCTGCCGGACATCAGCGTTGTAACCTGCTGAAATTGAATCTGTTATGAGGATTTGAAAGGCATTTTTATCCAACCTGCTGTACCGAAATGGAATCGCCGCCCCAAGTTGGTGTAGGTTCAATTCCGCGCGAGTCCTATCTGGGGTCAAAGAAGGACTTCGTTCTTGCCTCTATGCCGACGTCCATTTCTCTGCTCTTCTATCGCGTGGATTCCGTCACGGACAAATGCCTTCACGAACCCGGTCTTGTTCATTTCCTGAATGCAGAGTTCGACGTCTCGCGGATCGTCTCAGAGAATGAGAACGTGAAGGCGACCGCTCGAAGTAAAATGATCTTCCAGTTCGCATGCCGGTTGTTCGTTTATGGCTTTATTCGTCCGTTGCGGCCGCTGTATCTCTTTTAAAATCTGTTGGGGCCGATCCGATCGCCGGATAAAAAACAGGAACGGTAAAGAAAAAATGGCTGCCTTTTTGTGGCACGTTGGTCACCCAAATCTTGCCGCCCTGTTTCGTCACTAACTCTTTAGCAATGTGCAAGCCCAGCCCCATGCCACTTCGCCCGGTTGTGTCCGTAACGGATACTTGATAAAGACGCTCAAAAATGTGTTCCGTCGCCTCTGGACTGATTCCGCATCCCGTGTCAGAGACTTCCACCAGCAAGAACCCCGGATCTTTCTCGAACAATAGAGCATGGACCCCCACCGCACCACCGGTTGCCGTAAACTTGATGGCATTGTCGATTAAAATGATCAGGATCTGCCGCAGGCGCTCCGGATCGGCATGAGCTGAAGGCAGCTGCGCGGAAGGATCGCAAGAGAGGGTAATTCCTTTAACCACGGCGGCTCCCCGACGCAAATGGACGGCATAAAGGATGGCTTCGAAAACAGAGGCAGATTGCAGCTCAACTTTTAATTTTCCCGTCTGCACTTGCGTTATCTCAATCAAGTCATTAATCATGAATTGAAGCTGTCCCACATTCCTCAGCATGATTTGAAGGAGCTCATCTTGTTCCTGGCTCGTCTTCACCACGGATCTATCCGCGATAAGCGTTCCAAACTGATAAATCGCCGTCAGCGGCGTACGAAGCTCGTGGGAAATATGGGATAGAAAATCATCCTTTAGCCGCTCAATTTGTTTCCGCTCGCTTATGTCAAGGAATGTCAGCACGAAACCTGTTGATGTCCCATGCTGTACTACCGGATAGGACCACCACTCGACAGGGAAGCTGGAGCGATCTTTCCTCCAAAAAACATCTTTATCCCCATGAGATCCTTTGCCTTCGCGAGCGCCCATTGAAATCTCGCATTCTTCGATCGGGTAATGTGTGCCGTCGGCCCGGGTATGGTGGATTAGCCAGTGCATCTGTTTCCCAACCAACTCGCTCGAATTGTCATACCCGAGCAAACGCAACGAGGCAGCATTGCAAAAAGTACAGATGCCTTCATCGTCGCCACCGCAGATTGCTTCTGCGGCGGAGTCGAGCAATAACCGGATTCGCTCCTCGCTCTCTTGAAGGGACTGGATGGCTCGCTCGCGTTCTTCCCGCGTAGTTTTTTCTTTTAGAGCCCGTTGAACTGCTGATGGCAAACGGACCAAGCGGTCTTTCAGAATGTAGTCGGCTACTCCTTCTTTGATAAGATCAATTGCGACCTCTTCCCCCATTGTGCCGGTTACGAAAATAAACGGAACGTTCTTCCCGCTCTGCTTGAGCATCTGGAAAGCCTCTACCCCGGTCCAGTTCGGAATCGTGTTGTCTGCCAATATCAGGTCATATATACGAGACTGTAGTTTTGCAGCGAAGCCCTCCATCGTGTCCACCGCGTCTACCATAAGCTCGAACCCTGCCTTGTTCAGCTCCTGAATGCAGAGCTCTACGTCGCGCGGATTGTCTTCGAGAATAAGAACTTGGAGGGGAGTCGCGATGGAATGAGCGACCGAATCTGCCGCCGTTTGTTCGTGCTTGACATTAATCATCTGTGTCACTCGCGCTACTTCTTTGAAATGCGCTGGGAGGCGGTGACTGATTCACTACCAGCCAATAGAGTCCCAATTGCTTGACTGTGTCCCGGAACTGGTTGAAATCCACTGGCTTCTGAATGTAGCTGTTGACACCCAGCATATAGCTCTCCACGAGGTCCCGATCTTCTTTTGAGGATGTGAGCACAGTCACCGGGATTGCCTGCGTATGGATGTTATTCTTGATCTCCCGCAATACTTCCATCCCGTCGACCTTTGGCAATTTCAAGTCGAGGATTACGAGTTTTGGCGGGTGTTCCATGGAACGGTGACTGTAAGCCCCCCGGCAGAAAAGAAAATCGAGAGCTTCCTCGCCGTCACGAGCGATGTGAATGTGGTTACACAAGTTTTCCTTGCGCAGAGCGTGCAGAGTCAACTCGACGTCTTTGGGATTATCCTCGACCAGGAGAATTTCGACCTGAGCTGCGTTCATACGATAACCCCTTTGACTAACCCGGTTTCCTGCATCTCAGTTCCTAACGTGAAATAAAAGGTGGCACCTGTGTTTAGCTCAGCTTCTGCCCAAACTCGCCCTCCGTGTTTCTGGACGATGCGCTGGACTGTAGCGAGTCCCACACCCGTGCCCTCAAAATCTTCCTGGCGGTGCAGGCGCTGAAAAACTCCAAATAGCTTGTTGCTATACTTCATGCTAAAGCCGACGCCGTTGTCACGGATGTAAATTGCTGACTGGCCGTCGACATCTCTCTGACCTACTTCGATGATGGCGTGCGGGCGTGTACGGGTAAATTTGACGGCATTCGAGAGCAAGTTGACAAAGACTTGTTTCGCCAAGATGGGGTCACACTCCACAAGAGGCAAACCGGCTATCTTCCATTCGATATCTCTGTCCTTTAGTTCTGGCTTGAGATCCTTCAATACTTCCTCGATCAAAGAGTTCAGCCCGGTCACTCGCACTTTCAACTCCATGCGTGCCACGCGTGAGAGGTTGAGCAGCTCATCAACCATGAGTCCCATATCGCGTGCACTGCCCTGAATGGATTCCAGATGATGCTTCGAGTCCTCATCCAGGGAGCCGCCGAGGTGTTCTGCAAGAATCCTGGAGAAGCCGTCAATGTGGCGCAGCGGCGCGCGGAGGTCGTGGGCAACGGAATAGCTGAACGCCTCCAGTTCCTGATTGGCGGCCTCCAGTTGCGCGGTACGTTCGGCTATTCTCTGTTCGAGGTGTTCATTGAGTTTCCAGATCTCGAGTTCGTCCGCCTTCCTCTGCGTAATGTCACGGAACGCGACCACCCCGCCACGCACCACCCCGCCCTTGTCTCTCAACGGGGATCCGTTGGATTCGATCCAGGCCGCACGATTGAGTTCGGGATTGCGCAGAAACATTACGGCGGTGCTTACCTCTCCCCGAATGGCCCGCAGCAGCGGATTTTGCTCAGGCGGGAAAAGCGTGACCATATCTGGCAAGTAGGTGCAGTAGTGCGCGCTCCATTCTTCGGGGGGCACATTGGCCGCACTTAGGCCAACTATCTTTTCCGCCGCTGGATTCCATAGTATGAATCTTCCATTTTCGTCGGCGGCGATTAGCCCCTCGACCATGCTGTCCAGCACGGATTGCAGCATGAGCGTCTGCGTTTCCAGGGCCTGACGCGAGCGGAGTAATTCCTGCGCCTGTCGCGCCAGTTCCTCTTCATTCCGTTTGTGTTCGGTAACGTCGTGGAGCACAGCGACGCCTCCGCACAGATTGCCGCGAGCGTCCCTGAGGGGGCGGGCCGTAACATCCATAGACCGAGCCTCTGACGATTGAACGATCAATTCCACCTGCACGGATTCCCCGCGAATAGCCCGCACCAGCGGAAGGCGATCCGGGGGATACGGTGTGATTCCGTCGGGCAGAAAGACCTTGTAGTGCGAGGTCCACTGCTCGGTGGGCAAGTCCTCGGCCTCGCGGCCCATCAGCTCGAGCGCGGCATGGTTAAAGATTAGAAAACGGCCTTCCAGATCGGCCGCAATCAATCCCTCGCCCATGCTGGCCAAGACCAGCTTGAACATGACCGTCTGCGCTTCCAAAGCTTCTCGCGAACTCGCCAGTTCCTCCGCCCGGCGCGACAGTTCCCTGGCAAGTTCCGCCAGTCGCTGCTCGGCACGAGCACGTTCGCTGATATCCGTGTTGGTACCAAACCAGCGCACCACGCAGCCGTCCGCACCTTTAAGCGGCACGATGCGGGTCAGGAATGTTCCAAAACCGCCGTTTGCGGCGCGCAGGGGGTATTCCATTTCGAATGCTGTCCCCTCCTTAATCGAGGCCGTCCACTTCTCCAGCACCTTGGGCAGGAACTCCGGATCATGCACGCTCTGCCAGCCCCAACCCTGCATTTGTTCGAAGGTTGTCCCCGTGTATTCGTACCAGCGCTCGTTGTACCAGAAGATGCGTCCGTCGGCCTCCGCCATCCAGGCGAGTTGCGGGATGCCGTTGAGCATATCCCGGAAACGCTCCTCGCTCTGGCGCAGGGATTCTTCGGCACTCTTACGTTCGGTGATATCGCGCGCAATTTTTGAAGCGCCCACGATCACCCCACCGCTGCCTTTGATCGGCGAAATCGTCGCGGAAATGTTAATGCGCGTACCGTCCTTCCGGATACGGATGGTTTCGAAATGTTCAACGCTCTCGCCGCGTTGAATGTGTGCCAGAATGTCGGACTCCTCATTGACGTGCTCCGGCGGGAAGAGCATCAGCATCGGCTTGCCCACGGCCTCGGATGCCGAATATCCAAATACCTTCTCTGCGCCGCGATTCCAGGCGATGATCTTCCCGTCCAGGTCCTTGGCGATGATCGCGTCGTCGGATGAGTCGATCACCGCAGCCAGGCGTTCGCTTTGTTCCACGCGGCGTTCCAGATCAGCGTTCAGGGCACTGACTTCAGCCCGCGCTCTTGCGCTGAGCCTGATCTCGCGGTTGACGGCAATTGCGGCGATGAACAGGAAGAATATCCCGAGACCCGAACCCAGCCAGATAGCAGAAATGTTTAGTCTCTGCGCGGCACGGGCGCGGTCGGTACGTTGTTCCAAAAGACGTTTCTCTCCGACCTCCATCGTGTCGAGAGTAACGCGCAGGGCATCCATAACCTCCTTGCCATGCTCGAGCTGCGCGATGCTTGGGACCGTCCCTGAGTTCCGGCGAAAGGCCACCAGATCACTGTCAGCCAAAATTGCGGCGTTCGCTCGCTCCGCAAGAATGGCCAACCGGAGTTTTTGATCGCCGTCTACAATGAGAGACCTCAGCGCCGGGAGGTCCTGGCTAACCGCATATTTTCCTGTCTCATAAGGCTCCAGGAATTGTTGATGCCCATTCAGAACAAAGCCCCGCGCCCCGGTTTCCACGTCGACCAGATGTCTAAGTGTAGCTTCCAAAGTGGTAGAGACTTTCTGGGTATGGGCGACCAAATCCGCATCCTCCTCCGCTCGTTGCGCGGAGTGCCAGGAAAGCGAACTCAGAAGAACGGTCAGGAGCAAGGCCACCGCGAACGCTGCGTTTACCTTGCGCCCCAGGCGCTTCTCGTGTTGCCCTCCCTCGGTCCCGTCGGTGAGGTCCGCGTCGGAACGATAGGTCATGCGGCGTAGTCCTTGCCGGCGAAGATCGTGAGCGAGGAGTCACGCGTGGATTCGAAATGGCTCGATGCCTTCGGCTCTCCAGGCTCGCCCAAGTGACACCCCAGGTCTCGACTCGCCGCCCGCAAATCGGTCGCGCTGTAAAAGCGGAAGGCCGGTGAAAGCGGAGGAATGCCCTCTGAGGTATCTGCACGGATTGCCAGATACTGGAGCGTCTTACCTTCCGAGTTCAAGATCCCGGCAATCGTGGTATACGCCCAATAGATCGATCCATCTTTGGTGGGATTCCCGATCTTGGCGTGCCAAACCTCGCCATTGGCGATAGTTTGATACTGGATGGTCGTCATTTCCTTCCTCTTCAAATAATCGTAAGTAATTCCATAGCTCACAACCGCGCTGACGGGACCTATCGGGCTCGGGCTGCGGTTGGTAACCTCCGTCAGCGTTTGCCCCGCCTGATTCCTGATTTCCTAATTAAAGCTAGTTGGGACAGCGGAAGAGGTTCTGTTCCCTTTGGGACAGGTTCTTGCGCGTCACCTCTCGTACCAGCCGCGGTGAAGTAGAGTGCAAGATTTGAATTCGAGAGGACACCAGGTAGCGTTGAAAACCGTTTGGCAAAAGACCCTCCGATGAGCAAAGGTTTCTTACTTTCGGAATTACGATTTGCGGTGCACGTACGCCACTGGCTTGAGTACGCAGGCGGCGCAGCCGGGGGGTGGGTGACACAGTTGCTGTTGCCAGGCATCCGTACGGCGAGAACGCTGCCATTGACGTGTGATGAGTGGAGTTAGGATCACCGAAGTGAGTGAGCCCCTTGCCGCCAATACCGTGCATTGCCAACGAGCCGTACCTGCCCAGGCCCAATCACAAGGACAACGAGTGAGCGAAGGGAAGAATTCTTTTACGTCCATGGAGAAGTTTGCTCAAAACGTGTTTGACGGGGCCGACATTTTTAGAGATGTGTGCTGTTTTATTTTGGGGGCGTTCGAGGTTCACCGGCTTGTCCTGGACCTGGTACCACGTGTTCTCGTCAGGGACATCGAAAGGGTTCAGCACTCAAAAGTTCTTGAGCCAGTGGTTGAGTACTGTGAGGTATTGCTGCTCTGGATTTGTTCCCCAATGCAGCCCCATCCCACGGTGGGGATTCACGTGGATTACTTTAGCGAGCGTCTCGAAGAGCTTCTCGTCCTTCCGTAGGCGAATCTTTACGTGCATTCCCGGAGGCAGCGGATTTAGCGTATCTATATAACACCCGGTGCGGCTTACGTCCGACAAACGCCCGCTCATTTCGTTGGAATCAAAGGGTTCACTCACATCTGCAACAAGGGACAATGCAAATCGCGGTGAAACACGTCGCTCGGTTGTTATCACTGTCATCTCAGGCTCCTCGCAGTGTGTCGCTTTGGGAGGCAAATTAAGCCGTCGAGCGCTGCCCTGAGCGGCGAGCGGCGCGGCAGTTGAGATGCCCCAACGCATTGTGCTGTTAATAAACTTTCGGAGCAAGTACCAAAATAGTACCGTTATTGGAAAAATCCACTATCCCAGCTTCGGTAATACCATGGGCTTACATCACTTTTTAAATAGAACTGCCATCCCCCGGGAATTGTCCGCGGCGCCTTGCAGTCTCGAAGGCCCTTCCCGATTTGGCTAAAACCGGTTTCAAAATGAGTTTGAAACCAATTCTCGAGCAGTATTCGCGGCTCTCAAATTTCGCCAATTGTTTGCAGATAAGCTAGTTATCGTTAGGACCGCTCTGTGCCGGGCGTTGGCAATCTTCCTGCATTACCCCGGTTGTGGGCGCGTTTCGAATGGCGAGTTGTTGGGAAGGTGATGAGCGAGAGGAAGGGCTTGCTCGTCAACTTTGCAACATTCGTTCCCAACCTGTCTCTGAGGGGAGCTAGGGTGGATGACAAACGCGTCAGTGTGAAAACGACACTGGCAACGAAACGCGCCTTTCTGGGTCCCCGACCCCAAGCGGGAATCTTTTTCCGATCTGTGAACTCGGAAATACCTTCGTGTCGTCTTCGTATTCGGAACGGACAATGAACACAACTAAGCCAGATTTGATTACGATGAGGCAGGAAAATCTTCCGCTCGACGCGCTTGAAAAGAACCTTGAGGCCAACATTGAGGCCAGGATCGCCTCGAGGTTGGAACCGACTGGGACCAAATGGCAGTCAATTGCAATCACCAACTGCACAAGTTCGGCACATACGCTGGCGGACCTGATCGGAGAGATAGACTTCGGATTCTACCGACAGCATTCGCTTATCGCCGGCTCGGGCCTCTCCGTCGATTTATTCGGCGGCTCGACACCGGACATCGTAATTCATTCCCTGGCTTCGAAGCAGAACCGCATCATCATCGAGGTCAAAAAGAACTCCGCCTTCGCGAACAAGGGGCGTCACGGGTCGCAGCTTCTTCGATATTTCTTTTACCTCCTGGCCACCGCCGAGCAAAAACCTAAAGGGAAACAGGACATCTACAGAGCAGTTCTTCTCGCAGCGCCATCATCGTGGTTTGAGAGTAATTCGAGAGAAGGAGCGGAACTCTGGAGGCAGTTTTTGAAGGACTATGGTCCCATTGCTTCGACTTTCCACATTGCGTTGGGCGAGATTCGAACCGATGATCTGATGGCAGATTAGATCTATAGCTGGATGTCGCACCACGACGCGCGGGTCGGATTGACCATTCGGGGCGGCTGTCCGAGTCGGCGACGGCGCGGAGAAACCGAGGGATCAAGCCGAACGAGCAGGCGCGTTGAATCCGTTTTTTAAGCGCCCTCTCCCTTCGCGGTTTCGTCCGCGTCGTCTTCGTAGATCAGATGAAACCTTGCATAAAGAGATTCCATTTGGCAATGCGGGCACGTCAGCATTTTTTCTCCAAGGTCTGGCTTGACGTCGGTTCCAAACGAATCGCGGTACGCTTCTTCAACAGCCTTCTCGTCAATCTTGGTGTGAGCGAATTTGTGATTGCAGTGAGGGCAAACCAGCAACCATTTAGCCATTTAAGCACCAATGCCGACTGTTTTTGAGTATACGCGTCAATTAAAGAATAGGTGTCTATTTTCACAAGATATCTCCAGGGCAAAATTAGCCAAGCCAATTACTTACGCGTCCGACGCCCTTTCAACCTGTGGTGGACTCGCTTCCTGATCTCCTCTCTGCAAACGGTTCGGTTCGCCCCCGAAGTCCCACGGCGAGCCAGTCCAAAGGCACCAGGAAGCATTCCGTTTGATGTTTCCCGAACCGACGATATCGGCGAACCCCATGAAGTGCCTAGGTTAGCAGGCGCGCCGAGCTGCATAGCTTCTGAGTGCCGTACTCTGATGTTCGGCGTCTAGTTGAGACCGATTTCCACAGCGCGGGGGAGATGCTTCCGCATATTTTCTTGGCTCAGTTTTCCGGTGTTGGTTCAGCAGTGAAATACGAGCGGCGACATCGCAACATGCGCCAAATGGAAAGGGACAGCCCCGACCTCGACGCGCTGTCCCTTTTTTCGGCACGAATTGTCTTGATGACACGCAAAGCCTACTCCGGCGTTTCACACCATGTCTGTCCCGAATTGGACAATCCGAGCTGAAAACATGGGAGCAAAGCCGCTTTTTGCACAGGGCTCCGCGCCTTCGGTGTGCAAAACAAGACAGTACAAGTGTTTTCCAGGAGACTATAATTATTGCGTCGCGGGAGCCCTCTCCGCTTCGTCTTGCCCGCTTGCCCCTTTCAGAAAGTACGGACGCAGTGCTGCCCGTGTCCGGTCGGCGGCTTATGAAGCTTCGATCTCGAAGCGGCATGCTGCCAAATCCATATTGATTTCAGAGCCGAGCACGCCGTTCTCTTGGCACCGTCCGTGGGCCTTCTGCTTCAGGTTGGCCGCCATTTTCTTTACTGCGAAACGTATTGACCATTTCGTTTTATATATCGTTGGATGAAAGGTGGGCAAATCACTGTGAACGATACTTTACCGCGTGGACCCATCAGCAATCTCCGTCGAAGTCGACGTCTCAGTTTAGCCTTCGAGGTTGTGGTAACCGCGGCGCGGGAAAATGGGAAGGCCTCTTCGGAGGAGACCAAGACGATTGTCGTCAGCCCACATGGTGCATTGCTACTTCTCCGCACAGGTGTTGCGATCGGGGAAGTGCTGACCATCAGGAACGTACAGACACAAGAAGAACTCTCTTGTCGGGTATCTGACCTCGAATCCAGTAACGAAGTGGGGATGACGGAGGTAGGGATTGAGTTTATCAAGAATGCTCCGAGTTTCTGGCGTGTCTCTTTCCCCCCTGCGGATTGGACTCTGCGTAGTCCCGAGGCAAAAGGTTTCAGGCCACACATTGCCGCGCCCGTCGTGCCTGTGGCGGCCAAGAAGACAAACAGGTGACATCGACGGGTAGGTTCCATCGTGAAACCGAATGGTGACTTACCGTACGCTAAGGCTTGTCGACGGCCCGAGTCTGCTACGGCAGGGCGGAAGCGGAAAGATCGCGAACGGAAGATCTACCTGCAAGCCTGCAGGCAAGCAGCGATCGCAGTGTGGACGCTGCCGCGGGAGAAGGGTATGGCCCCCCAGCACCTGGAGAGCGGAATTCTGAACGCATCGGGTGATGAGGAGATCGTGAAGAATGTTACGGCCGATGGTCTCCGCTTGCTGAAACAGTGGGACGCGAAGGCCGCGATGGCGTTATGATGCGGGTGCGGATCTCGGATTGAGCGAGTAAAAAACATTTAGATGATCACTATGAAGGTGGCTAAGCAAATCGTGTTTCGCTACGACGGAGATCCCGCTACAGAGGAGATCGATTTGGACATGGACGGTGACAAATCAGCCCCAAAGCGGGGTTCCCTTGTTGAGCGCAAAGGGGAGCGATGGAAGGTAACCCGGGTCACTGTGGCAAGAAATGTTGCTGAACCCTTCGAGGTCCCCACGTATAGGGTTTTTCTCACCAAAGAGTTGTAATTTGAGCTTCGCTCTCTGAGGATGGCCCAAAATCTGTGCGGGGTTTCTGGACCAAGTTACTCGACAACGAGTGTAGTTCTCGCCTTCGA
>Ga0181522_10000835_pt1 | contig 20569 bp, 21 predicted proteins | sample PEATcosm2014_Bin_27_FD_121103 | JGI IMG/M metagenome (GOLD analysis project Ga0181522, IMG submission 121103) | Peatland microbial communities from MTU Mesocosm Facility, Houghton, MI, USA - PEATcosm2014_Bin05_10_metaG | ecosystem: Environmental > Terrestrial > Soil > Wetlands > Peat | place... | reverse complement strand
CGGCCGGCTCGAGCCTGCCGAAATTACGCGGGCTGCGATTGTGATCGAGGATCACATCCCGGTAGAGCTCTTTCAGGTCCATGCGCGCATCCTCAATGTAATCAGCCGAACATTTCGCGCACGGTGCGCACACCCTGCACCAGCCGCTCGACATCCTGCGCATTGCTGTAGCAGCCAAAGGAGGCGCGCGCGGTGGCAGGCAGTCCGAAATACTCCATCACCGGCATGGCGCAGTGATGGCCGGTGCGGATGGCAATGCCCTCGCTGTCGAGGATGGTGCCGATGTCGTGCGGGTGAATGCCATCCATCGTGAAGGAAACCACCGCGGCCTTGCCTGGCGCGGTGCCGACCAGCCGCACGCCCGGCAGCGCCGCAAGACCTGCGCTGGCAAGCGCGAGCAGGCCATGTTCGTGCGCGGCGATCGCCGGTCGCCCAAGGCCCTCGACGAATTCCAGCGCCGCGCCGAGGCCGACGGCGCCGGAAATATTGGGCGTGCCCGCCTCGAATTTCGCCGGCAGCGAGTTGTACGTGGAAGACTCGATGCTCACCGACAGGATCATCTCCCCGCCGCCTTGCCAGGGCGGCATGGCCTCGAGCAGCGATTCGCGTCCATAGAGCACACCGATTCCGGTAGGGCCATAAACTTTGTGTCCGGAGAATGCATAGAAATCGCAATCGAGCGCGCGCACGTCGACTTCGGCGTGCGGGATGGCCTGGGCGCCATCGACCAGCACCGGTACGCCCTGCGCATGCGCCATGCGCACGATCTCACGCACCGGCAGCACCGTGCCGAGCGCATTCGAAATGTGCGCAATCGCGACCATGCGGGTGCGCGGCGAGAGCAGCTTGCGGAACGCATCCAGGTCCACTTCACCCGCGGCCGTCAACGGAGCGGCCCGCAGACGCGCGCCGGTGGCGGCGCACACCATCTGCCAGGGCACGATGTTGGCGTGGTGCTCGAGGTATGTGATCAGGACTTCATCGCCCGCGGTCAGATTGCCGCGGCCCCAGCTGTTGGTCACCAGGTTGATGGCCTCAGTGGTCCCGCGCACGAAGATGATCTCGCGCGTCGAGGCGGCGTTGATGAAGCGCCGCACGGTTTCGCGCGCTCGCTCGTAGGCGTCCGTGGCCCACTGGCTCAGGGTGTGCACGCCGCGATGCACATTCGCGTGCAGATGCGTCTCGTAGTGCTCCACGGCGCGCAGCACCGCGCGCGGCCGCTGCGAGGAGGCAGCGCTGTCGAGATAGACCAGCGGCCGGCCATTGATGCTCTGCTGCAATATCGGGAACTCGGCGCGCACCCGCGCCACGTCGTAAGCGGGATCCAGCATTGCGGGGATGGCATTCATGCGAGCGCTCCGAGGTCAGGTACGTCGGGCAACTGGCCGGCGGCCAGTCGTTCCGCTTCGGCGCGCAGCGCCGGCACATCGATCTCCCGCAGCGCATCGCCGAGGAAGGCCCACTTGAGCAGCGATCGCGCGGTCGGGCGATCGATGCCGCGCGCCAGCAGGTAGAACAGCAGGTCCTCATCGAGCCGGCCGGTGGTGGCACCGTGCTGGGCGCGCACATCGTCGGTCAGGATCTCCAGCCGCGGCCGCAGGTCGATCTCGGCCGAGGCGCCCTCGATCAGTCCGCGCAGCGACTGACGCGTCTGCGCACCCGGGGCGCGCCCATCGATACGGATGTGGCCGCTGAAGGCCACGCGGGAGCGCTCATCGGCGATGCCGCGAAACAGCTCCTCGGTGCCGGTCTCGGGCGCTTCATGCTCCACCTTGAGCGAGATATCGTGCACCTGCTCGCCGCGACCCACGGCAATACCGCCCCAGGCGAGGCTCGCGCCACGGCCCGCCAGCTGCACACGCGCACTGGTGCGCGCGCTGCCGGCGCCGACGGCCACCGAGCGCACCGCGTAGCGCGCACATTCGCCGAGCTGTGCCGACAGCGTATCGATGAACACCGTGTCGCGGCCGTACTGCTGCAGGCGGTAATGAGTCAGCACCGCCTCGCGCGCCAGCTCGATCGTGAGGTTCATGGCGACCAGCGAGGCGGACGCGGCGGTGCCCAGGTGGCGCTCGATGAGCCTCACCTGGCTGCCCGGCTCGCAACGCAGCTGCAGGCGCGGATAGGCGGCGCCCGGGGAGGCGCGGCCGCTGTTGATGAAAAGGATTTCGATGGCGGCTTCGCCGGCAATCGCCAGCTGCGCGGTGTCGGTGGCGAACATGTCGCACAGCCATCCCAGGCGCTGCTCGGGCAGCCACTCGGCCGCCAGCGGCCCGGCACTCGCATCCGCGCTCTGCGAGGCGCGGCGGCCCGATACCAGTCGCCCATCCACATAGATCAGCCGTTCGAAGCCTGGCAGCGCGGGCGGCAGTTCGGGCATTTCGGGCAGGGCGGGCGCCGCGAGGGCGACCGTGTCGGGGGCGAAGGCGCCGATGCGATCCAGCGCCCGCAGGTTGGTGTAGCGCCATTGCTCATCCCGTGCCGAGGGCCAGCCGAGCTCGCCCAGCCGCGCGGCCGCGCGGCCGCGCTCGGCCCGGCTGTCGGCATCGCCGGGCAACTGCGCGGCGATGCCCTGGTAGTCGGCGAGCACGCGATCGAGTACGGGCGAGCGCATCGGCACTGTCAGGCTGCCGCCTGTCCGTCGATCCAGTCGTAGCCGCGCCGCTCGAGCTCGAGCGCCAGCGTGCGATCGCCGCTGCGCGCGATGCGACCGCGCGCCAGCACATGCACGAAGTCCGGCACGATGTAGTCGAGCAGACGCTGGTAATGCGTGACCAGCACGATGGCCCGTGCCGCCGAGCGCAGCGAATTGACGCCATTGGCGACTACTTTCAGCGCATCGATGTCCAGGCCGGAGTCGGTCTCATCGAGCAGCGCGAGCTTCGGCTCCAGCACCAGCATCTGGAGAATCTCGTTGCGCTTCTTTTCGCCGCCCGAGAAGCCCTCGTTGACGCCACGGCCGAGGAAACTCTCATCGATGTGCATCAGCTGCGTCTTGGAGCGCACCAGCGCGAGGAACTCAAAGGCATCCAGTTCGCTCTGCCCGCGCTCGCGCCGCGCGGCGTTCAGCGCCGCCTTGAGCAGGTAGGCATTGTTGACACCCGCAATTTCCACCGGGTACTGGAAGCCGAGGAACAATCCCGCGCGTGCACGTTCCTCGGGTGCCAGCGACAACAGGTCGCGGCCCTCGAAGCTGGCGCTGCCGGAGATGATCTCGTAGCCGGGGCGGCCAGCCAGCACGTAGGCGAGCGTGCTCTTGCCGGAACCATTGGGTCCCATGATGGCGTGCACCTCGCCCGCACGGACCGTCAGCGAGACGCCCTTGAGCACGGTCTGGCCGCCGACCCGCGCATGCAGATCGCGCACCTCGAGCAGCGGCGCGGCCACTGCTGCGGTGGTCGCCGGCGCTGCGGTGCTGGCAGGACTTTGAGCTTCGCTCATCCCACCGCTCCTTCCAGGGTGACCGCCAGAAGGTTCTGAGCTTCTACCGCAAATTCCATCGGTAACTCCTTGAAAACAGAGCGACAAAAGCCGCTGACAATCATGTTCACGGCATCCTCGCGCTCAATCCCGCGCTGCAGGCAGTAGAACAGCTGGTCTTCGCTGATGCGCGAGGTGCTGGCTTCGTGCTCCACGGTCGCACTGGGGTTGCGGACCTCCACGTACGGGAAGGTGTGGGCACCGCAGTCCGGGCCCATCAGCAGCGAGTCGCACTGGGTGAAGTTGCGCGCGCCGGTGGCCGAGGGCAGGATCTTCACCAGCCCGCGATAGGCGTTCTGGCCGTGGCCGGCCGAAATGCCCTTGGAGACTATGGTGCTGCGGGTGTTCGGTCCGATATGGACCATCTTGGTACCCGTATCGGCCTGCTGGTAGTTGTTGGTGGTCGCGACCGAGTAGAACTCGCCGATCGAATTCTCGCCGCGCAGGATGCAGCTCGGGTACTTCCAGGTAATGGCCGAGCCGGTTTCCACCTGCGTCCAGGAAATATGGGAGTTGCGTCCGCGGCACTCCCCGCGCTTGGTCACGAAGTTGTAGATGCCGCCGCGACCGTTCTCATCGCCCGGATACCAGTTCTGCACAGTGGAATACTTGATGCGCGCATCGTCCAGCGCCACCAGTTCCACCACCGCCGCGTGCAGCTGGTTCTCATCGCGCATCGGCGCGGTACAGCCTTCCAGGTAGCTCACGTAGCTGCCGGCATCGGCAATGATCAGCGTGCGCTCGAACTGCCCGGTATTGGCGGCGTTGATGCGAAAGTAAGTCGACAGCTCCATCGGACAGCGCACGCCGGGGGGCACATAGACGAACGAGCCGTCGCTGAACACCGCGGAATTGAGGGTGGCGTAGAAATTGTCGGTGTAGGGCACTACCGAGCCCAGATAGCGCTCGATCAGTTCCGGGTGGCGCTGCACGGCCTCGGAGAAGGGGCAGAAGATGACGCCGGCCGCCGACAGCTTTTCCTTGAACGTGGTGGCGACCGAGACACTGTCGAAGACCGCATCGACCGCGACGCCGGCCAGCCGCGCGCGCTCATGCAGCGGCACGCCGAGCCGGTCGTAGGTGGCCAGCAGTTTTGGATCGACATCGGCCAGGCTCTTCGGGCCGTCGGTTTTCTGCTTCGGTGCGGAATAGTAGGAGATCGAGTCGTAGTCGATCGGGTTGTAGCGCAGGTGCGCCCAGTGCGGCTCGCGCATGCCGCGCCAATGCGCGAGTGCACGCAGCCGCCAGTCGAGCATGAATTGCGGCTCGCCTTTCTTGCGCGATATCAGCCGTACCACATCCTCATCGAGACCCGGCGCCACCGTGTCCGAATCGATGTCGGTGATGAAGCCATGGCGGTAGCTGCGGCTGACCAGCGCGTCCAGATCGGGTGTGCTCATGCCGAGGGCCGCTTCAGTGTGACGGTCAGGCCGCGGTCGAGCGCGGAAGCGCGGCTGCTGCTCATCGAGAGTCCCGCCAGTTCCAGCAGCGAGATCTCCTGCAGAGAGCGGCGGATGGCGAGGTTCACGCGTTGCCAGGAATGTCCGACGCGGCAGGTGCGCTCGATGCCGCAGTGGCTGGCCGAGCCCGAGCACTCGGTCAGCGCCACTGGGCCCTCGAGCGCATCCAGGATCTGCGCGGCGGTGATGTCGGCGGCGGGCCGCGCCAGCACATAGCCCCCCGCGGCGCCGCGCGTGGACATAACCAGGCCCTGCCGGTGCAGCTGCTTGAGCAGCTTGGACACGGTGGGAGAGGCCAGGCGCGTCTCGGCCGCGATCTGGGTGGCCGTGAAGCGCCGCTCCGGTTCGGCGGCCAGCCGGGCCAGGATGACGGTGGCGTAGTCGGTCAACTTGCTTATGCGCAGCATGGGATCCCCTAAGTAGGACTATTTTAGTGCCATATGCTCCGAATGAGAAGCTGTCTTACGCGCCCGGGTGGATTGACAGCGCCGCGACGTCACAGCGCTTTGGTATGCTCGCGGACTCATCATTTGGAGGTTAGGGGCATGTCTGATAGCGACCTGGAACGCGTCGCCGCCGCCATGGTGGCCAAGGGCAAGGGAATCCTCGCGGCCGATGAGAGCAACAGCACGGCCGGCAAGCGCTTCGACAAGTTCGGCATCGCCAAGACCGAAGAGAACCGCCGCGCCTACCGCGAGCTGCTGTTCACCACCCCGGACGCCCCCCAGTGGATCAGCGGCGTCATTCTCTACGATGAGACCATCCGGCAGAAAACCGCCGCTGGGGTGCCATTTCCGGACTACCTGACCAAGCTCGGCATCATTCCGGGTATCAAAGTCGACCTGGGCGCCAAGCCGCTGGCTCTGCATGCCAACGAGACCATCACCGAAGGCCTCGACGGCCTGCGCGAGCGTCTGGAGGAGTACTACCGGCTCGGCGCGCGGTTCGCCAAGTGGCGGGCGGTGATCGACATCGGCACCGACATTCCCTCGCGCGGCGCCATCGAGGCCAATGCGCACGCGCTGGCGCGTTACGCCGCGCTCTGCCAGGAACAGAACATCGTGCCGATCGTGGAACCGGAAGTGCTCATGGACGGTGCGCACACCATCGAGCGCTGCGAGCAGGTCACGGACGCCACGCTCAATGAAGTGTTCATCCAGCTGCATCGCGCCCGCCTGCACCTGGAAGGCATGATCCTCAAGCCGAATATGGTGATTTCGGGTAAGAAGTGCCCGACCCAGGCCACGCCCGAGCAGGTGGCCGCGGCCACTGTCCGCTGCCTCAAGCGTCACGTGCCCGGCGCGGTCCCGGGCATCGCCTTTCTTTCCGGCGGCCAGTCGCCCGCGGAGGCGGCGCTGCACCTGTCGCTGATGAATCGCGGCACCACGCTGCCCTGGCAGCTGTCGTTCAGTTACGGCCGCGCGCTGCAGGATGCCGCCCTGAGCGCCTGGGCCGGCAAGAGCGCCAACGTGGCCGCCGGTCAGAAGGAATTCCGCAAATGGGCGCGCCTGAACGCACTGGCGCGTAATGGCTCCTTCCAGGCGGGCATGGAGCAGCAGGCCGCCTAGCGGCCGCTGCACTCTCCATCGAAGCCAGCCATTGAATAAGCCTGCGGAGGAATCGGTCCCAGCCCTGATCGACGTGCGAGACGTGCACTATGCGATCGGCACGCACGCGGTGTTCAGCGGCCTGAGCGTGCGCGTGGCGCCAGGTAGCATCACGGCGATCATGGGCCCCTCGGGCACCGGCAAGACCACGCTGCTGCGGCTGATCATGGGGCAGATGCGTCCGCAAAGCGGCACGATCACCGTCTTTGGCCAGAACGTCCCGAAGCTGGCGCGAGCCGAGCTGTACGCGCTGCGCCAGCGCGTCGGCATGCTGTTCCAGAGCGGCGCACTGCTGACCGGCATGACGGTGTTCGACAACGTCGCCTTCCCGGTGCGTGAGCACGCGCAACTGCCCGAATCGGTGCTGCGGGAGCTGGTACTCATGAAGCTGCAGGCGGTGGGCCTGCGCGGGGCTGCCAACCTCATGCCCTCCGAGCTCTCGGGCGGCATGGCGCGGCGGGTGGCATTGGCGCGCGCCATCGTCATGGACCCGGAAGTGCTGCTGTATGACGAGCCCTTCGTCGGGCTGGATCCGATTTCCAAGGGCGTGATCCTGCGACTGATCCAGTCGCTCAACCGCGCCATGAAGATTACCAGCGTGCTGGTATCGCACGATGTGCCCGAAATCAGCAGCATTGCCGATTACACCTATCTGATCGCGGGCGGCAAGGTCGTGGCGGAGGGGAGCCCTGCGGATCTGGAGCAGGATGGAACCGCCGTGGTGAAGCAGTTCATCAGCGGTGCACCCGACGGACCGGTACCGTTTCACTATCCGGCTGAAGATTACTTTGCACAGTTGCTCAGGCGATGAGCGCGCGCGAGGCTGATATCGGTCTTCGCGGCCGGGTGATCAAACTCGGTGCCGTGACGCGCTTTCTGCTGCGCGTGCTGGGTCAGAGCGGGCCGGCGCTGAGACGTCCGCGGCTGCTGATCGAGCAGATCTACAACGCCGGCGCGCGCTCGCTGGTGATCATCATGCTCAGCGGCGTGTTCGTGGGAATGGTCCTGGGGCTGCAGGCCTACGATATGCTCGCCCGATTCGGTTCGGAATCCGCGCTCGGCGTCGCCGCCGCCCTCGGGCTGATCCGCGAACTTGGTCCGGTGCTGACCGCGCTGCTGTTTGCCGGCCGCGCGGGCACCGCGCTCGCCTCCGAGATTGGACTGATGGGTGCCACCGATCAGATCACGGCCATGGAGATGATGGCCGTGGACCCGATACGTTACGTGGTGGCCCCGCGTTTCCTCGGCGGCCTGATCGCGATGCCGCTGCTGACCGGGATCTTCGACTGCGTCGGGCTGTATGGAACGCAATTGATCGGCGTCACCATGATGCGCATACCACAGGGCACCTTCTGGTCGCAGCTGGTGGCCGCGGTCGAGCTCCGGGACATTCGCGAGGGCGTCGTCAAAAGCCTGGTGTTCGGCCTGACCTGCAGCCTGGTGGCGGTGTATGAGGGCTACTATTCGGAGCCGACTGCCGAAGGGGTCGGGCTGGCCACCACTCGTACCGTGGTGACATCCGCGGTCCTGATCCTGATGCTCGATTACGTGATGACGGCGATATTTTTGTAAGGTTTCGCGGAGGCAATCCAACATGGCGGCGTCCAATCGTTCGATCGACTTCGGCACGGGACTGTTCGTGCTGCTCGGATTCGCGGCCATGGCGTTTCTGACTACACAACTCCCGGGCAGTGGCCTACAGCTGCACCACGAGGCGCAGGGCTATAACGTCGTCGCAAAGTTCGACAATATCGGCGGACTCAAGGTGGGGGCGCCCGTGGTTATGGCGGGAGTCAACATCGGCCGTGTCGCGGCAATCAAACTCGACACCTCGGAATACAAGGCAGCCGTCACGCTCAGCATCGATCGCAACTACACGAAGATTCCCGATGACAGTGATGCCTCGATCCAGACCTCCGGGCTGCTCGGCGCCAACCTGGTTGCTGTCAACGCCGGCGGTTCGGATAAGTTCCTGGTCGACGGCAGCCAGATCCAGTTCACGCAGTCGGCCATGGTGCTCGAGAATCTCATTAACAAATTCTTCGCCAACAGTGCCGGCAAGCAGCAAGGAGGCACCCAATGATCAATCAACCCTGTTCTCCAATTCGCAGTGCATCGTCCGCGACCGCGTGGCTGGCCTGCTGTGCGCTGGCTTTGCTCGCGGGTCAGGCAATGGCGGCCGACGAGACCGCCGCAGCCGCTGCCCAGATCGACACCAGCAATCCCGGTAACCTGATCCAGAGCACGGCCAGTGCCATGCTCAAGGATCTCGATGCGCACCGCGCCGACTATAAGAAGGATCCGAACAAGGTTCACCACCTGGTCGATGAGATCCTGCTGCCGCATTTCGACACCGAGTACTCCGCCAGGCTGGTGCTGGGCAAGTACTGGAATACAGCGACCCCGGATCAGCGCACGCGCTTCGTCAATGCCTTCTACAAGTCAATGCTCAGCAATTATGGCGATGCGCTGGTCGACTTCACTTCCGACCGGCTCAAGGTATTTCCGTATACGGGCGACCCCAAGGCTCAGTACGCCACGGTGCGCACCCAGATACGCAAGGATGACGGCTCGCAGGTGGCGGTCAACTATTCGCTGCGCCAGACCGATCAGGGCTGGAAGGCCTGGGATGTGATCATCGAGGGCATCAGCTACGTGAAGAGTTTTCGCGACGACTTCAGCTCCGAGATCGAACAGAAGGGCCTGGATGAGGTCATCACGCGGCTCGAATCCGGCGTGAAGCCGACCGCGATATCGGGTGCCTCCAGCGGCAAGAAGAGCTGAGCCATGTCAACCCCGAGGCCGTGCGGCCAGCGTGGACTCAGCGGCGCGCGAGGGATCGTGCCGATCGACGGTAAAACGGCCTTCCAGGCGTGCCCTGCCGGCACTGCCGGTGTCTACCGCCTCGAGGATGCGCTGACTTTCGCCACGGTGCCAATACTGCGCCAGCCCGGGCTGGATCTGATCGCATCGGCCGCCGGTGACGTCGAGTTTGATCTCGAGTGCGTGCCGCTGACCGATAGCGCCGGCCTGGCACTGCTGATCGACTGGCTGGCAGAGGCGCGCTCGCGGCAGCGCACGCTGCGTTATCTGAAGGTACCCGATGCATTGAGTGAGCTCGCCAAGCTCAGCGATGTCGAGTCGCTGATCATACCCTCGGCGGAGACGGCGCCGGTGGAGCCGCATCCCAGACAGATAGCGCCGGCAACGCTGTTCAACGCAGCGACAGCGGCGCCCCGTAGCCCGTGAGTTCCAGGTAGCCGCGACCGACGGCGCGCTGCTGCTCGGTGGCGCGTTCGGCCCCTTCCCAGTAGACCGCACCGCTCGAGAGGCGGGTATCGTTTTCCTGATCATCGAGTAACGGCGCGAGCGTGAACTCGCGCGCGCCGATGCGCACACGAAAGCTCACCGGATAGTCTGTCCCCGTATGCGGCGAGTGCCAGAAGCGCAGCGGAGTGAATTCGACTTCTCCGGCGCTCAAGTTCGCCACCTCGCCGCTGGGGGCGCGCACGCTGGCGGCGCTCCAGTGCGTACCGCCCTGGGCATCGCGCATGCGAAACGCCATCACCGCGCCGCCATCATCCAGATTCAGGCCGATCCAGTCCCAGCCCACGGCCGCCGGATCCAGGTAATCACTGGACCATTCATGATCAAGCCACGCCTCGCCCTTGACCGCCACGCTATGCTCCTGGCGCGTCACGTGGCCGCTCACCCGCAGGTGCGGCTCGCTGTAGTAGTAGCTCGCCGCCTGCGGCGCGGGACCTTTGCGACTGAAGCCGCCATCGCCATTGCGCATCGGCGTCTGCGTGGGCGCCAGCAGCAGATCGAGTGCGAACTGCGCGCCCTGCGCCTGGGCGTGATAGCCGTCGGCGGCGCGCTCCAGGTGCCAGTCATCGATGCGCACCCGCGTATCCGACTGCGCCGCGTAGGCGAGCTGTGGGTCGGCACGGCGTACGCGTTGATCGTGCCAGAAGCGTGCGTGCGCCGGATCGCTGAGCGCGCAATGCGCGATCAGCAGTTCCCGCGGGGCAAAGGCGCTTGGGTTGGGTTCATTCCACTCAGGACGGGTGCGGAAGAAAGTGATCTGGAACCCCAGCGTCTCCTGATCCTGCGCCGTGAGCCAGCCGGTCACATACCACCATTCGATGCGATAGGCCGGGTGACTGCCGAAGTCGTGCGGAAACTGCAGCGCGTAACCGGGCAGCACGGGCGCGAACGACGGCGCCGCGGCCCCCGTCACGCCCAGCGATATCATCAGGCCCAGCGCGAAGGCGAGCGCTCTCACCAGTCCTCGCGCACAGCCTGGATCGGATCCAGGCTCACGGCCGCGCGGCCGCTCCAGAGCGCCGTGAGGGCGGAGGCCGCAATCAGGCTCAGGCTGAGCGCGCCGAGCTGGCCCCAGGGCACCGCCAGATCGATGCTCCAGTGGAAGGACTGGCGATTGATGACGTAGACCAGGATCAGGCTCAGCATCGCCCCCAGGATGAGGCCGTAGATCACGGCGACCGCACTGAGCGCCACCCCTTCGCCGGCGAACATCCACAGCACCTGCCGCCGCAGCATGCCCAGGTGCCGGAGCATGCCGAACTGCGCGCGACGCGAGAGCGCGGTGGAACTGGCCGCGACGCTGACGCCGAGCAGGCCAATCAGCACCGAGATGGCCTCGAGCGCGTAGGTGACCAGGAAGGCGCGATCGAAGGCAATGAGTGAGAGTTCGCGCAACTCCTGGCTCGAGAGAATCTCGAGCGTGTCGCCGTTGTCGAGGCTCGCGCGTATCGCGGCGATGAGTGTGGCGGCATCGTGGTGCGGATCGCGCCATACCGAGCCTTCATTGGCGCCGGCATCACCGCTGGCCGCGATGTAATCCTGCCGGCGGATGACGATGGCGCCGCTGGAGCGCACATAATCGCGCCACACCCCGGCGATGAAATAGTCCTGGCGGTGCCCCGCAAGCGGCAGCGAGAGTGTCTGGCCGGGCTTGAAGCCGTAAAGGTCTGTGACCGCTTCGGATATCCAGGCCGGTGGCAAGCCAGCGGCGGCGGGCGTTGCCTGCGCTTCGCCCAGCAGTGGCAGTGTCTCGGCAGCGCGCTCGCGCACGATGTCGCGCGCAATCAGGGTGACGGCGGGGCGGTCGGCGCGCAGCAGCAGCGATTGCGTGCGCCGGAAATCGGCGCGCGTCACGCCATCGAGCGCGGCGATGCGCGCCTGTACGGCGGGCGACAGCACCGCGGTGTCGCCGCCGTAGCTGCTGCGAAACTGGATGTCGGCCGGCAGCAGCCTGGCCAGCCACACTTCGAAGGAATCGCGGAACGAATGCACCATGATTGCCATCGCGACCATGAGGCTGAAGCTGACGATGATGGCCGCGAGGCTGATGCTCGCGGAACTCAAGCTGCCGCGCAGCTGGGCGAAAGCGGTGTCGGTGACCACGAAGCCGGTGCGAGGCAGCAGCGCCAGCAGCGGGCGCGTCAGCGCGGGCACCAGCAGCACCGAGCCGATCAGCAGCGAAGCGATGGCGAGGTAGCCGGGCAGCGGCAGGCCGCCCACCGGGGGCAGCCAGGCCAGCAGCGCGCCCAGACTCGCGAGCGCGATGCCGGGCGCCGTCGTGCTCAGGCGGCGCAGGTCCTGCTCGGCATCCCCGGCCTTGAGTGCCAGCGCCGGCGCGCGTTGCGCGGCCTGCCAGGCGGGAATGGCGCCCCCGACGATGGCGGCGGCAGTGCCGATGAACGCGAATCCGAACAGCGGCAGCGCCTCGATCTGCAGCGCGGCGGCGGAGCCGGCCAGCTGCGCGTTGCCGAGATCGGCGCCCAGGTAGCGCAGCATGAGTCGCGCCAGCAGGTAGCCGAGCAGCACGCCCAGGCCCGACCCCAGTACGCCGTTGGCAGCGGTCTCGGCCAGCAGACTGAAGCGCAGCTCCGCTCGTGTCACGCCGAGCGCACGCATCAGGCCCAGTGCCGTGCGCCGTCGCATGATCGAGAGCCACTGCGTCGAGAATACGACGAAGGCCCCGGTCAGCAGCGCCACCAGTGCCAGCACATCGAGGTTGACTCGATAGGCGCGGGTTGCCGCGCTGGCGCGTCCGCGCTCGATGCGCGGACTGACCGCCAGCACGCCGGCGGGCAGCGAGCGGTTGACGGCCTCGAGCGCGCGCTGTGGATCGGTGCCGGGCCGCAGGCGCAGATCGATGCGATTGAGCCGGCCCAGCCGCGCGAGCGTCCACTGCGCGGCGGCGATGTCCATGATGCCAAGCGGCTCGGGATAGACATCGCCAGGCAATATGTCGATGACACGCAGCCACTGCACGCTGCCGCCGACGTTGATCGCCAGCCGATCGCCGCGCACCAGGTTCAGATCCTCGGCGGCCGCGCGGCTCAGCACGATCGCATCGTGCGAAAACAGCGCCGTGATGTCTCCTGCCAGTGCCCCGATCAGATCCGGTTGCAGCGCCGCGGCGCGAAACGGATCGAGTCCAATGACCTTGAGCGCCGTATGGCTGGCGGGCACCAGGCTCACGGGCAGCTCGAGCACGGGACTGGCAAGGCCAACCACGGGAAGCGCAGCGAGCGTCCCGAACAGCGAGTCATCGAATCCCGATACCGGTCCGCGTACCACCAGATCCGGTGCGCCGATGAGTTGCCGCGTGGCCTGGTCGAATTGCGTCAGCGCCGTGGTATTGATCAGGTAGACGGCCGTGCCCAGCGCCACGCCCAGGGCAATCGCGAGCAGCGTGATGAGTGCGCGCAGCGGCTGTTCGCGCAGCTGCGAGAGCGAGAGGGTGCGGGCGCAGGCCCAGGCCGCACGCACTCCCATCAAGGCGCCTCTGGCAGCAGGCGCCCGTCCGTAAGCCGCAGCCGCCGGTCCGCCATCGCCGCCGCGGCCGGCGAATGCGTGATCAGGATGGCCGCGGCCGCAGTGGCCGCGAGCTGCTCGCGCAGCAGATTCAGTATCTGCGCGGCCGTGCCGGCATCGAGATTGCCCGTGGGCTCATCGGCCAGCAGCAGCGCCGGTTCATGCACCAGCGCGCGCGCTATGGCAATGCGTTGCAGCTCCCCACCGGAGAGCTCACGCGGGTAGGCGCGCGCCAGTGCGCCGATGCCGCAGCGATCGAGCCAGGCCTGTGCGCGGCTCGCGCGCTGGGCGCGTGCGATGCCGAGCAGATCGAGCGGCAGTGCCACGTTCTGCAGCACCGTCAGGTATGGCAGGATGTGGAATGCCTGGAAGATGAACCCAATGCGCGCGCGCCGCAGGCGCGTCAGCGCATCATCATCCAACTGGCCCAGATCCGTGCCTGCGAGCAGCACGCGCCCGCTATCGGGACGATCCAGCCCGGCGATGATATTCAGCAGCGTCGATTTGCCGGCGCCCGATTCGCCCATGATGGCCAGAAACTCGCCGGCCGGGACTTCGAGTGACAGCCCATCAAGTACGGGCGCGCCGCCGGCCCGATAGCGCTTATGCAGCTCGTCGAGCTTTAGTAGTGGCGTCAGGGCGTAGCGGGCGTCGCGGGTTTGGCGGGCGTGGAGGGTGCCGGCATCGGGTTGCCGGCCGCATCGCTGGTGTCGTCGGGGAACATCTCCTCGGGCGTCTGCGTTTGATCCCCGTGAATCTGATAGTCGCGCCGTTGCAGCCAGACATTGCGGATGAAGGCGTAGGGATCGAAGCTCTGGTCGATGTACTTGTCCTCATCGAGCAGCCCTGCGCGATGATCGACCAGGTCCACGCTGAAGATGGACCAGCGGATCCAGGGATCTTTGATGTAGGCGCGCGGGGTGGTGTACTCATCCGCCAGCAGGCCCACCGAATCGCGCACCGTGGAGGGGCCCAGGAAGGGCAGCATCACGTAAGGCCCGCCGTGTACGCCCCACTTGCCGAGGGTCTGGCCGAAGTCCGCGCTATGCCGGTCCAGCCCCGAGGGCGTCGCCACATCGAACAGTCCGCCGAGCCCGAATACCGTGTTGACCACCAGCCGGACGGTGTCGGTGCCGCCATCCTTGAAGTGGCCCTGCAGGAAGTCGTTGATGATGGTCGTGGTGTAGGTCAGGTTGGTCATGAAGTTGTTGATGGAGGTACGTGCGCCGCGCGGCAGCACTTTCACGTAGGCGCGCGCGGTCGGCCGCAGCACCGCATGATCGACCTTGACGTTGAAAGTGTAGATCGAGCGGTTGGTGCGCTCCCAGGGATCACGCGGATCGGGCTTGGCATTCGGTGGCAGCGTGGCGCAACCCGCCAGCGTCATGAGCAGTGCCATCGTCGGCAGAAGTGCGCGCAGGTATGGGCTCCTGGCGGGCCATTCAGGGGTGGACATCCCGTTCAGTCTAACAGGTGCCTTACCGGCTGGCCGTGCGGTGCTGCGCCTGTTGTTCGCGCAGCCAGCCGCGCACCTCTTCGAGCTGCGCGCGAAAGCGCGAACGCTGGATGGGCGTCAGGTTGGGTGAGGCCAGCGCCAGTTCGAGCTGCTGGTTGGCCAGCGGCAGGTTGCCGCCGGCCAGGTCGTATTGCGCCATGTAGTAGTAGGCATCGCCCGAATCGCCGGCGGCGCTGGCGGCCAGCGCGGTCAGGCGAATCTGCGGCGGGGTGGGATCGACATTGTTGAAGAGGTCCAGCAGCAGCTCGTGTGCCTGGCCAGGCCGTCCGGCCTGCATCAGCGTCTCCGCATAGCGCACGGTCAGTGGCACATTGCGAGGAAACAGGCGGCTGGAGCGTTCGAACAATTCCAGCGCCGCATCGGTCTGGCCCGAGGCCTGCAGCGCCTGCGCGAGCGCCGAGTAGAGCATGGTCAGCTGCGGATAGCGGCCCTGCAGTTCCCTGAAGGTGTGCACGGCCGCGGCCGCATCGCCATTCTGCACCTGCAGCAACGCCTCCCCGTAACGCTCGGCCGGAGTCAGCGGCCGGTGCTCGCGCAGCGTCGCGTAATACTGCGCCGGGCGTGCCTCGGGCGGCGTGACCAGCACGCGGACGCGCTCTTTGATGAACGCATAGCTCACCGATTCGGGCTGCGGGGTGGGGTGCGGCAGCTGCGCGGCGCGCTGCCTCGAGGTGGCGATACGCTCACTGGTGACCGGGTGGTCCTGCAGCAGCGCCGGGATTTCACCTTCGGCCAATCCTTCCACGCGCGCCAATGATTCGAAGAACACGGCCATTTCGCGCGGGTCGAAGCCCGCGCCCGCCAGCAGCTGGATGCCCACCGCGTCGGCCTCGATTTCCTGGCTACGCGTGAAATTGATGCTTTGCTGGAGTGCGATGCCCTGGCTCATCGCCACCGCTCCCTCGATGGCCTGCGCGCCCGCGCCGCTGGCCGCGCCCAGCAGGATGGCCGCCAGCAGGGCCGCCGTGGAGGCCAGGGACATGCGCGATTCGGCCGCCACCGCGCGAGCCATGTGACGTTGCACGACGTGGCCGGTTTCGTGCGCCATGACGCTGGCCAGCTCCGCCTCGTTGTCCGTCACCAGGATCAACCCGCTGTTAATGCAGATGAAGCCGCCGAAGGTGGCGAAGGCGTTGATGACGGGTTCGCGCAGCGCCATATAGGTAAAGGTGCGATCATCCGCTCGCGCCTGTGAGGAAAGCCGCGACCCGAGCTGCTGCAGGTAGTCGGTAACCTCGGCATCCTCGAGGATCACGTTCTGATCCCGCAGCTCGTTCATCTCCATGCGCCCGATCTGCATCTCGTCGAACTTGTTGATCATGGCCGTGGCGGGGCCGCCCAGATCGGGCAGGTCGCTGGCGACCGAGGGGGCAACGGGACCGATGGGCGCGAGTTCTGCGCTCCAGCCTGCGGAAATGATCAGCAGACAGCCGACAGCTGCAGCGAAGATACGACGCATAAGGCCTTGAGACTATAGCACTTGGAGGTTGGACTGCTAACGCGCCGCGGGGGTTCCGCGTTGACCCTCAGAGCGCCTCGGAGGCAAAGTCGGCGAGGCGCGAGCGCTCGCCGCGCACCAGCGTGATATGCCCGGAATGGCCCCAGCCGTGGAAGCGGTTGACGACATAAGTCAGGCCGCAGGTGGTCTCGGTCAGGTACGGCGTATCGATCTGGGCAATGTTCCCTAAGCACACCAGCTTGCTGCCCGGGCCGGCACGCGTCACCAGGGCCTTCATCTGCTTGGGCGTCAGGTTCTGCGCCTCATCGAGGATGATGAAGCGATTCAGGAAGGTGCGGCCGCGCATGAAATTGAGCGAGCGGATCTTGATGCGGTTGCGCAGCAGATCGTTGGTGGCAGCGCGTCCCCAGTTACCGCCTTCCTCGCTGCGTGTCAGCACTTCGAGGTTATCCATGAGCGCGCCCATCCACGGCTCCATTTTCTCTTCCTCGGTGCCCGGCAGGAAGCCGATGTCCTCGCCCAGCGGCACGGTGACGCGCGTCATGATGATTTCCATGAAGCGGTTGCGCTCGAGCGTCTGCGTGAGGCCGGCTGCGAGCGCGAGCAGCGTCTTGCCGCTGCCGGCCGGACCGAGCAGCGTGACGAAATCGACCTCCGGGTCCATCAGCAGGTTGAGCGCAAAATTCTGCTCGCGATTGCGTGCCGTGATGCCCCAGACGCTGTGTCGTTCGCTGCGGAAATCGCGCGCCAGTTCCAGCCGCGCGGTGTTGTGTTCGATGCTGCGCACGATCGCCTCGATACCCTGCGAGTCGGCTTCATACACGAACAGATTCGGCTGCCAGCCGGCGGCCGTAGGACCGGAGACCTCGTACCAGGTGCGATCGCCATCCTTCCAGGAGCGCATGTCATTGCCGTGCTGCTCCCAGAAATCCGCAGGCAGCGCCTCGACACCGGTGTAGAGCACATCGGCGTCTTCGATGGTCTTGTCGCTGTAGTAGTCCTCGGCGTGCACGCCGACGATGGCGGCCTTGATGCGCAGGTTGATGTCCTTGGACACCAGTGCCACGCGCGTCTGCGGCTGCTGGCGCTGCAGCGACAGGGTCTGGCCGAGGATCAGGTTGTCCGCGCCGACGCCGGGCAAGCCCTCGGGCAGTCCCCCGGAGAGTTCCTGGGTCTGGAAGAACAGCCGCCCTGAGGAGGGATTCTTGCCGTGATTGCCGCTGAAGCCCGATGGAATGACAAGCCCGGCGTCGATCTGCTCCTTGGTGACGCCGCGCATGATGTCGTCCAGGAAGCGGCTCACCTGGCGCGCGTTGCGCGAGGCCTCGGAGAGTCCCTTCTTGTTGGCGTCGAGTTCTTCCAGCACGACCATCGGCAGGTAGATGTCGTGTTCTTCGAAACGGAAGATGGCTGTCGGATCGTGCATGAGCACGTTCGTGTCCAGCACGTACAGCCGGCGGGTCGCGGTGCCGACGCCCTTCACAGTGACTGCGCCGCTTCGAGTACTTCCAGAGCGTGGCCCTCCACCTTCACCTTGCGCCATTCCCGGCGCAGCACGCCCTTGGCGTCGATGAGGAAAGTGCTGCGCTCGATGCCGAGCACCTTGCGGCCGTACATGTTCTTTTCCCGGATCACATCGAACAGTTTGCAGACCCGCTCATCCTCATCCGACAGCAGCGCGAACGGGTAGCCCATCTTGTCGCGAAATTTCTGGTGCGAGGCGAGACTGTCGCGCGAGACTCCGAACACGGTGACGCCGGCCTTTTTGAAGCGGGCGTTCAGCGCTGCGAATTGCTGGCCCTCGAGCGTGCAGCCCGGCGTGTTGTCGCGAGGATAGAAATACAGTACCACCGCGCCGCCCAGCAGACTCTTGAGCCGCAGCGGCTCCCCGCCCGTGGCGGGCAGGGTGAAATCGGGAACCTTGGCGCCGACCGTGACGCTCATGATTTGACCGGCTCGAGAATCGCATCGAGATTGAGGGAGTCGCAAAAATCCATGAATTCCTCTCGCAATTGCGCCACCTGTAGTTTGCTCGGAACGTTGATGATCATCTGCACCGCGAACATCGGCGCGCCGGTGTGCGCGGCCGGATAGCCGCGCGTGGAAACCTCGATGATGTCGATGCTGCGGCTGGCGAAGAACCCCGAGAGCCCGGCGACGATGCCGGTCTGGTCGAGGCTCACGATATCCACCGAGTAGGGCAGCATGTCCACGCGCGCCGCTTTCGGCTCCGTACGCTTGAGGTGCACACTCAGCGCCTCGCTCTCGGCCATGCGCGCCAGCTCGGACTCGATGCGCGCCAGCGCGTGCCAGTTGCCGCTCACCAGCAGCAGCATGGCGAACTCCGAGCCCAGCGCCGCCATGCGGCTTTCAGCGATGCTGCCGCCGCATTCATTGATGACGCGGGTCAGCTCATGGACCATGCCGGTGCGGTCGCTGCCGATGGCCGAAACGGCGAGGTGTTGCTTCATTGCGTCCGTAGTCACGCTGGAATCAGGCAGTGTACCGGGACTGGCGCGGCTTGCGAACGGCTGACTTGCCTGCGGTGCGCTCGCGCCCGTAACATCGCGCGCCCGCACTTTGGTTTGAAGCAGTTGAATTTACACGATACTTCCCGGAACTCAGCTCGCCATGTTTTCAGGTAGCCTGGTCGCGATCGTTACGCCGATGCAGCCGGACGGTGCCATTGATTGGGCTGCCTGGGAGCGTCTGCTGGCGCTGCATCTGGCCGCCGGCACCAGCGGCATCGTCGTGGGCGGTACCACCGGTGAATCGGTGACCCTGACGGATGAGGAGCTGCTGGCGCTGCTCGAGCGGGCGCGGCCGCTTTTGGCCGGACGCGCGGCGCTCATCGCCGGGGCCGGCAGCAGCAGTACCGCGGCCAGTGTCGAGCGCGCCCGGCGCCTCTCGGCCGCCGGGGTCGATGGCCTGCTGGTGGTGACGCCGGCCTACAACCGGCCGTCGCAGGAAGGGCTCTATCGGCATTTCGAGGCGGTCGCAGCGGCATCGAGTGCGCCGGTGGTGCTCTACAACGTCCCATCGCGGACCGCTGTGGACATGCTGCCGTCCACGGTCTCGCGACTTGCGAAACTGCCCGGCATCGTCGCGGTCAAAGAGGCGGTGGCGTCGATGGAGCGGGTGCGGGACCTGGTCGCGCAGACGCCGAAGGATTTCGTGGTGCTGTCGGGCGATGATGCCACGGCGGCGTCCGCCATCGCCCATGGCGCGCGAGGAGTGATATCGGTGACAGCGAATGTGGTGCCACAGTCCATGGCCGGAATGATCGCAGCGGCGCTGCGCGGAGATCGCGAGGGCGCGGCGCGGCTGGATGCGCCGCTGCGGGCGCTGCACGAGGCGCTGTTCGTCGAAGGCAATCCGATTCCCCTGAAATGGGCCATGGCGGAGCGCGGCCTGATCGGCGGCGCGCTGCGTTTGCCACTGACCGAATTATCCGAAGCGCTGCGCCCGCGCGTGCGCGCCGCGCTCGAGGCGGCCGAAGGCATTGCGCCGTTGAATCAGGCGAAGTCCGCGTGAGGGGCACCACCGTGTGCCTGCGCGGGTATCTGCTCCCGCTGCTGCTGTGTTGCTGCGTGCTGCCACTGCTGTCGGCCTGCTCGCTCTATAACCGCGTGTTTCATCGCTCGCACGACCATGGCTGCACCGAGAAGCCCTTCCAGGGCAACAGCGTGGAATTGCCGGGCCTGACGGTGCCGGAGGGCATGACGCCGCCCGACAAGCGCAACCAGGTGAAGATTCCGGTCTTGACCGAGCCGGGCCGGGTGCGGACCAAGACGGAGCCGTGCCTGTCGCAGCCGCCGAGCTACAAGAGTGGCCAGTCGATCGCCTTGCCGACGCGCTCGGGTCTGCCCGTGGGAGCGCCCGCACCGACGCCCGTGCCGGTCTCACCGGTTACGCCGGTGGAACCGCTGCCTGCGCCGTCACCGTTGCCCGCTCCGACGCCGGCACCCGCGACCCCGACGACGCCATAGGCGAGCCTCGGGAGCGATTGCTAGAATGCATTTTGAGCGCTTCTAAGTACTTTAGATTGTCCGCGTATCTTATTGAATTTTATCGAATGGAGAGGTGGCCGAGCGGTCGAAGGCGCTGGACTGGAATTCCAGTAACATCTTCACGGGTGTTCGTGGGTTCGAATCCCACCCTCTCCGCCACAGGTCTACGGTGATCCGCGCCGGTTCCT
>Ga0181522_10000833_pt1 | contig 20605 bp, 17 predicted proteins | sample PEATcosm2014_Bin_27_FD_121103 | JGI IMG/M metagenome (GOLD analysis project Ga0181522, IMG submission 121103) | Peatland microbial communities from MTU Mesocosm Facility, Houghton, MI, USA - PEATcosm2014_Bin05_10_metaG | ecosystem: Environmental > Terrestrial > Soil > Wetlands > Peat | place... | reverse complement strand
TCGTAGACGCGCGTTCCCTCACCGCGCACCATGATCGGCACTTCGTTGTGCTCGTCGTAGGCACCCATGCGTGACATCTGGAGCCAGAGGTGTCGTCGCGCGCGCTCGGAGTAATTATGGCTCGCGTGTTGTTCGTCCTTGAATTCAATGCCGTCGCTAATCGTGTTCAGCGTCACTTGGTCCCCCATGCGTAGGTCTGCTTTGAAAGCTTCAAATACAGAAATGTTTCAACTTCGGTTACACCCGAGATGCTGCGAATGGAGTCGTTCAACAGGTGCACCAGCGCGTTGTCGTCCTCGGCGATCACTTCGGCGATGATGTCAAAACTGCCGGCGGTCATGACCACGTAATTGGCCTCTTCGATGGCGGCCACCTTGTCGGCGACGAGACGCACGTCCCCGTGGACCCGAATGCCGATGAGGGCTTCGCGGCCGTAGCCAAGTTGGAGGGGGTCGGTGATCGCGACGATCTGCATGACACCCGCGTCGCGAAGTCGCTGGACGCGCCGGCGGACACCCGCCTCGGAGAGTCCAACCTCGTCGGCGATGGCCCCGTAGGGCTTTCGGCCGTCGCGCTGGAGATGTCCGATTATCTGTCGATCAAGGGCGTCGATGCCGTTGGGGGCCGAGACCAGCTCCAAGTTCGATCGCTCTGCGCTCTTCGTACTCTTTGGTTGTGGTTTTGTGCCTGACATTGGTCGCTCCCCGCCCGGACGCCGATGGCGTGGGGGCTGCGGATAAAGACATTATAGGGACCAAATATGACGAATCGAGGCGTGAATTGTTAAATCTGTGCTCTTTTTCTTATTTTTGGTTTGCAGAACCCTGCAAAACTCTGGCAGAGTGGCTGAGAGCGCGAGCGTAAGTTCGCCGCGCCCTGGAGGATGTGTATGCGTCGATTGTCCAACTTCATCGGCGGCGAATCAGTTGCTCCCAAGAGTGGCAAGTACGTCGAATTGATTAATCCGGGCACCGGACAGCCGCTCGCCGAGATGCCGATCTCCAATGAGGCCGACGTGGATCACGCGGTGCAAGCAGCCGCCCAGGCGTTCACGTCGTGGCGGCGAACCACGCCCTCGCAGAGAAGTCTGGCGCTCCTTACGATCGCCGACCTCCTAGAGAGTCACGCCGAGGAACTGGTCGCACTGGAGGCGGAGAACTGCGGCAAGATCATCTCGGTCACGATGAGTGAAGAGATTCCTCCCATGATCGATCAGATTCGATTCTTCGCGGGCGCCGCTCGTCTCTTAGAAGGTCGAGGGGCGTCAGAGTACATGGACGGGATGACGAGCTACGTGCGGCGTGAGCCCATTGGCGTGTGTGGAGCGGTGACGCCTTGGAACTATCCGATGATGATGGCGGTCTGGAAGTGGGCTCCGGCGATCGCCGCGGGCAACACCATGGTCCTCAAGCCCGGTGACTCGACGCCGGTATCGACGCTGTTGATGGCCCAGTTGATGGGTGAAGTCCTCCCCGCGGGTGTCTTTAACGTGGTTTGCGGTGACCGTGACACGGGTCGCCTACTGGTCGAGCACCAGGTGCCCGCCATGGTCTCGGTGACCGGCTCGGTGCGGGCGGGAATGGAGGTGGCCGCCAGCGCGTCTAAGACGCTCAAGCGTGTGCACCTCGAGCTTGGCGGCAAGGCGCCGGTCGTCGTGTTCGACGACGTCGACGTCGCCGCCGCCGCCGAGGGCATCGCGATCGCCGGTTTCTTTAACGCGGGCCAGGACTGCACCGCCGCGACGCGCGTCCTGGCGGGTCCGGGGGTCTACGGCGACTTCGTGGACGCTCTGGCGGAGCAGGCGCGAAACACCGTCGTAGGACTGCCCGACAACGAGGACGCCCTCTTTGGACCGGTCAACAACGTCAACCAGTTCGAACGCGTGAACGCGATCCTCGCGCGTAAGCCGAGTCACGCCTCGATCGCGGCGGGTGGTGATCGGGCGGGCGACACGGGATACTTCATCGCTCCCACGGTCGTCGCGGACTTGGACCAGAACGACGAGATGATCCAGAGTGAGATCTTTGGTCCGGTAATCACCGTCCAGAAGTTCAGCGACGAGGCCGAGGCGCTCCAGTGGGCCAACGGCGTCGAGTACGGCCTCGCGTCATCGGTGTGGACCAAGGATCACGGCCGGGCCATGCGATTCACCCGAGACCTTGACTTTGGCTGCGTGTGGGTGAACACGCACATACCCATGGTCGCCGAGATGCCCCACGGCGGCTTCAAACGCTCGGGTTACGGAAAGGACCTCTCGGTCTACGGATTCGAGGACTACACGCGCGTCAAGCACGTCATGCACAACATTGAATTCTGAGACCGGTGAAACGAACACGGGCGAAGAAGAAGCTCCGCAGTACCAGAACACTCAATCGAAAGGATGATCGTCGATGATCATCGGAGTTCCGAAGGAAGTAAAGAAGGATGAGAACCGTGTCTCGTTGACCCCGGCGGGCGCGAGGGAGTTGTCTGAGGCGGGTCACCAAGTGCTGATCGAACACGGCGCCGGCGTCGGCTCGTCGATCAGCGACAATGACTATGTCGCGAACGGCGCGACGATTATCAAGAGCGCCGATGACGTCTGGGCGGATAGCGAATTGGTCTTGAAGGTCAAAGAGCCGGTCAGTGAGGAGTACCACCGTCTCTCGGCTCGCAAGAACCAGGTGCTGTTCACCTACTTGCATTTGGCTGCTTCACGTGAGTGCACCGACGCTCTCGTCAAGGCGAAGAACGTGGCGATCGCCTATGAGACGGTGCGCCTGCGCGACAACTCGCTGCCGCTGTTGACCCCGATGAGCGAGGTGGCGGGGCGCATGGCCCCCCTCATGGGCGCGCACCATTTGATGCGACCGGGCGGCGGGCGCGGGACACTCATAGGTGGCGTGCCGGGCGTGATTCCGGCGAACGTGGTCGTGATCGGTGCGGGCGTGGCGGGGCTCGCCGCCGCTTCCATGGCGGTGGGACTTCACGCGCACGTGAAGGTGCTGGACCGCAACCTCGAACGCCTTCGTCAAGTCGACATCCACTTCGACGGCCGGGTACAGACCATCGCGTCCTCGACGCTCACCCTCGAAGAAGCGTGTCTCGACGCGGACATCGTGATCGGTGCCGTGCTCGTCGTGGGAGCTAAGGCGCCCAAGCTGGTCTCGAATGATCTGGTGGCCCGGATGCGTCCGGGTTCGGTACTCGTCGACATCTCGGTCGACCAGGGGGGCTGTTTCGAGGACACGCGACCGACGACGCACTCAGAGCCCACGTTCAAAGTCCACGAGTCGATCTTCTACTGTGTCGCGAACATGCCCGGGGCCGTGCCGCACACGTCGACGCACGCTCTGGCGAACGCGACCCTGCCCTACACCCTCGAACTGGCGCGCCACGGTTGGCGTGAAGCGGTGATCGCCGACGACGCCCTGGCCGAGGGGGTCAACGTGGTCGATGGATCGGTGACCTACGGGCCCGTCGCCGAATCGCTGGGCGTCTCGTACACGGCGCTGCGTTCATTTCTCTAAGTATTGGCTGGTTTCAAGTAAACCGGTAATCCCCCGGGGCAGGGTGCCCAGCGCTTATCGTTTTGTCGTGACGACTGGGGGGTTATGACAGATGATGTCGTGAACAACGTCGTGCACGCGGACGTTCCTGATCCTCGGCGCTGGTTCGCGCTCGTGGTCATCGCCATCGCGCAGCTCATGGTCGTGCTCGACGCGTCGATCGTCAACATCGCCTTGCCGCACGCGGCGCTGCCGCGCGCGCTGGGTGGTCTCGCGATCGCGCCGAAGAACTACCAATGGGCGATCACTGCCTACACGTTGACCTTCGGTGGCTTCTTGCTCCTCGGGGGCCGAGTGGGCGACTACATGGGACGAAAGAAGGCGTTCCTCATTGGTCTGGTCGGCTTTGCGGGTGCTTCGCTGTTGGGTGGCTTCTCGGTCAACCAACAGATGCTCTTTGGTGCTCGGGCCCTGCAGGGAGTCTTTGGCGCGCTGCTCGCGCCCGCGGCGTTGTCGCTCATCTCGATCACCTTCACCGACTCCAGAGAGCGCGCCAAGGCCTTCGGCGTCTACGGAGCCCTTTCGGGTGTGGGCGCGGCGATCGGGCTCATCGCGGGAGGTCTCCTCACCCAGTACTTGTCGTGGCGATGGTGCCTCTTCGTCAACACGCCCATGGCGATCATCGCGCTTTTCCTCGCGATACCCAACGTGCACGAATCCAAGGTCGAGGGCCACCCGCACTACGACGTGCCCGGGGCACTCACCGCGACCCTGGGCATGGTGAGCATTGTCTTTGGTGTGTCGCAGGCCTCGACCTACGGGTGGGGATCGCTCAGTGCGTGGCCCTATATTGCTCTCGGCGTCGGGCTGCTCTTCGTGTTCTTCCAGATCGAATCGAGAGTGAAGTCGCCCCTGTTGCCGCTGCGCCTGTTGACCGACCGGGTGAGGGCCGGTTCGTATCTGTCCCAGGTCTTCGTGGGCTTGGGGCTCTTTGGCATGTTCTTGTTCTTGACCTTTTACTTCCAGGACGTGCACCAGTATTCGGCCGTGAAGTCGGGCCTGCTCTACATGCCCTTCTCGGTGGGCGTCATCCTGGGCGCGGGGGCGACCAGCCAGATCCTGCCCAAGATCGGCCCACGTCTGATCGCGACCGCGGGAAGTCTCATGGGTGCGTTTGGCCTGCTTCTCTTGTCGTTCCTCGCGCCCAACAGCAGTTACCTGACCAGGGTCATGCCCGCCATGATCATCGCCAGCCTCGGCCTCGGGGCCACGTTCGTCGCGGTCGCCTCGACCGCACTGTTCAACGTGCGAACCGACGACGCGGGAGCCGCGTCGGCGGTACTCAACACGGCCCAACAGATCGGTGGATCCTTCGGTACCGCGATCCAGAACACGATCTACGTCACCGGCGCGTCAGCCTTCGTCACGGCGGCGCTTCGACCAGGACTCACGACCGCAACACTCGGTGCCTTGCGCGTCGCCGGTGCCGTGCACGGTTACGACCTCGCCTTCCGATTTGGCGCCCTGATGGTCTTTCTCGCGGCTGCCAGCTTCTATCTGTTGGTGAACATCGATCAGCATCACTTGGGTCAGCACGATGAGGTCGTGGCCAGTTCTTAGCGCTTGAGGTAAGGGCAGTGTCGACATCCACTGTCACAACACGAACCGCGTGCGAGGTGGGTAGCGACGGTCAACACGCTCAATCCCGACGTGGGATCACGATAGGTGGGCTCACCGAGGGCCACGGCCTCTTCGTGGGCCGCGATGATCGCGTCGTAGTCCGGTCGCGAAGGATCACAACGTGAGACGTCCGGGCGCGGGACTGCGGACACGGCTCGATGCCTATTCGCGGATCGAGACGATGACCTTGCCGAATTTTCCCGGCTTGGCGAAGAAGTTGTAGGCGCGGTTGACGTCCTCGAAGTTGAATCGTCCCGCACTGGGCACCCGTAACTTGCCCTCGTCCCAGAGCGGGACCAACGTCTCGTTGACCCGGGCGATGACGGCGGCCTTTTCTTTGCGAGATCGGGCGCGAAGCGTCGAACCCGTAATGATGGCTCGCTTGACCATGACGTTCAAGAGGTCGAGCTCGACCTTCGATCCGCCCCCGACCCCGATGACGACGACGCGCGCGAAGGGGGCGAGTACGTGCTGAGCCTTTTCGAGGTTCGTCGCACCAAGAAGCTCGAGGACGACGTCCACGGGCTCGAGGCTCGTCACGTCGTCACTGATGATCGTCTGGTCGGCGCCGAGGTCTCGCAACTTTTGGTGATGTTCGTTGGTACGCGTGACGGCGATGACGTGCGCACCCAACACGTGGGCGATCTGCACCGCCGCGGTCCCGACGCCGCCGGCCGCGCCGCTCACGAGAACCCGTTCGCCCGATTTGAGGTCGGCCTGCACGACCAGAGCGTCAAAGGCCGTCGTGAAGGCTTCGGCGAATCCTCCCGCTTCCTCCCAGCTCACGTGGTCTGGCACGAAAATCAAGTGTTCCCAGGGCACCGCGCACTGCGTCGCCTGGGCGCCGCCGCCCACCAACGCACAGACGCGACGACCGACCAGTGGCTCGTGGACGTCACGACCGACCGAACTCACCACGCCCGCGAGTTCCATTCCCGGTATGTCCGCAGGCCAACCCGCCGGTGCCGGGTAGAGACCGCGACGCTGCATGAGGTCTGCGGCGTTGATGCCAAAGGAGTGCACCGTTACGATGACGCCCGTCGGTCCCGGATTCGGATTGGGGCGCTCGAACATTTCAAGGTTTTCACCGTTGATTACGACGCAGAGCATGTCGCCAAGCCTACGGGTGCCTCCGGGGGGAAATTCGCCAATAGTCTCGTTCCATGAATATTTACGACATACCCGTACACACCCTCAGTGGCGAAGAAAGTTCTCTCGCCCCCTTCGCCAGCGAGACCGTCCTCGTTGTCAACGTGGCTTCCAAGTGTGGTCTCACCCCTCAGTACGAGGGACTCGAGACGTTGCAGAAGACCTACGCCGACAAAGGTTTCACCGTGGTCGGTTTTCCGTGCAATCAGTTCCTGGGCCAAGAGCCCGGCACCGCCGAGGAGATCCAGACCTTCTGTTCGACGACCTACGGGGTAACCTTCCCATTGTTCGAGAAGATTGACGTGAACGGCGAGCAGCGCAATCCCATCTACGCCGAACTCACCAAGGTGGCCGACGCCGAAGGCTACAGCGGGGACATTCGCTGGAACTTCGAGAAGTTTCTCGTGAGTCCCGACGGTTCGGTCCAGCGTTTCGCCCCCCAGGTCACGCCCGAGGACCCGGTGCTGGTGGCGGCCATTGAGGCCTCACTGTCCTAATCGAGCGTGCGACCAAGTCGCACGTAGGTAGGCGTCAGTCCATAGCGCGGCCAGAACGAGCTCGCCTGCTCGTTGGTCACGCGCCACTGCGCCTCGACGTAGCGAAAGCCGTGACGCCTGGCCTGCTCGAGTACCTCGTCGATCATCGCGCTCGCGATGCCCTGACCTTGCTCACTCGGATCGACCACGACCTCGCTGAGGTGCAGTGTCTCATCGAACGATCCGCGTCGGGCCGGTAAGGGGAACGTGATGGCCTGGGCGAGCACGCGACCGTCAGCTTCGACGACGTAGTGTCGAACTTCGGGATCCTCGAGTAACGCGAGCAACTCGCGACGCGTTGTTCGTAGGTCCTTTCGCGTAGTCGCCTTCGGTTCGCCCTGGGCGAGGTCGATGACGTGATCGAGTTCGAGGGCTCGCTCGACGTCGTTGCGTTCTGCTAGACGCAGCACTGCACCAGTGGGCAGACGGCGCACGTCGCGTTTGACGATCCTCATTACTCCGCGCACACTGCGAGCGTCGTAGCCGAGTGCGCGCCAGGGATCGGTCCGATCCGGGTCACCGAGCGACCACGAGTAATGATGCGTCGCCCCCGCGCGCCGCCAGCTCTCACTGGCGAGCGCCACGAGCTGATGCAGGATGATCTCGTCGTCATAGGACGCGCCGTCGGGACCGGTCCACGCGTTAAACGACGTCACGGGGTCAGCCAGCACCGCGGCGTAGAGGTGGCCTACGACTCCACGTTCATCTTGCGCGACCCACGTGGCGCTGGTCGCCTGAAGGATCGTGTCGTAAAGCAGCTCTTCGTCGAGGTGCGGGTTCACCAGGGGCTGGCGCCGGGCGTCGTCGTTCAGTCGACGCACGATCCGATCGACGACGGTTCGCGCGTCGCTGATGTGAAGATTGCGAACGGTCGTCATTGGCTTACCGTAGTTCGCGGTTGTGCAAGAGTAACGGAGTGACTGCGCGCGCGACACTCTTTGACATGGATGGCTTACTCATTGATTCCGAGGTTCTGTGGCACAAGGCGGAGCTCGAGATCTTTGGTCGATTGGGCGTGCCGATCTCTGACGAGGAGGACCGTTCGACCAAGGGCATGTTCGTCGTGGAGGTCGTGCACCACTGGTATTCGAGATATCCCTGGGCGGCGCCGAGTCCCGAGGTGGTCGTCGGCCAAGTACTTGATCGCGTCGGCGAACTCGTGGAGAGCGAAGGCGTACTCTTACCGGGCGCCGTGCGCGCCCTTGACCTCACGAGTGCACGCGGACCGGTCGGCCTCGCAAGTTCCACACCATTGACGTTGATCTACCGGTGTCTCGATCATTTCGACCTGCGCGGGCGTTTCGCCGTCATACAGTCGGCAGAGTCCGAACTCTTTGGCAAACCTCACCCGGCGGTGTTCTTGAGTGCCGCTGCGTCTTTGCACGTCGACCCGCGAGACTGCCTCGTCTTCGAGGATTCGGCGGCGGGGGTTCTCGCCGCTAAGGCGGGGCGCATGAAGGTTGTGGCGGTACCCACGAGCCACGACCGCTCTCTGGCGGAGTTCGCCCTGGCGGACCTCGTGCTCAACTCGCTCGAGGAGTTGAGTCCTGCGTGGCTCGACGAGCAGTTCGCCTAGAGCGACTTCGAAGCGCAAAATGCAACTACAGGATTTGAACGAGTAGCTCAGGGGATCGAGCGTGTTCAGGGTCTCAAATAGTCCCACACGAACCGAGCCACGGCATTGAGCGTTTCAATCCCGTACGTTTCATCCGGGTTGAACGTGCACATGACCGTGATCAAGTAGGAACGGTTCATGTCGAAAACAAAGCCCGTCGAATTGAGCTGCCATCCAGTGTCCGTCTCGGGATACCAGCCGTTCTTCAGGCCCACAGTTGCACTTGAGGGTGTGCCGGTACCAACGCCGAATCGTTGGTACGTGGCTACGTGCTCCATCAAATTCATCTCGTAATAGCGAGACGCGTTCGTCAGTGTCGCATTGGGTAGGGCAATGACCTTAAGAAGCTGCAATTGATCAAGAGCAGTTGTCTCGATGGTTCCCCAGGCCCAACTGGGAAACGTTTGCGTAAATCCGATCATGGTGTTGAACGCGTCCACCGAGTTTCTCCCGCCAACCAGCTTCCACAAGACGTTGGCTGCAGAATTGCTCGAACGCTCGATCATCGAAGTCGCAAGGTCCTCTTGGGTGGGAGTGAGTGCCCGGTGTTCAACTTGGGCGATGTAGAGCAGATCGGCGAGGATGTCAATCTTTTCCATCGAGGCCGTCCGTTCTCGAACATTAGGGTAGTAAAGATAGGTTCGTTTTGAAACTGCGTCGTAGACCCCAATCGTGACGAGATCGTTTCGTGAACTCAGATAGTCACGAAACACGGGGTTATCAAAAGGGTCGACATCTTGTTCGACGGTCGTCGTAGTGGTTTCAAGCGACGTGGACGTCGTGGATGAACTTGGCGCACTCGTGCTGGTGGTGGTTGGAGCGACGCTGGTGGAGGTGGTCGTGGTGGACGGAGTGGGTTCGCTCCACCCCCTGGCTTGTGCCAATAAAACCAAGAGAGCAGCAAGGGTGGCCGTGTAGCTGGTTGAAAGTTTGAGCCGTTTAGTCATCGACATGGGAGCCCTGTTTCATTCAGGTGAAGGAGAGACTGCAGAAACCACTCTGGTCGCTAGTGCAATCTTCCTCGCAGCCAAGCGGAGATCGCGCTCGGGAAGTCACCCTTGTACGTCGTTGAGTGCGCGTTTCATCCTCGTAATGACTCCAAGGGATACCGACGAAATCTTGCCGGAGGGACATTGCACTCGCGCAGCGCGAAGACCATCGTTCGAATGAAACTCGGCTCATATTCGTTGGAGACTGAGGTTCACCCGGCCAGTCGTCGTGCCGCCTTCTACCGCTATTGGTGACGTGAGTCTCTTCAATACGTGGCCGGGAGCTGCACAAATACTCACGAGATATGTTCCCGGATATAGGGCGACGAGAACGTACGTGCCGTTCGCAGAGGTTGTGGCCGGGTACGACGGATACAAATTCTCACCCGTGGTTCTCTTTGCCGAGACGCAAATGTGATCCAGGGGCCTTCCAGAAGTGGCGTCTGTCACGCGACCTGTAATGCTGCCGTCGGCGACGCCACTGAAATTGACACCGGACGTGGTGGAATCTGCCTGCACCACCGCTGACGTCGGGGTCACGAAGGTGTAGTCGGTTCCTGAAGCTGCCACTTGGCTACTTCCGCCCACGGTATAGGTTCCCGGAGGAAGGTTGGACACCGTGTACGTTCCGTTTGAAGATGTTGTATAGCTGGAATATTCATAAAACGTGCCGCCACTCTTGAGTGACACGTGAACCCAGATGTCGCCGAGTGGAGCGCCAGTCGTGGAGTCGGTGACTGTACCCGAAATTGAACCCCCCTGTGCCAGCGCAATGTTGGCTCCCGATATCTCGGTAGGAGCACTAACAGACTCGTCCAGCGTCGTGTTCGCGTAGGAAGATGCTGACGAGAGGCAGGTCGCAATTCGATATGAGCCGGTCGCCAAATTCGTAAAGGTGTAGGAACCATCGTTGGAGGTTGTAGCAGTTGGTGATCCGTCGTACTGATCCGAGGTCAAATATGCGGTGAGGCACACGCCAGCCACTGGGGCATTCGTAACTGCGTCTGTGACCGTTCCGGAAATCGAACCCGCAAGTGACAAGCGCAAATTCTCGTCGCGACTCGCCTTTCCCTGGACGACTTGAATTGCGTTTGGGATAATCGCATTAGTGTAAGGCGACGCTGAAGTCAAGCAGGTTTGCACGGTATAAAGTCCGGCAGAGAGACCGTCAAATTCGTAACTTCCAAGGTGCGTCGACGAAGTTGTTGCGATGGTCGTGTTGTTCATACTCAGTTGCACGCAGGCCCCCGCCACGGGTTTGCCGTCGGCGACCACGAAACCCGAAATTGAACCTGTACCAGTGGCGCTGGCAGGAGCGAGATTCGCGCTACAAGAAGCAAGAACGAACACCGTGCACCAAAGAAGGCGTGTTCGAAAAGAATGGCGTATTGACATGGTCAACGTAACCCCCCAACTGCGCTAATGGTAGGCGCACCGCTTCTGCGGTTCAAGACTCGGATTCCGCTGCGAAGTGGAAGTGAAGTTGAACCACGAGATGAACCGATCTACAGCATTTTGGTGAATCGGTACGCACTTTCGTGGGTGAAGGCGCCTGCGGGAAAGTGTTCGACCCGAGTCCAGCCGTGCTTGGGGTAGAAGGCGATCGCTTCGGGCTGCGCCGGACCGGTCTCGAGGTAGAGCCGCGCATAACCGATCGCGCGCGCGCGATTCTCGATCTCGTCCATCAGTCGCGCGGCTATTCCGCTACGACGAAGGTCGGGGCGCACCCAGAGGCGCTTGACTTCGGCGAGCTTCTGCTGGGGTTCGACGATCCGGCGAAGTCCGACGCCGCCACAGAGGTGACCTTCGCTACGCGCCACGAGAAAGATCCCGGTAGGTGGTAACAGTTCGTCAATGTTCATCTGCGTATCGTCGTCGATCACGCCGTAACGCCTATTCAGTTCGTCCACGGCCGCCTTGAAGACGCTGAGCGCACCCGAGGTCGTGATGAGTTCGTCGTCGATGGTCAGTTCAAGCACCTCTCCAGCGTAGAGCAGACGTGCTTTGGAACATCTTCGGTACGATGGGATGAATCATTGAAGGAGACTCGTGTTTCGCCCCGTCAGCGCTGAATTTGATTTTGTGGCCCTCGAGGAGGCCGAACTCGCCCGATGGCGGACCAATGACGTCTTCGCTCGTTCGACCCAGCACCGTTATGGCGCCGATCCCTGGGTGTTCTACGAGGGTCCGCCGACCGCCAACGGCAAGCCTGGCTTGCATCACGTGTGGGCGCGCGTCTACAAGGATCTCTTCTGTCGCTATCAGACCATGCAGGGGCGATTCGTCTCGCGACGTGCGGGATGGGACACCCACGGACTTCCCGTCGAGGTTCAGGTGGAAAAGCAACTGGGGATCTCGGGTAAACGCGACATCATCGAGAAGGTCGGTATAGGAGAATTCACCAGATTGTGCAAGGAGTCCGTGCTTATCTACGTCGACGAGTTCGAGAAACTCACCGAGCGCATTGGCTACTGGACTGACATGGAGCACGCGTACTACACCTTCCACCCGGACTACGTGCAGTCCGTGTGGTGGCAACTTCAGCAACTCTTCGATCGGGGCTTGCTCTACGAGGACCTGAAGGTGGTGCCGTACTGTCCGCGCTGCGGTACCGCACTGTCGAGCCACGAGCTCGGCCAGCCCGACGTCTATAGCGACGAGACCGACGAGAGTTGCTACGTGCGACTTCGGATCCTCGACGCCGAGAAGTACCCGGTGCTCGAAGGTGCGACGCATCTGGGCGTATGGACGACGACACCTTGGACGTTGCTGTCGAACGTTGCCGTCGCGGTACACCCCGAGGTTACGTACACCGTTGTCGACGGCCTCGTGGTCGCGGCTTCGTTGGTCGAATCGGTCCTCGGCGGAGGCGCGAAGGTCGGCCGGACGTTTCCGGGTTCGGCGATGGCCGGGGTGCACTACGCGCGTCCCTTCACTGACGTGGCCTTGCCCGATGACGTGGACGCCTGTTACGTCGTCGAAGCGGATTACGTCACGACCGACGATGGCACCGGTCTCGTGCATCAGGCGCCGGCGTTCGGCGAGATCGACCGTCAGATCGCTCGGGCGTATTCGTTGCCTACCGTGAACCCCGTCGGACCAGACGGTTGCTTCACCGACGACGTGCCCTGGCTCAAGGGCGATGCCGTGCGCTCGGCGAACCGCGCCATCAACGATGAACTCGAACGTCGCGGAATCCTGGTGCGCCGCCTGGACTACGTTCACTCGTTGCCGCACTGCTGGCGTTGCGGCACGGTGTTGATCTACTGGGGCAAGCCCAGTTGGTACGTGGCGACGAGTCAGTACAAAAACGAGATGTTGGCGGAGAATGAGACCATTGATTGGCATCCTGCCCATATCCGCGAGGGAAGATTCGGCGAGTGGCTCGCGAACAACGTTGACTGGGCGCTCTCGCGCGACCGCTTCTGGGGGACGCCCCTGCCGATCTGGCAGTGCGAGCAGAAGCACTACACCTGCGTGGGTTCCCTCGCGGAACTCTCGGCACTCGCCGGTCGCGACCTCACGGACCTCGACCCCCATCGACCAGGGATCGACGAGGTGGTCATCTCGTGTCGAACCTGCGAAGAACCCGCTACTCGCGTTGAGCCGGTCATTGACGCCTGGTTTGATTCGGGTGCGATGCCCGCGGCTCAGGTCGGCTTTCCGCACGTGCTCGACAGCCAAGACGAAATGCAGTTCCCCGCGCAACTGGTCGTCGAGGCGATTGACCAAACGCGAGGTTGGTTCTACTCACTCCTCGCGGTCAACACCCTGGTGTTCGCGAAGAAGCCCTACGAGCACGTGCTCTGTCTCGGACACATCGTCGACGAGAACGGTAAGAAGATGAGCAAGTCCCTCGGTAACGTCATCGACCCGTGGGAAGTGTTGAACACGCGAGGCGCCGATCCGCTGCGCTGGTGGATGTTCTCTCAAGGTTCGCCCTGGACCTCGACGCGCGCAAGCCTCGGTGCAATCGACGCGTCGCTTCGCGAGACCCTCGCCACGCTCTGGAACACGCTGTACTTCTTTACCACCTACGCGTCGCTCAATCAGTTCGACCCGAAGGACCCTGAGATCCCGATCGCCTCTGAGCGCACGGCGATTGACCGCTGGATCCTGTCGCGACTCGAATGCGTGACCATCGAAGTCACGGCCGCCCTGGACGGCTACGAACCTCTCGGTGGCACCGACGCGCTGCGCGCGCTGGTTGACGACCTCTCCAATTGGTACGTGCGTCGAAGTCGGCGTCGATTCTGGCGCACCGATCCCAAGGCACCCTCTTCGGACTCGCTCGCCGCTCAGGCGACGCTGCTCGAGGTCTTGCAGCGCGTCACCTTGTTGTTGGCGCCGTTTTGTCCGTTCCTTAGCGAACGGCTCTACCACGAGTTGTTCGCCGTCAACGAGGAGGCGTCGGTGCACCTGGCGGACTGGCCGGTGAGCGAACCGGATAATCGCGACGTCGCCCTCGAAGCTTCGATGAACGCGGCACGGCGACTGACGTCGCTCGGACGGGCCGCGCGCGCCGAAGCGGGCGTCAAGGTTCGCCAGCCTCTGGCCCGTGCGCTGGTCTTCTTGCAACCCGGCACGCCGATGCCGCCCGAGGGGATCGTCGAGGACGAGCTCAACGTCGACCGGCTCGAATACGGTAGCGAGCTCGCCGAGGTCTTGCGCTTCGAGCTGGCACCCAACTTTCGAACCGTGGGACCTCGCCTGGGAGAGGCGGTCAAGGAGTTGAAGCCGGCGCTCGCGTCACTTGATTCTCTTGTCGTGGCTGACGCCCTGGAGCGGGGCAACAGTGTGAGTGTGACCTTGTCCACGGGAACCTTCGAACTGGGCGTGGACGACCTCGAGCTTCGCGTCAAGAGCCAGGGCGGCTTCGCGGTGTCGCGCGACGGCGGAGAGGTGATCGCCCTGGATCTCGCGCTCGACGACGCCCTCTTGCGTCGCGGCTATTTGCGTGATGTCGTGCGCCAAGTCCAGGACCTTCGAAAGAACTCGGGACTGGACGTCGCGGACCGCATTGTCTTACACGTGACTGGCATCGACGACCTCGCCGACGGCTTCGAGGTGTTGGCGAGCGAAATCCTCGCGCTGCAGATCATCATGGGAGAAGGTGAGGGCGAAGGCGGCGTCCTCGAACTCGACGACGGGCGCGACGCCAGGGCGTGGGTTACGAAGACTTCGCCGACGAGTTGAGCTTGTTCAACAGTGTCGCCAGCGTTGAGCGCTCCTGGTCGCTGAGTCGCTTCGCGAGGTTGTCCTCGAGATAGTCGAGGTGGACGTTGAGCGCCTCGTCGAGCTTCTGGTTACCTCGTGGAGAGATGGCGACGAAGATCGCTCGACGATCGTTTGGACAGAGTTGGCGCGTCACGTACCCGGCCTCTTCTAGGCGGTCGATGAGTCGCGTCGTGCCCCCGCTCGAGTGCACGATGGCCTCGGCGATCTGGTTCATCTTGAGACGGCCCTCGGGGGCTTTACGCAACTGGAGAAGTACCTCGAACCAGGCGAGGGGAAGGTCGCACGCCGCCTCGAGTTCGAGCCCGAGACTCTTGGAGAGCCGGGCGTTGGTCTCGAGCAGGAGCCCGAACAGCACGACGCGCTCGTCACCCGATGGGCAGGCGCTGGTGTTCGTGGTCATGTCGTAATTTTAGCAGAAAGTTCACCTTGCGATTACTTCTTGACAAGAAGTTGTGTGTGCAAGTATAATGCCGGAAGAGCACAAAGCGTGTCCAAAGAAAAGTAGGAGAACAACATGAGCAACCTCCCCGCTCCCGGCGTCTACAACGTCGACCCCGTCCACTCGACCGTCAGCTTCATTGCCCGTCACCTCGTCGCGGCGAAGGTCCGCGGTAACTTCACGGAGTTCAGTGGCACGATCACGATTGGTGACAGCATCGAGGCATCCTCGGTCGTCGCCGAGGTCCAAGCCAGCAGCATCACGACCGCGAACGAGATGCGCGACGGCCACCTCAAGAGCGCGGACTTCCTTGACCTAGAGCACTTTCCTACGCTGACTCTGAAGTCGACCAAGATCACGGCCAAGGGCGGCGACAACTACGAACTGCTCGCCGACCTGACGGTCAGGGGTGTCACCAAGCCCGTGACGTTCCAACTCGAGTACCTCGGCACTGGGCCGAGCATGGCGCCGGGCGTGAACGTGACGGGTTTTGAAGTCACGGGCGAGATCGACCGCCGCGACTTTGGCGTGAACTTCGAAGGAACGCTGGAGAACGGCAGCCTCGTGGTCGGCAACAAGATCGGCATCGAGATCGCCGTCGAGGCCCACCAAGCCGCCTAGGCGCAGGATCATTGTGGCAGTGCGGCGGGGGCCCTCGGGCCCCCGCCGTTTTGCTCGTTACGATGGGTCCATGTCAGATTCTTCCAAAGGCAAGGGCGTCAAATCGACCCTTGGTGTGTTGGGAGCTTTGGCCACCATTGTCTCGGTCTGGTGGTTCGCTCTTCGCCCGGCCAAGAAGAAGCGACAGGGCTAGACCCACCCAGTCGAACCGGGCACTGGCCCAATGAGCGTTAGCGTCTTTCGATGGCTTCGGTTTCGCTCGCACCGCTGCACCACCGGAGTTTCAGCCTCGCCCTCGGTTCCTCGCTGATCTCCTCGACCGGAACCTGGATGCAGTCGGTCGCACTGGGCATCTATCTCACCACGACCACCAAGGACGCTCTTTGGCTCGGGTTGATCACCTTGGCGGGTTGGCTGCCGGCGATCGTCGGTTCACCCACGGGCGGAGTGATTGGGGACCGTTTCAATCGCCAACACTGGATCCAATCAATGAATTCGGTGATGGCATTGACCGCCTGCACGCTCGCGGTCGCGAAGTACACCAATCATCTCTCACCCCAACTCTGCTGCTACGTCGCCGCGATCGAGGGCTTGTGCGGCTCGGCGTCTTGGGCGGCCTGGCAGTCGTTGCTACCCGATTTGGTCGGGGCCGACGAGGTCCTCGCCGCGGTATCACTCTCGTCAGCCCAATTCAATCTCGGGCGGGTCATCGGCCCGCTGTGTGCGGGCGTGGCGTTGGCCTTCGGTTCCATTGGCCTGTGTTTCGCACTGAACGCGGCATCGTTCATCGTGGTGGTGGTCATGTTCTCCTTCGTCAAGAGCGCTTCGCGCGAGAAGGTACTCACCAAGGTCCGACCGTTTCACGAGACCTGGCAAGGAGTGCGAGTCGCGTGGTCGGTGAGGGGTTGTCGCAATCCCATTATCGGCATCGCGGCGGTCGCCCTCATCGCGAGTCCCTTCATCACGCTGGTTCCCGCGATGTCGATCCTCACGTTGCACGCCGGCAAGGTCGGCACGGCCTGGCTCGTGACCGCTCAGGGCGTGGGAGCGGTGATCGGGGCCCTGACGTTGCCCGGCGTGGCGCACCGCACGTCGCGAGTGTTCGTGTTGCGCGCCTCGTTGACGACGATGATCGGCGCCCTCGTGTTCTACGGGCTCGCCCCCGACCTCGTGCTCTCGGCGCTCGCCCTGGCCGTGCTCGGCGGCGCCTACGTCGGAACGTTGACCGGACTCAATACGTCGGTGCAGTTGCACGCGCCTCGAAACGAGCGCACGCGCATACTCGCCCTCTATACCCTGTCGCTGTCTCTCTTCTATCCCGTGGGCGCCGTCATACAGTCGGCCTTCGCGAGGACCTGGGGGGTGCGACCAGTGACCATCGTCGCGGCGCTCGTGCTCGCCGTGCTTCTCTTGATCGTGAGCGTCGCGCACCCGCGTTATTGGCGTGAGATCGGGGCCGTCCCGTCAAGTACCGCAGAAATGCTGGCAGACTAGAAGGATGCCGTTCGCCTCGATCAACCCATACACCGAGCAGTTGGTTTGTGAGTACGAGGGTCTCGACGAGAGCGCGATTGACGAAACCTTGTCGCGCGCCCACGAGGCCTATCGCGCCTGGCGCGACGTCGAGGTGAAGGATCGCGCGGTGCTCATGAACCGCGCCGCCGAACTGCTCGAGAGCGAGATCCCGGTGATCGCCGAACTCATGACCAGCGAGATGGGAAAGACCTTCGCCGCCGCCAAGGGTGAGGCTGCTAAATGCGCCCTCACGATGCGTTACTTCGCCGAGCACGCGCCCTCGATGCTCGAAGACGAGGTCATTGACTCGATGGCCTCCGCGAGCGGCGTGCGCTACGAGTCGATTGGACCGATCCTCGCGATCATGCCCTGGAACTTCCCGCTCTGGCAGGTGATACGTTTCGCGGTCCCGACGATCATGGCCGGCAACGTCGTCCTGGTCAAGCACGCGCCCAACGTGCCCGGTTGCGCGCTCTACCTCGAAAATCTGTTTACCCGCGCGGGTTTCGCCAAGGGCGTCCTCAGCAATCTGTTCGTTGAGGTCGATCAAGTGCCCGCGATCATCGCCGATGCGCGCGTGGTGGGCGTGACGCTCACTGGTTCAGAGCGGGCCGGGCGAGCGGTCGCCGAACTCGCCGGGCGTCACCTGAAGAAGTGCGTCCTCGAGCTCGGTGGATCTGACCCCTTCATCGTCGCCTCTTCGGCGGACCTGAGGCGCACGGTCGCCCACGCGGTGACTGCACGCATCCAGAACAACGGGCAGGCGTGCATCGCGGCGAAACGTTTCATCGTGGTCGCCGATCGGAGCGAGGAGTTCATCGATACCTTCGTCGAGGCAATGTCCGACGTCGTGGTCGGCAATCCCATGGACCCCGCCACGGTACTCGGGCCCCTCGTGAACCGGGCGCAACTCGAACTACTCGGTGAACAAGTCGCGTCCTCGCTCGCCCAGGGCGCCGTCCTTCGCACGGGTGGTGCGCCTCTCGAAGGAACCGGTTTCTTCTATCCCGCCACGGTCCTCACGAACGTGCCCCCGCACACTCGCGCGGCGACCGAGGAATTGTTCGGTCCCGTCGCCGTCGTGGACGTCGCCACCGACCTCGAGCATGCTCTGGCACTCGCCAACGCCACGCCGTGGGGCCTCTCCGGCTCGGTCTGGGCGAGCGATCCGCGCGAGATCAACGCAGCGATCGAACGGCTCGACGTCGGCATGGTGTTCGCCAACGCGGTCGTCGCCTCGATGCCCGAACTGCCCTTTGGCGGGACGAAGAAATCGGGATTCGGCCGCGAACTGTCGACGAGCGGACTGCGCGAGTTCACCAACGCCAAGACCTTCTACGTCGCATGACCGAGCAACTCTACTTCGACCACGCCGCTTCGGCCCCGCGTCGCGACGAGGTCGCCGACGCCATGGAACGTTGGCAGCACGGTGTCGTGGGTAATCCTTCGGGGAGTCATCGCGCCGCGCGCGACGCGCGCCGAGCGGTGGAAGAAGCGCGCGACGAGGTGGCCGCCTTCGTCGGTGCCAAACCCGGTGGCGTCATCTTCACCGGTGGTGGTACTGAATCGTGTCACCTCGCCATCGTCGGCTCGACGCTGGCCCATCGCGCGACCCATGACCGGAGCGTCATCGTCACGTCGCGGGTTGAACACGACGCAGTGCTCGACGCCGCGCAGTTCGCGGCCAGCCAGTACGAGGGCGTCGAGCACCATCTCGTGGACGTGGACGCCGAAGGGGTGGTCGACCTCGAGTCCTTGCGCGCGGCGATCGATCCGGACGTCGCGGTGGTGAGTGTCATGACGGTCAACAATGAGACTGGCGTTTGTCAACCCCTCGACGGCGTGAGTTCGATCGCTATGGGTACGGTTCCCGGGGGCGTGAGCACGCACACCGACGCGGTCGCGGCGGCGCCCTGGTTGCATCTACCCACCGTCACCGCGTCGATGGACCTAATTTCGATCTGCGCGCACAAGATCGGCGGTCCGGTGAACGCGGGTGCGCTGGTCATGCGACGCGAGGTTCCCCTACTCGGTGTCGTTCCCGGCGGCGGTCAGGAGCGGGGACGACGCGGTGGGACGGTGGACGTCGCGGCGTGCGTGGGACTCGCCGCCGCGGTACGCCTCACCCAGAAGGAGCTGGTTGACGTGAACGATCGAGTCATCGACCTTCAGCGCAAACTGTGCGCGGCGCTGAGCTTCCTGCCGGGGTGTGCGATCACCGCTCCGGCGGCCCGCAAGGTACCCGGAACGGTGCACGTGACCTTCGAGGGCGTGGCGAGCGACGAGGTCTTGTTCCTGCTCGATCAAGCGGGCGTGTGTGCCTCAGCCGCGTCGAGTTGTTCGAGCGGCGCCGCAATCACGAGCCACGTCCTGGCGGCGATGGGCGTGGCGCCCGAACGGGCCCGGGGTTCATTGCGGCTCTCCATGGGACCCGAGACCACCGAAGACGAGGTCGACCAGCTCATCGCCATACTCTCCTCGGTGATCTACCGGCTAGACGCCGAGACCTAGAAGTACCAGCCGACTGGCAGAATGGAGCCGTGAAGGTCCTGGTCGCCATGAGTGGAGGAGTGGACTCGTCGGTTGCGGCGGGTCTCGTACTCGAGCAGGGTCACGAGGTCGTGGGCGCCACGCTCAAACTCTGGGGCGGGGTGTCGGATTCGGGGTGTTGCTCGGTCGCCGACGTCGACGACGCGCGACGAGTCGCCCAGACGCTCGGCATCGATCATCACGTCTTTAACTACACCGACGAGTTCAACCGACACGTGGTCGAACCTTTCGTGCGAGCCCACGTCGAAGGCACGTCGCCGAATCCGTGCATCGAGTGCAACCGGCACATCAAGTTCGACGTGCTCTTTGATCGCGCCCGCCGCTTGGGATTTGACGCAGTGGCGACTGGACATCACGCCCAGGTCCTCGAGCACGATGGCGTGCACGAGCTCGCCCGAGGGGCCGACGAAAAGAAAGACCAGAGCTACGTGCTCGGTTACCTGGGTGAGGAGCAACTCGCTTCCTTGTTGTTGCCGATCGGAGCCATGAAAAAGGGCGAGGTGCGCGTGCACGCGGAGCGATTGGGCCTTCGCACCTGGGACAAGCCCGATAGTCAGGACGTCTGTTTCATCGAAGCGTCCAAGGGTCGAGAAGCCTTCTTGCGCCAGCGCGTGACGCTCACGCCGGCCAAGATCGTCGAGCGCGCGAGCGGCGACGTCGTCGGTGAGACCGACGCCGCTGAGCTCATGACCGTAGGACAACGACGCGGAATACTGCCGGGCCGTGATGGTGAGAAGCGCTACGTCGCCCACGTCGACGTCGCCCGTGGTCTGGTCGAAGTGGGA